>Ga0302169_10000252_pt1 | contig 17124 bp, 16 predicted proteins | sample I_Fen_N1_3_FD_193493 | JGI IMG/M metagenome (GOLD analysis project Ga0302169, IMG submission 193493) | Peat permafrost microbial communities from Stordalen Mire near Abisko, Sweden - I_Fen_N1_3 | ecosystem: Environmental > Terrestrial > Soil > Wetlands > Permafrost | place: Sweden: Abisko...
TGTCCAGGTCGTATTCGCGACCGTAGACCTCTTCGTCCCAGCGCATGGATTTCTTCAGGCTGTTCATGGCGTGCTGGCACTTGTCGATGTTTTCCGGCTCGACATAAATGCGCAACGCCACGTTGCGCTCGGTCATGGTGGTGAAGCTGTCTTCGACGCACCACAGATCACCGGCCACCAGCGCGAACAGGTACGCCGGTTTCTTGAACGGGTCCTCCCAGGTCGCCCAGTGCCGGCCATCTTCGCCGGGCCCAGAGGCAATCGGGTTGCCGTTGGACAACAGCACCGGATAGCTGTGCTGCTCGGCGACCACGGTGGTGGTGAACGTGCTCATCACGTCCGGACGGTCGAGATAATAGGTGATCTTGCGGAAGCCTTCGGCCTCGCACTGGGTGCAGAACATCGTGCCGGATTTGTACAGGCCTTCCAGCGCGGTGTTGGTTTCAGGGTGGATCCTGACGCTGGTATCGACCGTGAAAGTGGTGCTGGTCGGGTGCAGGGTCAGGTGATTCTCAGTCAATTGGTAATCGCCGATGCCCAGCTCGCGATCAGCCAGTGTCACCGACAGCAGTTCCAGCTGTTGACCGTCCAGCACTAGCGGCGGCAGGCCCGGACCACGCTCGGGGTTACGGCGCATCACCAGTTGCGCATGGACCAGGCTGTGGTCCTCGAACAACTCGAAGGTCAGGTGCGTTTCGTCGATCAGGTACTCAGGTGCCTGATAGTCCTTGAGGTAGATCATCTTCGGTTGTTCGGTGCGCATGCTGGAGTCCTTAACTATGCACGGCGAGCTGATAAGCCGTGTATTTACGAATGTTGATCACGCCGGTATCGAAGATCAGGTATTGGCCCTTGATCCCCATCAGGGTGCCTTCGGCAATCGGGTTCTTGTCCAGGTTGAAGCTGACGATTTTCGCCGGATACTGCTCGACCGGAAAGCGGATTTCGAGCGGTTCGACATCGGCAATCGACTGGATTGCCTGCAGGCCGAATCGTTCCTGCAAACTTTGCAGGCCCTCGGCGCAGCTGTCGAACAACTGGTCACGAATCTGCGGCAGATCCACCGACACCGCGTCGCCCTTGAGCAAGGCACGCCAATTGGTCTTGTCGGCGACCTGGCTGCGGAACAGGTCCTCGACAAACCCCGATTGCTGGCGGGTCGACACGCGCATGATCGGCAACGCCTGGCTGGCGCCCTGATCAATCCAGCGGGTCGGCAACTGGGTGGCGCGGGTGATCCCGACTTTGACCCCGGACGAGTTCGACAGGTAAACGATGTGGTCGGTCATGCAGAACTGCTCGCCCCACTGCGGCTCGCGGCAAGTGCCGGCGTCGTAATGGCAGCGCTCCGGGCTCATGATGCACACGTCACACTGGGCCAGTTTGGTCATGCAGGGGTAGCAGTAGCCCTGGCTGAAACTGGTTTTGGTCTTGCGCCCGCAATGGGTGCAGTGGATCGCCCCCAGGTATTGGAGGCGAACCGTGGTGCCGATCAAGGGATTGACCGGCACCTCGACGTCGCCCAGGCGAAATGCGTATTGTACGTTCGCCCCGTCCAGGCGCGCCGACATCTTGCTGATTGCACCGCGGCCAATCTCGATCAATGGATGGCATCCGACTTGAACAGGATATTGGGCACCTGGATCGATTTGGAGCTGCACTCCTGCGGCCCCATGTAGCCGGTACGCTCTTCTTCAGGCAGGTTCTTGACTTCCCAGGCGATCATCGCTTGCAGCGACAGCTCGCGCTGCTCGGCGGTGAGCTTGCCACCGTCGGACCATTTACCGATTTCCACCGCCAGTTTCAGGCTCTGGTAGATGTCCGGGGTGATGTTCTTGATCATTTCGTTAAAAGAGGACATTGGTTCTCCGCGCTCTCTATTTGCATAACTGTTTCAGGCGGCCAGTTTACGGCGGTTGTACAAACCACCCAACAAACCGGTCAAGCATCCGACGAGCAGCCCGCTGACATGGGCCGCATTGGCGATTTCACCGAAGCCGATCATCGAGACCAGCCCGGACAGGCATAGCAGCAGCCACACCAGCATCATCACCAGCACCCCGCGGGGCAGGCGATAAGCCGCGGTTGGCGACAGCATCTGGAAAATCCAGCAATGCCCGAGCAGGCCGTACAGCACCCCGGACAACCCGCCAAACAGGGTCGGGCCGCCGAACACAAACTGGGAATAGTTGGACACGAGGCTGAACAGCAAGGTCAGACCGATCAGGTTGACACTGCCCTGGCGCGACTCGATGCGCCGTCCCAGTTCCCAGTACCACATGCCGTTCATGGCCAGGTGCAGGATGCCGAAGTGGATCAGCATCGGCGTCACCAGTCGCCACCACTGCCCGGCCGCGAGGCTATCGGCCAATGGTACAAAGTGGATGTACTCACCGACGACGTGATAATCGAGGAAAGTCAGCCAGCGCATGGTGTCGAGGTTATCGCCCAGCAACGTCACTGCACCGACGAGCAGGCTGAGCAGCAGCACCAGCGCCGTGCCTTTTGCATGACGAAGCTGCAAGGCGAAGCTCGGCCGGCGTGCCGTTCGAGCCACCGGGATATCCAGTTGCTCATCGGGGTCGCCCGCGGGAAAGCGCTCGTACAACAGTCGGACGTCTGCACTGATGTTCGCCGGCACCCACAGCACCTGCTCGCCCGCCTCTTCGCTGACCCGATGCGGTACCTGCATGCGTTGCAGCAGTTTGACGAACCCGCTCAAATCCACCGCCAGGGGCAAGCGCAATACGGCGACAGTCGTCATTGCAGCACCTCCGGCCGTTCAACATCGACCCAGACGAATTTATGCGGATCGAGACGACTTTCCTGGTCAAGGCGATAGGCAACGAGTTTGCCGTAGAGCACGGCGCTGTAGTCCAGGCACGCCAGGTTCGGACGAATCGGCGCCGGTTTGCCGCTACGCCAGTAATGGCCGACGAACAGCAACGGTTCGTCGATGCCGTAGCGCAGCAGGTTGTTTTTCTCGGTTGACGACAGTGGCGTACGGGCCACCGGGTCGGGTAAGGCGTCAGGCTGGAACACGATGTCTCCGTAGGTTTGCGGATCGTCTTCCCAGAATTTGGTCCGGAAGAATGAGCGTGTCAGGCCATCGCCGCTGGTCATGGTCAGGCCATGGGGCAATCGCATGTCGGTGCCGCGCAGCAATCGATCAAACACGGTGCAGGCGAAGCTGCCCGGCAGGGCCGAAGCCTGAAGGAAGTGCTCATCGACGCAACCATTGGGGAACAACGCCCGCAGCGGTTCGATCAAGCTCGCATCCCAACAGGCATGCACCACCCGGAAGCGCCCGGCATCGACGAACAAGGGCAGTTCATAGAACCACTGCTGGAAGTCATGCCAGTCCGCCGGATGCTGCTCGAACTGGGTCAGGGTCTCCTGGAGCAGCCGGGCGTGGCGTGGCGTGTGTTCGCGCACGAACTGCTTGCCGCTGCCGGGCAAAGCCGGTGTGCACCAGCCCAACGCGTTGAACTCATGGTTGCCCATGATGCACAGCGCCTGTCCGGCCTCGACCATGTCGTGGACGATGTGCAGCGCCTCGCGAATCCGTGGGCCACGGTCGATGATGTCACCGACGAACACCGCCATGCGCGAGGCATGACGCCAGGCACCAGCTTGTTTGTGGTAACCCAGTCGGTCGAGCAAGTGCTCCAGGGTCAGAGCGCAACCGTGCACGTCACCGATCAGGTCGTAGCTACGCGCGGGATCGAGCATCAGTCGCCTCCACCCCCCAGCTTGCTGCCCCAGCCGAGCTTGGTCCGGCAGACTTCATAGTAGTTGTGGTCGAGCGGGTGGATCAGCCGCAGTTTCTGGGCTTTCTTGCTGATGGTGATGGTGTCACCCGGCGCACAGGTGAAGTGGTTCTGCCCGTCACACGAGACTTGCGGGTAGATCTGCATATCCTTGGACACGACGATTTTCAGCTCACTGTTGCCATCGACCACGATCGGCCTGCCCGACAAGGTATGGGGGTACATCGGCACAATCACAATAGCGTCGAGCTTGGGATGCATGATCGGGCCACCGGCGGAAAGCGCATAGGCGGTCGAACCCGTCGGCGTGGCGACGATCAGGCCGTCGGCCTTCTGGCTGCAGACGAACTGGCCGTCGATGTACAGCTCGAACTCGATCATCCGCGTGGATTTGCCGGGGTGCAGCACCACGTCGTTCAGTGCGTCGCCCTGTCCGATGGCCTCGGCGTGACGCCGGACTTCGGCCTGCAGCAGGAAGCGGTTTTCCACCAGATAGTGGCCGTCGAGCACTTCGGCGACCTTGATTTCCAGCTCATCGGGGCGGATATCGGTCAGGAAGCCCAGGCTGCCGCGGTTGATGCCGAGCACCGGAATATTGTGCCTGGCCAGCGCCCGGGCCGCGCCCAGCAGGCTGCCATCACCCCCTACCACGATGACCATGTCGCAGACTTCGCCGAGCATCTTGCGCGACGAGGTCTGCAGACCATGGCCCGGCAAGACTTCAGCGATGGTGTCTTCAAGGATCACGTGCAGGTGGCGATCGAGCAGAAACCGTTTCAGTCGGCGGACGGTATCGAGCACCTGAGAACTGCCCAGGCGACCGATGATGCCGATATTGCGAAATTGCTCCATGGGGCTCCTAGGGAAGGGCAGCGACGGCGAAAAGCACGATTATGGGCGAAAGCCGCTGATAGACAAAATCCTTTCAGCTTCAAGGCGGCTTCCGGTTTCGGGCTATGCTCGCAAGATGATCCTATTTCCAGATTTGCTGCAGTTACCCCACCAGTTGCGCCACCCCGAAGTGCGCGACCTGGCGTGGGTCATCCTGGCGCCGCCGATGCTCAGCGACACCCCGTGGCCGCAGCGCCATCCGCTGGCAGGCAGTGACTGGGTGCAGGCGCCGGAGCGCCTGCAACACTGGCTGCGACAACTGGACCGGGACAGTTATGGCTTGCTGCATTGGCTGGCCCAGGCCCGTACCCGACGCCTGGGCCTGTACTACGAGCGTCTTTGGCAATTTGCCGTGCAGCACGCGCCCGGCATCGAGTTGATTGCCGCCAACATGCCGATCCGTCGCGAAGGCCATACCCTCGGCGAACTGGACATGCTGCTGCGTGACCGAGACGGCGTGCATCACCTGGAACTGGCGATCAAGCTGTACCTGGGTCCACAAAACGGCGATGGTCACGATGCCGCGCAATGGCTCGGCCCCGGCTGCCATGATCGGCTGGACCGCAAACTGGCGCACCTGTGCCAGCATCAGCTGCCGATTTCCGCACGCCCGGAAAGCCGCGAAGTGCTGGCGGCGCTGGATATCCGCCAGTTCAGCGCGCATTTATGGCTGGGCGGTTATTTGCTCTATCCCTGGCCGGGCCAAGCGACACCACCCAGTGGCGCGCACCCGCAGCACTTGCGTGGTCGCTGGCTGCACCAAAAGGATTGGCCCGAGTTCGCGGCCCAGAGTCCGCCTGGCCGCTGGCAACCCCTGCCCCGCCATGCGTGGCTGGCGCCCGCGCATTATCCCGCCGAGCAGACCTGGAGTGTCGAGCAACTGCAAGCATGGCTAAGCGATCTGGAGCCCGTAGCGCCGGCGCAATTGCTGGTTCGGCTGACGGAAAATGCCCAGGGCGACTGGGAGGAAGCCGAACGATTGTTTCTGGTGGCCGATCTTTGGCCGAATGTGCCCGGGCAGGGTTAAGTATTTGTAGTGCCTGGACGGGCCTCATCGCGGGCAACCCCGCTTCCACAGGGACCTGCGGCGCCGCAAGAACTTGTGGGAGCGGGCTTGCTCGCGAAGGGGGCGGACCCGGTCTAGAGGGATAACCGTACAGCCAGCGCCGCCAGGGTCACCAGCAACACCGGCACCGTCAACACAATCCCCACCTTGAAGTAGTACCCCCAACCGATCTGGATGTTCTTGCGCTCCAGCACATGCAGCCACAAAAGTGTCGCCAGGCTGCCAATCGGAGTGATTTTCGGCCCCAGGTCGCTGCCAATCACGTTGGCGTAGATCATCGCTTCCTTGACCACCCCCGTCGCCTGGCTGGCGTCGATGGACAACAAGCCGATCAATACCGTCGGCAGGTTATTCATGATCGACGACAACAACGCGGTCAGCACCCCCGTGCCCAGCGCCGCGCCCCAGACGCCATAGCCGGCAAAGGCGTCCAGCCAGACCGCCAGATACCCGGTGAGCCCGGCATTGCGCAGGCCATAGACCACCAGGTACATGCCCAGGGAAAAAATCACGATGTGCCACGGTGCTTCTTTCATCACCTTGCGCGTGGAAATCTTGTGCCCGCGGGCAGCGATGGCCAGCAGCAAGGCCGCGCACACCGCCGAGATGGCGCTGATCGGAATGCCCAGCGGTTCCAGCGCAAAACAACCGAGCAACAGAATCACCAGCACCGCCCAACCGGCATAGAACGTTGCCTTGTCATGGATGGCAGAGGCCGGATGTTGCAGCTGCTCAGGGTCGTAATCCCGGGGAATGTCGCGTCGAAAGAACCACATCAGCATCGCCAGGGTCGCGGCAACACTGACCAGGTTGACCGGAATCATCACTGCGGCATAACGGTTGAAACCGATCTTGAAGAAGTCCGCTGAAACAATGTTCACCAGGTTCGACACCACCAATGGCAGGCTCGCGGTATCGGCAATAAAACCGGCCCCCATCACAAACGCCAGGGTTGCCGTCGGCGAGAAGCGCAACGCCAGCAACATGGAAATCACGATGGGCGTCAGTATCAGTGCCGCGCCGTCATTGGCGAACAACGCCGAAACCAGTGCACCCAACAGCACCATGTAGGCGAACAACTTGCGCCCGTTGCCCCGCCCCCATCGCGCCACATGCAGCGCCGCCCAGGCAAACAGCCCGGCCTCGTCGAGCAACAGGCTGATGATGATCAGCGCGACAAACGTGCCGGTGGCGTTCCAGATGATCTGCCACACCAGCGGGATGTCGCCCGGATGCACCACGCCGAAAATCAGCGCGAGCACGGCGCCAAGCACTGCGCTCCAGCCAACGCCAAGGCCTTTGGGCTGCCAGATCACCAGCGTGATGGTCAGGAGAAAAATCAATGAAGCGGCGAGCATGCGAAACAGCCTTGAGCGGGGAGCGGACCGGCGGGGATTCTGAAGTAGAGCCAGCGTCCATGGCAATGACGCCTACAGGCTCAATGGTGTTTTACCCGGGAGACGGTGAAATGAGGTTTGGCTGTGTTGAGGGGAGACTTGCCCCGTTTGTCACAGGCAAGCGCCCTCAATACACAAACAACCTCAGGCCTTCTTGTGCTGCTCCACCCACTGCCCATAGGCATTGATGAAGCCCTGCAGGAACGGCTTGACCGACTCGGACAGCTTGCCCGCCTCGTCGAACGCCGTACCGGCGCCGCCCAGGTAGGCTTCCGGTTGCTGCATCATCGGTACATTGAGAAAAACCATGGACTGACGCAGGTGATGGTTGGCGCCGAATCCTCCGATCGCGCCGGGCGATGCGCTGATCACCGCCCCCGGCTTGCCGTTCCAGGCACTTTTGCCATAGGGCCGCGATCCCACGTCAATCGCATTTTTCATCGGCGCCGGCACCGAACGGTTGTATTCGGCAGTGACAAACAGCACTGCGTCGGATGAGCTCACGTGTTCTCGGAAAGTGCTGTAGGCTGCCGGCGGTGAAGCACCATCGATGTCTTCGTTGTACAGCGGCAAATCGCCGATTTCGACGATAGTCAGCTTGAGATTGGCAGGCGCCAGATCGGCCAGGGCCAGCGCGATCTTGCGATTGATCGAATCCTTTCTCAAGCTGCCGACCAGGACCGCGACGTTATAGACGTTACTCATGGAAGATTCTCGACTGTCCGATGGGAAGAGCTTGTAGTTATAGATGACGATTCAAACAGCGGACGAGCGAAATCGACGTTCCTGATTATTTTTTTCCTGTAGGAAAACTTACCTCACCCAGCTACGGTCTACTGGGCCGCAAATTGAGTGATTTATCTCCAGAGGTTCTAAGCAGATGGCAGCAGTACTCGTCGGTCAGTTCCATGCAAGAGACGCGGAAGGCCGTATTTATTCCGTACATGAGTTCCAGGAATCCACCCCGCCGGCAGACGGCCTGGCAAATTCGGCGCCTGTCACCACGTACAAGCTGGCTATCGGCGATCGCGTGAACAAGCTCGATGAAAACGAATTCCTGTTGGTGCAATCGGGCGTAACCATTACCCGCGAGCCCGTATCGAGCAGCGTTTCATAACTCGATGGCATGAGCAGAAGTCATAAGCGCAGACTTGGGTTAGGATTCAGTCACTGACTCCCTCACCTGCTGAACATGGACTTCACGCATGCGCTTACGCCATATCGAAGTGATCCAGGCGCTCCTGCAGACCGGTCACCTGGGCACCGCCGCCGAATGGTTGCAGTTGCCGGTGGCCGAAGTCGAACGCATTTTGCGCGACGCCGAGGGTCAGTTGGGCTTCATGTTGTTCTCCAGCGTACGCGGTCGCCTGCAAGCCACCCGTGAGGCACGGGAGCTTCAAGTCGAAATGGCCCACGTCTACGATGCGCTCGAACCGGTGCAGCGCCTGGCCAATAGCCTCAGGCAATACCAGGCCCCTGCCTTACGCATCATCTGCACGCCGCCCCTGGCCCAGCAATTGCTGCCGCAAAGCATTGCAGCCCTGCGTCGACGCCTGCCGGACGCGCCTTGCACCCTGCTCAGCCAACCCACCCGCGACATCGTCAGAAGCCTGCTGCTGCGCGAAAGCGATCTGGGCCTGAGCCTGCATGATCCCGATCGCGCCGAGATTGATTGCCAGGTGATTGCCCAGGGCAAATTGCAACTGCTGGCGCCCCACGGCTGGTTGCAACCCAGGCAGAAGTACATTTCGTTGCAGGATCTGGCGGGCCAGGCAATGGTCGGCCTCGAAGGTCACGACCCGCTCAGCCCGGCGCTGGAAAACAAACTGCATGGGCTGCGACCGGCACCGGTCATCCAGACACGGGTGCAGACTCACCAGATGATGCGCAGCATGGTCGAGGCCGGTGAAGGCCTGGCCATCGTCGATCCCTTCACCGCCCTCGGTGCCAAATCGGCCGGGCTCGATGTCTGTCCACTGGCCCCTGCGGTGCCGGTCAGTCTCTATGCCATGAGCCTGAAAAATGGCCAGCTCTCCCCCGCTGTCCAGACCTTGTTGGCGATCATCACGGAACAAGCCGCGGCGATGTTGGCGAACTGATCGGGTTTTCCAGCGGATTATCGAAAAATCGATACCAGAACAACGCAACCTCGGCGGTGTTGGGGTCGATGCCCCGATAACGCAGGTGATCGATGCCGCCTATCACATAGCCGCAGCGCTCATAGAGCCGACAGGCCCCCAGATTGTTGTTCTGGGTTTCCAGCATAATGCCTGGCAGCTTTTTCTTGCGACTCCAGAACTGCGCCACATCCAGTAGCGCCTTGGCCACGCCATGGCGTCGGGCCGGCGCATGCACCGCCAATTCGTCGATATGGGCAACGCCGTTCCAGTTGGTGCTGACCACCAGGTGGCCCACAGGTTCGTCATCCAGGTAGGCCATGAATATCGCGCTGTCGGCGGCGTTACGATAACTGCTGAACTCCTCGGGATCGATGCCATAGCACTTGCGATAGGGGGTGATCGGCGTGACTTGCCACTGTTCCACCGCCTTGCCTATTTCAGGTGCGCCGTAGGCGGCGACTTCGAAACTGAAATCGCTGCCCCAGATATAAGCGGCAAAACCTTCGTCGGCGACACGCACCGACAGCCCTGGGTAAAGCGGATTTATGACCGGTTGCATTCTGGGAAAGGTCCTCACTCCTTGATGCAATCGACGGTGTAGTGCCGTCCATTGCCCTCATCTTCGTGTTGCAAGCCGTGTACATCGGCGACAAACCCGGGAAAGCTGCTGTCGAACGTGCGAGCAAACGCCAGGTAGTCGATGATCGAGCGGGTCGACTCGGTAAAACGCTCGCCGGGCATGATCAACGGAATCCCCGGCGGGTATGGCACCAACATCACGGCAGCGATACGCCCGTCCAGGGCATCGATCGACACCGCTTCTACTTCACCACGCACCAATTGATCATAGGCGTCGGCCGGCTTCATGGCGATTTCCGGCAGTACGGTGTACATGCGCTTGAGATGCCGGGCCGTGGCATTGCGGCGATAACAGGCGTGCAATTGGTCGCACAGGTCGCGCAGGCCCATGCCCTGATAACGCACCACATTCTCCTGCGCCACGCACGGCAGGCAGTTGGCCAGGCTGACATTGGCGTCGTAGTTGCGCTTGAATTCCAGCAATTCGGTAAGCAGCGTGCTCCACTTGCCCTTGGTGATGCCCATGGAGAACAGCACCAGGAACGAATACAGCCCGGTCTTTTCCACCACCAGCCCGCGCTCCCAGAGGAACTTGCTGACGACGGCCGCCGGAATCCCGCGCTCGCTCAGGGCGCCGCCGGCGGTCAGCCCCGGCATCACCAGGGTGACCTTGATCGGATCAAGCAGCACGTAGTCGTCGGTCACACCACCAAAGCCGTGCCAGTCGTCCTCCGGTTGCAGCAGCCAGTCTTGCGTGACAACACGGTCGATGCCTGCCACCGAAGGCGGCTGCCAGATGGAAAACCACCAGTCATCGGCGGCAATGTGCTGGCGCAGGTTGGCCAGCGCCCGGCGGAAACTCAGGGCCTCGTCGAACATTTCCTGCAACAGCGATCGTCCGGCCGGACCTTCCATCATCGCCGAGGCGACATCCAGGGAGGCAATGATGCCGTACTGCGGCGACGTCGAGATGTGCATCATGAACGCTTCGTTGAAGCGGTCGCGATCGAGTTGGCGCGCGCCACCGTCCTGCACATGAATCATCGATGCCTGGCTGAACGCTGCCAGCAGTTTGTGGGTGGAATGGGTGGTGAACACCAGTGGCCCGTTTTCACTGCGTGAGGTGCCCATGCCGTAGCGCCCGGCGAAAAACTCGTGGAACGCCGCATAGGCATACCAGGCCTCATCGAAATGCAATACCTCGACGCTGGTGCCCAATTGCTGCTTGATCAGCTCGGCGTTGTAGCACAGGCCGTCATAGGTTGAATTGGTGACCACTGCGAGCTTGACCTTGGGCGCCCGCCCCTTCGTCAATGGACTGGCATCGATCTTCGCCTGGATTGCTTCGCGGCTGAATTCGCTCAGTGGAATCGGGCCGATGATCCCCAGCTCGTTGCGCTCCGGGCACAGGTACAACGGGATCGCGCCCGTCATGATGATCGAATGCAGTACCGATTTGTGACAGTTGCGATCGACCAGCACCAGGTCATCGCGCGCGACCATGGAGTGCCAGACGATCTTGTTCGCAGTCGACGTCCCGTTGATGACGAAGAAGGTATGATCCGCGCCGAAGTTGCGGGCCGCGCGAGCCTCTGCTGCTGCCAGCGGCCCGGTGTGATCCAGCAGCGACCCGAGCTCCGGCACCGACACCGACAGATCCGAACGCAGGGTGTTTTCCCCGAAGAACTGGTGAAACGCCTGCCCCACGGGACTCTTGTGGTAGGCCACGCCACCACCATGCCCAGGCGTGTGCCAGGAATAGTTGGAGTCCGCGGTGTGCTGCACCAGGGCCTTGAAAAACGGTGGCAGCAAGCCATCGAGGTATTTGCGCGCGGCGCGCGCCACCTGACGGGCGAGAAAGGGCACGGTGTCTTCGAACAGATAAAGTATCCCGCGCAGTTGATTGAGCTCGGCCATGGCGTCGGCCGGGGCGTTTTCCAGGGTGACTTGCTCGCCCAGGGCGAAGATCGGCAGGTCCGGCGCACGCACCCGCGCCAGCCCGATCAACTCGGCCATATTCTGTAACAAATGCGTGTGGGCGCCGACGTCTTCCGCCGCGATCAACATGCACGAGAGACCGTGATGAGTCGAAGCCACCAAACGCCCTTCGCTGTAGTCCACGGCCGAGACAATGCTGAAACCTTCCTGCTCCAGCTCCCGGGCAATGCCCCGCACGCGGTCACCGGCAACGGTGTCGGCCTTGATGTCGCGGTGGACGATCAACACCGGGAATTTCAAATCTTTATACATGGGGCTCAGGGTCCTGAGGCGGCAGGCCAGAGCCTGCCAATAACCTCAGGGTAGAGGGTTGCAGCGGATGTAGCGAGGGCAATGCGCTTTACAGGGTCGCAAGACGCACCACTTTGTGGCAAGGGAGCTTGCTCAAGTCGCCCGCTACGCGCTCGGGCGCAGCCGTGGTAAACCCGGCAGATTCGATAGGACTTGAAATCAAGGGGCCGCTTCGCGACCCGGCGGGAGCAAGCTCCCTCGCCACAAAAAAACCTTCGCCTTGAATTTGCTGTTTATGCCTGAGCGGCAGCCTCGGCCAGTTGCAGCCACAACGCCGGAGCACCGGCGGATTTGCTGATGACTTCCAGGCGCGCAGCATGCCGGGCCAGATCGTCTTCGCTGGCGCGAATGATCCGTGTCGGCTGGCGGTCGGCGGGCAGGCGCCGGATTTCGCTGGCGGAGTTGTCCGCGCCTTCCCCGGAGCCGTTGCCATCGGACGCATTGCCGGCCAGCGACAGACTGGTCTGGCCGCCGGTCATGGTCAGGTAGACGTCGGCGAGAATCTCGGAGTCGAGCAAGGCGCCGTGCAGTTCACGACCGGAGTTGTCGACACCGTAGCGTTTGCACAGGGCATCAAGGCTGTTGCGCTGCCCCGGGTGACGCTCCCGGGCCATGAGCAGGGTATCGAGGATCGAACAGTGCTGCGTGATGTCCGCACGCTCGTGCTGACCCATCAGGGCGAATTCGTTGTTGATGAAGCCAACGTCGAACGCCGCGTTATGGATGATCAGCTGCGCGCCCTTGATGAATTCGAAGAATTCTTCGGCCACTTCGGCAAAACGCGGCTTGCCCACCAGAAATTCGTTGGTGATGCCGTGGACACCGATGGCGCCTTCATCACTTTCGCGATCCGGTTGCAGGTAGACGTGGAAATGCCGGCCGGTCAGGCGCCGACCGATCAACTCGACACAACCGATTTCGATAATCCGGTGGCCGTCGGTCACCGGCATGCCGGTGGTTTCGGTATCGAGTACAACGGATCTGGTGGCCATCTAATGCTCAGCTCTCAATCGGTCAGTCGTGCAAAAAACCGGGATATTAGCATGCTCGCCGGAGTCTTTCAGATAGACCGTGTGGCCCCATTCGCGAGCAAGCCCGCTCCCACCCTGGTCGGGAGCTTACACGGAGTTTGTATTCGACAAAGACCCAATGTGGGAGCGGGCTTGTTCGCGAATGCAGCGACGCGGTGGATCAGAATCAATCGAATCAGGCCTGCTTGAACCCGCGCACTTCATCCACGCCACGATTGGCCAGTTGGTCGGCCCGCTCGTTGCCATGGTGGCCAATGTGCCCGCGCACCCATTTCCAGGTGACGTTGTGACGATTGACCTGTTCGTCGAGCATTTTCCACAGGTCGGCATTCTTGACCGGTTCTTTCGCAGCGGTTTTCCAGCCGCGCTTCTTCCAGTTGGCCATCCACTCGTTGATGCCTTTCATCACGTACTGGGAGTCGGTCACCAGCAGCACGTCGCAGGGACGCTTGAGTTCTTCGAGGCCACGGATCGCGCCCATCAGTTCCATGCGATTGTTGGTGGTGTTGGTTTCGCCGCCCCAGAGTTCCTTTTCAACACCCTTGCACACCAGTAATGCACCCCAGCCGCCAGGGCCAGGGTTGCCTTTACAGGCGCCGTCGGTGAAGAGTTCTACGCTATCGCTCATGCCAATCTATCCAGAAAATGCGGTGGCTCGCCGATCGGTGATCGACAACGCCCGAGACCGGGGGCAACCCCGGCCAGGAAATACAAGGTGAATTACGGTTCGATACGACGACGGTTGACCTTGGCCATGGGCAACGGAATCAACTTGCCCATCGGTTCGCGGCGCTCCTGACGCAGGGGGCGCAGGCCCACCACTATCTTGCGCGCCACCAATAGATAGAAGCCGCCGCCTGCCAACTGCCAGTGACCGGCCATGCGCTCCCAACCAGCCAGACGGGTCTGCCAGGCAGGAGACGCAAGCGGCGGACGATAGCACCCGAAACGACGTTTCTCCAGCGCGAAGCCCAGCAGGTTCAGCCAGTCGGTCACTCGCGAAGGGGAAATGCAGCGGGCCTTGCGCAACGCATCGTGAGCGAACAAATGGCGCAACCCCCAACTGCTCCAGGGATTGATCCCGACGATTAACAGGTGCCCGCCAGGCCGCACACTGCTCGCCGCTTCGCGCAGCAAGCCGTGGGGCGACAGGCAGAAATCCAGCCCATGCTGCATGACCACCACATCGGCGGCATGCTCGCTCAACGGCCAGGCCTGCTCTTCGCAGACAATCTCGACCCCCGGCAACGGCGCACCCAGCCGCACATTGCGCTGCACCTGCGGTGCCGACGGTGGCGTCTGCGCCGAGGGGCCGTAATGGACCAGGTAGCCACCGAAAAAACGACCCAGCTCGTCTTCGAGCATGCGTCGTTCCTCATCCAGCAAAAACTGTCCGATGGGGCCGGACAGCCATTCACGGGCCGCGCTGATCAACGCCAGCCAGTCAGGATCAGCCTGAGCGAACGCTTTATCGGTCATTGCATTCTCCAACGCGCCAGGAAGCTCTAAGATGCGCCATTGCTTTCCAATTGGCGAATCCGACGATGATACAGATCACTGCCCTGCCCGCCTTTACCGACAACTACCTCTGGCTGCTACAGGACCACGACACCCAGCGCTGTGCGGTGGTCGACCCTGGCGATGCCGCCCCCGTGCAGGCCTGGCTTGCAGCCAACCGGCAATGGGTGCTGAGCGATATTCTGATCACTCACCACCATCATGACCATGTCGGCGGCGTCGAGCAGCTGAAAAAAGCCACCGACGCCACCGTCTACGGTCCGGCCAGCGAAAACATTCCGGCGCGGGACGTGGCCCTCAAGGATAACGACCGTATCAGCGTGCTGGGCCATGACTTCGATGTCATCGCCGTGCCAGGCCATACCCTGGGGCACATTGCCTATTATCATCGCGGCCTGCTGTTTTGCGGAGACACCCTGTTCGCTGCCGGCTGCGGACGCCTGTTCGAGGGCACGCCCCTGCAAATGTACACCTCGCTGTCACGCCTCGCGGCGCTTCCCGAGGATACCCGGGTGTACTGCACCCATGAATATACGCTGAGCAATCTGCGCTTCGCCGCTGCGGTCGAGCCCGGCAATCCTGACACCCTCGAGCGCCTGGCCACGGTGACCCGCCAACGGGAAGCCGGCGTCATGACCTTGCCGTCCACGGTGGGCCTGGAAAAGCGCACCAACCCGTTTTTACGCACCGCAGAAACATCCGTTAAAGAAAAAGCGGACGAACGGAGCGGCACTCATAACCCGGCGCCCGATATGGTTTTTGCGGTTTTACGAGCCTGGAAAGACAGGTTCTGAACAGACTGCCCGGGGTGCCGGAAATTCTCAATGGTTGACCGCAGGGGGTACGCTTTCTAGAATCCCCCGACATTTTTGCCCGGAACTTACTTCCAGCCAATGTCGTCACCTATTCGCAAAGCCATCAATTCGGACGCATTGACCCGCCTGGCTCAAGCCATAGCGGTGGCTGTGTCCGCGACATTGGCGGGCTGTTCAAGCCATGTGCCGCAAACCGATGCGGCACACACTCCGAATATTGCCGCTCGTGCCAAGCAGAAACCTGTCTGGCTCAGTGAAAAACCGAGCCCGCAGGTGCCGCAGGACGTCTGGGAACGCATGCGCCAGGGTTTCCAGCTGCAGGACGGCCTGGGCGTCAACCCGCGCATTGAGCAACAGCGCCTGTGGTTCGCCAGCAATCCGTCCTTCCTGGAAAACGCCGGCGAACGTGGCAGCCTTTATATTCACTACATCATCGAACGCCTCGAAGAGCGCAACATGCCGCTGGAACTGGCGCTGTTGCCAGTGATTGAAAGCGCCTACAACCCGATGGCCTATTCCCGGGCCGACGCGGTGGGTCTTTGGCAGTTCATCCCGTCCACCGGGCGTTACTACAACCTGCGTCAAACCCGTTTCTATGATGGCCGTCGCGATATCACCGCCTCGACCACCGCGGCCATGGATTACCTGTCCCGCCTGCACGACATGTTCAACGGCGACTGGCTGCTGGCCCTGGCCGCGTACAACGCGGGCGAAGGCACGGTCAGCCGGGCCATCGAGCGCAATGAAAGGCTGGGCCTGCCCACCGACTACTGGAACCTGCCGCTGCCTGCCGAGACCCAGGCGTATGTACCGAAGCTGCTGGCCCTCTCGCAAGTGGTGCTGGCGCCGGAAGCCTACGGCGTGAACCTCAACCCGATCGCCAACGAACCCTACTTCAAGGTCGTCGAGATCAACCAGCGCATGGACCTGTCCAAGGTCGCAGAAGTCGCCAACATCGACGAAGACGAACTGTTCCAGCTCAATCCCGCGTTCAAGCAGCGCACCACCCTGGACGGCCCCCAGCATCTGTTGGTGCCGACCTCCAAGGCGCAACTGCTGACCACCAGCCTGCAGACCATGCGTCCTGAAGAGTTGATCAGCAAGAAACCGCGCCAGCCGGTCTTCGACGGGGCTGAGAACATCCAGGTGGCGAGCGCCAAACGCAACTACCGGGTCAAGCGTGGCGACAACCTGGGCTCCATCGCCAAGGCCAACAACGTCGACATCAAGGACCTGCAGCGCTGGAACAAGCTGGGTGGCAAGAACATCAAGCCCGGCCAGACCCTGGTCATTCAGGACACCCGCAAGCGCGGCTCCGGACGCATCAACACCCTGGTTGCGGCCAACGCCAAAAGCAAAAACGAGACCAAAAAGCCGCAAACCCAATACAAGGTTCAGCAAGGCGACTCGCTGTACATCGTGGCCAAGCGCTTCAACGTTGAAATGCAACACCTCAAGCGCTGGAACCCGCGCGTCGGCCAGGCGTTGAAACCGGGCCAGATGCTGACCGTCGCCAATCCGCATTAAAAAACCAGCCCCCTGTAGGAGCGAGCCTGCTCGCGAAAAACCCGAGGACGCCGCTGGGCATCTGCTTTAACGCGTAATCGTTCACAACCATCGCGAGCAAGCCCGGCGCTTACATAATCCG
>Ga0302169_10000254_pt1 | contig 17024 bp, 22 predicted proteins | sample I_Fen_N1_3_FD_193493 | JGI IMG/M metagenome (GOLD analysis project Ga0302169, IMG submission 193493) | Peat permafrost microbial communities from Stordalen Mire near Abisko, Sweden - I_Fen_N1_3 | ecosystem: Environmental > Terrestrial > Soil > Wetlands > Permafrost | place: Sweden: Abisko...
CCTCGCCTGACCAGAACGGATAGGCCTGGTGCGATACGGCGCTGGGCGTTGAAAAGTAGGTTTTGCGCCACTTCTTGTGGGTGCCCATGGCGCTGGCCACGGTGCTGAGTTTCTCGAAGTCGCGGATCCAGAAATATTCGTCGACGTAGACGTGGCCGTGGTAGCCCTGGGCGGTGCTGCTGTTGGTGCTAAGGAAGCGGAGTTCGGCGCCGTTGCTGAGCACGATCGGGTTGCCGGTCAGCTCAATGTCAAACCACTGCTTGGCGAACTGGATGATGTAGCTGCGAAAGATCTCCGACTGCGATCGGCTGGCCGACAGGAACACCTGGTTGTCGCCGCTTAACACGGCGTCCATGAACGCCTCGCCGGCGAAGTAGTAGGTCAGGCCTACCTGCCGGCTTTTGAGGATGTTGCGGATCCGGCAGGTCAGCGGGTTTTGTTTGGCGGCAAACAGCTCCTGCTGGTAGCGATACATCTTGCTGATGAACTTATCCAGGAAGTCGACTTCAGTCAGCCCGCTGATGTCGTTCTTGGCCTTCTTCTCCCTCTTCTTACCGCCGCCATCGCCACGGCCGGAACGTTCGCCACGCGAGCGTTGGCGTGGTTACTGGGGCTCGCCCTGGTCGTCACCAGACGCTGCCTGAAACGGCGCCGGTTTGGCCGCTTGCTTGAGCAGCCGTTCGCGCACGACGGTCAGCCGGTCCAGCTCGTTCAAATCGTCTTTCGACAGACTGCCAACCTTGTCCAGGAGCAGGGTGATGCGCCGGCCGACAGCGGTCAGCGGCTCTTCATCCGACAGCATGTCTTCCCAACCACCCTGGCGGATCCAGTAGTAGACGATCCGGATGTTGGGCAGGTTGAGTTGCGCCTGAATTTCCTTGGCCTTAAAGCGGCGCAGAAACAGGCGTTTGGCGGCTTCTTTAACTTCGGTCGAGTAGTACATGGGCCGCAGTCTATGCGGCGAAAACGCTGGAAACGCGGGGTTAAATTCCGTGATCCGCCTATATCGCGAATATAGGAGAAACGCGCATTTGAACCGTTTGTTTGAGGGCCGACGGCTCCCTATCTTGGCGGCTCATTCAGCGATTGAGCGCAGTTAAACCCATGCCCCGTTCCCTTGTTTCGTTCTGGAAACGTGTCGCCACCAGCGGAGCCACCGTTGATGGGCGCGTAATCCTTCCCCAGGAACTGCGCGACATCGCTGAAACCTACAAACCGTCCTTTTACACGGCGGTGATCTGGTGCGACCACGAACGTTGGCCAGGCTCCCACGGCACTGTCTACGCGGTGCGTCTGGTGGAAGAAGCCGAAGACCTGGAGCCCGGCGAAGTGGCGTTGGAAGCGCAATTGAAGCCCAACGACCGCCTGCTGTATCTGAATGACCAGGGCCAGAAGCTGTTCAGCAGCATCGAAATTACCCCGGACTTCCGTGGCAAGGGCAAGGCCTACCTGACTGGTTTGGGCGTTACCGACCAGCCTGCCAGCGTGGGCACTCAGGAACTCTACTTCTCCCACAAGAACAACCGCGCCTCCTACTACGCCGCGTCGGTCGAACTCGGCCGCCTGCAGGAAGACAGCCCAAACACCGCCGAAACCGGACTGATCGATGCCCTAACCGGCTTCTTCAAGCGTTTCGCCGCAGGTGCGTTGCCCACCGAAACCACTCCACCCCAAACAGAGAGCAAAACCCCAATGGATGAAGCTACAGCAACGGCTTTGACGGCCCTGGTGGCGCAGCTGCTGGTTGTCGCTGCCGGCCTTCAAGCCGTCATTGAGCCTGCCGCCGCAGATGCACCCGAGCCTGACCAGGGCCTGATCGATGACGTCAGCACGGCCGTGGACGACATCGTAGCCACCGCCGAAGCAGAGCGTGAATTCCGCCGTCAGGGCAAGGGCAACCAGTCCGTGCTGGCGAAGCTGGACGCACTGCAGAAGCAATTTTCCGCACTGCAGAACACATCCAATGGTCGCCAGTTGCCGCGTAATCCCGGCCCGGTAACCACCGTCAAAAAGCGGGTGCTCTGACATGGCCTATTCGTTGAGCGCCTACGGCGCCAAGATGTACGCGCAGCTGCAACTGGCCATCGCTGAAAGCTACGGCGTGGAGCTGGCCAGCAAGCACTTTAGCGTCGACCCGACCATTGCCCAGGAGCTGAACGACGCCATCACGGCCAAATCGGACTTCCTGGAGCGTATCAACGTCATTCCGGTGACCGAGATCAAAGGCCAGAAGGTCTTCATTGGCGTGTCGGGTCCGGTCACAGGCCGCACCAACACCAAGACCACCGATCGCGAAGCCAAAGATGCGTCGTCGCTGGATCAGGACACCTACGAGCTGTCGTCGACCGAGTCTGATGTTGGCCTGCCTTACGCCAAGATTGATGCCTGGGCCAAGTTCCCGGACTTCCATCAGCGTTACTCCGCAGCTGTGCAGAAACAGATCGCGCTGGACCGCATCATGGTCGGTTTCCATGGCACCCATGCTGCCGTGCAGACCGACATCGAAAAATACCCGATGCTGCAGGACGTCAACAAAGGCTGGCTGCAACAGGCACGTGAACAGATCCCGGCCCAGGTACTCAAGGAAGGCAAGGTCGCCGGCAAAGTCACCCTCGGCACCGGTGGCGACTATGCCAACCTCGATGCCCTGGTGCACGACACCAAACAACTGGTGGACGAACGTCTGCGCGATGCCGGCGACCTGATCGCGATCATCGGCACCGACCTGCTGGCCGCCGACAAGGCCAAGCTGTATTCGAAGCAGGGCGACACCCCGACCGAAAAAGAGCGCATCGAAGAAGCCCAGGTAATCGCCACCTACGGCGGCCTGCCGAGCTTTAGCGTGCCGTTCTTCCCGGTCAACGGCGTGGTCGTCACCAGTTGGGACAACCTGTCGATCTACTTCCAGGACTCCAGCTGGCGCAAGCAGACTGTCGACAATCCAAAGCGCTCCCGCGTTGAGGACTACAACAGCCGCAATGAAGGTTATGTGATCGAGCAGCTGGAAAAGTTCGCCATGACCGAAAACGTGGAGCTTGTGGCGTGAGTCTGGCCCTTGCGCACAAGCGCCGCACTATCGCGCTGGGAGGCGCCGCCATTACGGCGGCTGCAGTCTCCGCAGCGCTTCCTTACTCGCCGGCGGAAGCCCTGAGCAGCCCCGCCAATGCACGCAAGCACCTGCTGCTGCAGGAAGCGGCATTGGACCAGGACCTGGCGCGCATCAGCGCGATCAATGGCCTGGCAGGACGCCAGGCACTTAAACGCGACGAGCTGCTGCCCAAGTACCAGGAGTACGTCCAGCGCTATTGCGAGTCGGGTTTGGTCTTCCCAAATCGCGTTGCGGTGCAGGTGTTGGTCTGGCTGTTCGATACCGCCCAGTTCGAAGACGCCCTGGAGCTGGCCGACGTCCTGATCGAGCAGGGCCAGCAGATGCCGGAGCGCTTCAAGCGCCGCGACATCCAGACCTTTGTCGCTGACGCCGTATGCGAGTGGGCCTACGCCGAATACAAAGCCAATCGCAGCCCGGAGCCTTATCTCTATGACCTGCTGCCGCTGGTTGACGGTGAGTGGCAACTGACGGAGCAGATCCCGAGCAAGTACCACAAGTTGATCGGCATACGCGCCATGGAGGCCGAGCAGTGGGAAACCGCGCTCAAGCACCTGGAGCGCTCGACGGAGCTGTACGCCCAAGCCGGCAACGACACCCGTATCAAAAGGGTCCGCAAGGCCCTGGAAAAACAAGCGGCCGCTACCCCGGCCACCGAATAACCGACTACCCCCCCAGCGGGGACCTGTGGAAGTGAGCCGCCCATTTATGGACCGTCTCACTGAAAACAGGCTCCCCGCCCTATTTGAGCGGTCAGCATGAGCTTTTCAGGTAAACCCACCACTCTTGTGGAACTGGCGATCAAGAACGACGGCTTCTGGCCGGACGTCTCTGTGTCTGAATTCCAGAAGGGCTATCGCCTGCCGGCGGAATACCTGGTGGAACTGCTGACCGCTGAATTGACCACGGCGATGACCGATGTCAACGCCGATCTGGCCAAGTTAAAAGCGCGATGGCAGGGCCTTGGCGTGTCAAACGTTGAGTCTGCAGACACCACTGTCTTGCCGGAGCGCACCTTTCAAGCGGCGACGTACAAGCGCGCCGTGTATTGCCGAGCCAAGGCCAGTTTGCTGACCCAGTTCGCAACCATCATCCGCCGCGAAAGCGCGGAAAACCTGGGCAAGGAATTACCCGATCGCCCGGAAACCTTCCTGGCCTTCAGCCAACAGGCCGTGCGTTCGCTGCAGGGCCGTGGCCGCATCACGGCGGCGTTGCTATGAACAAGCTCCGCGCCCTGACCACATACCTGATCAGTCTCGACCTGGTGCTGCCTGAGCAGATCGACAGCTGGGCCGAGCAGGTCAACCTGGATTTGATCTGGAAAGACACCACCCAGGGCCTGCACATGGGCGATATGCGTTATCGCGCCGTAGTCGTGATCGAGCGATTTGCCGGCAACCCGGCATTGCTGATGGCGCTCCTGGGCGGCTGGCTGGAATCCAACGACCCCGATCGGGACGACGATCTGCCGGCGCCGACGTTCGCCGTCGACCAGGTCACCCCAGACGAAGCGGATCTTGAACTGACTTTGGAGTTTGTCGAGGCGCAGCACCTGGCCGAAGACCCCAACGGCAAGGTCGAGGCGTTCGGCAAAACGTGGGGTCTGGTCGACTTCGATCTTTGGACCGCTGAACAGGGTGAGGTCCGCGGCGGTGGCGCGTAGCACTTTCGAGTTGGACGTGCGGGGCCACCTCGGCGTTCGCGAACAGCTGGCCCTGCTGAGCCTGCCCCCGCAACTTCGCCGGCGCTTGCTCAACAACGTCAGCAAGCGCGTGCGAACCATGAGCCGTAAGCGGATCCGCGAGCAGCGCAACCTGGACGGCTCGGCCTTTGAGGCGCGAAAGGGCGACGGCAAGGGCAAGAAGAAGATGGAAGTCGGCTTGGGCAAGTTGCTCCAGGTCACCAGCGTGAGCCCCGACGCTGCAACGCTGGGATGGCGTAACGGCTTGACCGGTTGGGTCGCTGCCCAGCAGCACCACGGCGCGACCGAGCGCCGTACCGCCACGCAGATGCGCCGGTGGAACAAGGTGCCCGAAGGTCTGGCCGCGACGGACAAACAGGCAAAACGCCTGCGTCGCCTGGGTTTCAAGGTACGCCAGAAGGGCAAAAAGAGCCTGTCCCGGCCATCCGTGGCATGGATTCAAGAACACGTGAACTACGCCAAGGCGGGCCTGCTGATACGCATCCTGTCCGACGAAAAAGCCGAAGGCACTGGCGCGCAAAGCTGGGACATCACCTTGCCAAAGCGCCAATTCCTGGGCGCCGGCACCGAGCAGGAGACCAGCTCGCTGGTTAACCAGGTGCTGGCACAAATCCTCAACTCCCCCAAATAACGAGGCACTGCATGGCACTTGGCAAAGTCAGCGTTAACAATCTCAACCTCGGCCAGGGTGCCGTGACCGAGATCGAGCGCTATTTCCTGTTCATCGGCCCCGGCGCAAAGAGCGTCGGCAACCTGATCGCCCTGAACACCGACAGCGACCTGGACGTGATGCTGGGCCTTCCTATCAGCGATCTGAAAACCCAGGTCGCGGCAGCCAAGGCCAATGGCGGCGACCGCTGGGCGTGCCTGGCCGCTCCGATCACTGCAGATGGCGATTGGGCTGACGCCCTGGAAGCGGCGCAACAGCAAGGGTTTTCCGTCGAGGCGGTGGTGATCACCAAACCGGTGGCTGCTGCAGCTGAACTGTCAGCCATGCATGACGCCGCGATCGCCGTCAGCAATACCTACGGTCGCCGTATTTTCGTGATGGCCTGCACCGCCGGCATCACTGCCGAACAGACCTGGGCCGACTACCTGACCCAGCAGAAAGCAATCACCAAAGACCTGGCTGCACCGCGCGTCCTGGTCGTACCCCAGTTGCACGGCAATGACCTGGGCGTCCTGGCTGGGCGCCTGGCCAATGCAGCGGTCAGCATCGCTGACAGCCCCATGCGTGTGGCCACCGGCGCCGTATTGGCTTTGGGGAGCGTGCCCAAGGACCAAGAAGGCGTTCCCCTGCCATCCGCCATCCGATCGGAACTCGACAAGGCCCGGTTTTCGGTCTCGCAAACCTACTCCGATTACCCGGGCGTGTTCTGGGGTGACGGCAACATGCTCGATGCGCCGGCGAGTGACTTCCAGGTAGTCGAGTACCTGCGTTTGGCCGACAAGGCCGCCCGCCAGGTACGCCCGTTGCTAATCCTGCGCGTGGCCGATCGGCGTCTGAACAATTCGGCCAACAGCATGGCGGCCGCTATCAGCGCCTTTATGAAGCCGCTGCGCGTCATGGCCAAGTCCACGACCTTCGCTGGCCAGGTGTTCCCAGGCGAGATCGAATCCCCCAAAGACGGGGACATCCAGCTGGTCTGGCACACCAAAACCAAGGTCGAGGCGTACATCAAGATCAAGCCCCTCAATTGCCCGAAAGACCTGACGGCGAACATCGCCCTGGACCTTTCCAACGACGATTCGGAGTAATCCCCTATGTCCCGTATTGGCGGTAAAAACTTCGATATCAACCTGGGCGACCTGCAGATCCATATCGAAAGCTGCACCCTGGATATCACCGACAACACTGCCGTGGCGCAATCCCGGGGCGTGCCCAACGGGCATGTCGACGGCGACGTGGCGGCAAGCGGTGAATTCGAATTCGACACCAGCAACTTCAACCTGCTGATCGAGGCCGCCCGGACTGCCGGCAGCTTCCGCCAGTTGGAGCCGTTCGACTCGGTGTTCTTCGCCAAGGCCGGCGACGAAGAGCTGCGCATTGAGGCCTTCGGCTGCAAGTTGAAGGTGTCCAGCCTGCTGAGCGTCGACCCGAAAGGCGGCGAGAAGTCCAAGCACAAGGTGCCTTTCGAGGTCACCAGCCCGGACTTTATTCGCGTCAACGGCGTGCCTTACCTGGCCGCTGCAGAGATCGAGGGGCTGCGCTGATGGGCGATTGGCTCGACGACGCAAAGAAGATCGAGGAGCTGGAGCGCGAGCGGTCGATTCAGGCCCAGCTCGCTCGCCAGCGCCCAAAGGGGCCAAGCCGTACTCACTGCCTTGACTGTGAAGAGCCGATCCCAGAAAAGCGTCGGGCAGCCCCTGGAATCACCCGCTGCGTGCCGTGCCAATCCCTTATTGAGCAAGGACAGCGCCGATGACCGCACGCACCAAGCCCAAAGGCACCCTGGAAAGCCGTTACGCCGTGCTTGAACACCGCGTCAGCGACCTGGAAGAACGCCATGAAACCGTGCCGACCCGTGTCACCCGGTTGGAAGGCGAGTTCGAACATATGGCAGTGCAACTCTCGGACCTGAATGATGGCCAGCGCCAGCTGACCGCCACCGTGTCCGATATTGGCACCAAGGTCACCCGCATGTTGGCGGTGCTGACCGTGCTGGGTGTGGTCGCGCAGATGGTCGGGCCGGCGCTGTTGCGGATCCTGTTCCCATGAGTCTGCGTAACAAGATCGCCGCCGGAGCCCTGGTGTTGGCCAGCGCGCCCTTTGTCGTCTTCCTGGGCCAGTGGGAAGGCGAAGGCCAGAACGTCGTCTATGCCGATCGCCTGGCCCGCGGCCTGCCAACGGTATGCAAGGGCATCACCCGTTACACCAGCCCGTACCCGTTGATCGTGGGTGACTACTGGTCGCCGGCGCGCTGCGCCGAGGTGGAGCAGCTGGTGGTCGAGAAAGGCCAACTGGCGCTGGCCGACTGCCTGACCAATCCGGCGATCGGGCAGAAGACCTTCGACGCGCTGAGCAGCCATGGCCACAACTTCGGTACGCCCAGCACATGCGCCAGTCGTGCCGTTGGCCTGATCAATGCCGGCAAGATCGCCGAGGGCTGCAAGGCACTCGCCTGGGGCCCCGACGGCAAGAGCCCGGTGTGGTCGTCTGTCACCGACGCCCAGGGCCGAAAGCGTTTTGTACCAGGCCTGCACGCTCGCCGGCGCGCCGAAGCGGCCATGTGCGCGGAGGGTTTGTGATGCTGCGCGAGATCCTGTTTCCGCTGCTGCTGTGCGTGGCCGCATTTATCGGCTTCGACATCCTGGAGGGGCAACGCGACACCGCCCGCCTGGAGCGCGACAACGCCCTGTTCGAAGTGGCGGGCCTGCGCGAAGCCGCCCGCATCAGCGGCGAGATGCTGGCCGACCGTGACGCGATCGATCTTAAACGAACCCTGGAGCTGGACCATGAACGCGCTTCAAACCTTGAGCTGCGCCGGGCTGTTGACGATCACCGTCAGCGGCTGCGCGTCAACGCCACCTGCAGCCCCGCCGGCACCGAAAAAACCAGCGCCGGCAGCGTGGCTGATGCAGGCGCCGCCGAACTCGCTGCAGACGCTCGACCGGATTATTTCACCCTCAGAGATCAGCTTGCCCTCAGTAAGCAAATGATCCTGGGCCTGCAGGACTACGTGCACCAGGTGTGCCTGCGCTGACCTGAAAACCCCTTTAAACCAACCACCACAACGGATACGAATATGAGCCAGACCCAAGCCCGCGAAATCACCCTGGAAGTCGGTGAAAAGGAATTCACCTTCACCCTGTCGCCCCAGGACGTGACCAAGTACTTCAACGCCATGACCGCCAACAACAAGGTCGCGCCGTCTTTCAACCTGCTGAGCAGCACCGTGTTGCCGGCTGAAAAAGCCGGTCTGCGCGAGGTGTTGGCCAACCCGGTGATGACCATGCAAATCGCCGGCGCGCTCCTCGAAGAGTACGCACCCGACGTCGAGATCATCGTAAAAAAGCCCTTGAGCACGCTGACCGCCTGACCGAAGACGGCCTGGGCCAGTTGCTGGCCCTGACCAACCGTTGGCTACCTGGTGCCGAGCCCAGCATCGAGAACATGGGCACGGCCAAGTGGCTGGAAGACGAACACTGGAAACGCATGGAATTTGCCGTGGCAAACGGCATTGCCTATGCGTTGAACGGATAGGAATCACATGGCCGATCGTAGCGCCCGCCTGGACTTCATCCTTGCCCTGACCGACAAGGTCACCGCGCCCCTGGGCAAGGTGAAAATGGGCTTTTCCGAGCTGACCGAGCAAAGCGAAAAGAACATCAAGACCATGGGTATGGGCCTGGCCGGTGTGACGGGCGCTTTTGTCGGCATCAACGAATCCCTACAGCCCGCGTTGGAGATGAATCGCGCCCTGGGCGAGGTCAAATCCCTGGGCGTGGCCGAAGACGCGTTGACCGCGTTGAATCAGAAAGCCCTGGAATTCTCGGTGAACTACGGCGAGAACGCCCGGGATTTTGTGGCGTCGGCCTACAGCATCGAGGGCGCTATCAAAGGGCTGACGGGCAGCCAACTGGCGACCTTCACCAACACCAGCAACCTGCTGGCCAAGGCCACCAAATCCGACGCCGACACCATGGGCGCCTACGTGGGCACCATGTACAACCTGTTCAAAGGCCAGGCCGACGCCATGGGCAAGGGCGAATGGGTTGAAAAACTCGGCGGGCAGACGGCCCTGGCGGTGCAACTGTTCCGCACCGACGGCGCCCAGCTCAAGGACGCCTTTAAGGAAGTCGGCTCGATCGCCACCGCTGCCGGCGTCGATATCGCCGAGCAGTTCGCGGTGATCGGTTCGCTGAGCAGCACCATGGAAGGCGGCGACGCCGGTGGGCGCTACAAAGCGTTCTTCGAAAACATCGGCGCTGCGTCCGAAAAAATGGGCCTGAAGTTCACCGACTCCAATGGCAAAGCGCTGCCCATGCTGCAGATCATGGACAAGCTGCAGGGCAAGCTGGGCGACCTCACCAGTGCGTCGGCCAGCGCCAAGCTGATGGACGCATTTGGCGGGGAAGGTGCCCAGGTGATTGGTTCCCTGGCCAAGGCCATGGTCGACCCGTGGCAACAGTTTGGCGCTGCAGTCGAGGCGCTGCGCATTGCCTTCGGCCAGGCGTTGATTCCGATCCTGACGCCGTTGATGGCCAAGCTGTCTGGCATTGCCGGCACCATGACCCGCTGGACGCAGATGTTCCCCAACATCACCCGCGTGATCGGCATTGTCACGCTGACGATCTTGGCGCTGATCGCCGTCATGTCCGTGCTGACCTTTGCCGTCGGCGCCGGCCGCATGGCCTGGCTGGCCATGGTGACCGTGTGGAAAGTGGTGCAGATGATCAGCCTTCGGACCACTGCCGTGTTCTTGATGCAGAAGCTGATCATGCTGACCTATATCACCGTGGTGTACGGGCTGTCCGCCGCCCTGGGCGTGGTTCGCGGCGTGATGCTGATGTGGCAGGGCGCGATCTGGCTGGTCAACGCCGCGCTGCTGGCCAACCCGGTCGCCTGGATTGTTATCGGCGTTCTGGCCCTGGTCGCGGCGGTGGTCGCCGCCGTTGTGTACTGGGACGAGTGGACGGCCGCGCTGATGAACAGCGAGGCGTTCAAGTGGGTCAGCGACCAACTGAGCGCGTTGTCGGAGTGGTTCGCCTCGATGGGCGGCTGGTCTGGGATGGCCAAGGCCGCATGGGACGGCATCGTCGCGATTTTTCACACAGCGATCAACGGCCTGATCGAGATGCTGAACAAGATCCCTGGCGTCGACATTGAAACTCGCTTCGGCGCCATGCCCGAGGTGCCCGGCACCGACATCGGCGTGAACACCATGGATAGCGCTGCAGCGGCCCAGCGCGCGCAGCAGACCATCAACGCGGCCATTCCAAGCCTGTCGCCGGCGCGGCCTAACGCGGTGCCCCAGGGTGGCCTGCTGACCAGCATCCAGAACAACAACAGTAGCCAGAACAAGGGCACCCACGTGGAAAACCTGAACATCAACACCGCCAAGCCAATGACCCCGTTGGAGCTGGAAAACATGATGGCCATGTCGGTGGGCGGATGAGCGAATACATCGATCTGCTGATTGTAGGCAACGACCTGGTGCTGGACCCGTCGCGTCAGCCGCTGCTGATTGATGACCGGGCCAGCATCGCCCAGGACATCGCCCACATGATCCGCGACAGCGGCCTGCTGGTCACCCTGGTGGCCGAGCGCGATCGGCTCAAGCAACGCGACTGCATCCAGCAACTGGAACTGCTGGTGGAGGCCGACGAGCGCCTGGTACCGGGCACGGCGCAGATCACCCAGCTGCAGCCCGGCCAGTACCAGGTCACGGCGACAACCCTGAAATTCGGCGACATCGAGGTGGATATTGAGTGACGTAGATTTCAAACAGGCGCTAGCCGACGGCGGCATTCCCACGACCGAGGCGGGACTGCTGCAGGCGTGGGAAAAGGAAGTGGCCGCCCAGGGCAGCAAGCTGAGCAACACCAGTGCCTATTCGCCGTTTTGGCGCGTGGTGCGCGCCCTGGTGACCAAGCCTGTGCTGTGGATCCTGGATTTTTTCGTGGCCACGGTGCTGCCCAATTTTTTCGTCAAGACCGCTGTAGACGCCTGGCTCGACATGCTGGCTTGGGCCGTCAACGTCGAGCGCAAAGGCGCGACCAAGGCCGTGGGCTTTTTGCTGTTCATCCGCGAAGCCGCCGGCGGCGCCCTGGAAGTCCCGGCCGGGACGCTGGTGCAATCCCCATCGATCAACGGCCATATTTACCAGGTGGTCACCACGGCGGCGGGCGTCTTCGCTGACGGGCTGATGCAACTGCAGATCCCGGTCGAGGCGGTCGACACCGGCGCCGGTTTCAACCTTGCTCCGGGTTATTACGCGATCTTGCCCGTTCCGGTACCGGGCATTGCCCAGGTAGTGAACAGTGACGGCTGGTTGACCACACCAGGTGCAGATCCTGAGCCCAACGACGAGCTGCGTCTGCGTACCCGTAACCAGTTTTCGGCAGTCAATCAATGGCACACCGACGCGGTATACCGCGCCATGATTTCGGCCTTCCCGGGCGTGCGTCCCGACGGCGTGTATTTCGAGCATGGCGCGCCACGTGGCCCGGGCAGTGCCAACGCCTATGTGCTGTTTGAAGCGGACGTGCCGGCGGCGACGTACCTGGAGCAAATCAACGCGCATATCCGCGACCAGGGCAACCATGGTCACGGCGATGATTTACTGGTGATGGTCATTCCTGAGACCCAGCACGCGCTGCAGATGGAGATCTGGCCACACTCCACCCTGACAGATGAACAACGCGAAACCCTTGAGGACAACGCCAAGCTCTTCGTGCGGGCGGCGTTTCGGGAAAGCACCGCCACGGATTACCAGCCGACGCCGACTTATCCCCAGTCGCGGTTCTCGTTTAGCCGCCTGGGCGAAGAGCTTCACCAGCAGTTCGCCGGCATTGAGTCGTTGCGCTTTGCCACGGCCGACATCATCAGCGAGCTGAACATCCCGCGGATCCAGAGCTTGGAGGTGCTGCTGCATGATTAAGATCGATCTGCCGTTCTGGCTCGATGGCACCGAGTTGGCCAAGCTCAAGGCAGCGGCCCAGGCCTGGTGGGAAAAGGTCGAGGGCTGGTTGCGCTGGCCCCTGCTGCAGATGGACGCCGACACCTGCCACATCACCGTACTGGACCTGCTGGCCTGGCAGCGCGATATCACCCGCTTCAAGGGCGAACCCGAGGCCTTGTACCGCCTGCGGGTCAAGTACGCCTTCATTAACGCAGTCGACGCCGGCAGTACCGCCGGGATGAAACGCATCCTGGAGCGCCTGGGCGTCGGTTATGTCGAGATCGAGGAGCGTCAGCCCGACCGGGACTGGGACGTGGTGTTGCTGCGCTTTTCCGACTCCCAGCTATCGAAAAACCCCGAGCTGCTGCGTGTGCTGATCCAGCAATACGGCCGCACGTGCCGGCGTTATGACTTTTCCACCATCACACCGGTGCCGGTGCAAGTCGCCATTGTCCACTTCCACGACGATCAGCAAACGCTGGTCGCCCGCCTTTAGGAGCCCTCATGGGAGCCAGCATTACCCTTGCAGGTGAAAGCCTGATCGCGCAGAAACAAGCCGCCAACACTGGGCTGAAAGTTGCCAAATTCATTTTTGCCAACGTCCCAGGGCTTGATCCGAACGGGCCGGTAGACCGTGCCGCCGCCAAGCCTGCAGCGGCGCAGATCGTTTACAGCTACGTGATCCCCGACGCCAACGCGGGCTATGTGAACCCTAATCAGGTGGTCTACAGCGCGCAGATCGGCTCGGACGTAGGCGATTGGGATTTCAACTGGATCGGCCTGGAAAGCGCCGAGGGCACTTTGTTTGCCGTGGCCTATGTGCCTGTGCAGCAAAAACGCCGCAACATCCCGCCATTGCAGATCGGTAACAACCTGACCCGCAATTTCCTGGTGGCGTTTGACGGTGCCCTGGCGCTGACCGGCATCACCATCGACGCGAGCACCTGGCAGCACGATTTCACCGTGCGCCTGGCCGGCATTGATGAGCGCGAGCGCCTGAGTAACCGCGACGTGTACGGCCGGGCGTGCTTCTTCGGTAGTTCGCTGCAGTTGGAAAAGGTCGGTAGCGCCTATCAGCTCAAGCCTGGCACGGCATACATCGAAGGCATTCGACTGGTGCAATCGGCGGCGTTGCCAGTTGTGCCGCCGGCGTTGCCCTCCACAGCCTGGCTGGATGTCGCGCTGCAGCGCGAGATAAGTGACGTTGTGGCCACTTGGGCCGTAGTTTTTGGGGCAGACAAGGCTGATTACACCGATGCCTTGGGGGTGAACCACTACTGCGTGGCCATCGCCGATCTGGCCGCTGCCGGCGTAACTGATCGACGGTCAGTGGAAGCGATCAACGGCCCGCTGGTGCAGCAATTCGCACTGCGTGCGGGTGACTATGAGCGACTACGTGCCCGATCGACTACCAAGGAGGACGTAAAGTTGGGGAACATTCCCAACGCCATCAGCGACGACGTAGAAACCAACAGCAGTGCGATTTTGGCCACCACAAAGGCTGTGAAAGTAGCTGTGTCCGTGATTTGGACAGCGATTGCCAGCATCATTTCTGGCGCTACGGTCGTAGGTAAAGCGGCCAAATGGTCATCAGTGCGAACGTTCAGCCTGAGTGGTGCGATGACTGGATCTGTTGACCTAGATGGCTCCGCTGATGTGACGTTGATTGCTGCTGCGACTCAAGCTTCGGAGACGGTCGCAGGCGGTGCCAAGATCGCTACCCAGTCACAGACGAACGAAGGCATCAATGACACCAACTACGTCACTCCTAAAAAACTGCGATGGGGTTTTTTAATCAGTTTTACAAATAACGGTTACATCGTTTTCCCTACCTGGTTGGGCAGTTTCATCATTCAGTGGTTTAAGGGGCCGGTGGGCGTGAACGAAGGGACCTTGTATCCAGCAGTCGCCTTTCCAATGGAGTTTCCAACGGCGTGTCTGGTGCCCTTCGTGACTACCTTGGGTAATGACACCTCCTACTCAGACACCATGTTTCAGACCTCTTCCTGGACAAAGTCAAGCGTAAAACTGTTTCCACAGTGGTTTGGCTCCGGCGGTTATCAAGGGCTTTGCTTTCCTCTTGTTTTTGCCATCGGTTACTAAAGGAATAAAAGCATGCAACGTTTGTATAGCCCATCAACTGGCACCACTTATCTCGTCGGGTTTCACCCGACTATTCCGCAGGATGCAGTGGAGATCAGCGAAGAGGTGTTTCTGTCTGTTATCGCCAATCCACTGCCTGGAAAAGTTCGTAGCCATGACCTCAACGGGCAGCCGATCTTGATTGATCTCCCAGCGCAATCGATAGTTGATCAATTAAACGGGATTTACACCAGGCAATTGCGCCTCATCAATACTGCATGTGAAGTTGCTATCACCAGCGGGGTATGGTCCTCGACGTTGGGACAACCACACCAATACAGTAGCCTGCGAGACGATCAGTTGAACTTGACTGGTGCCATATTAGCGGGCTTAGACACGCTCTACCCTTGCCGAGATGAGGAGGGATTAAAGGAGTTCCGCCTTCATACTTCTGCACAGCTCCGGCAAGTGGGGGATGACTTCCTACAGTTCAAGCTGCAGCAACTGCAAAAATCCAATGATCTGAAGCAGCGACTTGATCAAGCGTTGACTGACCTGGACTTGGCAGCCTTGGAAGCTGTGAGCTGGGAAGGTGAACTGTGAGCGATTGGGCACCAGTGACGATGCGCTGGCCCGAGCAGTCGACCCAATGGATGGGAGAACTAGCGGCTGCTCAAGATCTGGCCGGTGCAGAGCTGAACAGCACCAGCGAGCGCCTGGCCGGGCTCGATGGCATGACCAGCACCAACCCGGGGCCAGTAGGTGATGCGGCCAAGGGCGCGATCGAAGCGGGGCGTGCGGCCCTGGCTGGGCAGATGGGCGAGGCGCCGGCATGTCTGGCCGTGACGCCATTCCAAAGCGGAGTAGGGCAGGGCCGTGGCCACCAGCGGTTTCTGTCGGCGCCGAACTTGCTGCAGCAGCTGGCCGCCAAACTGGTCGACGCCAGTGACAGCGGCCGACCGGCTGGCCCTCAATATGCGCTGTCGCTGATGTTCCTGGGCACGCGTCTGGATCAGTTCGCCGAAACCCTGGCGCGTTTCAATGCACTGCTGCCGATCCCTGACCTGGTGCGCGCTGAACGTCGTGCGCGGAACCTGTCGCGGCTGGAGGCCGAAAAGTGGGAGATCCCCAGCGCCGGGCCTTTGCCGCGCTGGTCTGCGCTGCCCCTGGAGCGGTGCACAGTGGTCAAAGCGGCGAAACAATCCATGGCTGGCCAGATCGCCATCCTGGAGAGCTACGCGGCCGACAGCTCGCCCATGGGTGACCTGGCCGCATTGGCTGGACGCAAAGCAGCCCAGCAGCAGGACCGCGACAAGCAGTTGAACGATCTGAAAGCGCTGCTGGCAGACGGCAACGCCGATCACAGCATGCGTGCGCGGATCCTGGGCCCAGGCGACAACAACGAACTGCGCCGCGCCTTGCTGCAGGGCGATGCACCAGGTCACGAATGGGTGCTGTGCGCCGGCGTGCTGCTGGTGGGCTCGCTCGATGGCTTGAGCTTTGTTCGGGAGTTGGTCGGCCTATGACACTTCTACTTGATGGTCAGCAGATCCTGGGCAAGCGGCTGAAAATCACCGCCAACCTGCGTATCGAAAGCGACGATCTGTCGGGCCAGACCAGCAACAGCCAGACCGCGCACAAGGGTTTCAAGCCCAAAACCCTGGCCGTGAGCTTGACGATTCCGTTCGTTGACGCGGTGCAACTGCGTGACTTGATGCGTTTGGCCGAAGCCACGGCCGGCGGTGGCCAGCTCAAGATGTACCGCATCGTTAACGACACCGCCGCCGCTTTCGGTATCCGCGAAGTGCAGTTCAGTGACGGTGTGAGTGCGCGGGAGGACGACACCCTCAATCAGTGGCTGGTGCAGTTCACCCTGTCAGAGAAGCTGTCCAACCCTGAGCGGGTGGAGAACCGGCGCGCCGGCAACGGCGTTACGTCGCAGTCCGGCCCGGGTTCGGCGGTCGGCGGCTCCGCTGCTGGTGGGGGCGGCGGTACCGGCAAACCCGAGGAACTGAGTGGCTTTGAACGGACCTTGAAAAAGGTCGACGACTGGCTGGCCCCAACACCATGAAACTGCACAAGGTACTGACGATCGGCGGCACGCCTTACCCACTGATCAAGGATGAAGTCCGGCTGGATATCAAAAGCCCCGGCCGGGCGACCTTCACCATTCAGGCCGGTGTCCCGGTCAAAGGCCTGGTGATGCTCGATGTCGGCTACAACGACAGCCCGCTGCAACGCCACTTCATCGGCTTCGTTGAGCGGTCCACGGCGATCAACAGCGTGCAGCAGATCCTGGTCTGCCGCGAACTTACGGCGATCCTGTCGCAGCCCATGCCGCTGAACCTGCGCCACGTCGACCTGCAGGGCGTGCTGGCCGAGGTCAGCGACAAGACCGGGCTGCGCTTTCGCGTGCCGGACAAGGCCTACGCCAAGGTCAAAGCCCCTTTTTTCTACAGCCTGGCCGCTGGTTACCTGGCCATGGACAGCCTGGCCTGCGTGTTCAACA
>Ga0302169_10000256_pt1 | contig 16994 bp, 18 predicted proteins | sample I_Fen_N1_3_FD_193493 | JGI IMG/M metagenome (GOLD analysis project Ga0302169, IMG submission 193493) | Peat permafrost microbial communities from Stordalen Mire near Abisko, Sweden - I_Fen_N1_3 | ecosystem: Environmental > Terrestrial > Soil > Wetlands > Permafrost | place: Sweden: Abisko...
AAATCAACAGGAAGGTGCCGGCTATTTGCATTGCCCAGGGGCCACCAAACCTTGCGGCCAACTGGCCGGCGATCAGGCCTCCAATCGCATCGAAGCCAAAGCGTGTCGAGATGTAGATCGACACCACCCGACCACGCAACACTTCCGGCGCCTGGCTTTGCAGCAGGATGTTGGTGCCGACATTGTTGATCGTTACGCCGAAACCCAATACGGCCATTGCAACCAACGACAACGCCAGGTGGGTGCTGGCCGCAAACACCAACAAGGCGATAGCGCTGAATGCGGCTGTGAGGATAATCAAACGCTGCAGTTGCTCGGCGGATTGGCGACCGGCGAGTAGCAGCGTCGAAAGCAGTGAGCCAAATCCCGCGGCCCCCCAAAGCCAGCCCAGCGTCCTGGCATCACCGGAAAAGATATCGCGAGCGAACACCGGCAATAATACGGCGTAGCTGGAAGCGCTAACGTTTACGACCAATACGCCCAGGATCAGGCCGCGCACCGACGGCGTTTGAAGGGCGTAGGCCAGGCCTTCGCGAAAGATGTTGCCCATGGTGCCGTTGGCGCGCACGCCTGCGCTCATGCGAACGGCCAGCAGGCCGAAGATGAGTGCAGCGTAAGACAGTGCATTCAATGCAAAACAACCCGCCTCGTCGACCATACCGATCAGTAACCCGGCCAGCGGCGGACCGACAAAACGAGAACAAGTGAATAGAGTGGCATTCAACGCCAGGGCATTCGGCAGGTCTTCGACATTGTCGACAAACCGGCTCAGCAGCGATTGGCGCAGCGGCGTGTCCACGGCGTTCAGCACACCCAGTGCCAATGACATGATGACAATCAGGTTGGCGCCAATATGGCCGCTGTAGGTCAGCAGTGCCAATAGCAGTGCCTGGATACCCAGCAGCGTCTGAGTGAACAACAGCAGTCGACGTTTATCATGTCGATCAATCCATGCACCGGCGATCGGGCCGACCAGCAACTGCGGCAACAAACTGGCGCAGGTCGTGATACCCAGAAGGGCTGCGGAGCCTGTAAGACGGTAGACAAGCCAGGACAGCGCCACCATCTGTACCCAGGTGCCCAGCGTGGAAATCGCATGGCCAATGAAGTAAAGGCGAAAGTTGCGATGGCGCAGCGCCCGAATGGAGTACGGCCAACGAGACGACGCAGGTGCTTGGAAGTCATTCACGACAGAGATTCCGTCAGCGGCAAATAATGTTCACATGTTAATTTATTATCACCCCTTCGCGTGATCAGTCCGCCGTCAAGGCTTGATATTTTTCAGGTCATTGAGCAACGCCACTAGCTGCTCCATTTTTTCCGCACCAAACTGCTCCTCAATCTTGAGGTAGTTGCTTTCCATGCCTTCGCTCATGGAGACAAAGCATTGCTGGCCGCGCTCGGTGAGCGCCACAAGCACCCGACGCTGATCCTGGCTGGACTTGTGTCGACGCACCAGGCCATCACGTTCCAGGCGACTCAAAACACCCGTCATGCTCGGTTTCAGAATGCAGGCCTGATCGGCAAGTTGGTGGCTTTCAAGTTCACCCTGCTGGCGCAGTATCCGAATGATCCGCCACTGTTGTTCAGTCAGGTCATGTTTGTTGAGTGCAGGCCGGAAGAAGGCCATTGCGGCTTCGCGCGCTTGCAATAAGGTCAATGTCAAAGAAGGTCTGGGGTTGGCCATGACGAAACTACTTGAATGGACGAGTCGGCAGCTTAGTGTCGCCAGCCAACGGGGGCAAGCTGCGGACCAACACTCGTTTATTCGCTTGATAGCGTTTTCACAACGTGCCCCCAGTGGACCTCGCCCAGCGGCAGCGCCTGTGAAAAGTACAATCCGTTCCCCGTAAAAGCCATTCTGTCAAACAGCGGCGGTGGCCATGATGATCCGGACAAGATCAACAAGACCGACGCAAAAATACCTATGCCCTGCTTAACGCAAACCCGATTGACGCTGGCGGTACTCCCCCGGAGTGAGCTTTGCATAGCGCTGGAAAAAACGACTGAAATAGGCCGGATCCTTGAACCCGAGCTGGTAGCAGATTTCGTTCGCAGAGCTGCCCGTGAACAACAGCAATCGTTTGGCCTCCTGCATCAACCGCTCCATGATCAAACGCTTGGAAGGCAGGTCGGCGATCCGTCGGCATACATCGTTGAGTCGTGCTTCTGTCACCCCGATGCCTTCAGCGTAACGCGACAATGGCCAGTGCTGCTGATAGTGGACTTCGATCAGCTCATTGAAACGATGGAATATTTTCAGATCCTCGTGCCTGGCAGGCGTGGCTTTCAACGAGTTGGAGCACAGCCGCAACAGGCTGACCATGATCAATCGCGTCAAACTGTCCAGGGCGGCGCTACGCCCGGAACGCTCAGCGATCACCTCCTCGCTCAGTTCCTCGAACAGATATTCCAGGCGGCGGACATCACCGGCATCTTCCGGCCCCAAATGAGCCAGCGCGACACACGCCGCCGGCAATTTCGCTCCGGCCGGCGCCAGGCTGGAATCGGCATCGATCAGTTGCCATACCAATTGCTGACGCACCGTCAGCACGTGCCCGTCGCTGTCGGGCTCGGTCACAAAGGAATGTGGGACGGTGGGGGGGGTCAGGAAGAACATCGGCCCGGACTCAACGTATTGCTGATCATCCAGATACACCCGCACTGTTCCGCTTTTCACGTAGTGAATCTGGAAGAACCGGTCATGCCGGTGAACCGGCATGTTACGGCCGAAGAAACCCGCCAGGTTACCCAATTTGTCGTAATGGACTTCAGCGTCGCTATAACGCTGATCGTAGACCTGGCCAATGTTGATGTTCGGGATCGGTTGACGGTCGGTCATCGCACACTACTCATTTTTCTTGATTCACGCATCGCAGTCGCTTTCATCCTGCACCCAAATCGGTCCCACAACCACTGTGCGGACAGTCTGCCACGCTTGACGATAGTTAACATATTAATTATAACTGTTAACACATTAACGAAATTACAGAGCCCTCATGGCTCTGCCAGGAGAAAAGCATGAGCCGTGCCTTGCATGACGTCGCGACCGGCACCCTTTTCGGTGTCGCGCTGAACTATCAGGGACTGCTGAAACAGCGCCTCGCCGAATTCGAACAGCCGCCTTATCAGAAACCGCCAATCAAACCGGTGCTGTTCATCAAGACGCCCAACACGCGCAATCAGCACGGTGCCGATGTCGTGCATCCGGGAAATGGCGAGCGTCTGCAGCCTGGGCCGGCATTAGGGGTTGTGATCGGCAAGACAGCCAGCCGGGTCCGTCCAGACGAGGCACTCGCTTACGTGGCCGGCTACACCATCGTCAATGAATTCAGCCTGCCGGAAGACAGCTACTACCGCCCTGCTGTCAAAGCAAAATGCCGTGATGGTTTCTGTGCCATCGGCCCCGAACTGGTCCCGACCACACAACTCGCCGACCCACACAGTCTGGCCATCAAGCTGTACGTCAATGGCGTGATTCGCCAGCAAAACACCACGGCCAACTTTGTCCGCAACATTCCTTTGCTGATCGCCGAAATCAGCGAGTTCATGACCCTGCACGAAGGCGATGTCCTGATCACCGGAACCCCGGAAGATCGCGTCGATGTGCAGCCGGGCGACACCGTCGAAGTCGAAATCAGCGGCCTGGGCCGCCTCGCCAACCACATCGTGGCCGAGTAACAGGAGCCTCCATGAAACACGCCCGCATACACTTTGAAGGCGAAGTCCACCTCGCCCATGTCGAAGACAATAACGCCGTACGCCTGGCTGACGGTCGCCTGCTGGCCGAAGATCAGGTGCAATGGCTGCCACCGGCGACCGGTAGCATGTTTGCCCTGGGTTTGAACTATGCCGACCACGCCGCAGAACTCGCATTCAAGCCGCCGACCGAACCGCTGGCATTCATCAAATCCCCGGGGACTTACACCGGCCACAACCAGGTGACATGGCGCCCCGACAACGTCGCGTACATGCACTACGAGTGTGAGCTCGTTGCCGTCATCGGCAAGCCGGCACGCAACGTCAAGCGTGAAAATGCCCTGGAGTACCTGGCCGGGTACACCGTGTGCAACGACTACGCGATCCGCGACTACCTGGAAAATTACTACCGGCCCAACTTGCGGGTGAAGAATCGCGACGCCACGACCCCCGTCGGTCCTTGGATCGTCGATGTGGCCGACGTGCCGGACCCGGGCAACCTGAAGCTGCGCACCTGGATCAACGGTGAACTGCGTCAGGAAGGCAGCACCAGGGACATGATTTTCGACATCCCCTACCTGATCGAATACCTGTCCAGCTTCATGACCCTGCAGCCGGGCGACATGATCGCCACGGGCACGCCTGAAGGTCTGGCCGATGTGGTGCCGGGCGATGAAGTCATCGTGGAAGTTGAAGGTGTAGGTCGCCTGGTGAATCGGATTGTCAGCGAAGCGGAATTCTTCTCCGCGCAGAAAGAGGCTTGAGCACCATGATCAAACACTGGATCAACGGCCGCGAGGTCGAAAGCAAAGATGTGTTCGTCAATTACAACCCGGCCACCGGTGAAGCGATTGGTGAAGTCGCCAGCGGCGGTGCCGATGAAGTGGCTCAGGCGGTGGCCGCAGCCAAGGAAGCGTTTCCAAAGTGGGCTAACACGCCAGCCAAGGAACGTGCCCGGCTGATGCGTAAGCTTGGCGAACTGATCGAGCAAAATGTGCCGCACCTGGCCGAACTGGAAACCCTCGATACCGGCCTGCCAATTCACCAGACCAAAAATGTATTGATTCCACGCGCTTCGCATAACTTCGACTTTTTTGCCGAAGTCTGCACGCGCATGGACGGGCACAGCTACCCGGTCGATGACCAGATGCTCAACTACACCCTCTATCAACCGGTAGGTGTTTGCGGCCTGGTTTCGCCCTGGAACGTCCCGTTCATGACGGCCACCTGGAAGACCGCGCCGTGCCTGGCGCTGGGCAATACCGCCGTTCTGAAAATGTCCGAGCTGTCGCCGCTGACCGCAAACGAACTGGGTCGCCTGGCCGTCGAAGCGGGCATTCCCAAGGGTGTACTGAACGTTATTCAGGGCTATGGCGCGACGGCAGGAGATGCCCTGGTGCGGCACCCGGACGTTCGCGCAATTTCCTTCACCGGCGGCACCGCCACCGGCAAGAAAATCATGCAGACCGCAGGCCTGAAAAAGTACTCCATGGAGCTGGGCGGCAAGTCGCCGGTGCTGATATTCGAAGATGCGGACCTTGAGCGAGCCCTGGACGCGGCGCTGTTCACCATCTTCTCGCTCAACGGCGAACGTTGCACCGCCGGCAGCCGGATTTTTATCCAGGAAAGCGTTTACCCGCAGTTCGTGGCCGAGTTTGCCGCTCGCGCCAAACGCTTGATCGTCGGCGACCCCCAAGACCCGAAAACCCAGGTCGGCTCGATGATCACCCAAGCCCACTACGACAAGGTCACCGGCTACATCAAGATCGGTATCGAAGAAGGTGCCACCCTCCTCGCTGGCGGCCTTGAGCGTCCGGCGAATCTGCCTGCGCACCTGAGCAAAGGCCAGTTTATCCAGCCGACTGTGTTCGCCGACGTCAACAACAAGATGCGCATTGCCCAGGAAGAGATCTTCGGCCCGGTGGTGTGCCTGATCCCGTTCAAGGATGAAGCCGAAGCCCTGCAACTGGCCAACGACACAGAGTACGGCCTGGCGTCCTACATCTGGACCCAGGACATCGGCAAGGCGCACCGCCTGGCCTATGGCATCGAAGCGGGCATGGTGTTCATCAACAGCCAGAACGTGCGCGATCTGCGCCAGCCGTTCGGTGGTGTGAAAGGCTCCGGCACGGGCCGTGAAGGCGGCCAGTACAGCTTTGAAGTGTTCGCCGAGATCAAGAACATCTGCATCTCGATGGGCAGCCATCACATTCCCCGGTGGGGACTGTAACCGGCCTATCGATTGCTGAAGTCCGCGAGGGTCGCGCATCGGCCTGTCGCGGCTTCGCTGAATGTCGGATTTAAACGCATAACAACAATTTCAGGAGAATCATCATGGGCGAAGTCGTCCTGGCCGCGAAAATCTGCCACGTCCCCTCGATGTACTTGTCGGAGCTTCCCGGCAAACACCATGGCTGCCGTGAAGCGGCCATTGCCGGGCATAAGGAAATCGGTCGTCGCGCCCGTGAGCTGGGTGCCGATACTGCCGTGGTGTTCGATGTGCACTGGCTGGTCAACAGCGCTTACCACGTTAACTGTGGCGAGCATTTCAAAGGCATCTACACCAGCAACGAATTACCGCACTTCATTAAAAACATGGAGTACGAGTACCCGGGCTGTCCTGAATTGGGCGAGTTGATCGCCGCCGAGGCCAACGCCGCCGACGTGCGCACCCTGGCCCACAACATTCCCAGCCTTGAGCTGGAATACGGAACCCTGGTGCCGATGCGCTATATGCACATGGGAGTACCGCAAGACCAGAAATTCAATGTCGTTTCGATTGCCGCCTGGTGCGCCTGGCATCGCCTGCAAGACAGCTTCACCTTCGGCGCCGCCGTACGCCGTGCCATCGAGAAGAGTGACCGCAAGGTCCTCGTGCTGGCGTCCGGATCGCTGTCGCACCGCTTTTCCGATGATCGCGATGCCGAAGCCAACATTCATAACTGGACCCGTGAGTTCGACAAACAAGTCGACCTGCACGTCGTGAATCTCTGGCGCCAGGGTCGCTGGAAAGAGTTCTGCGCCATGCTCCCGGACTACGCCGAGCACTGTTTCGGCGAAGGCAAGATGCATGACACCGCCATGCTCCTCGGCTTGCTCGGCGGACCAAATTACGACAAGCCCGCCGAAATCATTACCGAACCCTTCGGTAGTTCAGGCACCGGTCAGCTCAACGCCATTTTCCCTGTTTGACTGTGCGGCCGCGCGGCCCTCCCGCGCGGCCTGAAGGAGCCGTTCATGCCCCACTTCATTGCTGAGTACACCGACAACATTGAACAGCAAGCCGACTTGCCTGGGCTGTTCGAAAAAGTCCACGAAACACTGGGCAACAGTGGCGTGTTTCCCCTGGGTGGAATCCGTAGTCGAGGCGTGCGCCTGGACACCTGGCGCATGGCCGACGGCAAGCATGACTACGCCTTCGTCCACATGACCTTGAAGGTCGGTCATGGCCGTGATCTGGCCACGCGCCAGAAAGTCGCGCAAACACTCTTCGACGTTATTACCCGGCACTTCGCCGACCTTCAGGCTCAGCGCCTGCTGGCCTTGTCATTCGAAATGATCGAACTGCACGAGCAACTCAACTTCAAGGAAAACAACGTCCACGCCTTCCTCAAAGCCCAAGCCCGCTAACCCGGCCTGCCCGTTCGTTCCATCGGCCCCTCAGACAAAAAGTATAAAACCATGAGCACAGCCAATACCGCCGACACCCTCAACACCCTCGCACGCGACCGAACCCACAGCACCATCACCTGGCGGCTGATGCCGTTGTTGTTGATCTGCTACCTCTTCGCTCACCTCGACCGCATCAACATTGGCTTCGCGAAGATGCAGATGAGCGCCGACTTGAATTTCAGCGACACGGTCTATGGCCTTGGCGCCGGTCTGTTCTTCATCGCCTACGCGCTGTTTGGCGTACCCAGCAACATGGCCCTGGACCGTGTTGGCCCGAGACGCTGGATTGCCACGCTGATGGTCGTCTGGGGGGCGTTGTCGACCTGCATGTTTTTGATCGACAGTGCTATGGGGTTCTATGTCCTTCGCTTCTTGCTGGGGGTGGCCGAGGCCGGTTTTTTCCCGGGCATACTGGTGTTTCTCAACCGCTGGTATCCGGCCGGCCGCCGAGCGCAAATAACTGCACTGTTTGCAATCGCGGTGCCGATGGCCGGTGTCATCGGTGGCCCGCTCTCGGGTGGCATCCTCGAACACTTTCATGATTTTGGCGGCCTGCGCGGCTGGCAATGGATGTTCGTCATCGAGGGTACGCCCGTCATCCTGCTCGGGCTGGTGGTGCTCAAGTGCTTGCCGGACAGCTTCGAGACGGTCAAGTGGCTGACCCTGCAGCAGAAGCAACAACTGCGCGAGCAACTGAACAAAGAAGAACACCGCAAATCGATCACCTCGCTATCGGCCATTCTCACCAACCCGCAGGTGTGGCTGCTGGTGGCGGTGTATTTCGCGGTGATGCTGGCGGTCAACACTCTCGCCTTCTGGATGCCTACGCTGATTCACGGAGCAGGGATCGGCAGCGACGGCAAGGTCGGTCTGCTCAGTGCCGTGCCTTATCTGGCCGGTTGCTTTTTTATGATCGGCTGTGGGCGTTCGTCCGATCGTCTGCGTGAACGACGTTGGCACCTCTGCGTTCCCTTGCTGATGTCTGCTGTCGGTATCGCTGTCGCCGGACTCTCACCCACCAACCCGACGTGGGTGCTCAGTGGTTTGGTCCTCGCCGGCATGGGGGCCAGCGCGGCGTTGCCGATGTTCTGGCAGTTCCCGCCCGCCTTTCTTTCCAACAACACCCAAGCCGCCGGCATTGCCCTGATCAGCTCCTTCGGAAGCATCGCATCGTTTTTCGCGCCCTATCTGATCGGCTGGATGCGCGACACAACCCAGAGTGCCAGCCTGGCCCTTTACGTCCTGGCACTTCTCATCGCACTCGGTGGTTTTCTGGTGCTGCGCACCCAGGCCGCCATCGTCAACCCTCAGTAAGAGATCAATGTCATGCTTGACCAACAACTCATTCAGCAAGCCGCCGCCCGCCTCGACCACGCCGAGCGTTCACGCGAGCAGGTCCGTCAGTTTTCCCTGGATCATCCAGCCATCACCATCGAAGACGCGTACGCCATTCAACGTGCTTGGATCGCGCAGAAAATCAAGGACGGCAGAAAACTGGTCGGGCACAAAATCGGCCTGACCTCGCGGGCCATGCAGGTGTCGTCCAACATCACCGAGCCGGATTACGGCGCTCTTCTCGATGACATGTTCTTCGACGAAGGCACCGACATTCCGTTTGAACGTTTTATCGTGCCGCGGGTAGAAGTCGAGCTGGCGTTCATTCTGGGCAAACCCCTGAAAGGCCCGAACGTGACGGTCTTTGATGTGTTGGACGCCACCGAATGGGTGATCCCGGCGCTGGAAATCATCGACGCGCGCATCCAGCAGGTTGACCCGCAAACCAAGGCAACTCGCCAAGTGTTCGACACCATCTCCGACAACGCCGCCAACGCCGGCGTGGTCATGGGCGGTCGCGCGGTGCGTCCGACGGAGATCGACTTGCGCAAAGTGCCAGCCGTGCTCTACCGCAATGGCGTAATCGAAGAATCCGGTGTCTCCGCCGCGGTGCTCAATCACCCGGCGAAGGGTGTGGCCTGGCTCGCCAACAAACTGGCGGCTTACGACGTCACTCTGCAACCCGGACAAATCATCCTGGGTGGCTCCTTCACCCGTCCTGTGGCCGCAAACCCTGGCGATACCTTCCATGTTGATTACGACATGCTGGGCTCTATTGCCTGTCGTTTCGTTTGACCGGAGACCCGCACGATGGATATGCCTGTTAACACCTTCAAGCTTCGCCTGCAAAGCGGTGAAGCGCAGATCGGTCTTTGGCTCGGGCTCGCCGACCCGTACTGCGCAGAACTGGCGGCCAACGCCGGTTTCGATTGGCTGTTGATCGATGGCGAACATGCGCCCAACGACCTGCGCGGTATGCTCGGCCAGCTCCAGGCCGTGGCGCCCTACCCCAGCCATCCGGTAATTCGCCCGGTCATTGGCGATACAGCATTGATCAAGCAAGTACTCGATATTGGCGTGCAAACGTTGCTGGTGCCCATGGTCGAAAGCGCGGAACAGGCACGGGAACTGGTCCGAGCCATCCACTACCCACCCAGCGGCGTTCGCGGCGTAGGCAGTGCATTGGCCCGCGCATCGCGCTGGAACAGTATCCCCGGCTACCTCGACAAGGCCGATGAGCAAATGTGTCTGCTGGTTCAGATAGAGAATCAAGAGGGCCTGGCCAATCTGGACGCGATTGCGGCGGTAGAGGGTGTCGACGGGGTCTTCATCGGCCCGGCGGACTTGAGCGCCTCCATGGGTTTTCGCGGCAATCCGGGCCATCCCGACGTTCAGGCCGCGATCGAGGACGCCATCGCCCGCATCCAGAAAGCCGGCAAAGCGGCCGGCATTCTCAGCGCCGATCAGAAACTGGCCAGGCGTTACATCGAATTGGGCGCGGCGTTCGTGGCTGTCGGCGTCGACACCACCGTATTGATGCGCGGCCTGCAAACCCTCGCTGCCACCTTCAAAGATGCTCCGGCACCTACCAGCTCCGGCGGCGTGTACTGATTCCTTCGAGATAGCCGACGAGACTCAACGATTTGAAACTGCTGCGCGCACAGGCTTACGTCAATGGCCAATGGATCGAAGCCGATGACAGCCATCGTTTCCCGCTAGCGCTTGAGCGCTTTCAACTCGTTGAGCAACGTCAATAACGTCTGCAACTTCTCCTCGCCAAAACCAGCCTGCAGCCGCTGATAATTCGCTTCCATACACTGACTCATCGAGCTGAAGCAGGCCCGCCCCTTTTCCGCCAGCCGCACCAGCACTCGTCGTTGATCCTGCTCCGCCTTACGCCGTTCGACCATGCCTGCGGCCTCCATGCGCACCAGCACGCCGGTCATGCTCGGCTTGAGGATGCATGCCAGCTCCGCCAGGCGATTGATTTCCAGCTCCTCGTGCTGACTGAGGATACGAATGACCCGCCATTGCTGCTCGGTCAACCCGTGCTGATTCAAAGAGGGACGAAAAAAACCCATTGCGGCTTCGCGAGCCTGGAGCAATGTGAGGGTCAAAGATTGGCGCGGCCTGGACATCGGAATACGTTCGAACTCATCGTTAGTTAATAAATTAACTAAACTCTATCATCCTCCGCTCAGCATTGCGCGTTCCTGATCATTACGAAGCGTCGTGAAATCCCGTTGCGCTTGATCGGACACTCGCGCGGACAGCGAGCCTCTCCAATTCTGGCAGCCACGGTCAAAACCCGCGGCACACAGGATCAAGACACCTACCGGTCGGAAGGCACTTAATACCACCCAACAGGTACAGAGCTTCTTGTAGGCCCTGCAGTTGAGTTTTCCTTCACTATTCCAGGCTGCGCCATGATCAATATCGAAACGCCAACCTACTACTCGGCAACCAAAAAATACAACCTCAGCTTTCCGACCCTTGAGCAGGACGTGGAGGCGGATGTCGTCGTGATCGGTGGCGGTTTCTCCGGCATCAACACGGCGCTGGAACTGGCTGAAAAAGGCATCACCAATATCGTGGTGCTGGAAGCGCGTTACCTGGGGTTTGGTGGTACTGGCCGCAACGGCGGACAAATCATGGCGGGCATCGGCCACGATCTCGAAAAGATCAAGAAGCACGTGGGCGAGCAAGGGCTGCGCGAGATCTTTGAGATCAGTGAGCTGGGCGCCGGAATCATCAAGGATCGAATCGCCAAATACTCAATCGATGCTGACTTCTGCAACGGCTATGGCTACATGGGCTTCAACGCCCGCCAGGAAAAGACCCTGCGCGCCTGGGAGAAAGACTTCAAGTCGATCAATACCAAGGACGAAATCCGTTTTATGGCAGGGTCCGAGGTCAAGCAGATCATTGGCTCCGATGCTTACACCAGCGCGCTACTGCACATGGGCGGCGGGCATGTTCACTCACTGAATCTGTTGCTGGGTGAAGCCAAGGCGCTGGTCGGGCACGGTGTGCGCATCTACGAACACAGCCCGGCCCTGGAAGTCAGTTATGGCGAACGCATCACCGTACGCACGGGCCGGGGCTCGGTGAAAGCCTCCAAGTTGCTGTGGGCCTGTGACAGTTTCCTCAACAAACTGGAACCGGAACTGCACAAGACCACGTTGAACACCTACGCCTTCCAGTTGATGACCGAACCGCTATCGGACGAAATGATTAACCGCATCAGTCCAATACGCGGCGCCTACAGCGATATTCGGCCGGTGATCGACTATTACCGTGTCACCAATGAAAACCGTCTGCTGTTCGGTGCCGCGACGCCCTTTGTCGAGCACATCCCGCAAGACTTGAAGGCGTGGAACCGCAACCTGATGCTGAAAATTTTCCCGTACCTGAAGGACGTGAAAATCGACCTGGCATGGGGTGGTCCGATGGCGACCGGGGCCAATCTCTTCCCTCAAATCGGCACGCTCAGCGGTCGTCCCAACGCCTTTTTTGTGCAGGGTTACGCCGGCTTCGGGGTGACGCCCAGCCACATCATTTGCAAGGTATTGGCGGAGGGCATGAGTGAAGGGTCTTCCCGCTACGACCTGATCAGCTCGGTCAAACATGCGCAAATCATGGGCAAAGATCACATCCGCCCGCTGCTGCTGACGGCCGGCAAAAGCCTTCACCAACTCTCGGGCTACTTCAACGGTCGCCGTTGATCCCCACCCTTTCATTCACAGGAGAACTGCCATGCCCGTTACCACTCTCAAGAAAGACATCCAACTGTCGGAGCTCGACGCCTGGGGCACTGTCGCCGACCTCGGCTCCGAAATCCTCGAAGGCGAAGTCAAAGCCTTTGGAAAAATGACGTTTGGCGCACCGACCGATCCAGTCAGCAGTGCGTATTTCGGCACCACCCAAGGCAAATTCCGTATGGTCTACCCATTTTCAGAACAAGCCACCGTGGTCACCGGCGAAGTGGTTTTGACTGACGAATCCACGGGCCAGAGCACTCGCTACAAGGCCGGCGACAGCTGGTTCGTGACCAAGGGCACGCCTGTGCTCTGGGACATTGTCAGCGAAAGCTTCGTGAAGCATTATTTCGCGGTTGCCTGACCGTTACCCGCTGCCGGCTCACGCCGGCAGCCTTTTGGCGAAGTTACCGACCATGAACGCCATCCCTGCCCAGGAAGTCGCTGGCCATTGCCTGCAGGCTTTCACTCAAATCGTTCCTGCCAGCCAGGCCGCGTTTTATTGTGTCGACCGACAGCTGCAAGCCCGCGACTTCCGGTTGCACCAGATGAGCGGTGAAATGCATCGCGATTATCTGGACAACTATCGTCAATTCGATCCGCTGCAACCGCGCAATTGTCAATCAAGCGGTCTGGCCGTGGTGCCTCTTGGTTTCGCCATGGCCCGACAGCCCACCCGTGACAGTCGCCGCTATCGAGACTTCCTGCAACGCTACGGTGTCGTCGACGTAGTGGAGATACTTGCCCATCGCTCCGGCCAGCCTCAGGCCGCTATCTCCTTGTTGCGCACCGCTGCACAAGGTGCTTTCACCGCAGATCAGTTGGCTCAACTCAGTGCTTTGCAGGCGCTGCTGCAAATGGCGGTTGCCAACATGCAGCCCTATGAAGATTCGCTGTCAGGACTGACCCCCAAAGAGCGTCAGATCGCGTTGTTGTTGCGCCAGGGCGCCAGCAACAAACAACTGGCCCAGGAGCTGGATGTCGGTCTTCCCACCATCAAGACCCACTTGATCAACCTGTTCCGCAAGACCGGCGTGACCAGCCGCACCGAACTGGTGGGGGCGCTGTTTCTGTAAGCCGGTTCAACCATCTGGTTGATAGGCGAACCACTGTCCCGGCCGCATGATCCAGGTTGTCAACTCATTCAACCGGAGCCATGCAATGACCACACAATCTGACTGGATCACCGTAGGTGCCCTCGCCGACGGTTTCGCCCCAGAAGCTTTTATCCTGCCCAACCTCGCCGATCTCAACGGCAAGACCTTCACGCTGCACTTCGCTAACGGCTGGCAGATCGAGCATCGCTTCGAAACAGCAGAACTGAGCTGGAAGGCCGCTGACGGTCACTCCAGCGGATCTGCCGCGTACCGCGCCACGTCCGTGCGTCCTGGCCTGTATCTGGTCGATTTCATCAAGCGCGAAGCCGGTCAGGCGTGGTCGGTGAGCCTGGTCCTGGACACCGCCACGTCGTCGTTCACCGCCGTGATCGCGAGCATGCCGACTCAGGCAGAAACACAGGAAGGACTGTACAGCCGCGCGCTTGCCGGTAAGCCCCTGACGTCGGTTGAGGTGCAATTTCTGCAGGGCAGCCTCGACCGCCCCTGGCAAGAAGGCCAATGCCCACACGCGCCGACCCGAGAATTGGTCGGGTTGCGCAACCTGTATCGCTATAGCCCCAGCGAAGTGTACGAGCACATTTATCTCAACGATCAGTTCTATGCCTGGCAGTGCCTCAAGGGCGTCGAGCAAGGCTTGTGCGATACCGACCGTTGCCATTACTACAAGATCGCCGAGCAACTGTACCTGTTCGTCTGGCGCGAAAAGATCATCCCCACCCTGGGCCTGGTATTGATCGACCTTCAACAGCACCGCAGCGACGGCAAGATCTTCGGCTACGCCGGTGCGTCCTTCGATGAGTTGTCGAACTTTCCGGTCAGCTCCTACTGCCAGGTCCTCAATCGCACGGAGTATCCCGATGCCTGAATCACGTACGATTGTCATCACCGGGGCCGGAACGGGCATCGGTGCAGCTTGCGCGCGGCTGTATGCGGCCGAAGGTGCCCATCTGGTTCTTGTCGGTCGTCGACGCGAGCCTCTGGTGCAGGTTGCTCGGGAAACCGGCGGCCTGATCCTGGTCGGCGATGCGGCCTGTCCGGACACGTGGGAAGGATTCGTTGCGCAGATTCGTAAACGCTTCGGTCGGCTTGATGTACTGCTGGCCTGCGCCGGCGGTCATGGCCTGGGGAGCGCGACTCAGACCAGTCCGCAAACCTGGGAAGCATCGCTGCGCAGCAATCTGGACAGCGCGTTCTACAGTGCCAGGGCCTGCCTGCCGCTGCTGATCGAGCAGGCTGGCAGCGTCGTGCTGATCGGCTCCATCGCCTCGCTGGCCGCCGGGCCCGAAGTGTGCGGCTACACCACCGCCAAGCACGCATTGCTTGGGCTCAACCGTTCACTGGCCAGGGACTACGGGCCACGCGGTGTGCGGGTGAACGCTGTGTGCCCGGGCTGGGTCACGACCCCGATGGCCGATGAGGAAATGCAGCCATTGATGAGTTTCTATGGCGACACACTGCAGCAAGCCTACGATCGGGTTTGTGCCGATGTGCCCTTGCGGCGTCCTGCCAGCGCCGACGAAATCGCCAGGGTCTGTCGCTTTCTCGCCAGCGCCGACGCCTCGATCATCACAGGGGCGACCGTGGTCGCCGACGGGGGTTCCAGCATCGTCGATGTGCCAACGCTGGCTTACGCTCACATGGAGGCCGCCCATGCGTGAAGACTTCAATTTCAGCGGGAAAACGGTACTGGTGACCGGTGGCGCGCAGGGCATTGGCCGGGCAATCGTCGAAGCCTTCGCATTGCGCGGGGCGCGAGTGATGATCGCCGATCTTCGTCTGGCTCAAGCTCAGGCGGTCGCTGCAGACTTGAAGGCGCGAGCGTGCCAGGTTGAGGCTGTGGACATTGATCTGGCCGACGCGACAGCGGTGGCCAAACTGGTTCAAGGGTTGGAGCGAGACTGGGGGCGGTTGGATATTCTGATCCATAACGCCGGCTACTTTCCGCTGACGCCGTTCGCCGAGATCACCCCCCCGATTCTCGAGCGCACGCTGGCAGTCAATCTCTCGGCACTGTTTTGGCTGACCCAGGCAGCCTTGCCGATGTTCCAGCATCAGGGTGCTGGCTGCGTGCTGGTCACCTCGTCGGTCACCGGTCCACGGGTGGCCTATCCGGGGCTGAGCCATTACGCGGCGTCGAAGGCCGGGGTCAACGGCTTCATCCGCAACGCCGCTCTGGAACTGGCCTGTCATGGCGTGCGCGTCAATGGTGTCGAGCCCGGCATGATTGCCACGCCAGCCATGGCCAATCTGGGCGACGATCAGGTCAATGGCGACATTGCCAGCCGGGTACCGTTGGGACGACTCGGCTCTGCCGAGGATATTGCCGGGGCCATGCTCTTTCTTGCGTCTGACCTGGCGACTTACATCACCGGACAGACCATCGTCGTTGACGGTGGATCGACCTTGCCCGAGGTGTGATTTCGCACCTCGGGCAAACGACCTGAACCGCCTGGACACCATCAGCCACGGCTTGCACCTTCGAGCATCGACAGGGAATCCCTGAAGACACGCGACAAGGCTGCAAGCCGTTTGACGTAACCCTGCGGCGTCGCATAAATCAGCTCCACATGCAGGCTGTCGACAATGCCAAGATAGGCGTCGCAGAACACTTCGAGCTGCTCAGGCTGAACCCCCGCCGACTGGTATTTGTCATGCGCGGCGCTCTGAAAGCACCGGCGAATCCGTGCCAGGTAACCCTCGAACCCCGTGGTAATCACTGTGCGGATATCCGCCGGCGGGAAGTAGGCCGTGCGCAATAGAAAACGCAGATGCGCCGACACGTCATAGCGTCCGATCAAACGTTCGAGGTGTAATTGACCGGGTATATCCGTGTGCCGGGCCTCTTCCTTGAAACAGGTGCTGATGTACTGATGCTCATGTTCCAGGGCGATCTCGAAGACCGTCTGAAACAGGTCATCCTTGCTGACAAAATGCGCGTAAAGCGACGCCTTGCGCATGCCCGCCCGGACGGCGATCTCGTTGAGGGACGAGGCGTCGTAACCGTGATCGGCAAAGTGTTCGACCGCTACTGCGCAAATATTGCTGGCCGACGGGGTGAGCGGTTTCATGACATCGTTTTCCCTGACTCATAAAATAAGGACTCAGTGCTCGGTCCTGACAAGTCATGGCCAGCGACATCAGTGCTAGCGGTGGCTTCCTGCCCGTCGGCAGGAAGCCTTCGCCAGCTTATCCAGCACCTTGGTCAACGTCAATTCGTTAATAGATTAACGACCTACGCAGCGCCGACCGCTTGTTGCAAATGGGTCGAGCGGAAGTCCTTGGGTGAGAGATCGAACTGTTTTTTGAACGATCGACTGAAGTGAGCGGAATCGGTGAACCCCCACTTGTATGCGATCGATGTGATCGACTCACTCTTCAAGAACGGATTCGTCAGGTCATCCGCGCTTCGTTT
>Ga0302169_10000257_pt1 | contig 16967 bp, 8 predicted proteins | sample I_Fen_N1_3_FD_193493 | JGI IMG/M metagenome (GOLD analysis project Ga0302169, IMG submission 193493) | Peat permafrost microbial communities from Stordalen Mire near Abisko, Sweden - I_Fen_N1_3 | ecosystem: Environmental > Terrestrial > Soil > Wetlands > Permafrost | place: Sweden: Abisko...
CGGGCCTCGCCCAGGCCCGGGAAGTCACGCTGACCACTCAACTCAAGGACTACGGCGGTAATGGCGCCTACCTGGCGATATATGTCACCGATGGCAATGGCCAGTACCAGAAAACCCTCTGGGTCGCCGGCAAGAAGGCCAAGTACTACAAGCACTTGGGCGATTGGGCCCGCGGTAGCGGGATGAACCCGAGCGAGTATGACGGCGTCAGCGGCGCCAGTGTCGGCAGCGCACGCACGCTCAAGGTCAGCGTTGAGCTGGCGGATACGTTGATCGACGCCGGTTACCAGATCCGTATCGACGGTGCCGTCGAAGACAAGCGTGAGGCACGCGCCGATGTCAGTGTCCCGCTGACCTCCAAAGGCGCCGGCAAGCCGGCAACTGGCAGTACCTACGTCGAGTCCTTTACCTACGACCTATAGCACCCGCCAAATCTGGAGGCTGAACATGCTTCGCCAGCTCCATTCGCTACCCGGCCTGATCGCCGCCCTGTTGGTCATGATTCTGGCCTTGAGCGGCGCCGTGCTGTCGGTCGACCCGGCCCTGGAACGCCTGCATCAGGCACCGATCGCCAGCGCTCAAGTCAACGTCGGCCAACTGGCCGGGCGCGTTGCCAGCCACTTTTCCGGCGTGGAACAGATTCAACGCAGCGCGTCCGGAACCGTGATCGTCTATTACAACCAGAACGGTCAGGCCGGCGCCGCAACGGTCGATCCCCTGACCGGCCTGGGCCTTGCGCCCTACCAGCCTTCGGCCTTTTCACGCTGGATGAAAGACCTGCACCGCTCGCTGTTTCTCGGTACGCCGGGGCACGGTGTGGCCGGTGCCGGGGCATTGTTCATGCTGATGCTATCGGTGTCCGGGGCGCTGTTGCTGGCCCGTCGCCTGGGCGGCTGGCGTAACCTGTTGCGGCCCATACGTGGCAACTTCAGTCAGCGCTGGCATGCCGAAGTCGGGCGCCTGGTGCTCGTGGGCCTGATGCTCTCGGCGCTGAGCGGGACGTTCCTGTGTGCCACCACCTTCGGCTTGATTGCGGACGGCAGCGAAATTGAACCGGTCTTCCCCGCCCATGTCAGCGCCGGTCCGGCCTTGCCGGTGGCCAACCTGCCGGCCTTGCGCAACGTCGACCTCAATGACCTGCGCGAACTGGTCTACCCCAGCCCTGGCAACCCGCAGGATGTGTATTCCCTGCGCACCGCCCAAGGGGACGGTTACGTCGATCAAGGCAACGGCGCTCTGCTGTCCTATCAAGCCCATGACTCGATGCGCGCCCTCTACGAGCTGATCTACCAATTGCACACCGGGCAGGGCCTTTGGTGGTTGGGGCTGATACTCGGGGTTTGCGCCCTGAGCGTGCCCCTGATGAGCGTTACCGGGATGCTGTTGTGGTGGCGCCGGCGCAAGGCTGGCCCGAACATCCGCCACAACAGCCCCGCGCACTCGGCCGACAGCGTGATTCTGGTCGGCAGCGAAAGCAACAGCACCTGGGGTTTTGCCAAGACCCTGCACGACACCTTGCACGCTGCCGGGCACACCGTGCACAGCGCGCCGCTGAACAGCTATTCGAACAACCTGGGGCATGCCCGACAGGTGTTCATCCTGACCGCCACCCACGGCGACGGCGATGCGCCGGCATCGGCCTCACAGTTTCTGGCGCGCCTGGCCAAGGGTGGCCTCAAGCCTGGCCTGCCGTTTGCCGTACTGGGTTTTGGTGATCGCCAATTTGCCCGGTTCTGTCAGTTCGCGCATCAGGTTGAAGCGGCGATGCTGCAGGCCGGTGGCTCACCGATGCTGGCGCTGGAGACCATCAACCGTCAGTCCTCCCAGGAGTTCAGCCGATGGGGCCAGAAACTGAGCGCGGTCATGGGCCAGGAGCTGGTGCTGAATCACACCCCCGACCGGCCGCGCACCCATCAATTGGAGCTGGTGGAACGCATCGCCTACGGGCAACAGGTCAACGCACCGACCCACGTTCTGCGCTTCAAGGCGGTGGGCGACCTGCCATGCTTCGAGGCCGGCGACCTGGTGGGCATCGTGCCGCCGGGTAGTGCCGAGCCACGGTTCTATTCCCTGGCCAGCAACTCGGACGACGGCACGCTGGAAATCTGCGTACGCAAACATGAAAGCGGTGTGTGTTCCGGTTTCCTCCATGAGCTGCCCGAAGGCGCACCGATCGAAGCCTTCATCCAGCCCAATCCGCATTTTCGCCCGGCCTCGGGCAAACAGCCGGTGATCCTGATCGGCGCCGGCACCGGTATCGGGCCATTGGCCGGTTTTATCCGCAACAACAAGGCCCGCCATCCGATGCATCTGTACTGGGGTGGACGCCACCCGGCGTCGGACTTTCTCTACGAGCCCGAGCTCAACAGCTACCTGGCGGATCGACGCCTCACCCGGTTGCGGGCAGCGTTCTCCCAGGTTCAGGATCGCAGCTATGTGCAAGACCGGCTGATCAGCGATGCGATGGCCTTGCGTCGCCTGATTGAAAAAGGCGCCCAGGTACTGGTGTGTGGCAGTCGCGAGATGGCCAAAGGCGTGATGCACGCCCTTGATGAAGTATTGGCCCCCCTCAACCTGAGCGTGCTGACGCTCAAGGCACAAGGACGCTACCTTGAAGATGTCTACTGAGCTGCAACGCTACAGCCTCAACGGCGAGACCATGGGCAGCCGTTACACCGCCCTTTTCTATGCAGAGCCAAATCTGTCTACCGAGGCCATCAGTAACAGCCTGGCGCGCGCCGTGAGCCGGGTGGACCAGCAAATGTCCACCTGGAAGCCGGACTCCGACCTCAATCGCCTCAATGCCGCGCCTGAACAGCAATGGGTATCGGTGCCCGAGGAGTTGGCTACGGTACTGGCCACGGCACTTCGAGTGGCTCAGCAGTCGGCAGGCGCCTTCGATATCGCCGTCGGTGATCTGGTGCAAGCCTGGGGATTCGGCCCCGGTGAGCTGATCGTCACGCAACAGCCCTTCGATACGTTGGTGCCGCGTACCCGCACCTCGGCCAGTGCCGCGCTGGTGGTTGACCCGCAACACAATCAAGTACGCAAGCGCGCACCACTGACCCTCGATCTGAACGGCATCGCCAAAGGCTTCGGCGTCGATGAACTGGCGCGCTGCCTCGAAGGCTGGGGCATCACCCACTATCTGGTAGGCATCGATGGCGAGATGCGCGCCCGGGGCGTCAAACCCGGCGGCCAGTCATGGCTCGTGGCGCTTGAAAAACCCAACCGGGGCGTGCGCGAAGTGATGGGGGTGATGGAGCTTGGCGACGCGGCCATCGCCACCTCGGGGGACTATCGGCACTGGGTCGATGTGGCGGGTCGGTCCTATGCCCATACCATGAATCCGGCGACCGGAGCACCGCTGTGCAACCCGCTCGCCGCCGTCAGCGTGGTCGCCGCCAGTTGCATGCTCGCCGATGCCTGGGCCACGGCCCTGATGGTGCTGGGTGAGATCGAAGGCCCTCGACTCGCCCAAGAACGCGGGATGGATGCCTTGTTTGTGTTGCGCGACGGTGAGCAGTTCAAGGAAATATCGATTGTCGGCGGCAAACTGCAGGCGCAGATTGAAACGCGCTGAAGCGGCGGGTCGAAGTCCTGCCCCCTGTATTGATCCATCTCCTGACAGTGAGTCCCCCCAACGATGAAATTCATGCACAGGCATACCGAGTCTCACCGAAGTGATCGAATAGGCTGGCTTCGCGCCGCCGTGTTGGGTGCCAACGACGGGATTGTCTCCACCGCCAGCCTGCTGATCGGCGTCGCGGCAGCCAGCGCCAGCCATTCCACCCTTCTGGTGACCGGGATGGCGGGATTGATGGCCGGTGCCATGTCCATGGCCGCGGGTGAATACATCTCCGTGCACTCCCAGGCCGATACCGAACAGGCTGACTTGTCGCGCGAACGGGCAGAACTGGCAAGCGACCCGAAAGCCGAGCACATCGAGCTCGCCAACATTTACATGCATCGTGGCGTCTCACCGGAGCTGGCTCATCAAGTGGCCGACCAATTGATGGCCCATGACGCGCTGGGCTCTCACGCCCGGGACGAGTTGGGCATCAGCGAGACCCTGACCGCCAAACCCGTACAAGCGGCACTGGCCTCGGCCGCCAGTTTTGTATCCGGTGCCGCCTTGCCGCTGGCCGTGACATTTGTCGCGCCGCAGCAGAGTGTGGGCTTATGGATATCGTTCATGTCACTGTTGTTTCTTGCAGCCTTGGGGGCCATTGCCGCCAGGGCTGGCGGTGCCAGGGTCATGATCGGCGCCTGGCGAGTGACCTTTTGGGGCGCCCTGGCCATGGGGGTGACCGCACTGGTGGGGCGGTTGTTCGGCGCGGTGGTCTAGCTCACGACGCCTTCATCAAACAACGGCGCCCGAGTCAAAGGGGGCGCCGTTGCTTTTGGGTTGAGGCCTTACACCACGCCGACGAAATCACTCGCGGTAAGGGCCACATGGCCGACCAGATCGATCTGGAAGTCGGCACCACTACCGTTATTGACATTGCCCTCCACATAGGTGTGATCGACCCCGCCGACATTGACGAAGTGATACTTGAGTTGCGCCTGATTATTGAACTCGGTGCCGACGCCATTCCATTCGCCGAGGAAGGTGAAGTCCTGATTACCGGCAGCGCCTGCACCGGATGTCCGCGCATCTATCAGGGACAGATCGATATGATCGGTGCCGTGGACAAAGTCGGTAATGACGTCGCGGCTTGCGGCCGATGTACCCGAGTCGTTGATCGAGCTGAACACGAACATGTCGGCCCCAGCCCCGCCGGTCAACGTGTCGCGGTTGCCATTACCGGTCAGCGTGTCGGCCCCGCCACCGCCACTGAGGGTGTCGATGCTCCCCTGCCCGGTCAGCGCGTTGTTGGCGTTGTCACCGGTCAGGGAGTTGGTACCGCTACCGCCGATGACATTCTCGATGCCGGTCAGGGTGTCATTGCCCGTCTGGGAGCTACTGGCCAGGCCGGTGCTCAGGTTGACCGTGGCGTTGGCAGAAGTCGCGGACAGGTCGTAGGTATCGGTATCGCCACCGCCGTCATACGTGTCATTGCCATCGTTGACCGACGCACGGAACGTGTCATTGCCAAGACCACCAAACAGGCTGTCCAGGCCCTGCCCACCGACCAGGCTGTCAGCACCGCTGCCGCCGTCCATCCAGTCATCGCCACCTGCGCCTTGCAACAGGTTGCTGGCCCCATCGCCCTGAATGTGATCGTTACCCGAACTGCCGGTGACGTTTTCAATGCCCGTCAGTGAATCACTACCGGTCTGGGCACTGTTGGAGGTACCTGCTATGAGATCGACCGTCGCTGTGGCCGAAGTGGCGGACAGATCATAGGTATCCACACCTGAACCACCGTCATAGTGGTCATCACCATCGTTCAGCGACGCCAGCAAGGTATCGTTGCCGGCATCACCGAATACCGTGTCGTTGCCCGTCAGGCCACTGAGCTGGTTATTGCCGCTGTTGCCGTTGATGACGTTGTCCAGTGCGTTGCCGACACCGTTGATATTGCTGGAACCCAGCAACGTCAGGTTCTCGACGTTGGCGCCGAGGGTATAGCTGACCGAGGACATCACTGCGTCGGTGCCCTCGTTCAGATTTTCCTGAACCGCATCGCCACTGGCATCGACCATGTAGATATCGTTGCCGGCATTGCCGCGCATCGTGTCGTTGCCAGTGCCGCCATCGAGCAAGTCGGCACCCGCACCGCCATTGAGCACATCGTTACCCGAGTAGCCCAACAGAATGTCCTGATAGCTGGTGCCGGTAAGCGTATCGCCGAAGAAGAATGAGTTAGTGCCTTCGATGAAGCGCCCGACGGCCTCCGATGGAGCCGACGTCAGCTGCTCCACCGTGGCGTTGTTATCGGTATAGGTCGTGATAACCCGCACTTGCTGGCCAAACTGCGTAGCAGTCGGGGCAAAGGTCGAAGCCGTTGCGCCGCTGATGTTCTGCCAGACGGCACCCACCAGCGCTTGCCACTGATAGGAAAAACCACTGGGGCCGGGCAAGCCATCGGCGTCCTGGATCGCCGCGGTGTTCGCGCTCAGCCGGTATTGAGCCGGAACCGGACGAGCCGGCGTGGTCGGTGCCGTCGCGTAACCCGAGAGCACCACATTGCCGGTCGGCAGATGGTTATTGATAATCAGGTTGACCGTGCGATCGGCAAAGCGCAGTTTTTCCACGCCGATCACGATGTCGGTGCCATCCACATTGGCCGCACCGACCCGCAGATCCACCACTTTGAACGCCGTGATCAACTCGCCACCTGGCCGGGTATCGGTGAACTTGGTGATGCTGTAGTCCGCGAAGTTGCCACTGAACAACGCTGCATCCGCCGCGCCATCGGCCGTGCCGGGTGCGGCGTGGTTATCGCCCAGAATGAAGTCGGGCCGGCTGGATTGCAAACCAGTGAAGTGCTGGTCAAAGCCCTGACTGGCAAGCAAGTGATTGAGATCGGAGAGTTTGATCGAGTCGCCGACGATCACGTCATTGCCGCCATTACCCTGGGACACATCATCGCCGCTGCCGCCAATCAGCCAGTTCCCGGTAGCATCGCCGATCAACCCCGCCAGCGGATTGGCTGGCGTTGCCACGTTGGGACGGCTGTCACTGAAGCGCGAGCCGATCAGGCCTTCAATATCCGTCAGCAAGGCGTTGAAGGGTTGAAACAGTACGCCAGTACCGGGTGCTGCCACCACGTTTTGATTGTTCAAGTCCGCGGCGGCATCCAGGGCGATGTTCACATCGCTGAAGGCTGCAATATCGAAACCGACATCACCAATGGCTTCATCTCCATCACCCTGACCAGGGGCGCCGCCCAGGCCCGGCAGCAGAATGTCGTCGCCGACACCGCCAAACTCCTGGTCGCCGGTTGAACCACCGGAAATGATGTCGTCGCCGTCCTCGCCAAAGAGAATATCCGGACCGTCACCACCATAGATCTCATCGTTGCCGTCACCGCCATGCACCAGGTCGGTGTCGCCACCGGCATCGATATAGTCATTACCGGCACCACCGTACAACTCGTCGATCCCGGCCTCGCCGTAGAGGTGATCGTTACCACCACCGCCAATCACCACATCGAGGGCACCGGCACTGGTCCCGGCATAAATGGTGTCGTCCCCTTCCCCGCCATCGAGGAAGTCTTCAATGTCACCGCCATAGATAACGTCGTTGCCGTCCCCGCCGTAGATGTGGTCGGCACCGGCCTTGCCGTCGAGGATGTCATCGCCACCCTCGCCGTAAATCGTATCGTCACCGTCGCCGGCGTCCAGCCAATCGTTGTAGTCGGTGCCCACCAACACTTCGTGGGAGTTGTAACCCACCGCTGCAGTGCCATCGGGATTAGTGCCCTGATCCGGACGGTAGTCGCGAATGTAGGTCTGGGCGGCATGGGTTTCGGGATTGCTCAGGCTCACCAGCAAACCGTTACCACCGATCCCGCCGGAACCACCCGTGGAGTAGACACCCAAATGGTTGGCCGCGATCAACGTGCCGTATTTGTGCTCGCTCTTGTAGGACGTGGCAGTGGCACCGGAGTCGGTGTAGCTCAACTCGACATAGCTGTCGGCATAACCGAAGACATCACCGGCCAGGTGCCGGGCGTCGGTGGTGCGCTCAATGATGTCCTTGAACTGCTCGGTCACTACCTGCTCGTTGAGGTTGGTCATCGCCGGCAAGCCGAGGTCAAGGCGGAACAGGTAGTAGAAGCGGTCGCCGTCCATCAGCCGCTCCATCTGATCCTCGAATATAGCGTTGAAGGTGGTCCCTAACTGCCCGGTGTATACGTGTTTTTCCGCCAGGCCGCCGATCCACAGGTCGATCGCGTTGTAGCCGTCATACCCGGCGACATGATTGCCGTTGGCATCTGCCGCGCCGGAAAGGAAATAGGCCGCTTGCTCGGCGGTGACACTGCCACCGGCGTACGTTTTGGTTTCACCTGTTTGATCGGCGTCGATAATCGCCTGGGCATGGGCCACGTCACCGTCGAAGGAATAGGCGGCGATGAAATTCACCAGTGACTCGGGGTGAATCATGTTGTTGGCGAAATCACTCCAGCTGGTATAGGGCGTCAGGCCATCGACAATCAGATTGGTGTGATGCTGGGCACCGGCCGGCGAAGCACGTTCGGCTATCAGCGCATCGTGAATCTGTTGGCGAGCCTGGTTCAAGGTTGGCAAGCCCAGATCACGACCCCGAGCCAGGTTGATGGTCGCCAGGTCCAGCGGCTGACCGAGCAAGCCTTGCTGCAAGGCTGGGGTAACAAACTCGTCGATTTCGTTGCTGATCTGCCGGGTCATGCCCAAGGCAATCGCGGTCGGTCCGACTTCGGCGAAGCCGCCAGGGTTGAGGAAGGCCTGTTCCAGTGCGTAATGGGTGATCGCACCGGTCAGGTCGTAGCTGCCACTGGCAGTTTTCTCCAGGGCATCGATGGTTTCACGCAACTGCGAGTGTCCGAAGCGAAACGCAGCCTGACCATACTCCAGGGAGATGTTGGTGTTGATGCCCGAATCGTAGGTCACAAACTCCGGCAAGTCCGGAGTGATCAGCCGTGCGTACTGGTCGATTGCAACGTGCTGGTACTCCATCTCCACGGTCAGCTTGGCGGCGTAGAACAGCTTGTCCTGATCCCAGGACACCGTGACGCCATCGGCCAATGTGAAGTTGCCGTTGGCATCGGTGTAGACACCGCCGCTGCCGTTGCTCACCTGGACCTGCCAGTTGTGCCGCACGTTGACGTCGGTCTGCGCCATGACTTCGTTCTGCAGGTTGATCAACTGCACGTTATGATCTTCGTGGAAAACGTGGTGTATCGCCGTCAGGCCGAAGTTTTCGTTCACCCGACCGTCGCCGGCAATGTAATGATCGCCGACGGCTTGCAACAGCAGTTCGTTGGCCACCGCGTAATCGGCACTACCGGGAGCGGCACTGATAGAGAAGTCGGCAAAGTTGACGAAGCTGAACAGGTTCTTGGGCCCGGAATTATCGTAATTGATGACCATGCCAAAGGGATTGTTCGCATCGAAGCTAATGCTGGTGATGTGCGCATCCAGCGACATCAGCTTCGCCTGGTCGATATGCACATCGTCGAAATGCGGGTTCATGTCCAGCAGAATCGCTTCGCGGGTATACACCACTTGCACGCCGGCCGTATTCGGGTCGGCGTCCAGTACATGACCATGGGCATCACGCACGCGAAAGTTGGCGATATCGTCCCAGGTCAGGTCATCTCGCCCGGTGGCCGCCATATGGGCGCGCAGCTCGCTCAAGGTCGGCAACGTTTGATGAGTGAGCACGCCATTGAGGGTCCACGCGGCTTCGTCACTCAACGAGGTGCCATCGAACAGCGCTGCACCGGCAATGTACTGGCCAGGATGGTTAGGGTCCGCCACCCACTGGCGCAATAACTGGGTCACCGCCTCATTGGAGCCGTAAGTCTGGTTCTGGTCGATGTACGGCGAATCGAGGTTGACGTATTGCGCTTGTCCTTGCCCGTCCACTTCACTGACCGTGGCACGGTGCACCTTGATCGAATACACCGGCTGACCGTCCGGGCCGATAGAGCCGTACAACGGATCATTCGGCGCCAGGGGAATGGTGATGGTGGCGTTCTGATTGGGCTTATTGATGAAGTCCAGCCCATGGTCGAAAAACTGCCCGAACAACGTGAACCAACCGGTGGTCGAAGGGTCCCCGCTCACGGTGTTCTGGTTGCGAATATAGTACTGACCAGAATCCGGGGACGTGGTATCGACCTCACCAATGCTGCCGAGAATCCCGGGATTGGTGACGATCGCCACGCCCGTGGCGGTGTGCTGAATATGCCCGTTGGCATCGGTCGCGAAGGTTACCCCACCACTGACGATGGTCTGGCTGATCATCCGTGGGGTGTAGTCCACCAGCGAAGCTGTCGGATCGCTATACAGTGAACTACTGTCAGTCATGGGTGTGGCACCCACCGGAACACCCGGACCGGCCAAGGCCGCGTTACCCAGATTCTGGTGAACGTAATGCGCGTAGTCCGAGTGGGTCAGCCGGATGAAGTTCTGACCGAAACTGCCCCAGCTCTGCCCGTCCTGGGTCAGGTTGTTGAAGTGTCCGGAAACATCACGCAAGCCGATCGGGTCCCGGGCACCGTTGTACCAAAGGCTCTCGCCCGCCGGGATATCCAGAGGGTTGAAGCTGCCGAGCACCCCGAGGACATGGACATTGCCGTCCGAACCTTTGTAGCCGTAAAGCGGATCGCCGGCGGTGTTGTAGCCAACGACATGGATGGTGGGGAACGAAACCTGCTGATCAAGGAACGAAATATCCTTTTGATTGAGGGTAAAGCGCTTTAGCTCATACATGGCAATCTCCAGATACCCATTGACTGGCTAGGTTTTCCAACCGACTTAGCACGATGATCAGGGAACCGAAGCGATGGCAAAAGATGCAAAAGTCCAATCAAAAAACCAGACTTTTGTCGCTGATGAGACTGAGACTTTGGTCGGGACTGCCCCTGCTGGCGCGCCAGGCAATAGCGCAATCTGGCTGACCCGACTCCTCAAGGCCCAGGCGCGCAACCTGAGTCGTTCTACCCAGTTTGTGATTGCCGCCGCGCTGATACTCGGACTCACCATGTTCTTCGTCGGCAAATTGGTGAGCGAGCGAATAGAAAGGGCTGCCGTGCAGAGTGCGGCAGAGGCTGGCGCCCACTACATGGAGGCGTTTCTGGAGCCCTATGTGCAGGAGATGGGGCGCGATAACGTGTTGTCTGCTACAAGCGTCAAATCCCTGGACCGTTTGATGGAAAGTCGTTCACTGAAACGGCACATCGTTTCCATCAAGATCTGGCGGGCGGATGGCACGGTGGTCTACAGCACGGATAAATCCATTACCAATCGAAAGTTTCCAATGGATGAGATTGCCGACGCGATCAAGGGTAACGTGGTGACTGACCTTGAAGACCTGGACCAGGAAGAGAATGAGTTCGAGCGTCACCTCCACATGCAGCTCTATGAAATTTACGCACCGCTGCGGGAGTTCAATACCGGGAAGATCATCGCTGTAGGCGAGTTCTACGAAAAAGCCGACATTCTGGAGCAAGAGATCAATCGCGTTCGCCAGCAGGTGTGGATGGTCGTTGGTGCCGCGACGCTGGCGATGCTGATGCTGCTGTTCTTCATTGTTCGACGCGGAGACAAGATCATCCAGCGTCAGCAAGTGGCGTTGAGATCAAGACTGCAGGAACAAAGACGCTTGCACATCAGCAATGCCTCGCTCCAGCGCAAGATGACCACGGCGACCCAGGAGTTTTCCCGGATCAACGAATTGACGCTGCGCCGCATCGGCGCGGACCTGCACGATGGCCCGGCCCAGCTATTGACATTGATTCTGATCCGTCTCGACGACCTGGCGGAAAACTGCACGACGATCGATCAGGAATCCCTGGAAACCATCCGCGGCGCAGCCACCGATGCGTTGCGTGAGGTGCGGGATCTATCGCGGGGTCTGGCGCTTCCCGAAATCAACGACCTGAGCCTGCTGGAGGAATTGCAGTTGGTCGCGCAGCGACATGAGCAACGTACGGGCACCAAAGTCAAACTGGCACTGGGGCCGCTTCCGGACTTTGCGCCGTTACCACTCAAACTCTGTCTTTACCGTTTTGTGCAGGAAACCCTCAACAACGCCTACCGCCATGCGCACGGAGAAGGCCAGGCGATCATCGCGCAGTACGTCAATGAGCAATTGTCCATCAGCGTCAAGGATTGCGGACCAGGCATGGCGGCTGACGCCATGACGGTCGAGACAGCCGGTAGAACCCGACTGGGATTGGCTGGTTTGCGTTATCGCGTTGAATCCCTCGGCGGACTGTTCAGCATTGATTCAAGCGCCGCAGGCACCTCGGTCAATGCACAGTTCAAACTCTAGTCAGGCCCCCCACGGGGGATCCAGTTGAGCTTTCACCGCCCCGATGTGCAGGCGGTTGGCCGTCTCACTTTCCCAGTAGCGTCGCAGGGCGGTGACTGCCTCGACGCGGTTGCGCGCATGCAGCTTCTGCATCACACAGGTCATGTAATACTTGACGGTTTTTTCACTGATCAGGAGTTTTGACGCAACTTCCTTATTCGTCAGCCCCTTTGAGACTTCACGAATGATCTGTTCCTCCCGGTGAGTAAGGTCGATCTTGCGAACTTCCGCTTCATGTTTCTTGAAGTTGCTCAGCAACTTGTTGGCAAACTCAGGCGTAATAAAGGTTTCACCCCTGGCAATCGACCTGATGGCCAACACCAGATCCGGCCCGCTGACCCCCTTCAACACGTATCCGCGCGCGCCGGCTTCCAGCGCCGAATAGGCATCATCTTCGGACTCGGAAACCGTCAGCATCAGCACCTTGACGTCCGGCACCTGAGTGGAAATGAACCGCACGGTGCCAAATACGTCGCCCGGCATATTGACGTCCATCAGCATCACATCGGGGCGCAGCCGCAAAGCAATGCCCCGAGCTTCGTCGGCACTGCCCCCCTGCTCCACCACTTGCAAATCCGCTCTCTTCCTCAGCGTATTGGCAACGCCTTCTCGCAACAAAGGATGGTCATCGGCAATGCCAATGCGGATGAAAGGATTCATGACAAGCTCCTGAAGGGGCCGAAGTGACGAACACTCATTGATTAATAGCAGCTAAGCCGGGTTGACGCCGTGCTCCGCACGCAGGTCAGGGGAGCTCCGAGGTCAAAAATTAGACCAAGGTCGGACGAAATTCACTCGTCAACAAGCTGCCCTCATGACAGTCCTCTGAAAATAACCTCACCAACCGATTGTTTTTTAAGACTGTCAAAACCGTCAAAAAAATAACGACCGTAAAAACCCGGATCAGCCTCTTATCCGACCAAGTGTCGCTCTCCTACGCTGAGGTACATAAAACCCCGGCATTGGAACCTTCCGATGGACAAGAAAAACCGCCCGCGTTCCGAGTTTGCCGAGGTATTTTTTCGGTTGCGCCATACCTTTTATTCGCTGGCCGGGTTCAGTGGCGTGATCAACCTTTTGATGCTGGCTCCCGCCATCTACATGCTGCAGGTCTACGACCGGGCACTGGTCAGCAGCAACCTCACCACCTTGCTGATGCTGACCATTCTGATGATCGGTTTGTACACCTTGCTGGCCACGCTGGAGGTGGTACGTACGCGGGTGCTGATTCGTGTCGGCAACCGCCTGGACATGGCCCTCAACCGCCGGGTGTTCACTGCGGCATTCGAGCGTAACCTGAAGCGCGCCGGTGGAAACCCGGCACAAGCCCTGCAAGACCTGGCTCAAGTGCGGCAGTTTTTGACCGGTAACGGTTTGTTTGCGTTTTTCGATGCGCCCTGGACACCGATCTATCTGTTTGTCGCCTACCTGATTCACCCACTGCTGGGGATCGTTACCCTGGCCGGCTCGCTGATTTTGGTGTCTCTGACCTGGCTCACCGAAATCGCCACCAAAAAGCCCCTGAACGAAGCCAATCTGGCCGCTCAAGCCTCCGGCACCTTCGCCAACAACAACCTGCGCAATGCCGAAGTCATCGAAGCCATGGGGATGTTGCCGGCCATCACCCAGCGCTGGTTCGGCAACCATTTGCGCATCCTGGAAATGCAAACCCTGGCTTCCGACCGCGCGGCCTACATCAGCGGCCTGGGGCGTTTCGTACGTATCGCGTTGCAATCGCTGATCCTTGGCACCGGCGCCCTGCTGGCTATCGATGGCGCAATCACGCCAGGCATGATGATCGCCTGCTCAATCCTCAGCGGTCGCGCACTCGCGCCCGTCGAACAGTTGATCGGCGCCTGGAAGCAACTGCTGACCAGCCGCCGTGCCTGGGCAAGACTGCAGCAGTTGCTGAAAGAGTTTGCGCCTCGGGCCGATGCGATGAAGCTGCAACGTCCGCTCGGCATGCTGTCGGTCGAGCACCTGCACGCCGGAGCGCCAGGTATGAGCCAATCGATCATTCGCGGGCCGCACTTCAACCTGTCGCCGGGCGAATCACTGGGCATCATCGGTCCTTCAGCGTCTGGCAAGTCGACCCTGGCCAGATTGCTGGTGGGTATCTGGCCGGCGCAAAGCGGCAAGGTGCGACTCGACGGCGTGGACGTGTACCTGTGGAACAAGGAAGAACTCGGACCTTGGGTCGGCTACCTGCCCCAGGACGTGGAGTTGTTCGAAGGCACTATCGCCGACAACATCGCGCGCTTTGGCGAGGTCGACAGCGACGCGGTGATCGTGGCGGCCAGGCGGGCCGGCGTGCACGACATGATCCTGCGCTTTGCCCAGGGTTACGACACAACCCTGGATGTCGATGGCAACCCCCTGTCCGGTGGTCAGCGCCAGCGCATCGGCCTGGCCCGGGCACTCTACGGTGAACCGTCGATCATCGTGCTCGATGAGCCCAATGCCAACCTCGATGACGCCGGCGAAAAAGCGTTGATTGAAGTGCTTGAAGACCTCAAGTCACGGGGCTGCACCACGGTGCTGATCTCTCACCGCCCAAGCATTCTCGGCACTGTCGACAAAGTCTTGATGCTGCGTGAGGGCAGCACCCAACTGTTCGGTCCCCGCGAAGAAGTGTTTGCGGCACTGCGCCAGACCAGCGTGCTGCCGACGGTGGGCACCCCGACTCTTTCAGCCGTCCGCGGGAGAGAGTAAATGGGCGCGTTGAGCGTTGATCCACGCAGCCAGGAATTGGCGCGTGCCGCTGCGAACATCGATGTCGACGACCGCCGTCCGGCGCGCTGGGGTGTGTTGCTGGTGATCCTCGGCTTTGGTGGCTTTCTGCTCTGGTCAGGGCTTGCACCGCTGGATGCCGGCATCGTGGCGACAGCGACGGTCAAGGTCACCAGCAACCGCAAAGCCATCCAGCACCTCACCGGCGGCAGTGTCGAATCCATACGGGTACGTGAAGGCGAAAGTGTCAGCCAGGATCAGGAACTGGTGAGGCTCGACGCCACCCAGGCACTCTCGGAGCAAGGGGTGGTAAATGCACAGTTCATCGCCACCAAGACCATGGAAAACCGCTTGCAAGCCGAGCGTGACGGGCTGCCAGATGTCGTCTTCGACCCCGCCATGTTGCAACGCTACGCCAGCAATGAACACCTGGCCGAGGCCATCCTTCTGCAACGGCATCTGTTCGTAACCCGACGTACCAGCCTGGCGGGCGAGATCGGCATCCTGCGCGAATCACTGGTGGCGGCCGAAACCCAGATCAAAGGCTTGCAGCGCATCTACGCAGCCCGCTCGGCGCAACTCGGCTTCCTCAATCAGGAACTCACCGGAGTGCGCCAACTGGCCGCCGAAGGCTATGTGCCGCGCAACCGCATGCTCGAACTGGAGCGCACAGGTTCAGACCTCAACGCTTCACAAGCGGAAAACCTCAATAACATTGCCCGGGCCAAGGGACAGGTGGCCGACATCAAGCTGCGCATCCTTCAACGCGAATACGACTACCGCAAGGAAGTGCAGTCGCTGCTGGCCGACGTTCAAAAGGAAAACAGCGCACTTACCGACCGACTGCAGGCTCTGGACTATCAGGTACGGCACACGGTGATTCGCTCCCCCATCGATGGGGTGGTCCAGGGCCTGAACGTGTCGACCATCGGCGGCGTGATAGCGCCGGGGTTCAAGATCATGGAAATCGTCCCGGCTCACGAACCCTTGCAAATCGACGCGATGATCCCGGTGCAGGCCATTGACCGCATGACTGCGGGACTGCCGGTGACCATTTCCTTCCCGGCGTTCAACCATGTGCAGACGCCGAACATCCCAGGGCAGGTCCTGACCATTTCCGCCGACCGCCTGGTGAGCGAAGACAACAAACAACCCTTTTACCTGGCGCAGATCGAAGTGACCCAAGCCGGGATGGCCATGCTCGGCAGCAACCATATTCGCGCCGGGATGCCAGCCTCGGTCACCATCAAGACCGGTGAACGCAACATGCTGAGCTACCTGCTCAAGCCATTGCTGGACCGCGTCAACGCCGCGTTCAAGGAGCAATGACGTGAGCAGAGGTCGCAGGTGCATTGGCGTCGCCGCCTTACTGTGCCTGACTCAGTCGGTGCTGGCGCTGGACCTTCGCGAGTCCTGGAACCTGATGCAGTTCCAGGGCCCGACCTACCTGGCTGCCGGACACGAAAGAGATGCGGCACTGGAGAACCGTGCCATTGGTCAATCCGGACTGTTGCCAAAAGTCGGCATAACCGCCTTTGACAACCATATAAATGGCACCCAGAAGCAACCGGATTTCTTCGGTAACAGCCAAACCAACGATCTGAACTACGCCTCCAAAGGCGCAACCCTGCAACTGCGTCAACCACTGTTCAATAAGCAGAAAATGGCCGAGTACCGACAGGGCCGGTATCAGGCCGAATATGGAGAGGCGGTGTTCGATGGCAAGGCCCAGGACGCCGCCGTGCGACTGGCCGGGCGCTACTTTGATGTCTTGCTGGCCCACGAAACCGTGGAACTGGCAGTGGCCAAGCTCAACTCGTTCAACGAACAAGTCGCTTCAACTCAACGGCGCAAACAACTGGGCGACGGCACCATCACCGATGTCGACGAGGCCGTAGCGCGACGAGATCTGGCCCAGGCCGAGCTGATCGAAGCCGAAGACAGTCTGGTGGTCGCCCGGCGTCTGCTACAGGAATACCTGGGACAGACGCCTGATGAGATTGCCACCTTGCAGGAGACCTTCCCGACGCCGCCTCTGCAACCGGACAACCTGCAAGAATGGATTATCCGCGCGGGCACCGATAACCCATCGATCCGGGCACGGCGCTTGAACGTGAACACCGCCGACGAAGAAGTCGCCAAGGCCAAGGCCGGCCACTGGCCAACCCTTGATCTGGTCGTGGGCTATACCGCCGCCGACAGCGAAACCCTTTCCACCCAGAACCAGCGCAATCGCTACACGTCAGCCGGGGTGGAGCTGAATATT
>Ga0302169_10000258_pt1 | contig 16951 bp, 7 predicted proteins | sample I_Fen_N1_3_FD_193493 | JGI IMG/M metagenome (GOLD analysis project Ga0302169, IMG submission 193493) | Peat permafrost microbial communities from Stordalen Mire near Abisko, Sweden - I_Fen_N1_3 | ecosystem: Environmental > Terrestrial > Soil > Wetlands > Permafrost | place: Sweden: Abisko...
GTGGCTCCTATGTGCAGAGCCAGAAGCTGGTCGAACTGCCGGCCAGCCCCGGTCCAATGGCGTTGAACCTGGGGCAGTCCGAGCTGCTCGACCTCTCCATCATCAAGCCCTACAGCGAAACCCTGGAATACTGGCTGCGCGATGCCCTGATCGGCATGGCCAGGAGCACCGATTTCGCCCGCGCCCTGGATTACGCGCCGGATGGCGGTCACCCGGCGCATCGCGAGGCGGGTGCGCAGTTTCTGCGGCAGTGGTTGCCCGATGCGCAATGGCAGCAAGTGGTGATCACCGCCGGGGCCCAGCATGGCTTGATGGTCGCGATGAGTGCCCTGACCAACGCCGGTGACCTGGTGCTCTGCGAGGCACTTTGCTACCCCGGTATCATTTCCCTGGCCCATGGCCTCGAACGCCGCTTGCGTGGCGTGGCGATGGATGATGAAGGGATCATTCCCGAGGCGCTGCGCGAACTCTGCTTGCGCGAGAAACCGGCGATGCTGGTCTGCGTGGCAACGTGCCAGAACCCGACGGCGGCGATCATGTCGCAACAACGCCGGGCACAAATCGCCGCCCTGGCCGAAGAGTTCGACTTCATCATCCTCGACGATGACATCTATGGTTTTCTCGCGACCGATCCTTCGATCAAACCGCTGTCGGCGTTTGCACCGGAACGTTCGGTGTACCTGACCAGCCTGTCGAAGTCGGTCATGCCGGCGCTGCGTGTCGGCTACCTCTACAGCCCGCCGAAACTGCTGTCGCGCCTGACCTCGATGGTGCGCAGCAGTGTCTGGATGCCGTCGCCGCTGACCGCGCAGTTGGCCAGCAATGTGATCAGCGAAGGCCTGGATAAAAAACTGATCGGTATTCAGCGCAACGAAGCGGCCGCGCGGCAGGCGATTGCCCGGGAAATCTTTGCCAATTTCGAGCTCAAGACCCAGCCATACTCCTATCACGTCTGGCTGACCCTGCCCGAGCCGTGGACCAGCGACGAATTCACCCTGCTGGCCCGGGCCAACGGTGTGCTGCTGCTCAGTGGCAGCCAGTTCCAGGCCGAGCGAAGCGCGATCAACCGTTGCGTGCGACTGGTGCTGATGTCGCCCACCAGCCAGGACGAACTGCGCTTTGCCTTGACCAAACTGGCCAGCCTGATCGATACCGATCCGCGTCGTTATTATTAATTCGCGCGCTCAGGCGAGTACGCAAAACCGTAGGAGCTGCCCAAGGCTGCGAGCTTTTCTGGCTGGCCTACAGTTAACTCAGTCCTTTCACCAATCGAAGCCCTCGGCTAAGGTGCGCGGCTTCTTTATTCTTTCTTCGCGCAAAGGCCCGGCATGACCGAACAGAACAACAACCCGCTGCACGGCGTGACCCTGGAACAGATCCTCAACGCCCTGGTTGAACACTATGAGTGGTCAGGGCTGGCCGAGCGCATCGATATTCGCTGCTTCAAGAGTGACCCGAGCATCAAGTCGAGCCTGACTTTCCTGCGTAAAACTCCGTGGGCGCGGGAAAAAGTCGAGCAGTTGTACATCCGGTTGATGCGCACCAAGCGACCGCTCTGAACATGCTCGGCCAAGCCGTGGCAAGGCGCCGTTTCGTCGCCGTGGCAGCAGTACTCGGCTGGGCGGGGCTGAGCATCCAGCTGTACCTTATTCTCTATTCGCGCTTCACCCTTGAGGCCAGCCTGATTGGCGGGCTGGTGAGTTTCTTCAGTTATTTCACCGTGCTGAGCAACACCTTGGTGGCCGCAGTCCTGACCTGTGAACTGACCTCCCGGGAATCAGCCACGCGACGCTGGTTCCTGCAACCGTGGGTGAGCAGCGGGGTGATGGTAAGCATCGTCGTGGTCGCGGTGGCGTACAGCATGTTGCTGCGACATCTGTGGCACCCCGAAGGCTGGCAGTTCCTGGCCGACGAGCTGATGCACGACGTGATGCCGCTGCTGTACCTGGCCTATTGGTGGTTCTGCGTACCCAAGGGCACGTTGCGCCTGCGGCACATTGGCCTGTGGGTGATTTACCCGACAATTTACTTCGCGTATGTGCTGTTTCGTGGACATGCGTTGGCGGTGTATCCCTATCCGTTCATCAATGTGGACACGTTGGGTTATCCACAAGTGTTGATCAACGCCTGTGGAATATTGGCCGGATTTGTGGCGAGCGCGTTGATTGTGTTGTGGTTGGATCGGCGTCGCTAACAGCCAGTTTCGCAACATAAAAGCTCTTGGGTGGGCTATTGCGTAACGGCCCATAAAGGCTAATGCCAGTCAGTTAAGCTGACTGGCATTTTGTTTTTTATCGGACAATTTGGCGATCTCAGCCGGATGGCCTGAGGTGGCGTCTGAGCTCGGTCCTGGTTATTTGTTAAAGCCGTATCAGATCAATATCTCGGTGATGGTGGGGATCTTCAGAGATAGGCTGTTATTGTATTTGGGTCAATTTAAGTTCCTTCAGCGCCTGGGTCAACGCGTCCATATTGTCGTAACGCTGACTGTCCACCGATTTCCAGGTCGTACGACGCACAAAATACTTGCCTTGAGCATCGAGCATTACCGGCGTGCGGTGAATATGGTGGTCCCTGGAGCGATGTACGATCACCTGTTGTCCATCCTGCCCTTGCTCGATCAGGAATTGGCCGGCATAGGCAAGTTTTTGTTCGATAGACAGGGCCGATTGCGCCGGCTTCAACGCATTGCCCGGAAGAGTTGCCAACTGTACGAGATAGTCGCCTTTGAGGAGAATCTCTTTACTACTGCCCTCCAAGGGCACCCTGAGGAGCATGCCCTTGTCATACGCTGGTGACCTCTCCATACCCATCTGCACGTCTTTCACACGCACGCCAATGCTTGCGTTCAACTCGGCTACGCCTGGCACGTTTTGGTAAGTATTGCAGTGAGTATTGCCCACCAGCGCAATCCACCTGTGCTCGCCCGCGACGGCCTGATGCTTTTTAATAATTTTGGAAGCGACGTAATTCATCATTTGCTGGCGGCTTGTGGGTCCCTGACCCGGAAAACCTTCGAGTCTGTAGCTCGCGGCGCAATCGATGGCAAGCACTTCAATGTGGTTTTTTTGCGCCTCGATGACCAGCGCCTCATAGGTGTAGGTCTCGGCGGGATGGTTGCTGAACCCCTTGTCCAGCCACTTCAAGTAATCACGCAAGGAATCGTCCATTTGGCCGCTCTTGAAGAAAGTATCCAGCTCTATCTGATGTATATCACTCAGTAAATGCTCCAGGTATAGGGTCTTCACATCATGTTGAGCAAGCCAGGGCATGTTATCGATAATGAATTTCTTGCTGGCAACCGAATCATGCCTTTCGCCAATCACCGCACCGGGGGCGTTGTCATATAGTTTTTGCAGAAAGTCGGCGGGACTGGTTTGCGGCGGTATGTCAGGTAGCGTCGGGCGTGGGGGAAGCTCACTGGACATTATCGCCTTGGCGTCTTCTTGCAACTGGCGTCGAAGTTTGAAGAACTGCATGCTCACGGCTTCTTCCTTCACGCCTTTGGCTGCATAGTCTTCATGCAGGCCGTGTTTGTCGATTAACAACTTAAGTAAGGTACTTCTGGACTCGGCCGGCATTTCGTAGGTTGCATCGGTCAGTGATTGAGGGATCGCATCAGGCGCAGTGTCAGCGACCTTGACCTTGACCTTGCTTTGCGTCTTGCCGCCCTCCAAGCCCCCTTCGTCCGCCCGCCAGTGTCCCTCGTGGTAGCGCACCGGCGCCCCCTGCTCATCGGGCCGTTGCGGATCACGCACGCGTACCGTCGCCCAGGCATTGTCCGAATACACCTCGTACACCCGGCCCTGGTCCTGGTAGCGATCCTGGATATAGTGCTTGCCGTCATGGCTGTAGAAGGTGCCGGCCGGGGCCTCGCCCGGACGTTGTGGCAGCGCTGACAGCTGCGACGCAGTCAGGTCGTTGCGCGCCAGGACGTCGTTGAGCTGGCCAAGGGGGGTAAAGGCCGTGTCGCGTTGCCGGACCATGGCCTGCGCAGCTTCATTGAGCTCGATGGCACTGCTCAAGCGAGGCTTGCCGGCCCAGTGCAACAACGGGCCAAGCTTGAGCGCGCGCAGGCCCGCGCCCACATCCAGTGCGTCCAGTGGCAGGAACGCCAGTTCCATCAAGGCATCGTTGAGCCGTCCACGCTCGAGGTGGTGCAGGGCACTGCCAATGTCATGGCCGATCAACCCCAATGTCAACGCCCCGCAGGGCACCGCCGCGACTCCCAGGGTGCCGGCCATGCAGGTCACGCCGGCGGCGAACCGAGAGCCCTTGAGCACTTGCTCGCCTATCATCTCGTGGCGGCTGGTGGTGGCCTCTTTGATATTATCGATGAAATCCCTCACCCACTGGTCGCCGACGTGCCGGATAAAGTTGTCGATGGGGGCGGTGGACACCCCGGTGTTGCGTTGGCCGCGCTGAACCGCCTCGACCTTCTGCTTGTCCCTTAGAAGGGCTCGCGCCTGCAGATCGTCGTAGTACGGGCCGGGGGTTCTTATCAGTTGCTGGTAGTCCGAGTGTTTCAGCAGTTCCGTGCCGTAAGGCCCCCCCAGCAAGCACACGTAATCGCCACGCGTTGCTGGAGAGAAGCGCTGCCCCGTGGCGCGCTGGTGCAGCGACAACACCAGTACCCCGGGAATCGGACTCCCGTTGACCCGGAAGGCCTGCAGGCTGGCCTGATCCGTGACCGTGTTCGTGTTCAGGCCGTCCACCAGGGGCTTGAGCGCCTGGGCGGTGTGCGACTCGAGTGCCCCGTCGACCCGCGCCTGCTCCACCGTCACCTGCAGTTGCTCCTGCACCCATTGCGCGCGCAGTTCGCGCAATTGCTTCCCGCGCAGTTTGTCGGGCGCAAGCCGTTGCCTCAGGTACGCGATGTACTGATCACCGATGTAGGTGCTGCGCAGATGCCGCTGGACGCCCTGCTTGATGTCCGGGCGGCTCAGTGCCCGGACCACGGCCGGATCGTCATGTTCAAAGCGGGCATCGGCGAGGAAGTTGTTGCTGGCGGCGAACACATTGTCGCCGTGCTGGCGGTAGCCTTCCTGGACCCAATCGGTCCAGCTCATGGTCTGGCCATTGAAGGTGATCAGGACGGCATCGGCATCGACGGTGCCATTGGCCGCCAAGGCGCCCTCAGCCTGCAGTACTCGGTTCAGTGCCAGGGTTTCGTTGCGCCGGGTGAAGGCGCGCAGCGTGGGCAGGTACTCATCGAGGAAGTTGGCGTACTCCTGCTCGGTGCGCGCGAGCGCGGCCGTTTGCGCGACCAGGTCCGGGTTCGCGGCCAGCCGTTGCAGGCGCGCCTGCTCTTCGTCCAGCCGCGCCCCGGCTTGGTGCTCAAGCTTTGCCTGCAGGCTGGCGCCAGGGTAGGTGCGTAGTTGCAACTGCTCAGGTGTCCAGCGATCCGGTCGTCGCGCGAGTTCATCGAAAGTTCGTCGCAACGCGGCTCGTTGTGCGGGTAACACGGCCTCCAGGGCGAGCTCCGGCATTGACCTGGACACGGCTGGGCGGCTGGCCGCGGCCCCCGGTGTTGCCGCTGGCTTGACCTCGGCGTACAGGGACTGGCGCATGCGCTTGAGATCCAGGTACTGGTGCATTTCCTGCTGTGTATTGAACGCCTGCACCCGTCGCTCTGCGGGCCGGTACAGCACCACGCCGTCCTCCGCCCCCCGGGCATCACGCCGGACAAACACCTGCAATTGCGCCAGGGTCACTGAGAGGGTAGCCGTCCCCTGGCCAATGGACAGTTGCAGGCTGCCGACGCCCACCTGCGGGTCGTTGTTGAGGGCCGCCATCACCACGGCCAACCCGGCCAGATACGAGCCGTCAGGGCTCAAATCACCCTTGAGCCGGCTTTTCAGCACGGCCAGTTGCAGTTCGCTTTGATTGATCTCGGCCAGGGTTTGCTGCAGGGCGGGCCGTTGCGCCTCGAACTGCGTCAGCGAGTCATACTTCAGGTTAGCCAGGCGCTGGTAACACCCCTCCAGGGTCTGCGTGCTTGTCAGCCACAGTGCCTTTTCGCCGGCACTGGCGTTGTGCAGCCAGTGCCCGGCGGGCAGGCTGCTCAACAGCTCCCGCAAGACCTCTTGCTGCAACCACTGATCCTGCCGTTGCGCATCGGACGATGCCTGATCAAGCAAGGCGATGACGTCCTCGGCCAGGTTTACCTCGGCCGCCTGCGGGCCCGCCCCGGCGGCGCGCCGTTGACGCACAGGCGCGGGTTCTTCAAGGGCATCGAATTCGTCGAAGTCAGCGCCAGCCCCGGGCGTAGCAAGGTCCAGCAGGCGCGCCAGCGACACACCAAAATCCTGGTGCAGCAGGGCGCTGACACGGACCAGTTGCGCACTGGCATCGGGGGCGACACGCATCGCCATGAGCGCGTCCCAGGTGGACATCAGCTCACCCTCGGGCGTGAGGTGCCAATGGTTTTTCAGCTCCTCCAGCAAAGCCGGTACATAGGGTGAACGCTGGGCGAAGGCCGGTTCGCTGGCGGCCTGTATCAGATCGGGATCGCCGGTCATGGACTGGTAGAGGGCGTTGGCTCCCGTCACCAGGGCGACGCTGCCGGTGCCAACGCCCAGGCCGGTCCCCAGCGCCGGCCAATGCTGGCCCGCTGCGACAATGGGCGCGGTAGTCGGTTGGTACACCGCGGCAGGGTCCGGATAAAGCGGGGTCTCGACATCCGTCCTCTCGCTCACGTCGGGCGAGCTGGTTTTCCAGAGCAAGCTGACGGTACCGCCAACGACACTTTTCGCCACGTGTTGAACGGCCTGCATGATGCCCGTGGACCGCGGCACGCCTGATGTGGCTGGCGGCTCGGTAACGCCGGGCGGTAAGTCGTACCCCCACCGCTGTGCGTCGCCTGGCTCGAGCAGGTGCTTGTCGGCGTCGCTCCCCGCTCGTGCACCAGGGTTATCCACCGCTTGCGTTATCCCGAGTGGCACGGACGCCGGGTTCCCCCCCTCACTCAGCGAACTGAGCGCCGCTTGTGCGTAGTGCTTGAGGCTTGCGAAATTACCCGCCAGTCGAATTACCTGCTGCAGGGTGCGAGGGGCCTCCGACGAGGGGCTGCCGACCCAATCGCCTAGCCCGCCGGCGACCTTTTCCTCGACCCGTTCGAATATCGCACCTCCAATGAGGCTCACCGGAATCAACGGCATCGCCATACTGTAGAGGTAGCTCAGGCCGAAAAGCACCGCGATCGGGGTCAGCGCCCCCTGTTCCATTGCTTTACTGACGCCATCGAGAAACTCATCGGGCGTGGAGGCTTGTTGCAGCTGTGACCAGATCTCCCGGCATTGCTCACCAAGGGCCTGCGCGCTCACCTGGCCCTGGCAATAATTACCGAGTTGCCTGGCCACCGCGGTGGACGGCAGGCTGTAGCGTAACAGCCGAAAGAAAATTTTCTGCGCCGAACTGACAGGCATCTGCACGAACCACTCATGGCGATGCAGCCACTGATTGAGCTGGCGCAACTCAATAAGTGTTTTACTGGCCAACGTCGGCATTTCGGCTTGGCGCAACCGGTCTTCCAGGCTCGCCTGTTGCTGATCGAACTGCGCGGGTAACTGCCGGTGATCGGTACAGGCATACTGGCGACTGTTCAAGGCCATTTCGATCGCCTTGCCCTGAACAACCGCCAGGTAATTGAGCAACAGGTCGCTGGCCGGATCGCCGTCGCCGTAAGGTCCGCCCTGCCACACCGCATCGCGCTGGGCTGCCGTCAGCACCGAGCCGCACGCTTCTTCCAGGGGGCACCCGGTGCGCCGCGCCGCGGTCATCGCGTCGATAACACCCGGGGGCTGCCCCGCCGTCTGCGGCAGGTGGTCCAAATGCGCCACGACAATGGCCAGCAGCGCCGATTGCAGACGCGTGTGCAAGTCCGCGTGCGGCGTCAGCAGCAACACCAGCAGCGCGTCATGTGCCTGCCTGGGGGCCGGCGTGTACCACGACTCCCCGCGACGGGTCGTCATCAACGGTACCAAGGGTAGCGCTGGCTCACGGATGCCTTGCAGCAAGGCCGCCACGAGCGTGAGGCCCTGGGTGATGCCGTGGCTGACGGTGCTGGCTATTTGAGCGACAGAAATGTTCGGGCGTGAGGGGATAGTAAAACCCATGCGGCGCTTCTCCATTGATTGGAACTGATCCTGAGGCGTGCTCAATACGCCAACCCCTGCGTGAGGGGGATGGCGGAGCAGCGCTCAGGTCGCGGCGAAGCTGCCGCGCGCCGGGGTTATCGCTTGCTGATGCGCCATCGACTTGCACAAAGCGCGCATTGAGCGGGTCGCAGGCGGCTTGCTGATCCAGGCCGGGCGCCACTGCTGGCCTGGAGGCGTGGCACAACAGGCGCCGGGCTGGATTGGCTGGCGAAATGCCGGATACATGAGGACAATCTTTTGTTCGTCACCCCCTGGCGCAATACCGGGTAGGGCAGGCCCGCAACACCTTGACGAGGGTGTTGGCGCGGGGTATCAGGATTGTGTGCCAACTCGACAAGTTTCTTGTTGGCTTACTCTCGTGGGAACTGACGTTTCACAGCAGCGCGCATCGCTTCTGAATTAAGCAGGTAAGACTCAAACCCGACTTCGGTTTTTCCCTCGATGCTCAAGACATAGGCTTTCGCTTGAGCAAAATCTATCGGTTTCAGGCGGGACGATCTCAAGTAAAGCATGTTGGAGGGTTCTCCCGGCAAGCTCAACTGGGTACGCAATTGTTCCCTCAGCGTCAGGAAGACCTCTACTTCGTCTGCCTCTGGAACTCTGCGGATAAAATTCTGTGCAAAATTATCGAGCTGCTGCAGTCGATACAGACTGCGCAATTCGGACTCCAGTTGGGTGGGCAGGTTGTCGAAATGGCCGTTGGTCACATCGCAGCGCAGGGCGATTTCCTGCATTTGGTGGTACGCCAAAGACACCCTGTCGGCATAAGAGGTTGCCGCTTCATCGGCTTTCAAGAACGTCTGCAAGCGTAGCCCAGTATCTGTGGTCAGTTTACTCAGCCAGGTCGGTACCGCATTCTTAAATACAGGGCTGTCGGCGCAGGGCGAGCGGTACAACTTATCCAGGAAGGTAGAAAACCTCGAAGCGTATCCCTCGCCAGCATAAGCGGACCACTGGCGTTTGAGGTCCTTTTGCTGCACGGCTGGGAACCAATTCGCAACGGCTTGAGCAAGCGGTGGCGTGTTTCTCACCCGGAAATCATTTCCTGTAGGGGAAAATTGCACATGTGCACCGGTATAGCCCTCAGTGGCCATGGTCGACTCGAATTGCTGCTGGATACGAGGGTTGAGGCGATTATTGGCGACCATATCAATCGACACGGTATTGGGCAGCACCCGGATGTAATCGGGCAGGGTCACAAACGGGTTGTTGCTTAACTCAAGTGAGCGTAAGTCAATAAAGGCAGGCAAGTGCTCCAAATCCCGTAATTGGTTACCGGAAAGGTTGATTTCACGCAAATCGGGTAGGTGGCTTCCCTGCAGGAATGACAAGTCTGCCAGGTTGTTATTTTCAAGGCTCAGGTGTTTCAGCCGGATTCTTACCTTAGGGAAGTTCAATTGTTGAAGTGACAGGTTTGGATTGTTTGAAATTCTCAATGTTTTCAGTGCTGGCCAATGCTCGCTTTCGAGTATTCGCGTTAAAGTGTCAGGCGGCAAGCGTTCCAGCAAAGCGCTGTGACTTAACTTATTTCTCTTTACGTACTCTGTTAGGGTCAAGGGAGGAGGTAATGGACCCAAGGGTATCTGAAACTCGCTTAATTGCGCATTGTCGCTAATATCCAACCGTTCGAGTGTTGGCCACTCACAGGGGATCTGCAGTTTGAGCAAATATGCATTATTATTAAAAACCAATTCTTTTAGCTGAGGCATGTCCTCTTCAATGCGCAGGGTTTGAATGCCGCTGCAGCGTTTGATGGTGATGTCCTCCAGGACTGGCAGGTTCCGCACGGTAAAATTCCGGGCCAATCCAACGCCTTCGATATGAAGCTTTTCCAGCTTGGGCATATTCGTGGGAAGGCGAAAATTAATAACAACGGGCCAGTTATCAGTGCGCGGGCGGACGAAGATCACCACTTCCTTCAACTCCGGCATGTTCTCCGGCAACGCCCAGTTCGACTTAGGTACTCCGGACGCTGGAGCAGCCCTGAAACTCGTCAGCGAGGCCGGTATGTCTTCATTCTTGAACGTGCTCATCATGCTGCCTGGATTTATGTATTCGATTGCCCAAACCGGCCGGCGATCGGGCTCCAGCCACTTCGCCAGCAGCAGTTCTTCACGGAACTGCCAGCGTTTATTGTCAGGCAGGCGATCAACGTCAAATTGTTTCAAGTAGGATTCCGCTGTTGCCGGTTTGGTAAACCGGACGTTGCCATCCAGTACGCTCACCAAATCTCTGAGGCGCCAGCCTTTAGCCTCTCCAGCTTCATTGTGACGTGCGCGGTAGGACTGCCACGGCTCAAGATCCAGATAGTCGCCTGCCCAGACTGGTGTCCTGCCGCCCTCAAGTCGATCGGTCAACAAGGCCAGTTTTAATATCTGCCCGTCGTTCGTTTCCGGGAACTTGAATTTATCCAGATAGGCGCGCGCAGCCGATTCGTCAGTGAACCCGGATGGATTGATCAGTGCGTTGATCCTTGCGGAAAAACTCACCTTGTAATCCGCAAGATTGTGCACGTTCGGTAGCGCATGTCCCGAGATGCGCTGCAGCCATAGCTCGATTGGCAAGGAAGGTTCCACCGCCGTTGTGAACTCTTTGTGGTAGGCGCGAATGGCGGTCGGGCTACGAAATCCCTTGTCGGTGGCCAACAGTTGCTCTGGCGGGTAAAGCTGCAACGCCTGTTCTTGCCTGGCATAAGGTGCCGCCCATACAGGCCACATCACCCGAGTGCCTTGCTGACGCACGCAGTCATGAAGTAACCAATCCATCAGGGCATGGCCCTCGGGGGCAGAGGAAAAGTCAAAATATTGATGCGCCCCATCAATGACGGCCTGGTCAACGTGGGGTTGTTGATTAGGCGGTTGTCCAACCAATCCGAATACACGCCAGCGGTCACCGGGATTGTTCAGATAATGCTCAGCGGTTACCGGAGGCCAGCGGTTGTGCTTGAACATCAGTTCCAGCTCGGCGCGCACCAGCATGTCCATGTTTTCACTGAGATCGAAATTGAAAAGTTGCAGGTATTCCTGCCATTGTTCCTCGGTCTTTACAACCGGGTTTCCCCCCAGCAAGCCCCCGTTGTCGGCCCGCCAGTGCCCGTTGTGGTAGCGCACCGGCGCCCCCTGGCCATGGGGTCGTTGCGGATCGCGCACGCGTACCGTCGCCCAGGCATTGTCCGAGTACACCTCGTACACCCGGACCTGGTCCTGGTAGCGGTCCTGGATATAATGCCGGCCGTCATGGCTGTAGAAGGTGCCGGCATCGGCCTTGCCCGGACGCGAGGAGAGTGCCGTCAACTGCTCCCGCGATACATCGCTGCGCACCAGGGCGTCGTTGAGGCGGCCGTTGGCGGTAAAGTCCGTGCCGAGTTGCCGAAGCATGCTCTGCGCGTCCTGGCCAGGCTCGGCGGAGCTGCGAAGGTGCCGTACAACCGGCGTGACTCGTTCCACGTGGTTCAGCGCATGAGTGGCCCGGGACTGCAACGCCTGGAGGCCAAGTTGGGAGGCCCGCTCCAGCAGGTTCAGATGGTCGCCGTGCGGGCGCGGGTATTGCCCGCTTGCTCGAATCAAGGTGGCAGGTCGATCCACAGACCGGCGACTGCCACGTAACTCGAATGCCACAGTGCTACCTGCCGGCCCTGGTTCTTCGCGCAATCCAGTCATCGTGTCGACATTTGAATGATTTGAAGGGGGCGGGATCGTGATACCCATGCGGTGCTTCTCCATTGATTGGACTCAGGCTCCCTGAGCGTCCTCCCTACGCCGAAACAGGCGCAGGAATGTGGCAGACGGGCAATGGGGGCGCTCAGGTCGCTGCGAAGTGCAGCACGCCCGGATTTATCGCTTGCGGATGAGTCATCGACTTGCATAAAACGCGCATTGAGCGGGTTGCCGGCGGCCGTTGATCCAGGCCGCGCGCCACGGCTGGCCTGGAGGCAGGGCACAGCAGGCGCTGGGCTGGATTGGCCGGCGCAATGCCGGATGCATGAGGACAATCTTTTGCTCTTCACCCCCTGGCGCAATCCCCGGTAGGGCTGAGCAGGTCAGCGACACCTTGACCAGGGTGTTATCCATCGCCCGGCGCGAGCTTCATTCATCAACCGTGTCGTCCAGCCGCCAGTAGCCCACCGCCTTGACGAATTGCTCATCCAGCCCGTGCTCATCCAGCAGCACCCGGCGGATCTGCCGCGACACCCTGGTCTCGGTGGCGACCCAGGCATACAGGTTGCCGGTGGGCACCTTGATCTGGCGCACGGTGCTCAGCAGGCGGTCCTTGCCACCCTCGCGCAGCACCCAGATCACATTGACCTCGGCAGTGCTCTGCAGCACTTGCTGCTCCTTGCCGTTTTCCACTTCGATAATCACCAGTGCCCGTCGATTGGCCGGCAAACCTTCCAGGCGCCGGGCGATGGCGGGCAGGGCGGTTTCGTCGCCGATCAGCAGGTAGCTGTCGAAGATGTCCGGCACGATCATCGAACCGCGCGGCCCGCCGATGTGCAGGAACTGACCGGGCTGGGCCTGTGCGGCCCAGGTCGCGGCCGGGCCATCGCCGTGCAGCACGAAATCGATGTCCAGCTCCAGCGTATCCAGATCATAGCGACGCGGCGTGTAGTCGCGCATGGCCGGCATCGGCCCCTCGCCTTTGCCGGCGCCGAGCACCAGGGTTTCCAGCGCTGCCTGCTCCGCCGCGTTCTGTGGGAACAGCAACTTGACGTGATCGTCCGTGCCGAGGCTGACAAAACCTGCCAGCTCGGGCCCGCCCAGGGTGATCCGGCGCATGCGCGGGGTCAGGTCGACCACTCGCAGCACTTGCAGGCGCCGGCGTTTGATTTCGTGCATGACGCGATGAATGGTTTGGCTAACGACTGCGGTCATTCGGCTTTCTCCCGGGAGGATTGAACGGCAGGGCCGTCGACGATGGCTTTGGCGGTGTTGTTGAGCAGGGTCGCGACGCGGACGATTTCTTCCGCGCTCCAGCGGCCGTGGTGCAGTTGCAGGGCATGGCGCAGGTTGTGCACCGCCTCATGGATTTCGGCGGGGCGATCATGGCCGCGCAGCGAGCGTTTGCTGACATCGATGCGCACGCGTACACCCTCAAGGGCGACGGCTTGCTCGGTCAGGGATTGGCGTCCGGCATCGGTCACGCGGTAGCGTTTTTTCCCGCCTTGGGCATCGCCCTGGATCATTTCGCTTTCTTCGAGAAAGGTCAGGGTCGGGTAGATCACCCCGGGGCTGGGGCTGTAGGCACCGTCGAACAGGCCTTCGATCTGGCGGATCAGGTCGTAGCCATGGCACGGCTGCTCGGCGATCAGCGCCAGCAACAGCAGTTTCAAGTCGCCGGGGGCGAACACCCGCGGGCCACGGCCACCGCGCTCGCGGCCAGGGCGTTTTTCGAAGCCGTCGCGGCCATCGCCATGTTCGCGGTGGGGGGAATGAGGGTCTCTCATTTTTTCTTCTCTCTGTCGTGTTTAGATAGAGCGTAAGATATATCTTATTGCGAGGCAATGGCGGTCGACCAACGGTTGCCTGGGCAAGACGCGCCTTGCGTCACCCAAAGCCGTAGCATTATTGGTCGGGGGCGGGGCTCGATAAAGTTGGGTGAAGGCCGTCAGTAAAGTTACCTGTCATCCAATGTGATGCATGGCTTGTCTGTTATGAGTTTTATTGAAGAAATTGTTTTGTAGTCCAATTCTTACGGCTGCTTTTTAATAAGTGGAGCTGTATCGATATTTATCCTACTTTATATTGGGACTTTTCTTGCTTGGTTTTTCCGAATGTGGCGTATTTCTATCGGTTATAATTTTTATCTATTATCGAATCCGGTATTCGCCAGTGAGTGTTATCTGCTTATTCATGGTGTAGGAAAAACCTTGTCAGAACGCATGCAGGGCCTGATTAATAAGATTTAGTTTAAGTATTTAGAGGTGGTGCTTATGGGCGTATCAGGTTTTTTGATTTTAAGGCGGGTGCGCGGGTTGTTAGCGTGTTTTTTCTACAGTGGGGTGGTGTGTTCAGCCTGGGCAGCTGACGTCAACATCGCGGCAATATTTGACCCTGAAAGGCATGACAGGAAGTTTGTAATCCTGACGCCCTCGACCGGGTTCTGTGCAGACTTTTCAGGCATATGCGCGGGCAAGAACTTGCACACGGCGCAGGTCGACATCAGTTTCAAATCTGCGTCCTACATTCCCGGCGGGGAAAAAAATGCGGTTGGATTCAGGATACCCGAGGCAAAAAAATTTCAAGTGAGCAATGGCGTCAAAAGTCATCCAGTGACGCTTCGCATCACAGGGGTCGGTTCTCGTTACAACACCGCGCCTGATACAGTGATGACGCTCACGGGAACCAAAACCGCACCAGAAGGGCACGTTGCGCTTTGGGAAGGCGGTTCATTTTTGAACGTAGGCGCGCCGTGCAGGAGTTTTTTCAACGGTCATCTCGATATGGCGTCATTCCCCACCCGGTACCGGTATTTTTGGATCGGGCCGCCGGGTGAGGTCTGTGGTAAAGCGCGGAACAGTGATGCCGGCAGTTTGATGAATCTGCGCAACGAGTTTCTCGATTTCTCCTACGAGCTGGATACACCCAATCCCTACATCATGGCTGAGGGGCGTTATACCGGAACGGTCGTATATGGCACAGGTTCGGGCGGAGACTTCGACCCGGGGCCCTATTTGCGACCGGAGGGGGCCGCTGCGTTCTCAGTCCAGGTCTTGCTCATCGTGAGACACGCGCTGCGGGCTGTTCTGCTCGATGGCAGCAAAGCGGTGCTTGAGCCTGCGGGCGGCTGGCAGGCCTGGACAGACAAAGGGCGGCCACCCACGCGCTTTTACCGTGACTTGAAATTCACACAGCAGGCATCCGGGAGTTTTACAATGAAATTGCGTTGTGAGTACTCCCTGATAAGAAACTGCGCTTTGAAAAGCGCGGAGGGCGACACGGTTGAGGTTGTCACCTTGGTCACTCATGCGCCAGCTATTACCAATGAAGCTGGCGAGCGGGTATATCGCGACCCCCTTTCACCGTTATTACCAAAGAAGTATCACCCGGATGAGTATACGGGTAATGGACACTCAACGCTGCATTTCGAGATACCAGCAGACAAGGCCGCAAAGATGAAATCGGGCACCCGGTATTCGGGCACGATCACGGTGCTGTGGGATGTCGCGGTTTAAACGAGTGTGACGGCTAAAAGTTGTCGAAGATGTGCAATCCGCCACCGATGAAGAAGGCTGCTCACCAGTTCAGGACTTGAGCGTTTTATGCAAGGGTGACTGTGCGGTATATGCCTATGCTGCGTGCCCCTCCAAGTCGATAAGCCCATTGCGCGATGCATGTTCACCCTGCGGCCTCTGCGAGGCCAGCCGTTGGCGGCCGCGTTTGCCAGGGCCCTTGCCAATCGCTGATAAGCGGCCAGCTGGTTGGCATCGAGCCGTCACCGGGCTGCACCCTGCGACAGCGCAATGGCGCCCCGGCAGGCGGGGGCGCCAGGCGTTTGCAGCTGCCTCAACAGCTGCGCGCGACTCACTCCCGGCGGTCAGTCCCACTCGGCGGCACCGCGTCCGAGCCATGCGAACCGTCACTGGCCACCCCCTGTTTCTCCTTGAACGAGGCCGGGGCCCAGGCGTGTAACCGCCTGATAGGTCATATCGCCTGGCGGGTCATCGTTGACGCGCTGGACCAGATTGTCTTCGACGCAGAGCCTGTCACGCACGACTTCAAGGACGCGTATGCCGAGCTCAAGTTGATTCGCGACGGCAACCACACCCGGCAGGAAAAACTGCAAAGACTCAGTGCCGGGTTGTCGCGCCTGGCATCCCGGCTGGCCAACTACACCGGCAGGCTGACGCCTTACTGGTGCACGCTGAGCGCTTGCCTGCACAGGGTCGTCCCTTGGCTCGACAGCCTGGGTAAACAGTGGCTGACCCTGGAGTTGCTTGTCGAGCAGTGCACGGCACCGCAACCACTGCTGGGCCAGGCGGCGAACCTGACAGGGCTGGTCCGGCGCTTTCTGGCTGATCCCCAGCTACAGGTGCTGGTGGGTAAAGGGCTGGTGGGACAGCTTGATCAGCGCCTGGCAAACATCGATCAGCTCCTGGCCCAGGCGCGTCTGTGGCAGGCGCTGCCCGGCGGTGCGGGCCTGGGCGATTATGTGCAGCTACTGGCCGGCAATCCGTTGTTGGGCGAGGCGCTGGGGGACTCGCTGCAGCGATTGGGGCGGGGCTTGGGTCAGGTGCGCAAGGGGTATCCCGACTCGGGCACGCTGGCGGAAAAGCTGGCCTGGCTGTTGGGTACCCTGGGTGATCCGGCATTGCGCGAACTTCTGCAGGGGCCTGTGCAGGGTTTGCTCGGTAGCCGGCAGCGGGCGGAACAACTCTTTTCGCTGTGCCGGTTCACCGAGTCGCTGCGCCAGTTTCCGGTGCAGGCCACGCTGGCCGATCAGGCACTCTGTCTGGTGGCCCTGCTCAAGCACAATGTGGGCGACGGTGAGGCATACGCCTGGCTGACCTCATGCCACAGGGTGCTGGGCGCCGACTCGGCCACGCTCAGCCTGGTGAATCGGTTGCTGGGTATAAGGCAGAGCCGGGATGACGGGCTGTTACTGCTCAAGGATGTGCTGGACTCGCTCGCGTTGCCGGTTGCCAATCTACTGGCCGGGCAGACGTTGCCGGCGTATGCGGTAGAGGGGGTGCGAGCGCTGCAAACGCTCTATCGGCAAAGTGCGCCCGACGAGAGATGGGCCAGCCTGGCCAGGCGCATCGCCCAGAGCGTCATGGACATTGCCAAGCCCTATGC
>Ga0302169_10000261_pt1 | contig 16886 bp, 18 predicted proteins | sample I_Fen_N1_3_FD_193493 | JGI IMG/M metagenome (GOLD analysis project Ga0302169, IMG submission 193493) | Peat permafrost microbial communities from Stordalen Mire near Abisko, Sweden - I_Fen_N1_3 | ecosystem: Environmental > Terrestrial > Soil > Wetlands > Permafrost | place: Sweden: Abisko...
GATTGAAGCCCATCGGGGATTACTCCTTGTCCGCCAGATTGACTACGCGGTTGGAGTGATCCACCGGGCGTACGTGCTGCCCGTCGAGAAGCACATGAACACCAGCGGCCACGACCCAGTCGCTGGCATTGAGACCTTCGAGCACCGGCACGGTTTTCTCACCGAAGGCGCCGACCCGCACCGGGGTCTTCTTCAACGTACTGTTGGCGCTGACCACCCAGACGTAGGTCACGCCGTTTTCCGCGGTCAACGCCGAAAGCGGCACGGACAGTGGAATCACCTCGGCGGTCTGCACGAACACCCTGGCGCTCTGGCCCAGTTCGGCGGGGACCTTGCCGCCCGTGAAAGCAATGCGAGCGGCAAAGGTGCGGGATTTTGGATCGGCGGCCGGCGACAGTTCGCGGATGTGCCCGGCAAAGCGTTGATCCGGCTGCGTCCACAGCTCCACCGAAACCGGTTGCCCGACCTTGAAGCGGCCGAAGCTCTGCTCCGGCAGGCTGATCAACACTTCACGCTCGCCATCGGTGGCCAGGGTAAACACCGTTTGCCCGGCGGCCACTACCTGCCCGACTTCGACGGCACGCTTGGCCACCACGCCGTCCTGCGGTGCACGCAACACGGCATAGCTGGCCTGATTGGTCGAAACGTTGAACTCGGCTTTGATCTGCTTGAGGCGTGCTTCGCCGGATCGATAGAGGTTTTCGGCGTTGTCGTACTGCGAACGACTGACCAACTGACGGTCCATCAGGGTCTTGTAGCGATCGCGTTCGGAACGTACCAGGTTGAGGTTGGCTTCGGCGGCGGCGACCTGGGCGCGCGTGGCCTCCAGTTGCAGGCGAACGTCCTGGGGATCGAGCTCCGCCAGCGGTTGATCGGCCTTGACGCGCTGCCCCTCTTCGACCAGTCGTCGGCTGACTTTGCCGCCAATCCGGAACGCCAGGTCGGGCTCATAGCGGGCGCGGACTTCACCGGGATAGCTTTCCATCGCCTGGGCCGAAGGCTCTGGCTGAACCACCATGGCCGGCCGAATGCTGACTTGAGGCGCCTCTTCGTGACCGCACGCAGACAATAAAAACGCCAGACTGACTGGCAACGCGAGGGGCAAGACATAGCGGAACATGGTGAAGGACCTTTCGCTAATGGTGCTTGGAATAATTATACTGACCGGTATGTTATTAATAGCAAACTGACCAGTCCAGTAATAAAAGCGAATATGCCGAACAATCTTTCAGCACCCAACGGCCCAGGCCGCCCCAAGGATCTGGCCAAACGCCGGGCGATCCTCGATGCCGCGAAAACGCTGTTTTTGAGCAAGGGCTACGCCAGCACCAGCATGGACGCCGTGGCAACGGAGGCCGGTGTGTCGAAGCTGACGGTCTACAGCCACTTCAACGACAAGGAGACACTGTTCTCCGCCGCCGTGATGGCCAAGTGCGAGGAGCAACTGCCTCCGCTGTTCTTTGAGTTGCCGGAAGGCGTGGCGGTGGAAACAGTGCTGCTGAATATCGCACGCGGGTTTCATCAGCTGATCAACAGCGACGAGTCGGTGAACCTGCACCGATTGATGATGGCCCTGGGCAGCCAGGACCCGAAGCTCTCGCAGATTTTCTTCGAGGCCGGGCCACAACGCATGCTGCAGGGCATGGAGCGGTTGCTCAGCCGGATCAACGAGAGTGGCGTGCTGAGCATCGACAAACCGCACAATGCGGCCGAGCACTTTTTCTGCCTGCTCAAGGGTGCGGGTAATTTTCGTTTGCTGTATGGCTGCGGTGAACCGCCGGTTGGCGAGGCGGCGGAGAGCCATGTGCGGGAAGTGGTAGGGTTGTTTATGCGGGCTTATCGGCCTGACCCGGCCTGAAGGATTTGTCGTGTCATGGCCGACGCCATCGCGAGCAAGCTCGCTCCCACAGAGTTAGTGAAGAACCTGTGGGAGCGAGCCTGCTCGCGATGGGGGCAACTCGGTCTTAAGGCTTGAGCGCCTTCTTCGGATAGATGTCATACCGACTGGATTTGCCATCCAGCGCATGACTGGGCTTGGGCCCTTCAATGCACGGCGCCTTGCGCGGTCGCTTGACCACCACCCGATGGCTGGCCAGCGCCAACGCCGCCTCAAGCAGTGCCGGCGCGTCCGGGTCATCGCCCACCAGCGGCCGGAACAGGCGCATTTCCTTCTTCACCAACGCCGTTTTCTCACGATGCGGGAACATCGGGTCGAGGTAGATCACCTGCGGCGGCTCGCCCTCCCAGTTGCGCATCACCTCGATCGAGTTGCCCTTGAGCAAACGCATGCGCGCCACGATCGGCGCCACGTCGAAATCTTCCGCGCCGCGGGCCAGGCCATCTTCAAGCAAGGCACCGATCAGCGGTTGACGCTCGATCAGGCTCATCTCGCACCCCAGGCTGGCCAGTACGAACGCATCCTTGCCCAACCCTGCCGTGGCATCCAATACACGGGGACGCACGCCCTGAGCGACGCCAACGGCCTTGGCGATCATTTGCCCGCTGCCACCACCGTATAACCGACGATGGGCCGCGCCGCCCTCGACAAAGTCAACGCGCACCGGCCCCGGCGCATCCGGTCCCAATTGTTGCAGCTGCAAACCCTGCTCGCCCACCTGCAAGGCAAACTCACCGTCGGCCATCTGCAATGGCAGGCCCAGGCGCTCGGCCCACTGCTCGGCTTGCGGCTCGAACGCCGCGTCCAGGGCCTCGACATGGATGCGGCAGGCCGCAGGTTGATCATTCATCAGAAAACACGCTCAAAAAATTAATGATCGGCAAAAACTGCCGATAACAAAACTATCGAGCATTTTGCCAGAGCTGAGCGTCGACCGAGAGAAATGTCAGACATTCAACCCACAATCACAGGTTTTATCTCGCCTTACGGCAATTACAACCTGCGAAATACCCAGGCACTGAGCGGTGTCAGTCACATCTGGCAGGATTTCTTTGCCCGTGCGCTGGCCGATCAGTCGGGTGATGCGCTGCCGCAATCTCTCAACTTTCCACCGGTCGATCTCGAAAGCCCGGTTGAGCCTACCGTTGGCAGCGACCTGCTGGCACACATCGTTTCCCAGCGCGAATGTGATGTGAAGGACAACGAAGTTCGTCCGCCAGAGCCGCTGTTCCTGCCGATCGCCGAATTCGAAATGGACCTGGCCGACAAGCCGTTCCCACCGTTCCCGCCGGAAGAAATCGCCGCCCAGCAGAAACAACAGGACTTCGAAAGCGGCTGGGTACGCCCGATCGTGCTGACTGCCGGTCAACCTGAGCCAGAAGCCGGCCCGGCGCCGCAGCCGCGTCCGCTGCACCTGCCGATCGCCGAGTTCGAACTCGATCTGCTGGACAAGCCTTTCCCGCCCTTCTCCCCCGAAGAACTGATCGAACAGCAGAAGCAACTCGACTTCGATAACGGCTGGGCACGCCCGATCATCCTGCAGAACCTGCGTCTGGCCGCCTGACCCTCAGTTCACTGCGCGGCTCAGTCCTTGAACAATGAATTGGCCTGCTGGAACGGCATGGAGCGCGATGTGAAGCCGAACGTGCCTGCATCGCGGATCTCTTGGGCGGCGCGGAAGAACTCGCCATAGGCTGCCAATGCCAGCGCCGAACCGACGCTGATGCGTTTGACGCCCATCTCACTCAACTGCTCGACCGTTAGCTTCAGGCCACCGGACATCAACACGTTGACCGGTTTCGGCGCCACGGCGCGGACCACCGCCAATACGTCTTCAGCGCTGCGCAGGCCCGGCGCATAGAGCACGTCGGCACCGGCCTCGGCAAACGCCTGCAAGCGGCGAATGGTATCGGCCAGATCCGGATTGCCGTGCAGAAAGTTCTCGGCCCGCGCGGTCAGCGTGAACGGATAAGGCAAACCGCGTGCGGCGGCGACGGCCGCTTCGATGCGCGCCACGGCATGTTCGAAGCAGTAGATCGGGCCTTCTTCACGCCCGGTGGCGTCTTCAATCGAACCACCGACCGCCCCCACTTGCGCCGCCCGCACAATGCTCTTCGCGCATTCGGCCGGGCTGTCGGCAAAGCCGTTTTCCAGATCGACCGCCACCGGCAAATCGCTGGCCGCGACAATCGCCTGAACGTTCAACAGGGTTTCGTCGAGGGTCAGCCCGCCGTCGGGACGCGCCCTGGAAAAGGCATAACCGGCGCTGGTGGTCGCCAACGCCTCGAAACCCAGGCTGGCGAGCATTTTCGCCGAACCGGCGTCCCACGGATTGGGAATCACAAAGGCGCCTTTGCGCTCGTGCAGGGCTTTGAAGGCTTGGGCTCGAAGGGTTTGCGCGTCCATTGGCAGGCTCCTGAAAAGGCGAACGAATCCGCTTCAGAGCAAGCCTAGTTGCTCGGCGGCGGGCTCTCTGTATAGCTCAGGCAGCGGCGGCAAGCCAGGCAGACGCAGCATCAATCTGGCGTGGAAGCGCTGCGCCAGTTTCGCCGCCAGCACGTTGTCGGCGGTGTGCAGGAAGATGTAAGGCGTGCGCCCCTCTTCGATCCACAGGGCGATTTTCTCCACCCAGGGCAGCAGAAACGGATCGTTGGCTTCCAGCTGTGGATGGCCGATGAAACGCACCTGAGGACATTGCGTGAATGCCGCCGGACGCGGTGGGACCCGTGGCTTCTTCGATTGGGCGTGGAGCACCGAAGGGTCGGTCGAGGTGCAGCTGAACAGCGCGCGCGGATCGAGACAAATGCGCTCGACGCCGCGATCCAGCAACAGGCGATTGAGCTCACGTTCGCTATCCCCCTTGGCGAAGAATTCGTCATGCCGCACTTCCACCGCCAACGGCCGCTCAAGGGCATCGATAAATCCGGCCAACTCGGGCAAGCGTTGTGGCGTAAAGCTTTTCGATAGCTGCAACCACAGTGGCGACACTCGGGCGCCGAGCGGGCTGAGCAATTGCGTGAAGGTTTCGGCGGCGGTCAGTTGCTCACGCAGGTCACCGCCGTGACTGATGTCACCGGGGAACTTGGCGGTGAAACGAAAGTGTTCGGGCAGGGTTTCGGCCCAGCGCTGCACGGTGGTGACAGCCGGGCTTGCGTAGAAGGTCGTGTTGCCTTCCACGGCGTTGAACACTTGGGAATAAAGACTCAGAAATTCGGCGGGTTTGGCGTCTGGCGGGTACAAATACTCGCGCCAGGCGTTTTCACTCCAGGACGGGCAACCCAGGTAGTAAGGCAGCACCATCAGATGTACAGGTCGAGACCCAGCACTTCGCCATCCCAATCGACGAAACCGGCGGTGCTCAGGTAGCTGGCCAGGGCCATCGCCACACTTTTGCTCATGGCACGGTGGTAAATCATGTCCTGCTGACGGGCGGGGAGATTGCTCAATTTTTGCGCCGAGGCTTTGGCGGATCGGGCGGCCATCTGCTCTTCGGACGGAAACTCCAGCTCGCCGTCGATATCGACGGACTCGTCTTCCACCACAGGGCCTTTGCGAGGCTTGCGCTTGATGGGGTAGGACTGAGAAGAAAGGCCGTCTATACGCATAATTGTATGCTCGGTATCAGTGATGGCAGTTTAGTGGCGCATCGCCCACTTCGCAAACCGCCGAGTGATAACTAGAACACATAAAGAGCAAAAGGTTTAAAAGCGGGGGTTAGAAACTGACGATTGGCTGTGTTCCTGAAATCGCCATCGCGAGCAGGCTCGCTCCTACAAGGATTGATGTTGCTCACAAAGTGTATGAGCGAGACTGACTCCTGTGGGAGCGAGCCTGCTCGCGATGGGACCACCTCGATCCAGCCAGTTACCGCGCCTTGGGCGTCGCCACCTTGTCGCGCAGATAAACCGGCTGCGCCTCATCGGCCACTATTGCCTCGCCACGCGCCCAGGCAAACCGCGCCAGCGTCAGCAAGTCTTCGGCGTGGGGCAGCATGCCGGCGTCCTGACCGCTCAGGTGGACGCCGATGCGCTCGGCATAGCCCCAACCGGTGCCCGCGCCGAACCATTCGCCACTGGCGTCAGCCGGCAACGCTGCCGCTTCCGGGGCCAATACCGCCTCAGCCCCGACCAGTCGCATCTCCCCCGCCGTTTCGCGGTAGCAGCCCCAATACACCTCGTCCATCCGCGCATCGATGGCCGCCGCGACCTGGCTGACGCCCTGTTCGCGATACGCACGCTGGGCCAGTACGGCCAGGTTCGACACTGGCAACACCGGGCGATCCAGCGCGAACGCCAGGCCCTGCACCACACCGATGGCAATACGCACGCCGGTGAATGCGCCCGGTCCGCGACCGAAAGCGATGGCGTCGACCGCTTGCAGCGTGGTCCCGGCATCGGCCAGCAACTGCTGGATCATGGGCAACAGCTTCTGCGCATGCAGGCGCGGGATCACCTCGTAATGACTCGTGACTTTGCCGTCGTGCAGCAAGGCAACGGAGCAAGCTTCAGTCGCGGTGTCCAGGGCCAGCAAGGTGCTCATCGATGTATCCGTAAGAGAGGTCAGAAAAAAGTGCGTCAGTATAAACAACTACGGCCCGCAAGCGGGCCGTAGAAGATGAAGCCGATCAGACTTTTCAGCTCAGCGCTTCAAGCACCTTGCCGGTGATCGCTTCTACCGAGCCAACGCCAGCGATGTGGCTGTACTTCGGCTTGCCATTGGTTTTGGCGGACAGCTGCTGGTAGAAGTCCACCAGCGGCTTGGTTTGCGAATGGTAGACCGACAGGCGATGACGCACGGTTTCTTCAGTGTCGTCCTTGCGCTGCACCAGTGGCTCACCGGTGACGTCGTCCTTGTCGGCGACTTTCGGCGGGTTGTAGACGGTGTGGTACACACGGCCGCTGGCCTCGTGCACACGACGACCGGCAATACGCTGAACGATCTCTTCGTCGTCGACAGCGATTTCAACCACGTGATCCAGCTCCACGCCGGCTTCCACCAGGGCTTCAGCCTGGGGAATGGTGCGCGGGAAACCGTCGAACAGGAAACCGTTGACGCAGTCGGACTGGGCAATGCGGTCCTTGACCAGTGCGATGATCAGGTCATCGGACACCAGGCCGCCAGCATCCATGATGCTCTTGGCTTTGATGCCCAGCTCGGTGCCGGCCTTGACCGCGGCGCGCAGCATGTCGCCGGTGGAGATTTGCGGAATACCGAATTTCTCGGTGATGAACTTAGCCTGAGTACCTTTACCGGCCCCGGGAGCTCCCAGCAGAATGACGCGCATCGATGTGCTCCTCAATTTTTTATATGGATAACGTCAGATTCGCCTCATGGGGCCAATCTCAAAAACAGGGTCGTGACCGCCCAAACGGTCAAAGGCTGCTCAAGATACACAGCAGGCTGCGCCCACACAAGCCGCCAAAAGTCGGAGAAACCGCTGTCTCCTGCGACCTTTTGGCGCGGTTCCCCTAGTCGCAACCCCATCATTAACTGTCGCCTGGCCGCACTTTCGCGCCTGCCCGACTCCACGGCAAAAAATCTTAGCCTGTATTACGCAAACCGGCGGCAATCCCTGCCACGGACACCAGCAATGCCTGTTCTACCGGGCTGCCCTGCGCCACATCCTGTTGTCGCGAGCGTGCCAACAACTCCGCCTGCAATAGATGAAGCGGGTCAAGGTAGGTATTGCGCAAACGGATGAATTCAAGGGTGTCAGGGCTATGTGCCAGTAGCTGCGACTGTCCCGTCAGCCCCAGGACGATCGCGCATGCCTGCGACAATAGGTCGCGCAAGTGCGCACCCAATGGCAGCAATTGAGGCTCCACCAGACGCTCATCGTAGGACCGGGCGATGTCTGCGTCGGCCTTGGCCAGGACCATTTCCAGCATATCGATGCGCGTACGGAAGAACGGCCACTGCTCGCGCATTTGCCCCAGCAGTTCACCTTCACCGCGCTCCAGTGCCTTGCTCAATGCCGCTTCCCAACCCAGCCAGGCCGGCAGCATCAGGCGCGTCTGGGTCCAGCCGAAGATCCACGGGATCGCCCGCAGGCTCTCGATACCGCCGGCCCGGCGCTTGGCTGGACGGCTGCCCAACGGCAAGCGTCCGAGCTCCTGTTCCGGAGTGGACTGGCGGAAATACTCGACAAACTGCGGGTTTTCCCGCACCACGGCGCGATAAGCGCTGACACCGTCCGCCGCCAATTCGTCCATTAAATGCCGCCACTCGGGCGTCGGTGGCGGTGGCGGCAACAAGGTCGCCTCGAGCACCGCCGCCAGGTACAGATTGAGGTTTTGTTCGGCGATGTCCGGCAGGCCGAATTTGAATCGAATCATTTCCCCCTGCTCGGTGGTGCGGAAACGCCCCGCGACCGAACCCGGTGGCTGCGACAGAATGGCCGCGTGCGCCGGGCCGCCACCACGGCCCACGGTGCCGCCGCGACCGTGGAACAACAGCAACTCCACTTGCTGCTCGCGGCAGATATCCACCAACCGCTCCTGCGCCCGATATTGCGCCCATGCCGCCGCCGTGGTGCCGGCGTCCTTGGCTGAGTCGGAATAGCCGATCATCACTTCCTGCGGCCCTTGCAGGCGCGAGCGATAGCCCGGCAGCAGCAGAAGTTTCTCGATCACCGGCCCGGCGTTGTCCAGGTCAGCGAGGGTTTCGAACAACGGCACCACGCGCATCGGCCTCAATACGCCAGACTCTTTGAGCAGCAGTTGCACGGCGAGCACATCGGATGCGGCACCGGCCATGGAGATCACGTACGAGCCGAGGGATGCCCCTGGCGCTGCGGCGATTTCGCGACAGGTCGCCAGCACTTCGGCGGTGTCGGCGGACGGTTTGTAGTGAGGCGGCAGCAAGGGCCGACGGTTGTTCAGTTCACGCATCAGGAAGGCAATGCGTTCTTCTTCGCTCCAGTCTTCGTAGCGCCCCAGGCCCAGGTAATCGGTGATTTCGGTCATGGCGGCACTGTGGCGCGACGAGTCCTGGCGCACATCGAGACGCACCAGGAACAGGCCGAAGGTGACCGCCCGGCGCAAGCAATCGAGCAACGGACCGTCGGCGATCACACCCATGCCGCATTGATGCAGCGAGTGGTAGCACAGCTCCAGCGGATCGAGCAGTTCCCGATTGTTCTGCAGAACATCGGCCGGTGCGGGCACAGGGGTCGTCAACGCGGTGTGAGCCCAGTTACGCGTCGCACGCAGGCGATCGCGCAATTGCTTGAGTACCGCGCGATAGGGTTCCGCACTGTCGCCGGCCTTGGCTTTCAACTCATCACTGGCCTGCTGCATCGAAAGCTCGGCGGCGAGCTGATCAACGTCGCGCAGGTACAAATCCGCTGCCATCCAGCGCGCCAACAGCAACACTTCGCGAGTGACGGTGGCCGTCACGTTCGGATTGCCGTCGCGGTCGCCGCCCATCCACGAGGCAAAGCGAATCGGCGCGGCTTCCAGAGGCAAACGCAGGCCCGTGGCGGCATGCAGGGCCTGATCGGCCTTGCGCAAGTAATTGGGGATGGCTTGCCACAGCGAATGCTCGATCACCGCGAAGCCCCATTTGGCTTCATCGACCGGTGTCGGGCGTGTACGACGGATCTCTTCGGTGTGCCACGCCTCGGCGATCAGGCGTTGCAATGTCGACTTGATCTGCTCGCGCTCGGCGCCGGTCAGGTCGCGATGGTCCAGGGCCGCCAGTTGCGCGGCGATGGCATCGTACTTCTGGATCAGTGTGCGACGCGCGACCTCGGTCGGGTGTGCCGTGAGGACAAGCTCGATTTCCAGCCGGCCCAATTGCCGGGCCAGGGACTCGGCGCCATGACCTTCGGCACGCAGGCGGGCAAGCAGTTCCGGCAGCACACGCGCTTCGAACGGCGCTGGCCTGGATTCTTCACGACGGTGAATCAGCTGATATTGCTCGGCGATGTTGGCCAGGTTGAGGAACTGATTGAACGCCCGCGCCACCGGCAGCAACTCGTCCTCGGTCAGTTGGTTGAGGCTCGCGCTCAGCTCGGCGTCCATGGAACCGCGGCGATCGGCCTTGGCCCCCTTGCGGATCTGCTCGATCTTGTCGAGGAAGCCGTCCCCGTATTGGTCACGAATGGTGTTGCCCAACAGCTCACCCAACAGGTGAACATCCTCGCGCAAGCGTGCATCAATATCGGTCATCAGCAGTTCTCCAGCGAACAATCCGGGCGGCCATGAGCTTAAAGAGTGCCGCTCCAGAGCGCTTCTTACAAGCAAGACGACGAAGGGACTTTAAACCTTGAGCGTTAAAGCTAGTCTGAATGATGAGCCGTACTGCGGCTGTCACCGGCCAAAGCCGGACACTCACCCGGCCTGCCACGAGCAGGAGCGCAATGAGGTCATTATGAAAATCCGCGAACTGGCCCAGCATTGGGAAGAAAATGCCAAGGGTCGCCTGACCCAGACGGGCTACACGATTCATCTGGACGTGGAAGCCGCCGCACGCCTGGCGGCCATTACCGAGATGTACCCCAAACGGCAGCCCGAGGAGCTGCTCGGTGAACTGATCGGCGCCGCTTTGGAAGAACTGGAAAAGAGCTTTCCCTATGTGAAGGGCTCGACCGTGGTGGCCACTGATGAAGAAGGTGATCCACTGTACGAGGACGTCGGCCCGACCCCTCGTTTTCTCGCCTTGTCCCGTCGTCATTTGCATGACTTGTCAGCAGGCAACGACAAGCAAAAACACTGATTCTGCCTACGAATGATCCCCCTGTAGGAGCGAGCCTGCTCGCGATGGCCGTCAACGAAACGCGTGATACCTGACGTCGAAGTCCATCGTCGGAACGCCGCCCGGAGCAGGCTCGCTCCTACAAACGCGAGCCCCCCGCCCCTGATTAATTTCTCTGAACTTTTGAAAAGCGCCTCGGGTCAACCCTGTAACCACGCCTGGGACGGCCGTATCAAATCCCCTCGAAACCGAAGCTCGCGGCTCCTTTGCCCAGGATGGATTTTTTAGTTGTTCAGGAGTTAGCCCAATGGAGTTGAAGATCATGAAAACCGCTAGTGGCAAATCATCATCCACCCCTCTGCATGGCCTGAAAATGGCAGCCCTCGCCCTCGGCGGCAGTCTCGTACTCACCGGTTGCGCCGGTAACCCTCCCACCGAGCAATTCGCCGTCACCGAGTCAGCGGTCAATAACGCTGTCAGCGCGGGCGGCACTGAATTCGCCGCAGTGGAAATGAAGTCTGCGCAAGACAAGCTCAAACAAGCCGAAATCGCCATGCACGACAAGCAATACGAGCAGGCGAAAACCCTGGCCGAGCAAGCCGAATGGGACGCTCGCGTGGCGGAACGCAAGGCGCAGGCGATGAAAGCCGAACAAGCGGTGAAGGACTCTCGCCAAGGGGTTCAGGAACTGCGTCAGGAAAGCCAGCGCACCGTTCAGTAACGGCGCGGCATGACGTATTTCTTACTCGACTAAAAGGACGAAACCATGATTTCCAAGTGCATGAATGCCAAACAATTGATGATCCCTGCCCTGCTGGCCGCCAGTGTTGCCCTGGCGGCGTGCTCCACACCGCCCAACGCCAACCTTGAACAGGCCCGCACCAACTATTCCGGCCTGCAAGCCAACCCGCAGGCGAGCAAAGTCGCGGCGCTGGAAACCAAGGATGCCAGTGATTATCTGGATAAGGCCGACAAGGCCTATCTGGACAAGGAAGACCCGGCCAAAGTCGATCAACTGGCCTATCTGACCAACCAGCGTGTGGAAGTGGCAAAACAGACCATCGCCCTGCGTACTGCGGAAGCCAACCTTAAAAACGCTTCTGCGCAACGTGCCCAGGCCCGCCTGGATGCGCGTGACCAGCAGATCAAGCAATTGCAGGACAGCCTCAACGCCCGGCAAACCGATCGCGGCACACTGGTGACCTTCGGTGACGTGCTGTTTGCCACCGACAAGGCCGAGCTGAAATCCAATGGCCTGATGAACATCAACAAACTGGCGCAATACCTCCAGGAAAACCCCGACCGCAAAGTGATCGTCGAGGGCTACACCGACAGCACCGGTACGGCAACGCACAACCAGTCACTGTCGGAACGACGCGCGAACTCCGTGCGCATGGCGCTGGTGAAAATGGGCGTCGACCCGACCCGCGTCGTCGCCCAGGGTTATGGCAAGGAATACCCGGTCGCGGATAACACCAGCGTGTCGGGACGGGCACAGAATCGTCGGGTGGAAGTGACGATTTCCAACGATAACCAACCGGTGATTCCGCGCTCGGCGGTGAGTGCCAAGTAACCCCCCCTGTGGGAGCCAGCCTGCTGGCGATAGCGGTGTATCAGTCAACCGGAGTGTTGAATGTTCCATCGCGATCGCCAGCAGACTGACTCCCACATTTGATTTCCATTCAGGGTTGCAGCTTCTGCGGCGTTTCCTGGCCCATGCAACGCACGGCTTTTTTCTTGCTGTCGATCAGCACCCCGGTCAGGCCTTTCTGCTCGGTGTCGAACAGCACCAGCACGCCATCGATGCACTGCGCCACCTGGGCGGCCGGTTCCAGAGAGACTTTGTAGTCCTCACCCGGCACGGTCTTGAGCATGGTGAATTCGTTGAGCAGCAACGCATCCTCAGGCTTGGCGAAGTGCAGGTAGCCGTACCACCACAGGGCACCGACAGTGCCGAGGATGCTGCAAATACCGGTGATGATCAGCGGGATGGCGTTACGTTCTTCACTCATTGCGGACTCTCTGGTGGTTCATCTTCAGAATGTTCGGGCGCCGGGTAATTGGGGATTTCACCCAGGCGGCGCAAACCGTTGAAATGCTGTGGATCGTCAAGATAACGCAGCATGACTTTGCGCCAGACCGGGTCGGCGAACGTCTGCACATGACCGCCACGGGTCAGTTGCAGCACCCGCGGCGGCGGCGCAGCTTGATACAGACGGATGCCGTTGGAAAGAGGCACGATCGGATCGTCGATGCTGTGGTAGATCAATTTCGGCACGCCATTGAGCTGCGCCATGGAGCTGATCGCGCTGTCACCGTCCGGTACAAGCCAGGACAGCGGCACCTGAAAGGCCCAGGTCAGCCATGAGTGGCTCAGGGCAAACTGACCGACACTGCGATAACTGGCGGGCACGCCATCGAGCACAAACGCCTTGAGTTGTTTCTGCCGCTCGGGGTGTTGCACGAGGTAATGGACCGCCATCGAACCGCCGAGGCTCTGACCGAGGAGGATCAATGGCTTGCCCTTGACCTCCGGGGCCTGGTCAAGCCATTTGAATGCGGCGTCGATGTCCTGGTAGATCGCCGGCAGGCTCGGCTCGCCTTCGGACAGGCCATAACCGCGATAGTCCACCAGCAACACTTGGTAACCATGCTCCGGCAACCAATAGCTGCCGCCCAGATGCATGGGCAGGTTTCCACCATTGCCGTGCAGGTGCAGCACCGTACCCTTGACCTCGACGCCCTGCTTGGCCGGCAACCACCAGGCATGCAGGCGCAGGCCGTCGGCAGTGGTCAGGGTGACGTCACGGTATTCGAGCCCGGCTTTTTCCGGGGTGAACAACTGGCCGGGTTCAGGGTAGAACAGCAGCGAACTGCAACCGCTCAAGGCCAGGAGAAGGCAGATGACGCCGAGGATTCTCATCCGTTGAAACCTCGCAAAAAATGCTGTTGATGCGTTTAACCCTGTGGGAGCGAGCCTGCTCGCGATGGCGGTGCATCAGGCAACATTAATGTTGAATGTAAAACCGCTATCGCGAGCAGGCTCGCTCCCACAATGGTCCATGACTTACCGCTACAGGATGTTGGAGTAATCCGCCTCGATCCGGTCCAGGCTCAGGTGATTGAGGAAGTTGGAGAAGCACATCCACGCCGACAACGCATTCATGTCACGGAACTGCTCCGGCAAGTACTTGGGCGGTACCACCAGCCCTTCATCCACCAACTGCCGCAGGGTGCGCATGTCTTCCAGCGTGGTCTTGCCGCAAAACAGCAACGGGATCTGCTCCAGTTTGCCTTTGCGCACGGCCAACTGAATGTAGTTGTAAATCATGATGAAGCCCTTGAGGTAGGACAAGTCTTTGGTAAATGGCAGACCTGTCGGCACCGAGCCTCGGAAAACGCGACTGGTGTTGCTGTAGCTTTCCGCCATTTCGAAACCCTGCTCGCGGAAGAACTCGAACACCTGCAGGAAGTCGGCACCCTCCTCCACCATATGAATGGCGCGGGTACGGTTGGTCAGTTTTCGCAGGCGACTCGGATAGGACGCGAAGGTGATGATTTCCATCAGGATCGCCAGGCCTTCCTGGGTCACCGTCGACGAGGGCGGGCCCTTGGCCAGGAAAGTGCAGATCGGCTGGTTCAGGCCATTGAGCGTGGTGCCGACGTGCACCAGCCCTTCATGGACTTCCAGGGCCCGCACATCACGCTGGTTGAACATCGCGTCGGTGCGGATCTTGATGTAGTCGGCGCCGGCCGCCGCATCGGCGACGATCCCGTCGGACTCGAACACCCGAATGGTCTCCTCGGCCTCACCGAACACCTTGTTCAAGCGATGCTGCAGCATTTCCACCGCATCCTTGGCCGTCAGCGTCTTCGGTTCATCCTTGAGGTCGCCACGGCCGTCGATGTTGTTCAGGTAATCGGAGAGCATCAGCCCCAGATCGGACAGCGTCGGGTCACCGGCGTGGAACGCGTCGGACGCGGCACCGTACAACTCCTGGGAAATCAGGCCGAAATCCTCGGTGCCGCGCGCTTCGAGCATGCGCACCACCATCCGGTATTCCTTGCACATGCGCCGCATGATCTGGCCGACCGGGTTGAACTGGCCGAGCTGGCGGGTGATGTCGCGCTCGATGTTCTGGAACTCCAGCTTCACTTTGCTGGAGTCGAAGGACAGCGGCCGATTCAGGTAATAGTCGCGGTCCACCTCTGGCAATTCCTTGCCCTTGGCCTTGAGGAAACGCTGACGGATGTTGTCGTCCCACTTGACCGCATCGAGGACGCGGATCGGCGTCTGCGCCAGCACAATGCGATCGGACAAAATGCGTATCGACTGCTGGTAATCGTCCACCCGAAACTCCTGTTGAATGCGTTGTGTGCTGGGTTTATTTGGCCTTGGCCTGACGCTGATAACGCACCACTTCGACGAACACATCGGAGTTGGCCGGGTCGTCGAGGTAAGCGGACACCTGGCCCATGTTGCTGTTGATCAACACACCATCGCCTTCGATCGTTTGAAAGCCATCGCCGCTCAGGGCCTTTTGCTGCAATGCCTGGTTGATCTGCTCGAGGTCGAGGTTGTAGACCACCAGTTCATGTTTGTCGGTCAGTTCGAAGCCGGCAATCGTGAAATGCCCGCCGAACTGCGCGGGCACTTTCGCCGACAGATACCAGCGATTGCCATGTCGCGACACCGTGAAAGGATAGGCTTCGCGCTCCTTGGGCTTGGCGCGAAAGTAGCTGACCGCCTGATACTGATTTTCACCGACGCGCGTCAACTCCAGATTCAGCGGCTCACCCCAGGCGTTGGTGCTGGTCCATTTGCCGAGCAATCCTTTGGGCGCGGGCTCGTTCGTGGGCAGCGGCTCCTTGAAGGTCACCAGGCAGCCACTGAGCAGCAGGAACGACAAGGCGATCACGACGACACGCCAGTCTTTCATTCGACACTCCCTATGAACACACCGCCGGCCTCAAGTGAACACCGGACCTTATGGCAGCGAGCTTGCTCGCGATGAAGGCGTGTCAGGCAACACAGGTGCTGAATGTTAAGCCGACATCACGAGCAAGCTCGCTCCCACAGGGTCAAAAAGCATCAACAGGATCTACGCCGACGCCAGCACCAGATGCATATAACGCGTCAGGATGCCGAGCATTTCCTCTTCGGCCACCGGCTCGGCGTCGTTGAGCAGGCCCTGATATTCCATCCGTCCGATTATAGCCGTCAACACTTTGGCATCCTGTTGCGGCTCACGGGAACCCAATACCTGAAACAGCTGGCAGGAGCCCTGCAGGAGAATCTGTTGGTGCGAGCGCACCAACTCGGCCAGGCGCGGGTTCAGCAGCGCCTCCTGGCGGAACGCCTGCTCGGCCATCAGATGTTCGCGACGGGTGACCAGTTGCCGGTGCACATAATCCGCCATCAGCCGTGCGATATCGTCCGCCAGCCTGGAACGGGCCTGCGGGCTGCCATCGCCGCTGTCGACCATTTCGCGCAGCAGGCCTTCGTTATTTACCCACAACTTGGCCATGTAGGCCGCGCTGCGCTCCACGTATTGGGCGAAGGTATCGGTGAGCAGGTCATCGATATCCTTGAAGTAGTAAGTGGTCGCCGACAACGGCACATTGGCCTCGGCGGCCACAGCGCGGTGGCGCACGGCCCGCACGCCATCGCGCACGACAATGCGCATCGCCGCATCGAGAATGTCCTGTCGACGCTGCTCGCTGCCCTGCCGGCTGGCCTTGCGGCCCTGGTACTGAACACTTTCAGCGACCGCAGTGGCGATACCCGCTGCACCTTCTTGAGCCATTGCACGATTCACGACAGGTCTTTCCTCTCAGATGAAAGCAACAAACTGATACGTTTGTACCAGACAGGCAATAAAAAACCGCCTGAAGAGGCGGTTTTTTAGTTAAAACACTTACGCTTGCGGCCGCATGTGCGGGAACAGGATCACGTCGCGGATCGACGGGGAGTTGGTCAGCAGCATCACCAGACGGTCGATGCCGATACCTTCGCCCGCCGTTGGCGGCATGCCATATTCCAGCGCGCGAACGAAGTCGGCGTCGAAGTGCATGGCTTCGTCGTCGCCGGCGTCCTTGTCGGCCACCTGGGCCATGAAGCGTTCGGCCTGGTCTTCCGCGTCGTTCAACTCGGAGTAGGCGTTGGCGATTTCACGGCCGCCAATGAACAGCTCGAAACGGTCGGTGACGTTCGGGTTCTCGTCGTTACGACGCGCCAGCGGCGACACTTCGAACGGGTACTGGGTGATGAAGTGCGGCTGTTCCAGCTTGT
>Ga0302169_10000262_pt1 | contig 16879 bp, 8 predicted proteins | sample I_Fen_N1_3_FD_193493 | JGI IMG/M metagenome (GOLD analysis project Ga0302169, IMG submission 193493) | Peat permafrost microbial communities from Stordalen Mire near Abisko, Sweden - I_Fen_N1_3 | ecosystem: Environmental > Terrestrial > Soil > Wetlands > Permafrost | place: Sweden: Abisko...
GGGCCAGCGCTCGGCGAGTTGCCGCGCTGGCAGTTGATCGGCGGCTTCCTCGGGCCGATCTACGTGGTGGTGCTGACCCTGGCTACGCCGCACATCGGCATCGCCATGACGATGATCGCGATCCTTTCCGGGCAGGTCGGCAAGAGTGTGCTGATCGACCACTTTGGCTGGTTCGGCGCTACGCGGAAAAAGGTCAACGGCGAACGTTGGCTGGCGTTGCTGCTGATTGTCGCGGCACTTGTTCTGATTGCTCGGGGTTGATGATGAGTCTGATTATTTTGTTGGCCGTGGTGGTTGCGGCGGGTGCGGTGTTGAGTGTTCAGGCTGCGATCAACGGGCGTCTGGGCGAAACCGTTGGTGTGTTGCGCAGCAGTTTGCTCACGTTTGTGGTGGGCGCGGTGGTCACCGGGTTGCTGATCCTGTTTTTCGAGCCGGCCCATGCCGTGAGTTTGCTGGGCGTGCCGAAATGGCAGCTCAGCGGCGCGTTGTTTGGCGTGGTGTACATGATGGTCATGGTCGGCGCGGTGCCCCGGGTCGGCACGGCCGTAGCGACGGTGGCAGTGATCGTCGGGCAATTGGGCATGGGCATGTTGATCGATAACTTTGGCTGGCTCGGCAACCCGGCGATTGAGTTGTCCGGGAGCCGGGTGCTGGCGATGGTGTGCCTGGCATTGGCGTTGGTGTTTATGTATCGCAGCAGCACCCGAAGCGCATAACACGGTCCATCGTAGGAGCTGCCGAAGGCTGCGATCTTTTGATGTTGATGTTCGTTGATGTTCTCAAAAGATCGCAGCCTCGTTTCTCTCGACAGCTCCTACCAGCTCCTGCCTGCCTTACCGGCTTCTACACTTGTGAGACGGGTGCGCTTCTGTCGCACCGGACGATCCTAACAATGGAGTCAACCCCATGATCAACAGTGAAAGTACCTGCGACTGCCCAAAATGCGCCTGCAAACTGGGCGCTCATCCGATTGCCCGTCACGGCAAGCACTATTGCTGCGAAGCCTGCGCCAAGCATCACGAACACGGCGAAAAATGCTCCAGTGAAGGTTGCAAATGCGCCAGTCACTGACAGCCCAAAAAAAGTGGAGCCATCGGGGCTCCACTTTGCGTTTCTGACGGTCCTTGTCTCCCCCTGTGACTGTTAGCTTGCCGGTCGCCAAGTAACATTCTCGACGCCGAATTTCTCCGCCAGCGGCTTGCTGGTTTTCTGCACCTTTTCACGGCCGAAGCGGGGTATTCGCCCGACGCCGGCGTCGCAACTTGCCCAATGCCAGGCCTCCGCGTTGTCCATTTTGTCCAGGCGGATGATGAAAGACTTGGGGGCGCCATGAAGGGTGTATTCAATGACGAAGAGTTTTGCGTTGTTCATAAAGCCCGTATTCCTCCCTGTGGTAATAGAGGGATCGCGGTGCGCACGGAAAATTCAGTCGAATTGTCGGACGGCGACCGTCACTGGCGACAACCCGGGCGCCTCGCTACCATGGCGACTTCCCCGAACCCCAATGAACGTTGCCCATGGCCCTCGCCGCACCGCCTGACCTGACCGACACCGACATGCCCGTGCAACCGCTGGCGCGCACCTATCCGCGCGGGTTATTTATCGAGCCCCATGAACATGTCTGGGGCCAGTTGTTATACGCCATGAGCGGGGTGATGTGGGTCGAGACACCGCACGAAGCGTTGGTGGTCCCGCCGCAGCGGGCGGTGTGGTTGCCGCCGGGCGTGCCCCATGGGATTCGCGTGGTGTCGGACTTGCAGATGCGCAATATCTACCTGCGACCGGCGCTGGCGGCGACCCTGGATGACAGTGTCCAGGTGATCGAGGTCGGCGGTTTGCTGCGGGAATTGATTGTCGGGCTGGTGGAACAGGGCGAGGACGGGGCGCCGGACTATTACGAGGCACTGGTCGGGCTGGCCTTGCTGGAACTCCAGCGCGCCAAGCGCTCGATGCTGAAAATCCCGTTGCCGGACGATTCCGACCGGCGTCTGTTGAACCTGTGTCAGGTGGTCATGGCCGCACCGTCCCTGGAGATTCCTTTCGAACAGCACGCCGAAAACGCCGGGGCCAGCGTGCGAACTCTTGCGCGGCTGTTCAAGGACGGCTTGGGCATGGGCTTCGCCGAATGGCGGCGGCAGGTGCAACTGGCGACGGCGGTAGCCGAGTTGATCCAGGGTGTGCCGGTCAGTGCGATTGCCCGGGAACTGGGTTACTCGCCGAGCAGTTTCAGCGACATGTTCCGCCGCGAACTCGGTGTTGCGCCGTCGCAATTCATAACATCCCCCCACGCCCCCCCGTAGGAGCCGACGAGTGAAACGAGGCTGCGATCTTTTGATTCTGTTTGTCAAAGCAAGATCAAAAGATCGCAGCCTCGTTTCACTCGTCAGCTCCTACGGGAATGCTCCTGGTGTTTGGCCGAAATTCAGAAGCACTTGGCCGATGGCTTTCGTCGGCGTTCTCTAGACTCTGCGCATACCCTTTGTGCCACGGAGTCTGTCATGAACTACCTCATCTCGCTGGGCATCGGCCTGGGCGTTGGTCTGCTGTATGGCGCGCTGGATTTCCGCTCGCCGGCACCTCCGGCCATCGCGCTGGTCGGCCTGCTCGGCATGCTGGCCGGTGAGCAGTTGTGGCCCATGGGCCGGCAGTTGATCGCCGGCTGGATGTCCTGAAACCCTTAATTCCCTTCAATGGAAGTTCCCGATGAAAGCTCTGCAATTCGACAAGACCGGCGACCTCTCGGCCCTGCGTTACGTAGAAGTCCCGACCCCCACGGCGGGTGCCAATGAAGTGCTGGTGCAGATCAAGGCCGCCGGCCTCAACCCCAGCGACGTGAAGAACGTGCTCGGGCGTTTTCCCTACACCACGCTGCCACGCATTCCCGGTCGGGATTTCGCCGGTGTGGTGGTGGAAGGCCCGCAGCCGTTGATCGGTCAGGAGGTCTGGGGCACGGGTCGTGAACTGGGCTTTTTCGCCGACGGGTCCCATGCGCAATTCGTCAAATTGCCGGCCAACGGCGTGGCGCTGAAACCGACGCACTTGAGTTTTTCCCAGGCTGCCAGCCTCGGCGTGCCGTACACCACGGCGTGGGATGCGCTGGAACGCAGTCTGGTGAAGGCGGGTACGCGTTTGTTGGTGATCGGCGGCGGCGCGGTCGGCAGTGCGGCGTTGGCGCTGGCCAAAATCAGGGGCGCGCAGGTGTTGGCGGCGGCGCGGCGGCTGGAGCAGGTCAAAGAGTTGCAGGCCCTGGGTTATCAGACGCTGCAACTGGATAAGCCTGAAGACCTCGGCGCTCAGGTGAACGCGGTGTATGCCGGCGGCGCAGACGTGATTTTCGACACCACCGGTTTCTGGTTGCCGGCCTCGGTCCCGGCGCTGGCGCCGTTCGGTCGCATTGCGATCATCGCCGCACCAGTGGACGGGCATGTGCAATTGCCGGCCCTGGCGCTGTACCGCAAGGGCGGTTCAGTAGTGGGAATCAACTCGTTGCTGTACGGCGTCCAGGCGTGTGCGGCGATGCTTGATCAGTTTGGTACGTTCTTCGATCAGGGCTTGTTGCCGCTGCCGGAAGGCTTGGTGGAATCGCCGTTGGCCGAAGGGCTGGAGCGTTATGCCGAGCTGAATGCGGGCGGTGGTGACAAGGTGATTTTGTTGCCATAACCGATCCTTGTATTGAATGGGCTGGCCTCTTCGCGGGCAAGCCTCGCTCCTACAGGAATCGCGTTGATCACAATGATCATGTTCGGCGCAGAACCCGTAGGCGCGAGGCTTGCCCGCGAAGGCGTCCTCAAGCCGGGCTCAGGCCTCGGGCACACCGTTCTCCCACGCCGACCAATGCTTCAAGATCTCCTGCACCAACGGATTGCCCGTGCGGTACAGATTCTCCAGCGCCGGCACAAACCCGCCCTGGTCTGCGTATTTGAGCAGGTTATCCACCTCGCTCTGCCCCGGCGCAGGCCGGTCAAAGTCGGACCCGGCGCGCACCACCGCCAGACGCTGCACATCCACCAAACCCTCGCGGCTGGCCCGCAGCAGCGCTTCGTAGGTGGAGTTGTCTTCCTGCTGGGTCGTGCAGTATTCGCCCTTGTTGTCGGTCAACAGCTTGGTCCAGACTTCCGCGCGCTCACTCAAACGCGTCCCGGAAAACCAGGTATTGCCCGCCAGCGTGTCGCACTTCGTCACCACGGGCGGCTGATTGGCCGGGGCCGACGGGTATTTCATGCGCCACACCGCTGATTCCTTGCTCTCGCTGAGCTGGACGTTCTGCGACAGGGCAAACGCCTTGGCCTGCAACTTCGGGTTCAGCTCGAAGACTTCGGTCTTGTAGTCCAGTGGCGGTTTTTCGTTCGGGCCCTTGGTGTTGATGCCGATGTAACCAGTCGGCCAGTCTTTGGGTACATCCCGCGAATCGATCTCCCACTGGGTGCCGAACTCCACCAGGTAATGCGCCCACGCGGCGGTGCCGATGGTTCCGTGTTTCGGGCTGATGCCGGCAATCCCGGCGATCAGGAAATAGCTTTTGCGCAGGTCGAATTTCGGCGACAGGGCCAAGGCCAGGGTCGATGCGGCGGCGTTGGTCTGGCCCATGCCGGTGACCATCAGGCACACCTGCTGGCTGTTGCAGCGAATGTTCGGGTACTCGGCGGACAGGCCTGGCACGCGGACTTCCTGCTTGAGTTCCAGGCGATCGATCCAGTGTTGCGCCTCGGGGGCGAACATGGTGATCAGCATCACTTTCGGCTGGATCGGTGCTTCAGTCGCCCAAACCGCAGAGGAGAGCAGGGTGCCGCAAGCCACGGCGACAGACAGGGAAAGACGCGTTATTGCTTTCATAACATCTCCTTAGAACTGATAACCGATGCCGGCGTAGTAACCCCAGCCATTGGAACGGGCGCGGAAGTCGCCATCACCGAAATTCAACTCGCTGCCATCCTCCCAGTTGCCGCCGTTGTGGAAGTAACGGCCGACCAGGGTGAAACGCAAATGCGTAAAGGAATACAGCAACACGTTGGTGGCCACGGTGGCGTTGGCGGTGCGGGCCGGGTTGTCCTTGTGCAGGTCCGAGCCGAAGTCGAAATTGGTGAAGCCGATGTAGGTCAGCGACGCGCCGTTGCTGTAGCTGTCGATGGGCACGATGTATTTCAGCTGGGCGCGGTAGCCGTCCCAGGAGTATTCGTTGCTGGCGCCGTAGTTTTCCCACTGGTAGCGCCCGTAGAAATTCGCCGACAGGTTGACCCGCGAATGGGTGTCGATGTCTGTGCCCAAACCGCTGTACAGCGTGTTGGCGCGGTTGCGGGTGTTGCTGCCGTGGTCGTAGATCCAGTCGAACGCCACATACCATTCCTTGAACGGCCCGACGGCCAGGCTGCGCCCGGCCAGGTAGTCGATGGAGATGCGCGGTTCGTGCTCCATGAACAGTGGCGAGCCGTGGTCCCAGGCGCCTTTGTCATGGCTGTTGCCGATGTCGAAAATCTTCGGGATGTCGACGTAGCCGTACAACTCGAACGGCCCCTTGCGCCCGAAATATTCGTATTCCAGGTACACATCGTCAGCGGGTTGCGGGCCGAAGCTGATGTCCTTGCTGCCGATGACGGTCAGGTCCTGGTTGAACCAGTCCGACAGGTAGGCGCCTTTTTTTGGCGGGCTGGCCTCAACGCTGAGGGTTTCGCCCTGGGCGGATTCTTCGGGCAGGGCCGGTTGCGCCAAAACGGTGCTGCTGAGTAGTCCTGTAACGCTGGCCAGCGCCAAAGAAACAGCGAATGTGCGCGAGCAAGTCACGCGGCTGGACGTGTGGTGCATTGAAAGTCCCTTTTCGTGCGGATCGAAGGCCCGGTTTTTCGGGCTTGCGCGGTTAGGTAGCGAAAAAGCCGTTATCGGCGACTCGCAAACGTTTGCACATCTCATACCAATTGTTTCAATTCCATGAAAAACCGAAGAATTCGTCGGTTTTATTGTCCCTTCGATCAACTTCCATTTTCCCCCGTAGGAGCTGCCGAAGGCTGCGATCTTTTGATTTTGCTTTTTAAAGACAAGATCAAAAGATCGCAGCCTTCGGCAGCTCCTACGGGGGGGCGAGGTTGGCGAAAATGCCCGCAACCCTTGGCCCAGACCGCTCGTGCGCGAAAGTATTAATGCTAATTGAGCCCGGCGGTTTTGTGCCCCATCCCTGTGCGTCAACTAACGTGTCGAGAATGAAACGCTTTTGTACACCCTCGCAGTCTTGATCCGCGTGTTGTTGGTTGCATGGCCAGGGTGGCCGCTGTAGCGCGCCCTTCAAGGAAGAATGGTTAACCACGAAAAGGAATTGCCCGTGGACTTGAGATCCGTCATCGCCCCGATTTTCCGTGTCTGCCCGCTTTCTTTCGCTGTTCGCCTCGGCATCGTCGGGGTCTTCGCCTCCCTCGCCAGCCCCCAAGCAATGGCCTCCTGTCTACCGGGTAGCCCGACAGCGGGCGGGACGGTGACTTGCAGCGGCGTACCGTCACTGCCGCTGTTTCTCAACACCTTTTCCAGTGCGGTGAATGACCTGACCGTCAACGTCGGCTCCGCCGCGCAACTGAATGCCACGCTTGGCGGGCAGGTGCTGAACCTCACGGGTAACAACATCACGCTGAACAACGCCGGGCTGATTGACCCCGGTTTGCTCGGCGCCGTGACGGTGTTGAGCGCGGGGGCGGTGATCGGTAACGCGGGCGCCTCGGTGGTGAACATCACCAACGCCGCCACCGGCATCATTCGCGGCACTGGCGATTTGCTCGGCTTAAACCTGGCCAGCCTCAACGGCATGGCGTTGAACATCAACAACGGCGCCGGCGGCAGCACCAATATCGTCAACAACGGCACCCTCGGCTCGACGGCGTTGTTGAATCTGACCCTGTTCGCCGCCGACACCCCGATCATCGCGGCGCGGGGCGGCGCCCAGGTCAATGTGATCAACGCCGGCGTCATCAATGGCCGGGTAGCCTTCGAGGCTTCGGCCAGCGGCAACACGTTCGTCAACTCCGGCACCATCACCGGTGGTGTCTCGATGGGCGATGGCAGCACCAACACCTTCACCGCGATCACCGGTTCAACCATCTCCAACGGTGGCGGCATCGGCCTGGCCCTGGGCGGGTTGATCGGCGTCAACCTGACGTTCGCACCGACCGGCCAGATCGACGGCGGGGCCGGGGGCATCAACTCGCTGATCCTGCAAAACCCGATCGGTGTTGGTGGCGGCACCAGCGGCACTGGCACCGTGTCCAGCGCCAACTACGTCAACTTCAACAACCTGACGGTCAACAGCGGCACCTGGACCCTGCAAGGCCCGCTGATTTCCGGCAGCACCACGCTCAACGGCGGCATTGCCCAGTTCAACAACAACGCGACCTTCGGCAGCGGCGTGCTGACCTCCAATGGCGGCGGGATACAGGCCAGCAGCGGTGGTTTGAGCTTGAGCAACCTGATCAACCTGGGTGCCAGCGGCATGCAGATACTGGGCACCAACGCCATCACCCTCGGCAACGTGGTGAGCGGCAGTGGCGGTATCACCAAAAACGGCACCGGCCAACTGGTGCTCAACGGCGCCAACACCTATCTGGGCGCCACCGCCCTCAATGGCGGCTCGGTGCAACTGGGCAACAACCTGGCGTTCAGCACCGGCACGGTGACGGTGGGCAGTTCGACCGTCCTTCAGGCGCCGGGCACCGTGACACTGAATAACAACATCGTGCTCAACAGCGCCATCGGTACCTCCGGCGTCGGTAACCTGACCCTGGCGGGGCTGATCAGCGGCGCGGGCGGGATCTCGAAAAACGGCAGCGGCACCCTGACGCTGACCGGTAACAACGTCGGTTATACCGGCAGCAACGACCTGAACGCCGGCACCCTGAGCCTGGGCAACAACAATGCGCTCGGCAGCGGTTCGCTGAACGTCAACGCGGCGGCGAGCCTCAATACCACCACCGGTGTGACCCTGAGCAATTCGGTGGCGCTGAACGGCAACCTGACCGTCGTCGGCAGCAACACGCTGACCCTCAATGGCCTGATTTCCGGCTCCAGCGGTTTGATCAAAAATGGCCTGTCGACCCTGACCCTGGGCGGCAACAACACCTACCTGGGGCCCACCGCGCTGAATGCCGGCGGGTTGATCCTGGCATCCAACACGGCGCTGGGCACGGGGGCGTTGAACGCGGCGGCGGGTACCTCCCTCGACACCAGCGCGGTGGTCACGTTGGCCAACGCGATCAACCTCGGCGGCGACCTGATCCTCGGTGGCACCCAGGCGTTGGGCCTGACCGGCGCCATCAACGGCGCGGGCGGGCTGATCAAGAATGGCAGCGCCGCTTTGAACCTCAGCGGCACCAATGGCTATGCCGGCAACACCACGCTGAACGCCGGTACGCTGATTCTTGGCTCCAACTCGGCACTGGGCCTGGGCACATTGAACACCGCTGCCGGCACCACGCTGGATGCCAGTTCCACTGTCGCCGTGACCAACGCGGTGAACACCACCGGTAACCTGAACATCGGCGGCACCGCCGACCTGACCCTCGGCGGTGCGGTCGGCGGCAGTGGCAGCCTGACCAAAAACGGCAGCGCTAACCTGACGCTCAACGGTGCCAACACTTTCCTCGGCGGCACCATCCTGAACGCGGGCACCCTGACCGTGGGCAACGCCAATGCCTTGAGCAGCGGCTTGCTGACCGTGGCTGGCGCTTCCACGCTGAACAGCAGCAGCGGTGTCGCCATCGCCAATGACATTGCGCTGAATGCTGACCTGAGTCTCGGCGGCACCAACGCCCTGACCCTCGACGGTGTGCTCAGCGGCACCAATCAGTTGATCAAGAACGGCGGGGCCGACCTGGCCCTCAACGGCGTCAATACCTTCCAGGGCGGCACCACCCTCAATGCCGGCAGCCTCACCGTCGGCAACAGCGCTGCACTGGGCAGCGGCGCCCTGACCGTGGCCGGCGCGAGTACACTCACCGGCAGTTCGGCCCTGAGCCTGAGCAACGCCATCACCCTCAACGCCAACCTGACCACCGGCGGCGCCAATGCGCTGACCCTCGACGGCCTGATTGGTGGCGCGGGCGGGCTGATCAAAACCGGCGCGTCGAGCCTGACCCTCACCGGCGCCAACACCTACGCCGGCATCACGGCGCTGAATGCCGGCACGCTGATTGTCGGTTCCAACACCGCACTGGGGAGCGGCCCATTGAACGCGTCCGGCGGCACGACGCTGGATGCCAGCACCGCCGCAACCTTGGCCAACGCGGTCAATCTCGGCGGTAACCTCACGGTCGCCGGCAGCAATGCGCTGACCCTTAACGGTGTGGTCAGCGGCATCGGCGGGCTGATCAAAAACGGCGCGGCGGACCTGACCCTCAACGGCAGCAATAATTACCTCGGCACCACCGCACTGAACACTGGCCGGCTCATCGTCGGGGCCAGCGGTGCCTTGGGCTCCGGCGCGTTGAACGCGGCGGCCAACACCACGCTGGACAGCAACGCCGCCGTCAGCCTGAGCAACCAAGTGAACCTGGCCGGTGCCTTGAACGTCGGCGGCTCGGCTGACCTGACCCTGACGGGGCTGGTCAACGGCGCCGGCAGCCTGGTGAAAGACGGCACGGCGAACCTGACGCTCAACGGCGCCAACGGCTTCCTCGGCGGCACCACCCTGAACGCCGGCACCTTGACCGTCGGCAACGCTTCGGCGCTGGGCCTTGGCGGTTTGACCGTCGGCGGCGCGGCAACCCTGGACAGCAACACCGCCGTCAGTCTCGGCAACAACGTGGCGCTGAATGCTGATCTGACCGTCGGCGGCACTCAGGGCCTGACCCTGGGTGGCGTGATCAGCGGCAGCAACCAATTGATCAAGAATGGCGCCGCCAACCTGACCCTCAATGGCGTCAACACCTACCAGAACGGCACCACCCTGAATGCCGGTTCCCTGACCTTGGGCAACGGCGCGGCGCTGGGCACTGGCGCGTTGATTGTCGGTGGTACTTCGACCCTTGATAACAGCGCGGCTTTCACCGTGGCCAACGCCATGACGCTGAATGCCGATCTGAACGTGGCGGGTAACAACAACCTGAACCTTGGCGGCGTCATCGACGGCGCGGGTGCGCTGAATAAAAACGGCCTGGCCGACCTGACCCTCAGCGGCAACAACAGCTTCACCGGGGCGTTGAATATTCTGTCCGGCAGCGTCACCGCCGCCAGCACCGGTGCGTTGGGCAACACCTCCGGCGCGAACATCAGCGCTGGCGCCAGCCTCAACCTCAGCACCGATGCCAGCCTTGCCGGCCTCAACGGCAGCGGTGATGTAGTGATTGGCTCAGGCAACACCTTGTCGGTGGGCGGCGTCAACACCACCAGCACGTTCGACGGTGGCCTCACCGGCCCGGGTGGCTTGACCAAAGTCGGCACCGGCACCCTTAACCTCACGGGTATCAACGGCCTCACCGGCGACACGGCGGTCAACGGCGGCACCCTGGACCTCAGCGGTTCCCTGGGCAGTGCCAACGTGAACGTCAACAGTGGCGCGACCCTGACCGGCACCGGCTCGGTGCTGGGTACGTTGAACGTGAACAACGGCGCTCATCTGGGCCTGAGCAGCGGCAACACTTTGTCGGTCGGCGCGCTGGCCCTCAACAGCACCTCCAATATGGACGTCGCCCTCGGCGCACCGTCCACCAACTCGTTGCTGAACATTGGCGGCAACCTGACCCTCGACGGCAACCTGAATGTCAGCGATGCCGGTGGTTTCGGCGTCGGCGTCTATCGCTTGATCAACTACACCGGCAGCCTGCTGAACCTGGGGATGAACATCGGCGCCATCCCGATCGGCTACAGCCTGGCGGATTTGGCGTTGCAAACGGCCGTCGGCAACCAGATCAACCTGCTGGTGTCCGCGCCTAACCTGAACCTGCGCTTCTGGGACGGCAGCCAGACGTTGCCCAACGGCACGGTGGACGGCGGCACCGGGACCTGGAATGCCGGCAGCACCAACTGGACCTCGGTCGATGGCTTGACCAATCAGACCTGGGCCAGCGACTTCGCGATCTTCCAGGGCACGGCGGGCAACGTGACCGTCCTCGGTACGCAGACCTTTAACGGCATGCAGTTCGTCACCGATGGCTACAACCTGTTGACCGGTGCCGCAGGGCAATTGACTGCAGTGAACGGCACGGGCGGCAATGCGGCGATCCGCGTTGATCCGGGCGCCACGGCGACCATCAGCGTCGGCATCGACGGCACGGCCACCCTGGCCAAACTCGACAGCGGCACCCTGGTGCTCAACGGCGTCAACACCTACACCGGCGGCACCTTGCTCAATGGCGGCACCCTTGTGGTGGGCAGCAACACGGCGCTGGGCACTGGGCTGCTGACCGCCGCTTCGGGCACCACCCTGGACAGTAACAGTGGCGTCACCCTGGGCAACGCCGTCGATCTGGCCGGCAACCTGAACATCGGTGGCTCCAATGCCTTGACCCTCAACGGTGCGATCAGCGGCGTGGGCGGTGTGGTCAAGGCCGGTGGGGCCAACCTGACCCTCGGTGGCAACAACAGCTTCCTCGGCCCGGTCACGCTGAGTGCCGGTGGCCTGGTTCTGGCCTCCGACACGGCGCTGGGCGCCGGCGCGCTGAATGCCGCCAACGCCACCACCCTGGATGCCGCGACGGCCGTGAGCGTCAGCAACGTGATCAACCTGGCCGGCAACCTCGCCGTCGCTGGCAGCGCCGACCTGACCCTCAACGGTGCGGTCAATGGCGCCGGCAGCCTGAGTAAAAACGGCGCGGCCAATCTGGTCCTCAATGGCTTCAACGGCTTCCTCGGCGGCGTGACCCTGAATGCCGGGACCCTGACGGTCGGCAATGCCTCGGGCCTTGGCCTGGGGAACCTGACGGTCGCCGGTGCCTCGACGCTGGATAACAACGCGGTGCTGAGCCTGGCCAATAACGTCGGCCTCAACGCCACACTGGCGGTGGGCGGCAGCAATGACTTGACCCTCGGCGGCGTGGTCAGTGGTGCCGGTGGCCTGATCAAGAACGGCGCGGCCAACCTGACCCTCAACGGTGTCAACACCCAGCAGGGCGATACCACCCTGAACGCCGGCACCCTGACCCTCGGCAACGCTTCGGCACTGGGCACCGGCGCCCTGACCGTCGCGGGCGCTGCCACGCTGGATAACAGCTTGGCGCTGAGCGTGGCCAACAACCTCAACGTTAACGGGGCGCTGGCGGTTGCCGGCACCAATAACCTGACCTTGGCCGGCGTGCTGGCCGGCGCCGGAACGCTGAGCAAAAATGGCGCGGCGGACCTGACCCTGGGCGGCAACAACACGTTCAGCGGCACCTTCGATGTGCTGGGCGGCAGCCTGAGTACCACCAGCGCCACAGCGCTGGGCAACAATGCCGGGGTCAATCTGGGCGCGGGCACTCAACTCAACCTCGGCGCGTCCGGCAGCCTCGCCAGTCTCACTGGCACGGGGACAGCGCTGATCGGTGCCGGCAACACGTTGAGCATCGGCGCCAACAATGCCAGCAGTACGTTTGATGGCGCACTCAGCGGCAGCGGTCTGCTCGACAAACTCGGCAGCGGCACCCTGAACCTCACCGGCATCAACAGCCTGAGCGGCGATACCGGCATCAACGGCGGCACCCTGAATGTCAGCGGCTCGCTGGCCAGTGCCAATGTGGCGGTCAACAACGGCGGGACGCTGACCGGCAGCGGCAGCCTCACCGGCGCAGTCAATGTCGCCGATGGCGGTCATGTCGCGTTGACCAGCGGCAGCACACTTTCGGTGGGTTCGCTGGCCTTGAGCGGCAACTCCAACCTGGATGTCGGGCTCGGGGCGCCAGTGTCCGGCGGCGGTACTGCGCTGATCAATGTCGGCGGCAACCTGACCCTCGATGGCACCCTGAACGTCAGCGACATCGGCGGCTTCGGCAGCGGTGTGTATCGCATCATCAATTACACCGGCGCCCTGACCGACAACGGTCTGCTGATCGGCAGCGTGCCGGGCAGCGTGGTGCCGGGCAATCTGCAAGTGCAGACGGCGGTGGGCAGCCAGGTCAACCTGCTGGTGACTTCGCCGAACACCACCGTGCAGTTTTGGGACGGCACACAAGCGGTCGGCAACGGCGCGATCGACGGCGGCAGCGGCACCTGGGGCAGTGGCAACACCAACTGGACCAATGTCGACGGCACCGTCAATCTGGGCTGGGCCAACAGCTTCGCGGTATTCCAGGGCGCGGCGGGCACGATCACGGTCAACGGCGCGCAAAGCCTCACCGGCCTGCAGTTCGTCACCGACGGCTACAGCCTGGTGAACGGCACGGCGGGCGAACTGACGTTGGTCAACGGTGGTTTGGGCAACGCGAGTTTCCGGGTCGATCCAAACGCTACCGCGACCGTTGGCGTCGCGATCAACGGCGCCGGCACCTTGGGCAAATACGACACCGGGACCCTGGTGCTCAACGGGGCTAACGGCTACACCGGCGGCACCGCGCTCAACGGCGGCACCTTGGTGGTGGGCAATAACGCGGCGCTGGGCAGCGGTGTACTGACCGCCGCCAACGGCACCACGCTCGACAGCAACACGGCAATCAGCCTGGCGAACGCCGTGGTGCTCAATGGCGGGCTGAGCGTCGCCGGTTCCAACGCCTTGACCCTCGATGGCGTGGTCAGCGGCACCGGCAGCCTGACCAAGACCGGCGCATCGAGCCTGACCCTCAATGGCAGCAACACCTACAGCGGCGGCACGCAGTTGAATGCCGGCGCGTTGATCCTCGGCAACAACAGCGCCCTCGGCACCAGCGCACTGGGCGTCGGTGGCAGCGCACAACTGGACAGCACCTCAGCCCTGCAACTGGCCAACGCCATCAACCTTGCCGGGCAATTGACCCTGGCTGGCACGCAGGACACCACCCTCAGCGGCATCATTGCCGGGGCCGGCAGCCTGGTGAAAAACGGTAACGGTGCGCTGCTGCTCAGCGGCACCAACACCTACAGCGGCGGCACCACCCTGAATGCCGGCAGCACCCGCGGCAACACCACCAGCCTGCAAGGCGCGATCCTCAACAACGCCGCGCTGACCTTCGATCAAACCAGTAACGGCAGTTACACCGGCAACCTTACCGGCAGCGGCACACTGACCAAAAACGGCAGCGGCGATTTGCTGCTCACCGGCACCAACGGCCTGACCGGCAACACCAACGTCCAGGCTGGCTCGTTGCTGGTCAACGGCACGCTCAACAGTGCCAACGTAAACGTGGCCAGCGGGGCGAAACTCGGTGGCAGCGGTCAACTCGCTGGCGCGGTGCAAGTCGCCAGCGGCGCGACCCTGATCGGCGGTGGCGGCGCAACGCCGTTGTCGGTCGGCTCCCTGGCCCTGTCCTCGGGCAGCAATCTGGACTTCAGCCTCGGCGCGCCTTCCAGTTCGACCACCGTGATCAACGTCGCCGGCAACCTGACCCTCGACGGTACGCTTAACGTCAGCAACGCCGGCGGCTTCGGCACCGGTGTCTATCAACTGTTCCGCTACGGCGGCAGCCTGACCGACAACGGCCTGACCTACGGCACCTTGCCGAGCGGCGTACTGCCGTCGAGCCTGACCCTGCAAACCGCACTGGCCAATCAGGTTAACCTGCTGGTGCAAAGCGCCCAGGGTGAAGTGCAGTTCTGGAACGGTGGCAAAACCAACGCCGACGGTACGATTACCGGTGGCAGCGGCGTCTGGGGCCCAAGCACTAACTGGACGGACGCCAGTGGGACGGCGAGCAATGATTCGAGCGGCCAGTTCGCCGTATTTGGCGGCTTGGGCGGCGGCACGGTGACCGTGCTCGGCAACCAGGCCTTCACCGGATTGCAATTCCTCGACAACGGTTACAGCCTGGTCCAGGGCACGGGTGGCAGCCTGACGCCGGTCAATGCGACCGATGGCAGTCTGGCGGCGGTGCGGGTCAACGGCGGCGTTACCACCGAAATCTCGGCGCCACTGGTGGGCACCGGCGGTATCGAAAAACTGGACTCCGGCACACTGGTCTTGAGTGGCGCCAACACCTACAGCGGCGGCACCACCGTCAGCGGCGGTACGTTGGTCGGTAACACCACCAGCCTGCAGGGCCGCGTCTTCAACAATGCGCGGCTGCTGTTTGCCCAGGCCAGCAACGGACGTTTCAACGGTGTCCTCAGCGGCACCGGCGATCTGGTCAAACAAGGGGCCGGGACGCTGCTGATAGAAGGCGATCAGCCGTTCAGCGGTACGGTGGAAGTCGAACAAGGCCTGTTGCAGGTCGGTGATGCACCGGCGAACTTCGGCGGGCAAGTCACCGTGTTCCATGGCGCGGCGTTGAGCGGTAACGGCAGCGTCGGTTCGGTGGTCAACCACGGGGTGTTCAGCTCGGGCGCAAACGGGGAAACCCTGAGTGTGGCGGGCAACCTGACCAACGCCCCGGATGGCTTGTTGGCATTAACCATCACTTCGCCGACCGTCACTCCGTTGGTCGTGGGTGGCACGGCGACCCTCGATGGCGCGCTGCAAGTGAGCAGTCTGCTGCCGTACAGCGGCAACACCACCTATGCGCTGATTACTGCGGGCGGCGGCGTCAACGGTACGTTCAGCGCAACCGACCTGCCGGAACAGGCCTTCCTCGACACGTCGCTGGTCTACCGCGCCAACGAGGTCGATCTGGCCGTCACCCGCAACCAGACGTCCTTCGCCACGGTCGCGGCCACGGGTAACCAAAGGGGTACGGCGTCCGCGCTGAGCAGCAATGGCGCGGCCGGTGCGGCGTTGCAGAACCAAATCATCAACCTGAGCAGCGCGGGTGCACGCGCCGCGTTCGACAGCTTGTCCGGGGAGATTCACGCCAGCACCGCCAGTGCGATTCTTGAGGATTCGCGCTACATCCGCGACGCCGTCAACGACCGCATGCGCCAACCGTCCTGCAGTGGGCCGGACGATCCTCGACGCGCCCTGGCGCCCAGCGAAAATCGCCTGACCAGCGGCGGCTGCCACGGCGAAATGGTCGGCTGGATGCGTGCACTTGGCACTTGGGGTGAAATGGATGGCGACAGCAACAGCGCCAAGCTGGATCGCAAACTCAGCGGCTTCATGCTCGGCACTGACAAGCAAATCGACGATCAATGGCGCGCCGGGATGGCCGCCGGTTACACCCGCAGCAGCCTGGATGCCAATGACCGCAACTCGGATGCCACGGTCGACAGCTACCATTTGGCGGCGTACCTCAACTCGCAATTTGACGCCTTGGCCGTGCGCCTGGGGGCCGCTTATAGCTGGCACGACATCGAAACCCAACGCAACGTCAACGTCGGCACCTACAACGACCGGTTGAAGGCGCATTACGACGCACGCAGCGCACAAGTCTTCGGTGAAGTGGGTTACGCCATCGATGCGGGCGGTCTGGCGGTGGAACCATTCGCCGGTCTGTCTTACGTCAACTACGACAGCGACACCGCCAAGGAAAAAGGCGGGGTAGGGCGGTTGAAGGCTGACTCGAGCCAGGACATCACGTTCTCCACCCTCGGTGTGCGAGTCGGCAAACTGCTGACCCTGGCCAACGGTTCGCAACTCACCCCGCGCGCGGCCCTCGGCTGGCGTCATGCCTATGGCGACACCAAACCGGACGCCGACCTGACCTTCATCGATGGCGGCGCCTCGTTCAATACCCAAGGTGTGCCGATTGCCAAGGACAGCGCGCTGCTTGAAGCCGGTGTGGACTTCCAGATCAGCCCGACCGGCAAACTCGGCCTCGGCTACTCGGGGCAGGTATCGGGTAAAAACGAGGACCACGCGATGACCATCAGCTTCAGCCTCGGGTTCTGATCACGGTCGAAGTGTTTTAGCCGCCCGCAAGGGCGGTTTTTTTTG
>Ga0302169_10000263_pt1 | contig 16851 bp, 16 predicted proteins | sample I_Fen_N1_3_FD_193493 | JGI IMG/M metagenome (GOLD analysis project Ga0302169, IMG submission 193493) | Peat permafrost microbial communities from Stordalen Mire near Abisko, Sweden - I_Fen_N1_3 | ecosystem: Environmental > Terrestrial > Soil > Wetlands > Permafrost | place: Sweden: Abisko...
ATGCCTACTCGACTGATCTGCCCACTGCGGCAGACGATGGACTTACCTCGCTGCATTGCAGCAACCTCCCCTCTTGGCACGTTGCGCTGCGCCAGACTTCGCCCGTCTCTTTCTCCTGGAAAGAGACGGGCGCTCGTACCACTGCTGCAAGCCACATCGCAAAAGGCATTGCCGCATCTCTCCTCGTGACAATCGGCCTGACAAATCCGATTCGTCGCAATCCGCAACGACACAGGCGCCGGTGCCGCAGCCTATGGAAAGACTGCACCTGACTGACAGTCAGGCATGCCCCAGGTGTCGATGTTGTTGCCTTCTCCCGCTCAGGATCTCCAGGTGCCGAACTCGTCAGTCGGCACAGCCTCCACCCGCCCGCATCTTCGGATGCGTCTAGGGAGGTCAGATTCATGGGGTCATGCCCTTGCTCCCGGTCGTAAGGAGCCGTTCGTTCCGCGTCAGTGAACACCTCACAGGCTGCAGGGGCCTTGATCCCTGATAACACTCAACATCCGTGGCGGGACTACGTGAGGGCAACCAGCAATGAACGAGGAGAGGGCCCATGCAGCAGTTAGATCCGAAGCTTGAACTACCACGATCCCCTCGACCGTTAATCGAGTCGAATCCCGTGGCCGAGCCTTATCCAGTCCAGGCACTGGGTGGAATTCTTGGACCCGCAGTAGAGCGCATGGCCGAGGTCATCGGCGTGCCCCAGGCACTGGCGGCACAATCGGTCTTGGCGGCCTCGGCGCTGGCCACCCAAGGTCATGCGGGCTTACAGCTCGACGGGAGAAATTATCCCCTGTCGCTGTACCTGATCACGGTGGCCGCGTCCGGTGATCGCAAGACCGCGGCAGACCGATGTGCATTGTTGCCTGCACGACAATGGGAACGGGAACAGTGGCAGCGCTACCGCGAACAGCTTGCCCGGTACCGAGCTGCACAGCGACAGGCGCAGCGTATCAATCCTGCCGATCCCGACTCTAAAAATGATGTTCTGCTCGAAGCGGAACCCTCGGCCCCTCGGTTGATCACCACGGACCCGACTATCGAGGCCCTGATCAAAGGCCTCTGTCACGACTTGCCGAGCATGGGATTGTTCTGCGATGAAGGGGGACAATTCCTCGGCAGCAGCACCATGAGTCGGGATAACCGTTTGAAAGCGGTCACGACCTTATCGTCACTCTGGGACGGTAGCCCGATTGATCGTGCTCGCTCCATGGCCGGCGAAAGCCTGCGAGCGTATGACCGACGCGTGAGCCTGCACCTGATGCTGCAACCGTACTTGGCCATGCAGTTGCTCAGTGACCCGTTGCTGCTGGGGCAAGGCATCCTCGGTCGCTGCCTCATGACCTGGCCTACCAGCCTGGCCGGACAACGCAGTTACCAGGCTGTCGACTTGTCCAAAGACGCCGCCCTAAAGCGATATCACCACCGTCTTTCGGCCCTGTTTCATCAGCCGTGGTCACTGTCTCCTGACGGTGCTCTACAGCTATCACCGCTGACCCTTAGTCCGTTGGCCCGCCGTCGCTGGATTGATCTGCATGATGCCATCGAAGCCCAATTGGGTGAGTTTGGGGAGCTGGCCTGCGTGAGGCCTAACGGATCGAAAGCTGCCGACAACCTATTGCGCGTCGCCGGCATCCTCGCAGTAGTGGAGGAGAGCGGCGTCGTGGAGGTCGACCATATCCAACGGGCCTCCGCCTTAGTCGGCTACTACCTCACCGAGATCCAGCGCCTGACCGAACAGGAACCGGTATGCCGGGTAAAGGAGGAGGCGGACCGCCTGCTGCGCTGGCTGCAGGCCAAGGATTGGAAGCGCTTCAGTATTCGAGACCTGAACCGCAACGGTCCCCGTTTTGCCCGTAAGAGCAGTCGTCATGCCGCCAACCTGTTGGTCGAGTTGATTGATCATCAGTGGCTCATCACCGACGGCCACACCTTCGAGGTGCGCCATGTTCAATCTTGATGAAGCGCTGCGCAACCATCTGGCTCAGCGCCAAAAGGAGCCGAAAGCGCGATTTGTCGCCGCTACTGTCGCCACTTTGTCGCCACGCTCAAAGCCAGGCAGGACAAGGGTGGTCGCCGCTGTCGCCGCTGTCGCCACCACCCATAAAACGATCACCTCGACGACAGCCATCATTCAATGGTTGAAAGAGGAGGGCGCGCATCTCTACGTCACCGACAACACGCTGTGTTTTCGCCCGACTGATTGGTCCCAGTTCGCCATCGTGAGTGCGAACTGGAGAGCCCTTTTGCATGATCTCGCTGCAGTCGATCAGGGGCAGAAAAATGGTCCGGGTCGGTAAGCGATCTGGGCGCAATTTTGGCTTCGGTCGCCAACTCAGCTATGCCGGACCGCAAGCCCTGAAAGATCTATTTGGCGACGGCCATTTTGCTACCGTCAAAGCCCATAGCGATCGCTGGCAAGCATTCGTGCGTTGGTGTCGATCCGAGGAAGGGCCGAGGCTCAATGACGCGCGACAGATCGACCGCGAGATCCTCATGCGGTACGCCGCCTATATGCGGCAGCAGGTTGACCAGGGCAACGTCGGCATCGCCACCGCGCAGAACCGACTGTCAACCGTGAACCGAGCGATGGCTGCGCTGCGCGGTGATCAGTACGTCAAAATTCCCAGTCCGAGCAAGGCGCTGGGCCTGCAACGCACAAGTGTGCGCAGTGAGACACCGCAAGGCCAAGATCGTATGCAGGTCGAGCAGCTAGCACAGGCTCTGTCAGGGCGAGGCCAGCAAAGAGTAAGCGCAATTGTGCATCTGGCCCGGGAGACTGGTATGCGCCTGCGTGAGGCGATATTGGCGGACATACCACGACTGCAACGTGAGGCACGGCAACTGGGCAAGATCAACATCCAGGACGGCACCAAAGGCGGTCGGTCAGGGGCATCAGCACCGCGCTGGATTGTGGTCACGGATCAAGTCCGTTGCGCCCTAGATAGAGCTAGTGAGTTGTCACCCATGGGCAGCAGGAACCTTTTATCACCCGACGAAAGCTACAGAGACTTCATACAGACAGTCGTGCGACCGGCACGGGACCTCCTGCATGAGCATGGATTGAAAGGTTTTCATGAGCTGCGGGCAGCTTACGCCTGTGAGCGCTATGAACAACTGACGGGCTTCCCCGCACCCGTTAATGGTGGTCGTGGTTATCAAGAGGATCGAGCACTCGATCAGCGAGCCCGTAAGCAGATCAGCCACGAGTTGGGACATAACCGCATCGATGTGGTGAGTGCCTACATCGGAGGCCGGCGATGACGGCCGAGTTCGACATGGCGTTGTTTCTGAGGCCTGTGCTCAAAGGTGCGCATGCCACGCGGCAGCGGCACATCAGGCAAGCAGAAAGGATGCACGAGGTGATTCGTGAACGCTGGGGTTGCGCGACTCCCTGGTCCTGGAGAGAAAAGCACGTGAGATGGTTTCTGGAGCACTATTTACGATGCTCAGCTCCAGCTACCATCTACTACTACGAGTTAACAGCAGGGTTGATCCGCCGTAGAAAGGCAAAAGTCGTGGTTGTCTGATAGACCTTAAGCGTGAGCCCGTGAGGATGGAGTGCGCAGTATTCACTGGGTGTCGGGGTGCGCTGTAATTAGCCCGGTATGGCACTTCGGACTTCATCTCTATCAACATGCGCCAGCGCGACTTCGATTAGCTCCGGACGCTACCCACGCGCGTTCAGGATGGTGTTAGCCATGGAGCGGATGCCGTGACTGACCAGGAGGGGGCATATTTTTAAATAGGGAACATCGTCCTTATCATCAGAATAGGGTAGGTGATTTCTACGGGCAGTTATTCACCACAGGCTGATCGATATTTTCACTAGAAAGATTGAGCTTGCAGCGATCAATATGGCACCAAGAGTCCCATTGGCTGGGCGTAAGTGTGGGCGCAACCAGTTTTTAGCGAGCAGGAAAACTCCAGAGGCAACCGCTAAAACCAGTCCTTTGAGCAGGCTATAGCTTAGTGAATATAGTAATGCGATCGTCAAATGGAACCTGTTTTCCCCGAGTAGCAAGGGAAACAGAAGGGAGAAAAATACCAAGGTCTTGGGATTGAGCAATCCTGCAAAAAAAGCCTCTAGCCAAGAACCGTGGAAACAGTGTGCCGTGTCAAGGCTATAGGGGCTTGGCCAATATGCATGCCTCAAAATCCTTATGCCGATGATGAGAACGTAGCAAGCACCTGCTAACTGGATACCTACGACGAGCAGGTTTGAAGCCGCAATCACTGCGCCCAGGCCATAAAGCAGAAGAGTGGCGGTGATCAATGTACCGCCGAGGTCGGCAAGCAGGCGTCGTACGGCAAACATCCAGCTGTAACGCAGACTGTTACGTACCACAAGGATCGTCGAGGGGCCGGGCGATAAAATTGGCAGCAGTGAAAGTCCGAGAAAATTGACCATGTCCATGGTGATTGCCTCTCTGGATATTCAACTTGCTGGCGTACTGTCGAAGATCATGTCGCGCATCAGTTCACTCGCACCGGCGGCTATAGTGCCGGCCATGGCATCTCGATACACGCGTGCCACCTCGGAGTTAAGTTGATAGCCCTGCGCACCATGCAGTTGCGCGCAAGCCTGCGCGGCGCTGAGAGCGAGTTCGGTGGCGCGCAGTTTGAGGATGCAGGCGGAGCGCGTGTCGAGTTGGCCTTTGCTGTGCTGCCATGCCACCTGATAGGCGTAGTGCCGTAGGATTTGTTGTTCTCCGACGAGGTCTGCCAGACGGTGCCGGACACTTTGTTTGTCGCTGAGTGGGCTGCCCTGGAGTTGATGTCGACGCACGAACCCGTCGAGTACACGGATGCTGTGGTGGGCCCCACCGAGGGCTAGAAGACCTGCGACCAGGCGTTCGAAATCCAGGCCCTGCATCAGGTAGAGCAGGCCCTTGCCGGATTTGCCGAGCACATTGCAGGCCGGCACCACCAGATGGGTGAAGTCGAGATCGCAGACGTCGGCGCTGCACCAGCCAAGCATGGGGCGCGGCGTGCGCACCAGCCCCGGGCTGTCGCCATCGATCAGCAACAGACTGCTGCTGCCCAGTGCGTGCTGGCCTTCGCCGCTGCGCATCAGGGTCACGATCAAGGAGGCGCGGGAACCATTAGCGATATAGCGTTTGCTGCCCTCAACGATAAAACCGTTAGCCGAGGGTAGCGCCCTGCATTGCATCTGGCTGAGATCGCTTCCGGCGTGTTCTTCGCTGATAGCCAAGGCGGTGATGATCCGTCCTTGGCGAATGCCAGGAAGGTAGCGCTGGATTTGTTCTTCGCTACCGAACAACTCCAGGTAGGCGCTGGCCATGTAGGCATGCACCCCAACCGACGCACGGATACCGGCGTACCCCAGCGCGCCCAGCTCTTCAAGGAACACAGCGCTTTCCAGAAAGCCTTCGCCACGCTGTGGCAAACCTAGCAGGCCGTGCTCGGCCAGGATCTGCCAGGCGTTTTCGCACAGATGTCCACGTTCTTCGGCAGCATCTGCTATTGGCAGAAGCTGGCTCTGCAGGATCTGGCGCACCTGTAGGGCGAAGTTGCGATGGCTGTCGCTCAGATAGGGGCTGGGCATAGTCGGTTCGCTTTTATTTCACCGAGATCACTTGGTGCGCCGAGATGATGTCTGTCAGACAGCCAGGAATTCTGAATACGGCGTTAGGAGTACCTGCTGCGGCCCAAATCTCGTCGAACGTCAGCAGGTCTTCATCGACGAACAGCTTCAGCTCTTGCTTATGTCCGAGAGGCGGAACGCCACCGATGGTGAAACCGGTGACCTCTTTGACGAAGTCAGCATCTGCCTTGAAAATCTTGTCGCCGACCAGCCGCGAAATGGTCTTTTCGTTCACTCGGTTCGGCCCGCTTGCCAGTACCAGCACCGGGATATTGTCGCGGGTGCGAAAAATCAGCGACTTGACGATTTGGGCCTTTTCGCATCCCAGCGCTTGGGCGGCATCGTCGGCAGTGCGGGTCGAGTCCGGCAACTCCTGAACGGTCAGGTCGAGGCCGCGCTCGTGAAGGGTGTCCTGGAATTGCTGAGCGCGTTTACTGATTGTCATAAGCAGGTTCTCCCAATGGATGAAGCGTAGATAGCAGTCGCCGATGATCGATCTTGCCGGTGGCGGACAGCGGTAGGATTTCGCAGAGTTGGATGTGGCGTGGAACCATGTAGGCCGGCAGCTGCGTAGCCAGGCTAAGACGCAGTTGCTCCGGGCAACATGAGGGGTCGACGGCGATCACGAAGGCGACCAGCGACTTCTCGCCCTGCGGTGATTCAGTAACGGTAATGACGCTTTGTCGCACCTGCGGATGGCGGTTGAGATGGTAGGCAATTTCCCCCAGTTCGATTCGAAAGCCGTTGATCTTCACCTGGTCATCGATACGTCCTTGAAACACTATCGCACCGTCTCCGCGGAAGTAGCCTCGGTCCCCGGTACGATAGAGCCGTTCCTGGCGTTCGCCGATCAGGCATTCAAAGAAGCGCTCGCGGTTGACGTCTGGCAGTCCGAGGTAGCCTGGGGAAAGGCCGGGTCCGGCGAGACAAACCTCGCCGCTTTGACCCTGTTCGCAGAGGCGATCCTGGTCAATCAGGTAGACGCGGGTGTTCTGGATCGGGAAGCCGATGGGGAGGGCGGTATCCTCGTCGCGCAGTCCGCAGAGCGGATAGTACGTCGCGAACGTTGTACTCTCTGTCGGGCCATAGACGCTGACGATCCGTCCCGGCCCGTATCGCTCCAGAGCTTTGGCCATATGCCGCAGAGAGTGTGCTTCTCCGCCGGTGAGGACGGTACCGACACTGTCCAACGCCTGTGGCATTTCGTCGATCAGGGTATTGAATAGGGCTGTGGTCAGAAACAGCACGCTGATCTTTTGCGTCTGCAGGATGTGCTGTAGCCGCGAAGCGCGAATGTACACGTCCGGGTAAAGCACACAGGTGCCGCCGAGCAGCAGGGCACCCCAGATTTCGAAGGTGGCCGCGTCGAAGGTCGCAGGCGCCATTTGCAGCAACCTGCTGTTCTCGTCCAGGCAGGCGTAGCGGGCGTTGTATACCAGGCGGGTAATGCCCCGGTGTGGGATAGGCACGCCTTTGGGCTTGCCTGTGGAGCCGGAGGTAAAGTTGATGTAGGCGATGGCATCGGCTTCGATTGTGAGCGGCGGGTCGCCTCGATCCTCAGTCGCTTCTGCAACAGCACTGGGTGCCAACACGTGGTAGCGGGAAAAGCGGGTGTCGTGCCTGGTGTTTTCGCTTCCCATCAGGTAGTCGCAGCATGCTTGGCCTAGCACTTCATGAATACGTTGCGCCGGCCAACCCTCATCGATGGGCAGGTAGCTCGCTCCAGCCTTCAGGATCGCCAGGAGCGCCACGATCAGTTCGGTGCTGCGCGGTAGGCTGACGGCTATTACATCGCCAGGTTGCACGCCCTTGGCGAGCAGGTACCACGCCAAGTGGTTGGCGTGGATGTTCAACTGTTGATAGCTACACTCATGATCCTGATGCCATATGGCAATGGCGTTCGGGTGGCGCGCTACGGTGCGGGAGAACAACTCGCCGACCGAAAGGTGGTCCGGATAAGGTACGTGGGTTTGGTTGACTTGTTTGTGCAGCGCCAAGGCTGAAGGGGTTAGCTCAAGCGTTTGCATGCTGATTCCTCATTCGAGTGGTCAAGCTGTGCAGCAGTTGATGGCGATGGCTGTCGAGGAAAAAGTGATCGCCATCGATCTCGATCAGCTCAAATTCTTTCGAGGTATGCATGGACCAACCTGCCATGCTGGCTTGTCGGTCGATCGGGTCGTGGCGGCCGAAATAGGCGTGTATGGGAATCTCCAACGGTTGCTCATGCCAGTCCTCCCAAATTTCCGAGAGCCGCATGTCGCTGCGCAGTGCTGGGAGCATAAGGCGCATCAGAATCTCGCTCTGTAGTACCGCCAGCGGCGTCCCGCCCATGGTGTGTAGGGCTTGATGGAAATCCTCGGCGCAGAGTTGATGCAGATAAGGCTGCGCTTGTCGGCTGGCCGGGCTGCGGCAGCCGCTGACGAACAAACGGTGGGTCTGGCCGGGATGGCGATAGCGGATTTTCTGAGCCAGTTCGTAGGCCAGGCGTCCGCCGAAGCTGTGCCCATAGAGCGCATGGGGGGCATTAAGGTAGGGCGCCAGCACCTCGAGGCAGTCCTCGATCAGTGGCGACCATTCCTCATACGGCGTTTCCTTGATTCTGGAACCTCGGCCGGGCAGGCGTACGGCGAGCAGTTCCACGTCTGCGTCCAAATCATTCACCCAACTGCGAAATAGATCGGGGTTACCTCCCGCATAAGGGAAGCAGATCAGACGCAAGCGCGGACGAATCCGGGGGCGGGGCACCAGAAGCCAGCGCTCATCGTATGCTTGCCCGGACATATCCTCAGATCTCCGTCAGGGGGTTAAAGTGTTTTGCGTTACGTTGAATGCAGGTAGCAATGTCACTTACAAGGCTCTGTGCGAAGAGATCCTCGGGGGGCAAACTGTCCTCGCCAAAATGCTCCTCAGCCTTCGCAATCAGACGGATGGCGCTGAGTGACGTGCCTCCTGCGGCGAAGAAGTCGCTGCTGGCATTTTCCACACCTAGCCCCAATTCGCGGCAGGTATTAATCAGCCAGAACTCGATTTTGCCGATTTCTCCTACGTTGCTCATGCTCTGTTCTCCTTCTTTATCTGGCTCAGCGCCGAGGGAATTGGAAGCCGTTGCAGGTGCGATCGACAAAACGGTTGTGAGGGAAACGATTATCCCCGGACACCAATACGCAACCGAACTTGTCCAGGCTGGCCTGGCCGCCGAATTCCTCGAGAGTGTTCGAGTACGGATAGACTTGCACTGAGGTCGGCAGATAACGGGCGGCGAAGCCCAGGCGCATCTGGTCGGTCTGGCCGTTGTGCGGGTGCGAGGCATGCATAAGGGTCGACCAGAAAATGATGAACTGGCCTTGGCGCATGACCATGGATTTGGCCTGGGACTCGTCGGGCTTCCAGTTCGGGTCTTTCTGCAGTTGTCGATAGTCATAACCGAAGAAGCCCCGACGGACGCCGTCTTTTTCCATTTTATTGATGGCGTCGGATTGGTAATCCATGGTCTTCGATTCGTCGTAGTTCATGGTCCGGTGAGTACCGGGAATGAACTGCAGACAACCATTTTCAATGGTGGCCTCGGTGAATGCGGCCCAGACCGTGATGGTGCCGCCGAACTGCGCGTCTTCTGGCCAGACTATTTGAGGATGCTTGGAGCCGGCAACGTTAGAGAAATTGTCGGCTTGGTGCCAGTCGGTGCCTTCGTCGCCGGGGTATTTGGGAAAGAACTCGGAGCGCCAGCAAAGCGTGTCACGGCCAAGGATGCTCGACACCCGATCGACGATTTCCGGACGAGTAATGTGCGCTGCGAGGAAGTCGACATCCAGGTGCCGGTCATAGTTGGACAGATTGGTTATCCCGGATACCGCCTTGTCCTGGCTGTAGATCGCTTTCTTGGTGTTGAGCAGTTTGGGGCGCAGGGCTTGTAAGCTACGCTCCATTTCGTCCTTTTGATAAAGGTCGAAAGGCCCTATGTAACCGTCGCGGTGGAACTTCTCCAATTCACTTTGGCTGAGACTAAAATCCAGTTCAGTGGAACGTACCTGTTCTTCCATTTGACACCTCGCGGGTTTGTGGATCGTGTTCTAACGGGTCATCTGTTTTTCCAGATAATTTTTGAATGTGTCGCAAGCCTTTTGCAGGTGCTGGCGTAAAACAGCAGCCGCCTCTTCGGGGGCTCTGGCCTCGGCAAGCGATATCAATTTTTTGTGGTCATCCTGGGCCATTTCTTCCAGTCCCATGGCCGCCAGATGGAAGCGCAAAAAGCGCTCTTCTTCTTGCAACTCAACGTTGATCAGGTTGAGCAGCTTCCGGTTCGTCGAACGTCCATAGAGCGACATATGAAACAACCCGTTGAGGCGCCCAAGGTTGGCCAGATCGGTTTCGTTTTCCATAGCGGCGACGTATTTGCGGGCTTTCGCGAAATCTTCGTCACGCAGGTTTGGAATTGACTGACGCAGCGCCTCTGGCTCGAGTAGCAGTCGCAGGCAGTATGTCTCCACCGCATCGCTGACGTTCATCTGCAACACGACGGCTCCCTTGTTGGGGGTGTTGCGTACTAATCCCTGGGCTTCAAGTTTCAACAACGCTTCTCGGACTGGCATTCTGCTGACACCGAACAAGCTCGCTAGCTCTTCCTGTCGCAAGGCCGTTCCGCCTGCAAGGGTTCCGTTCAAAATCCCATCCCTCAATGTCTTTTCCACCAAGTTTCGTGATAACGGAGATTGAGCATCTATCTCAGGAAAAGCTGCTTTAAGGTCTACGGTGGCTTTCAATTTTGTCTCGCTGACAGGCTTGCTTATGGATCCTGGATCCAATATATAATTTTACAATCCAGCTCTGTCAAGTAGCGCTGAAGCGGGTCGTTAGCACGGCGTTGGAACGCCTTCGGCGCCCGAGCGAGCGTTCTTACCAGAGGTGAGAGAGGGTTGGTCGACCCTTTTTGGCGGGTATTTGTTGGTGTGCTTGGGTTGCAGTTAATTTTTCCTTGGCGATGTAAATCGCCAACAAAATTATAATTAATGACATTTTATGCTTGTTTTTATGGTTTTTTTGGGAGGATTAGCAATTGGTTTTCGTGTGTTTCGTTTAGTGTTTGTTCTAGCGAGCGAGGGTGAACGGCCGCTTCGGCTGCCCACTGTCGTAACTGTCGAAAAAAGGAGAAACCGTCATGATGCTCAAGGATCCGTCCAGCAAATATCGCCATTTTAATACCGTGGACCTGCCCGACCGCCAATGGCCCGGCAACGTGCAGGCGCTAGCTCCCACTTGGTGCAGCGTTGATATGCGCGACGGTAACCAAGCCTTGATTGAACCGATGAATGCCGAGCGCAAACGCCGTTTTTTTGATTTGCTGGTCAAGGTGGGCTTTAAGGAAATTGAGGTGGGTTTTCCCGCCGCCTCCCAGACCGATTTTGACTATGTGCGTGAGCTGATCGACAGCGGCTCGATTCCTGACGATGTCACGATTCAAGTGATGACGCAGGCGCGCAGTCATCTGATCGAGCGCACCTTCGAGGCGCTGAAGGGGGCTCCACGGGCGATTGTGCATGTATACAACGCCACCGCTCCGGTGTTTCGCGATGTTGTCTTTGGTGTGGATCGTGCCGGCTGTATCGAGATTGCCACCCAAGCGACGCGCGAGATCAAGCGCCACATGGACAACAATCCCGGTACGCAATGGACATTCCAGTATTCCCCGGAAACCTTTTGCTTCACCGAGCTGGAGTTTGCGCTGGAGGTCTGTGAGGCGGTGACGGACGCGTTCGGGCCGACCCCGTCCAACAAAATGATCCTGAACCTGCCGACAACGGTGGAAGTCTCCACCGCAAATGTGTTTGCCGACCAGATTGAATGGTTCTGTCGGCATTTCAGCCGCCGTGACAGCGTGGTCATCAGCGTCCATCCCCATAACGATCGTGGCACCGGCGTTGCTACGGCGGAGCAGGCATGCCTGGCAGGCGCTGAGCGTGTCGAGGGCACGTTGTTCGGCAACGGTGAGCGAACCGGTAATGTGGATATCCTGACGCTGGCTATGAACCTCTACACCAGTGGCATTGATCCTCGGCTGGATTTTTCGGACATCATTCATGTCCAGCGTGAGGTGGAGTTCTGCAATCAGTTGCCGACCCATCCTCGCCACCCATACGCCGGTGAGTTGGTGTTCACGGCTTTCTCCGGTTCGCACCAGGACGCGATCAAGAAAGGCTTTGCGGCACGCCAAGCCAACCCGAACGGAATATGGGAAGTACCGTACCTGCCAATCGATCCCGCCGATATGGGCCGCAGCTATGAAGCGGTGATTCGCGTCAACAGTCAGTCGGGCAAAGGTGGCGTGGCGTATTTGCTGGAGCAGCATGGCATCGTGATGCCGCGTCGCTTGCAGATGGAATTCAGCAGCCTGGTCCAACAGGAAGCGGATGGCTCCGGCCAAGAAATCAGTGGGGAAATGATCCTTGCCTGCTTTACCCGGCATTACCTGGAACAGGGCAAGCCTTACGCGTTGCGGATGCCAAAACTGGTCAGCGAGGGGGATGTGACCTATCTGGAAGCCGCGCTTGAACACGGTGCGCAGCACATCGACCTGAATGGCGAGGGCAACGGCCCACTGGCGGCGCTTGTCGATGCCTTTGCCCAGCGCGGCATTCACTTCGATATCGCTGATTACCACGAGCATGCCACCTGCGACGGGGCCCAGGCTGAAGCACTGGCCTATGTGGAAATTCGCGTGGGCAACCAGTTGCTGTTCGGTGCCGCCCGCGACGGTAGCAGCTTGCTGGCTTCCCTCAACGCGGTGACCAGTGCCGTCAACCGCGCATCGCGCCTGGGCCTGCTCAGCGTGGCGAGCATCGCGGTGCCTTCCTGATATGATGGCGCACACCGCATTGGCGGCGCTCGCCGGTAACTATGGCCATGGCGACATAGTGGCTTCGCATCGGCATGAAGAAGGTCAACTGGTTTATGCCATTAACGGTGTGATGCTGGTATCGGTCGTTGGGACCACTTGGGTGGTGCCTTCCGGGCATGCGCTCTGGGTCCCTTCGGGGGCGGAGCACCAAATCCGCATGACCGGCGAGGTGCGCATGCGCACCCTGTTGATCTCGCCGGGCGCACACCGGGCGTTGACGGAGGAATGCCACGTTCTCAAGGTTTCGCCGTTGCTGCGGGAGTTGATCATCGCCGCGGCCGATGAACATGACACTGAATCCGCCCTGTTGCGCCATGTGCAGATTGTCGATCTGATTTTCTCTGAACTCGACATTGCGCAGAGGGTGCCGGCGCATGTGCCGATCCCTGATGAGCCAAGGCTTAAGTCGCTGTGTGCCGACTTTATCGACAACCCGTCACAGGAGTCGAAACTGGAGAGTTGGGCGGTGCAACTCAATATGAGTTCGCGCACCCTGGCGCGGCTGTTCCAGAAAGAGTTGGGCATGAGTTACGGGGAGTGGCGCAAGCGCACTCGGCTGCTACTCAGCATGCAACGGCTGGCCTGCGGCGTATCGATCCTGGAAGTGGCATTGGAGCACGGCTACCAGAGCCCAAGTGCGTTTACTGCAATGTTCAAGCGCACAATGGGCTACACCCCGAGCAACTGCCGCCTGGTCTGATACGCCCCGGCGAGCGCGCGACCCCCAAGCGTACATGGCCCCGCCTCCAGGCAGGGCCATGTCTTTGCGCGTGCCCGGCCCGTGGACGCCTGCGATTGCGATAAGGCGGTCTACAGGCACATTGTCCAAATCGAAACGATGGTTGTCTGGAACTCGGGAGATGTGCGGCCCGGTGCTCTCTTAACCTGCGCTTCTACTTGGCATTCTGGGTTTTTTCGATGGGTTCGCCTTTTTTATATGCACGGCATGGTCGTCTTTCGCTCCTGACTGTGGCGGTCGTCTTGCTGGCGGGTTGTTCCTCCTGGGTTGCCCGCACACCCGCGCAGCCACACCCGGAGCGCATTAATGCCCTAAGTCACCTGCCGCAGGGGGTTTCGGCCCAAGCGTTACCCGACCATTGGTGGCAGTTGTATAACGATCCGAAACTTGACGCGCTGGTGCAGCAGGCATTGATGCATAACCGCGACCTGGCCGCAGCCCAGTCCCATGTGCAGGCGATGTTGGCCGGGATCATGCAGGCCGATGCCGAGCGCTGGCCGTCGACCCAGGCGTCACTGGGCGCCGAGTACGGCAAGACAGCCGATGATCAGACCCTGGCCAAAGCCACCGATAGCCATGCGCCGTCCCAGTGGGCGTTCAACCCAGGCTTCGAGCTGGCTTATCAAGTGGATGTCTGGGGCCAGGTCCAGCGCAGTATCGAGCGGGCTCAGGTCCAGGCGGCCGCGGCGCAGGACGCCGAAGACTTGTTGCGCATCACGGTGGTGGCGCAAACCACCCGCGCCTATGTCAATGCCTGCGCCCTGGGGGCACGTGCCAAGGTGCAGCGCCATTCGCTGGAAGTGGTCGGGCACAGCCTGGCATTGACCGATCGGCAGCGCCAGGCCGGCGTGGTGACGGATCTCGAATACACCCGTATGCAGGCGTTGCAGGGTGAAACCCTGGCATTGCTGCCGATGTTGGAAGCACGCCGGCAAGCTGCCCTGTACGAGCTGGCGATGCTGACCGGCGTGGCCGACCTGGAACAAGGCACTAGCGCGGCGACCTGTGAGGTCGTGCCGCAACTTAATGCCGAGCTGCCGGTGGGCGATGGCTGGCAATTACTGGCGCGCCGCCCCGATATCCGTCAGGCCGAGCGAGCGCTACAAGCGGCCACGCTGCAAGTGGATATCGTCCAGGCCGACCTGTATCCGAAGGTGACCTTTGGCGCTTCAGTGTCCTCATCCGCCAACAAACCCCATGAGCTGGGAGACAGTAGCGCGGTGATGTTTGGCGTCGGCCCGCTGATTACCTGGCAATTCCCCAACTGGCGTGCCAATCGCGCGCGGGTCAACCAGGCCAGGGCGTTGGAGCGGGTGGAAGTGGCGCAATTCGAGGCCAGTGTACTCAAAGCCCTCAAGGAGGTACGCCAGGCTCTCGCGCTATACGACGGCGAACGCCGGCGCCACGCCGCGTTGAGCCAGGCCCTGGACAGCAGTCGTCAAGCCTACAAGTTGGCCCAGTTCAATTACGACGCCGGGTCTATCGACTTTCTCGACGTGCTGGACAGCGAGCGTGAGCTGATCCGCCTGCAGGCCACGCTCGCCGATGCCGATGGCCAGCTATTGCAGCGCCAGATCAGCCTGTTTCGCACGCTTGGCGGCGGTTGGCAGTCTTCTGCCCCCGCGACCGCTGCCCTCAGCCGCACTTCCGTCAATTTTTCCGGTACCCAGCCATGAATATCGCTGTCGATGAAAAAATCGCTGTCCAGGACGAGCAGGAGAAGGTGGTCGAGCAGCTCATGCATGCGCGCAAGCAACGCCGCAAACGCAACCTTATCCTGCTGGGAGGCGTTGTGCTGTCGATCGCGGCGGTGGCGTTCGGGGTGTATTGGATGACGGTTGGACGTTACCTGGAACAGACCGATGATGCCTATGTGCGTGCCGACTGGATTCCCATCAGCCCAAAAGTCTCCGGGTATGTGGCCCAGGTGCTGGTGGAGGATGACCAGCCCGTCAAGGCCGGGGATGTGCTGGTGCGCATCGAGGACCGCGATTACCAGGCGCGGCTGGCGCAGGCGCGTGCGCAATTGGCGGAAACCCAGGCCTCGGTCGCGGCCCAACAGGCCAACCTGCAAGTGACCGACAGCCTGATCGCTCAGCAAAAGGCCGGGGTAAACCAGGCTGAGGCCCACACCCGCAGCGTCGGGGCCGAGTTGCGCCGCGCGAGCCTTGACCAGCGCCGCTACCAGGGCCTGGTGCGCGAACACGCCGCCAGTGCTCAGCGTCTGGAAACGGCGGCTGCCAGCTACACCCAGGCCAACGCCGCAGTGGAAATCGCCAAGGCGATGCAGCGTCAACAGGAAACCCGGTTGACCGTCGCCATTACCCGGCGCCAACTGGCCGAAGCCTCGCTCCAACAACAGGTTGCCCGGCGCAGCCAAGCCGAGGCGCAGTTGAGCCTTGCGTCTCATGCGCTGGAAGACACCTTGATCCGCTCACCCATCGACGGGGTCGTGGGGCAGCGCAAAGTGCGTACTCGCCAATACGTCGCGCCGGGCTTGCCGTTGCTGGCGGTGGTGCCCCTGCAGCAGGCCTATGTGGTGGCCAACTACAAGGAAACCCAGTTGCGCGACATGCGCGCCGGTCAACCGGTGGATATCAGCGTGGACAGCTATTCGGGACGCAAGCTCAAGGGTCATGTGGTGAGCTTTTCGCCAGGTTCCGGGGCCGTGTTCGCGCTGTTGCCGTCGGATAACGCCACCGGCAACTTCACCAAGATCGTGCAGCGCTTCCCAGTGAAGATCGTCATCGATGAGCATGACGAGGGCGGGCCTATTTTGCCTGGCATGTCGGTGATCACCACCGTTGACACCCGGTCCGGCACCCAGGGCATGACGCATGACTGAGACCGTTGAAAAAACCGTCTCCTTTCGCGCCTGGGTGGCGGTGATCGGCGGGCTGTTCGGTTGTTTCATGGCCGGTATGAACGTGCATGTGACCAGCGCCGCGCTGCCTGAAATCGAGGGTTCCCTGGGTGCGACCTTCGAGGAGGGCTCGTGGATTTCCACGGCTTATCTGGTTGCGGAAATCGTGATGATTCCGCTGACGGCCTGGTTGGTCCAGGTGTTCTCGCTGCGGCGAGTGATGCTGGTGGGATCGTTTGTATTCCTGGTGGCGTCCATTGCCTGCTCCTGGGCGCCCAACCTGGAAGTGATGATCATCATTCGAGTGATCCAGGGGGCCGCCGGCGCAGTGCTGATCCCCTTGTCATTCCAGTTGATCATCACCGAGCTCCCGCCCAGCAAGATCGCGATGGGCATGGCCTTGTTCGCCTTGTCCAACAGCGTTGCCCAGGCCGCCGGGCCATCCATTGGTGGCTGGTTGACCGATGCTTATTCGTGGCGCTGGATTTTTTACCTGCAACTGGCGCCGGGCATTCTCTTGTTGCTGGCGGTGGCATGGTCCATCGATGCCAAGCCCATGCAGTTGAGCCTGCTCAAACGCGGTGACTGGGGCGGCATCCTCGCCATGATCGTCGGCCTGGGAGGCTTGCAGATCGTGCTGGAGGAAGGTGGGCGCAAGGACTGGTTCGGCTCCGATTTCATTGTGTGGATGTCGCTGATCGCCGGGCTCGCTCTGGTGTACTTCGTGCTGTCGCAGTTGTACGGCA
>Ga0302169_10000265_pt1 | contig 16770 bp, 15 predicted proteins | sample I_Fen_N1_3_FD_193493 | JGI IMG/M metagenome (GOLD analysis project Ga0302169, IMG submission 193493) | Peat permafrost microbial communities from Stordalen Mire near Abisko, Sweden - I_Fen_N1_3 | ecosystem: Environmental > Terrestrial > Soil > Wetlands > Permafrost | place: Sweden: Abisko...
GTGATCTTCGCCCGCAAGCAACAGTCCCTGACCCTGACTGAAAACCTGCTGTCGGCAACCGTTTACTCGTTCACCAAGAAGACCGAAAGCACCGTGGCGATCTCCCCGCGCCACCTGACCAGCAGCGACCGCGTGCTGATCATCGATGACTTCCTGGCCAACGGTAAGGCATCGCAGGCGCTGATCTCGATCATCAAACAGGCCGGCGCAACCGTGGCGGGCCTGGGTATCGTGATCGAGAAATCGTTCCAGGGCGGACGCGCAGAATTGGATGCTCAAGGTTATCGCGTGGAATCGCTGGCTCGCGTGCAATCGCTGGCCGGCGGCGTCGTGACCTTCATCGAATAACCCAGCTACACCACCGCCCCTGTAGGAGCCGAGCTTGCTCGCGATGGCGGCCGGACAGTCGACATTAATGTTGAATGTTATGGCCTCATCGCGAGCAAGCTCGGCTCCTGCAGGGTTGGGGGTGGCTGTTATTGTGTGGTGGCTTTGAGGCCGGTGAGTAGCAGTCGCTGGAACAAATCCTCTTTCAACCCGTCCGTGCTGGTCAGTTGCATCCGCTCCAGATGCTCGGGAAACATCGATGCCTCTGGCGCATCCAGCGCTGCTTTGCCCAGCTCCAGAATCTCCGTCAGCTTGAACTTGCTCTTCAGCCAGTTCAGCGCCCGCAACACATCGCGCTCCACCTCAGTGAAATCGCAGCCCAGCGGATATTCCGGAAACAGGTTCATGTGCCGTGCCTGAATCGCTTGTAATCGCTGCGGGCTGTTGTCGGCGAAGCGTGGGTCGATGCGGAAGTCCTTCGGCAGCTTGCCCACACCTTGCGCCTGCTGGATCAACCCGGACTGGAACCGCGAATCGCTGATGTTCAGCAACGCCTCGATGACCGCCGCATCGGTCTTGCCGCGCAAGTCGGCGATGCCGTATTCGGTGACCACGATATCTCGCAGGTGCCGAGGGATCGTGCAGTGGCCGTACTGCCAGACAATGTTCGAGCTGACCTCCCCGCCCGCCTCGCGCCAGCTGCGCAGTAGCAACACCGAACGTGCGCCCTCCAGCGCATGGCCCTGGGCAACGAAGTTGTATTGCCCGCCCACGCCGCTCAGCACGCGTCCGTCTTCGAGCTGATCGGCCACGCCAGCACCGAGCAGGGTCATGGTAAACACGGTGTTGATGAACCGCGCATCCAGGCGCTGCAAACGCTTGAGCTCTTCCTGCCCGTACAGTTCGTTGATGTAGCTGATGCGGGTCATGTTGAATTCAAGACGTTTGCTTTGCGGCAACTCGCGCAGGCGCTCGTAGAAACTGCGCGGCCCGAGGAAGAAACCGCCGTGCACCGAGATGCCGTCGGTTTGCGCAGCTTCGTCGAGGGTGCCGGCATTCGCCTGTTGCTGCGTCGGCACATCGGGATACACCTTGCGCCGCACGATCCCGGCGTCGGCCAGCACCAACAAGCCGTTGACGAACATTTCGCTGCAGCCATACAGACCTTTGGCGAAGGGCTCGACACCGCCCTCACGGTCGATCAACTGCGCCCACTGACTGAGATTCACGTCCGCCAGCAAAGCCTTGTAACCGCCATTGTCGGCTTGCCGCGCCAGCAACGCCGCCGTCAGCGCATCGCCCATTGAGCCGATGCCGATCTGCAAGGTGCCACCGTCGCGTACCAGCGTGCTCGCGTGCAGGCCGATGAAGTGATCCTGGAAACCCACAGGCATGTTCGGCGTCGAGAACAACGTGCTGTTGTCCTTTTCGTCGATCAGCAAATCGAAGGTGTCGATGCCGATTTCAGCGTCGCCGGGCATGTAGGGCAAATCGTTATGCACTTGGCCCACCAGCAGAATCGTCTCGCCCGCCGCCCGGCGTTTGGCGATCATCGGGAACAGGTCGAGGGTGATGTCCGGGTTGCAGCTCAGGCTCAGGCGATCGGGGTGCTCGGAATGGCTGGCCACCAACTGCGCGACCAGGTTCAAACCGGCAGCGTTGATGTCCCGCGCGGCGTGGCTGTAGTTGCTGCTGACGTAATCCTGCTGGGCCGACGCGCTATGCAGCAGGCTGCCCGGTTGCATGAAGAATTGCTGGATATGGATGTTCGGCGGCAGGTTGTCGCGTTGCAGTTCGGCGAGGAAAGCCAGTTCCGGATAGTCGCCAAATACGCGTTCGATGAAGGGTTCGAGAAAGCGCTTCTGCAAACCGTCGCCTAATGACGGACGGCCCAGGCACAGGGCCGTGTAGATCGTCAGCTGCCGCTGCGGCAGTTGCGCGATGCGCTGGTACAGCGCGTTGACGAAGTGGTTGGGTTTGCCCAGGCCGAGGGGCAAGCCCATGTGAATGTGCGCCGGCAACCGCGCCAGTACGTCATCGACCGCTTGCTCGATAGAACACAGCTGCACCATCTGATCCTCCCTTACATTCCGTGAATCGGGGTTGGACCGAGCTTGCCGGGTCTTTGCTGCAATGAATAGCCTCAGGCGTAAATCGCAGGCACAAAAAAACCGCTCGAAAGCGGTTTTTTCGCTGAAGATTCAGGCTTATTTCAGACCGGACATCTTCTGGATCGCACCTTTGAGCTCAGCATCGGAGCAATCAGCGCAAGTGCCTTTAGGCGGCATCGAGTTGATACCGGTAATGGCCTTGGCCAGGATGCCGTCGAGGCCGCCCTGGTGATCGGCACGGTCTTTCCAGGCTGCGGCGTCACCGATTTTCGGTGCGCCCAACAGGCCGGTACCATGGCAAGCGTTGCAATGTTTGGCAATCACTTCGTCCGGGGTTTTGGCACCACCGCCGCCACCAGCAGAGGCAGCCACTTCCATCCCCTTGCACTCTTGACCCGTTACACAGACCTTCCCAACCGGTTCAAGGCGTTTGGCAATATCGTCGTTCGTCGCAGCTTGAGCGCTGACAGCCCATAGGGCCAATACGGTTGCTGGTACAGCCAGCATTTTCATAATTAGGTTCACGCGTTCACCCTCAATGGTGGCTAGTCACGCCTACGGCCACGGTTCGCAGGCGGGCGCAAGTATAGCGGTAAGCCCGCCACACTGAAACAACCCCAAAGTCGAAGGGGTCTTATGCAGCAGCGGAAAAACCGCCCGGGTGCCTCGGCCTGATGGGCAGGGCGCCTTCTTAACTTAGAAATTCGCCGGTGTAGCTGCGCTGATTAGTCGCGCCGGCGCATCGAACGGATTTCGGAAACGGTGCGGCTTGGTACTTTCAAAGTAGTAGCTATCGCCGGCTTCGAGCACAAATGTTTCCAGCCCGACCACCAGTTCCAGTCGACCTTCCACCAAAATGCCGGTTTCCTCACCTTCATGGGTGAGCATCTCGTCACCGGTGTCGGCGCCTGGCGGGTAGATTTCATTGAGAAAGGCGATAGCCCGGCTCGGGTGTGCCCGGCCGACCAGTTTCATGGTCACGGCACCATCGGAGATATCGATCAGCTCGTTGGCTTTGTAGACGATCTGCGTCGGTTTTTCCTGCAGGATTTCTTCAGAAAAGAACTCGACCATGGACATGGGAATCCCGCCCAGCACTTTGCGCAGCGAACTGATCGAGGGGCTGACGCTGTTCTTCTCGATCATCGAAATCGTGCTGTTGGTGACACCCGCGCGCTTGGCGAGCTCACGCTGCGAAAGGCCTTTGAGCTTACGGATGGATTGCAGTCGTTCACCGACGTCCAATGCTTGCGCCTCCAGGGATTCAGGTTGTTGGAATATTGAGCGTTATCATGGCGACAGCGTTCAGTATTTACAACACTTGGACCTGAATCCCGTGGGGCGAGGCGACTTTCGGTGTGGCCTGCTGGCTGTCAGCCCTCGGAATAGAGCAGTGGCACCCGGCGCAGGTTGCAGAAGATCTGATAAGGAATCGTGTCCGCCGCCGCTGCCACATCGCTGGCGAGGATGTTTTTGCCCCATAACTCGACGGTCGAACCGAGGCCGGCTTGCGGCACATCGGTCAGGTCGATGCAGAGCATGTCCATGGACACCCGGCCGATCAACTGGCTGCGTTGCCCGGCCACCATGACCGGCGTGCCGGTCGGTGCATGACGCGGGTAACCGTCGGCATAACCCATGGCGACCACACCAACGCGCATCGGCTTGGGTGTAATGAATTTGGCGCCGTAACCGATCGGCTCGCCGGCCGGCAGTTCACGCACGCAAATCACTTTGGATTCCAGGGTCATCACCGGTTGCAGGCGCGCCGCCACGGTGTTGGCTTCTTCGAACGGCGTCGCGCCGTACATCATGATGCCGGGGCGAACCCAATCACTCGGGATCTGCGGCCAGCCCAACACCGCCGGCGAGTTGCGCAAACTGACCTCGGCCGACAAGCCTTTACGCGCAGCCTCAAATACGGCGACCTGCTCGGCACTGGCCTGTTCGTGTAGCTCATCAGCCCGGGCGAAGTGACTCATCAGCACCACTTTCGCGACCTTGCCGCTGGCCAGCAGCCGTTGATAGGCCGCCTGATAATCCTTTGGATGCAGGCCCACGCGGTGCATGCCCGAATCGAGCTTGAGCCAGACGGTGATCGGCTTGCTGAGCGCGGCTTTTTCGATGGCGTCGAGTTGCCACAGCGAATGCACCACGCACCAGAAATCATGCTCGACAATCAGCGCCAACTCATCGGCTTCGAAGAACCCTTCCAGCAGCAGCACCGGCGCACGAATACCCGCCGCGCGCAGCTCCAACGCCTCTTCGATGCACGCCACGGCAAAACCATCAGCCTCGGCTTCCAGCGCCTGGGCGCAACGCACCGCGCCATGGCCGTAGGCGTCGGCCTTGATCACCGCGAGGGCTTTGGCCCCGGTGATTTCGCGGGCGATTCGGAAGTTGTGACGCAGGGCTTGAAGGTCGATCAGGGCACGGGCTGGACGCATGGCGGCAGACTTCTAGGCGGTCATGGGAATAAAAAACCGGTGCTGGCTGGCGGCGTGAACCGCCAACAGCACCGGCAGAGGGATTTTGTAACGGTTACGGCAACGCGGCGACGATAGAGATCTCAACCAGGATGCTCGGCTTGGCCATCTTCGCTTCGACGGTGGCACGGGCAGGTGCGGCGCCTTTGGGCAGCCACTGGTCCCACACCGAGTTCATCCCGGCAAAGTGCGCCTCGATGTCGTTTAGATAGATCGTCGCCGACAGCAGATGCTGCTTGTCAGTCCCGGCCAGATCCAGCAAACGCTCGATATTGCCGAGGACATCACGGGTCTGCTGTTCAATCCCGGCGTTGAAGTCATCGCCGACCTGCCCCGCCAGAAACACGGTGCCGTTGTGGCTGACGATCTGACTCATGCGCTCATTGGTGAGCTGGCGCTGGATTGCCATGTTTTGCGGACTCCTGGGTCTTGCTGCCATAACGGGAAATATCGAGGCCTTCGGCGCTGATCTGCGGCGTTTTCTTGGCCATCAGATCAGCCAGCAAGCGACCGGAGCCACACGCCATGGTCCAGCCGAGTGTGCCGTGACCGGTGTTCAGGAACAGATTCTTGAACGGGGTCGCGCCAACGATCGGGGTGCCGTCCGGAGTCGTCGGCCGCAGGCCGGTCCAGAAACTCGCCTGGGCCAGATCGCCGCCCTGAGGATAAAGGTCGTTGACGATCATCTCCAGGGTTTCGCGCCGACGCGGGTTCAGCGACAGGTCAAAACCGGCGATCTCCGCCATGCCGCCAACGCGGATGCGGTTGTCGAAACGGGTGATCGCGACCTTGTAGGTCTCGTCGAGAATGGTCGAAGTCGGGGCCATTGCCGGGTTGGTGATCGGCACGGTCAGCGAGTAACCCTTGAGCGGGTACACCGGTGCCTTGATCCCCAGCGGCTTGAGCAATTGCGGCGAGTAGCTGCCGAGCGCCAGCACGTAGCGGTCAGCGGTTTCCAGCTTGCCGTCAATCCACACGCCGTTGATGCGATCACCGGCGTAGTCGAGCTTCTGGATGTCCTGGCCGAAGCGGAATTCCACACCCAGTTTCACGGCCATTTCGGCCAGGCGGGTGGTGAAAATCTGGCAGTCGCCGGTCTGGTCGTTCGGCAGGCGCAGGGCACCGGCGAGGATGTCGGTGACACTGGCCAGCGCCGGCTCGACGCGGGCAATGCCGGCGCGGTCGAGCAGTTCGAACGGCACGCCAGACTCTTTCAGCACGGCGATGTCTTTCGCGGCGCCATCGAGTTGAGCCTGGGTGCGGAACAATTGGGTCGTGCCGAGGCTGCGGCCTTCGTAGGCGATGCCGGTTTCGGCGCGCAGTTCGTCGAGGCAGTCGCGGCTGTACTCGGACAGGCGGACCATGCGCTCCTTGTTCACCGCGTAACGGCTGGCGGTGCAATTGCGCAGCATCTGCGCCATCCAGAGGTACTGGTCGATGTCGGCCGTGGCCTTGATCGCCAGCGGTGCGTGGCGCTGCAACAGCCACTTGATGGCTTTGAGCGGCACACCCGGCGCGGCCCACGGCGAGGCATAACCCGGCGAGACCTGGCCTGCGTTGGCGAAACTGGTCTCCATGGCAGCGGCCGGCTGACGGTCCACCACCACCACTTCAAACCCGGCACGGGCCAGATAGTAAGCACTGGCGGTACCGATGACGCCGCTACCCAAGACCATAACGCGCATTTTCATATCCCTCATCGCGGCTGACCGCTGACGTGTGTTGTATTCAAGCAGTGATGTGCGCAGTGTAAAAAAGATTTACCAGTGTTTTTCACTATATAAGCAGCTATATTTGGCGACAATTCTCGGCAAAAACCCTTTTCACGGAGGCGCATCCCCTATGCGTACCAACACTCAGACCAAACGAGAGCTGGACAAGATCGACCGCAACATCCTGCGGATCCTGCAAGCGGACGGACGCATCTCGTTCACGGAGCTGGGGGAAAAGGTCGGGCTCTCCACCACGCCGTGCACTGAGCGGGTGCGGCGCCTGGAGCGGGAAGGGATCATCATGGGCTACAACGCCCGGCTCAATCCGCAGCACTTGAAGGGCAGTCTGCTGGTGTTCGTCGAGATCAGCCTGGACTACAAATCCGGCGATACTTTCGAAGAGTTCCGCCGCGCGGTGCTGAAGTTGCCCCATGTGCTGGAATGCCACTTGGTGTCAGGGGATTTCGACTACCTGGTGAAGGCGCGGATTTCCGAGATGGCCTCGTACCGCAAGTTGCTGGGGGACATCCTGCTCAAGCTGCCGCATGTGCGCGAATCCAAGAGCTATATCGTGATGGAAGAGGTCAAGGAGAGCTTGAGTCTGCCGATTCCTGATTGAGATATTCGGTGGCCAACCGGCCCCATCGCGGGCAAGCCCGCTCCCACAGGGTTTAGCGCAGAACCTGTGGGAGCGGGCTTGCCCGCGATTGAGGCAACTCGGTCTGCCTGAATGGATTCAAACAAGTACTTGCCGGGTAGACGCCATGTACTCATGAATCTGCTTCTCCACCCGCGGATGAATCAACTCCACCGGCCCCCGCCCATTCGGGCATGGCAAAGTCTTGGTGGTGCCAAACAACCGGCAAATCAGCGGGCGCTCGTCATACACCGTGCAGCCGTTGGGCCCCAGGTGCACGCAATTGAGTTCATCCATCGCCGCGTCCTGCTCGGCGCGGGTCTTGCGCGGCAGGCGGGACATTTCTTCCGGCGAGGTGGTCACCGGTCCACAGCAATCATGGCAGCCGGGCACGCACTCGAACGAGGGAATCTGCTGTCGAAGCGTGCGGATTTTCTGGCTGTTGCAGCTCATTGAAGCGGTGACCAAAAGCGAAATAGAGCGCGATTCTGAAGCAAAGGCGCCGATCCATACAGCAGCAGCCGACCAATGTTGCCCGAGCCTGAAGCTCCGGCTTATGCTCCGTCCCATTTTACAGACGACAAATTCGGGAACTCGCCCATGAACGCCGGTGCTCAGCCATCCGCTCCAGGTCACCAGCACATTGCCTCTTACTACGCCGCCAGCAGCGTGCCGCAGCCTGACTATCCGGTGCTCAGGGGCGATCTGGTGGCCGATGTGTGCGTGGTCGGTGGCGGATTTTCCGGGCTGAACACGGCGCTGGAACTGGCCGAACGTGGCTTGCGCGTCATCCTGCTCGAAGCTCACAAAATCGGCTGGGGCGCCAGCGGGCGCAACGGCGGGCAATTGATTCGCGGCGTCGGTCATGGCCTTGATCAATTCGCCAACGTGATTGGTGCAGACGGTGTGCGCCAGATGAAACTCATGGGCCTTGAGGCGGTGGAAATCGTCCGCCAGCGCGTCGAGCGTTTTCAGATCCCCTGCGACCTGACCTGGGGTTACTGCGACCTGGCCAACAAACCCCGCGACCTCGAGGGCTTTGCCGAAGAGGCCGAAGCGCTGCGCAGCCTCGGTTACCGCTACGAAACGCGACTGCTGCAGGCCAATGAAATGCACTCGGTGGTGGGTTCCGAGCGTTACGTCGGCGGCTTTATCGACATGGGCTCGGGGCATCTGCACCCGCTGAACCTGGCACTGGGCGAAGCGGCGGCGGCCCAGGAAATGGGGGCGATACTGTTCGAACAATCGGCGGTCACCCGCATCGATTACGGCCCCGAGATCAGGGTCCACACAGCCCAGGGTTCAGTGCGCGCCAAGACTTTGGTGCTGGGCTGCAACGCGTACCTTAACCAACTCAACCCCGAACTCAGCGGGAAAGTACTGCCGGCCGGCAGCTACATCATCGCCACCGAGCCGCTGAGCGAAGAACTGGCTCACTCACTGTTGCCGCAGAACATGGCGGTCTGCGATCAGCGGGTGGCGCTGGATTACTACCGACTTTCGGCGGACCGACGCCTGCTGTTTGGGGGTGCCTGCCATTATTCAGGCCGCGATCCGAAAGACATCGCCGCGTACATGCGGCCGAAGATGCTGGAAGTATTCCCGCAATTGGGCACGGTGAAAATCGACTACCAATGGGGCGGGATGATCGGCATTGGCGCCAACCGCCTGCCTCAGATTGGCCGGCTTAAAGACCAGCCGAATGTGTATTACGCCCAGGCCTATTCCGGCCATGGGGTGAATGCCACTCACTTGGCCGGCAAGTTGTTGGCTGAAGCGATCAGCGGGCAGCACAGTGGTGGGTTTGATCTGTTTGCGAAGGTGCCGCATATCACCTTCCCGGGTGGCAGGCATTTTCGCTCGCCGTTATTGGCGTTGGGGATGTTGTGGCATCGGCTTAAAGAGTTGGTCTGACAGGTATTCGGTGCATGTACCGGCCCCATCGCGGGCAAGCCCGCTCCCACAGTTGACCTGTGGCGTGCGCAAATCAACTGTGGGAGCGGGCTTGCCCGCGATGGGGCCCGGAAGAACACCACAAAAATCAGATCCTCCAGAAAGGCTTGAGCCCCTCCTCCCGCGCTTGTTCCCGCGTCAGCCCCACATCCCTGAGCTGCTCCGGCGTCAGCGCCAGCAACGCCTTGCGCGTGTGCAGACGATGCCAGAACAGACCCCAGCGACCCAGGCCGGACGGTGCGTTGCGCATCAATGCCTCACGCGTACCGTTTTCCTGCCCTCTCACCAGTTCCTGACTGTGTAACGTCAGCCGCACATCGCTCAAGCCGTTCATTTTGATTGCTCCTGTTTACTTGGATAGCCAGAGCTTTCATGATGCGTGGACGACGAAAAGCATTACAGATTCAACGAGCAAGTATTAATTCCATACAGATTTTGCGTTTCTGTGTCTGAATCCTGATTTTTGCCTCGATCTGTATTGGTTTACCGAATCACCCACAGCGAGACTGCACCATGACCCTTTACGTCAACCTCGCCGAATTGCTCGGCACGCGTATCGAACAGGGCTTCTATCGCCCCGGTGACCGGCTGCCCTCGGTGCGGGCGCTGAGTGTTGAACACGGGGTCAGCCTGAGCACGGTGCAGCAGGCCTATCGCGTGTTGGAAGACAATGGCCTGGCGACGCCAAAACCCAAGTCCGGCTACTTCGTGCCGGTGGGTCGTGAACTGCCGGAGCTGCCGGCCATTGGGCGTCCGGCCCAGCGGCCGGTGGATATTTCGCAGTGGGATCAGGTGTTGGAATTGATTCGCGCGGTACCACGCAAGGATGTGGTGCAACTCGGTCGCGGCATGCCGGACATCACCACGCCGACCATGAAACCGCTGCTGCGCAACCTCGCGCGTATCAGCCGTCGGCAGGACATGCCCGGTCTGTATTACGACAACATCCACGGGACCCTCGAATTGCGCGAACAAATCGCGCGCCTGATGCTCGATTCCGGGAGCCAGTTGAGCGCCAGCGATCTGGTGGTCACGACCGGGTGCCACGAAGCGCTGTCCACCAGCATCCGCGCCATCTGCGCGCCGGGGGACATCGTGGCCGTGGACTCGCCGAGCTTTCACGGCGCCATGCAGACCCTCAAGGGGTTGGGCATGAAAGCACTGGAAATTCCCACCGACCCAATCTCCGGTATCAGCCTCGATGCGCTGGAACTGGCCCTGGAACAGTGGCCGATCAAAGTCATACAGTTGACCCCCAACTGCAACAACCCGCTGGGCTACATCATGCCCGAGTCGCGCAAACGCGCGTTGTTGACGCTCGCCCAGCGTTTTGACGTGGCGATCATCGAGGACGATGTGTATGGCGAACTGGCCTACACCTACCCGCGCCCTCGCACGATCAAGTCCTTCGACGAGGACGGTCGCGTGCTGTTGTGCAGTTCGTTTTCCAAGACCCTGGCCCCCGGATTGCGCATCGGCTGGGTTGCGCCCGGCCGATATCTGGAACGGGTGCTGCACATGAAATACATCAGCACCGGCTCCACCGCGCCACAACCGCAGATTGCGATTGCCGAGTTTCTCAAAGCCGGGCACTTCGAGCCACATTTGCGGCGGATGCGTACTCAATACCAGCGCAATCGCGACGTGATGATCGATTGGGTCACGCGCTACTTCCCGCTCGGCACCCGCGCCAGTCGCCCGCAAGGCAGCTTCATGCTGTGGGTTGAACTGCCGGAAAGCTTCGACACCCTGAAACTGAATCGCGCACTGCACGATCAAGGCGTACAGATTGCCGTGGGCAGTATTTTTTCTGCCTCGGGCAAGTACCGCAACTGCCTGCGCATGAACTACGCTGCCAAGCCAACACCGCAGATTGAAGAAGCGGTGCGCAAGGTCGGCGCCCTGGCTATCAAACTTTTAGCCGAAACTGACAGCATCTCTGACTGACTTTTCTTGGGAAACCAGCGTCCATATGCCGACACCTGCCGCCAATCGGAACGATCCTACGTGAGAGTCAGACAAACCCTGCTCGCTGTCCTGCTCTTCGCCTCGATCCTCTGCGGCTGCGCCAGCGTTGACGTGCAGCGTCAGGCCAGTCAGGCGCTGCCCGCCAGTGACTCGGCATTCGGCCGCTCGGTCCAGGCGCAGGCTGCGCCGCATCAGGGCCAGTCGGGTTTTCGCCTGCTGTCCGACAGCACCGAAGCCTTCACCGCCCGCGCCGAGCTGATCCGTAACGCGCAAAGCAGCCTCGATTTGCAGTACTACATCGTGCATGACGGCATCAGCACGCGGATGCTTGTGGAGGAACTGCTCAAAGCGGCTGATCGCGGTGTACGCGTCAGGGTGCTGCTCGACGACACCACCAGCGATGGCCTGGACCAGATCATCGCCACCCTCGCCGCGCACCCGAACATTCAGATCCGCGTCTTCAACCCGCTGCACCTGGGTCGCAGCACCGGCGTCACGCGCACCATGGGCCGGCTGTTCGACCTGTCGCTTCAACACCGGCGCATGCACAACAAGTTGTGGCTGGCGGACAACAGCATGGCAATCGTGGGTGGGCGTAATCTGGGCGATGAGTATTTCGATGCCGAGCCCAACCTGAATTTCACCGACATCGACATGCTTGGCGTTGGCCCGGTGGCCGAACAACTTGGACACAGTTTCGATCAGTACTGGAACAGCGCACTGAGCAGACCGATCGAACAATTCCTGTCCAGCAAACCGACGGCCAAGGACCTGGAAAACACCCGGACCCGCCTGGAAGAATCGCTGGATGACACGCGCAAACAGAACCACGCGCTGTATCAACAACTCATGACTTTCAAGACGCACCCGCGCCTGGACATCTGGCGTCGAGAGTTGATCTGGGCCTGGAACCAGGCGCTGTGGGATGCCCCGAGCAAGGTGCTGGCCGACGGCGAGCCGGACCCACACTTGTTGCTGACGACGCAACTGGCGCCCGAACTGAAGGGCGTCAGCAAAGAGCTGATCATGATCTCGGCGTACTTCGTGCCCGGCCAGCCGGGCCTGGTGTACCTGACCGGTCGCGCCGATGCCGGGGTGTCGGTGAGTTTGCTGACCAACTCGCTGGAGGCCACGGACGTGCCCGCCGTGCATGGCGGCTATGCGCCCTATCGCAAGGCACTGCTGGAACACGGCGTGAAATTATTCGAACTACGGCGCCAGCCGGGTGAAGGGGGAAGCGGCGGCAGTGGGCCACACTTCTTTGGACGCCCCGCTTACCAAGGCTCCGACTCTAGCCTGCACAGCAAGGCGATGATCTTCGATCAGCAGAAATCCTTCGTCGGTTCGTTCAATTTCGATCCGCGCTCGGTGCTGTGGAACACCGAAGTCGGGGTGCTGGTGGACAGCCCCGAGCTGGCCGCACATGTGCGCGACCTGGCCATGCAGGGCATGGCGCCACCGCTGAGTTATGAGGCGAAACTGCAGGATGGCAAGGTGGTTTGGGTCACTGAAGACGACGGCAAACTGCATACCCTGACCAAGGAACCGGGGAGCTGGTGGCGACGCTTCAATGCGTGGATGAGCACCACCGTCGGCCTGGAGCGGATGCTCTAACAAGCGATAAAAATCGCTGTAGGAGTGAGCCTGCTCGCGATGGCGTCATGCCAGCCAACACAGATGCCTAATGACACACCGCTATCGCGAGCAGGCTCACGCCTACAGGGGACGGTGTCAGGCAGGTTCGGCCACCGCGCCAAACGCACCCTGACGCATCAGCAGAATCACCAGCCCAAACGCACCGGCCGCCATCAGCAACGGCAACGCATGCCCGCTGATCCACTGGCTGCCGGCACCGGCGGCCAAGGGTCCGATCAGGCATCCAATACCCCACAGCTGCGCAATATGTGCGTTGGCACGCACCAGCGCATCGTCGCGATAACGCTCGCCGATCAGGATCAGCGACAAGGTAAACAAGCCACCCGCACTGGCGCCAAATAGCACCCACAACGGCCAGATCAGCAACGTGTCGATCAACAACGGGATCGCCAGGCTCGACAGCAGCAACACCACCGCACAGCCCGTGAACAACGTGCGCCGCGACAGGCGATCCGCCAGTGCACCAATCGGCAATTGCAGCAACGCATCACCGACTACCACGGTGCTGACCATCGCCAAGGCGATTTCGGTGGTGAAACCCTGGCGCAAGCAATACACCGGCAACAAGGTCAGGATCATCGCTTCGAAGGCAGCGAACAGCGACACCGCCCAGGCAATCGCCGGCAGGCCACGGCAAAAGATCAGCAAATCACCGAAGGTCACACTGCTCGCTTCACTGCTGGGCGCGCCGCTGCGACCCAGCAACAGGAACGGTGCCGTCGTCAGCAAGCCGACACCGACCCAAAATCCGTAATCGTGTTCCGTGCCCAGAACGCCCAGCAGCACCGGTCCGGCGAGCTGGCTAAGGGCATAGCTGCAGCCATACAGCGCCACCAGCCGCCCGCGCCACTGTTCGACCACCAACTGGTTGATCCAGCTTTCACCGAGGATAAACACCAGCGTCAGGATCACCCCGATCATCAGGCGCAGCAGCAACCAGATCGGGTAGCTCGGCATCAGCGCCAGCAAGCCGATGGACAACGCCCCGGCCCACAGGCACAGACGCATCAGATTCGCCGTGCCGAGGCGCGCGGCGAGGTGGCTTGAGATCTTCGCCCCCAGCAACACACCAATGGCCGGCATCGCCGCCATTACGCCGATGGCGAATGAGCCGTAGCCCCAGTTTTCCAGGCGAAACGACACCAGCGGCATGCTGACGCCCAGGGCCAGGCCGACACTCAAGACAGACGCCAACACGGCGAAATAAGTCGCCCAACGCATGTTCCACGCTCCTGCGGATATTATTTTTTCGGCACACCACAAACCAAATGTGGGAGCGAGCCTTTGTGGCGAGGGGGCTTGCCCCCGTTGGGTCGCGCAGCGTCCCCAAAACCATGGATTGCGGCGTATCAGGTACGTCGCGTGCATTGGTTTTGCGTCTGCTACGCAGCCGAACGGAGGCAAGCCCCCTCACCACAAAGACCCGCTCCCACAAGGGATCTACGTCGTTAAGAAAACCGACTTACAACTTGATCCAGGTCGCCTTCAGCTCGGTGTACTTGTCGAACGCGTGCAGCGATTTATCGCGGCCGTTACCCGACTGCTTGAAACCACCGAACGGCGCGGTCATGTCGCCGCCATCGTACTGGTTGACCCAGACGCTACCGGCACGCAGCGCACGGGCGGTCAGGTGAGCCTTGGAGATGTCCTTGGTCCACACCGCTGCGGCGAGGCCGTAGGGCGTGTCGTTGGCGATCGCAACGGCTTCTTCGGCAGTGTCGAAAGCGATGACCGACAACACCGGGCCAAAGATTTCTTCCTGGGCGATTTTCATCGCGTTGCTCACGCCGTCGAAAATCGTTGGCTCAACGTAAGTGCCGCCCGTCTCCTGAAGCGTACGCTTGCCACCGGCGACCAGTTTGGCACCGTCGGCATGACCGGATTCAATGTAGGACAGCACAGTGTTCATCTGCTGGGTATCGACCAACGCGCCGACGTTAGTCGCCGGGTCCAGCGGGTTGCCCGGCTTCCAGGTTTTCAGGGCCTCGATCACCAGCGGCAGGAATGTATCCTTGATCGAACGCTCGACCAGCAGGCGCGAACCGGCGGTGCAGACTTCGCCCTGGTTGAAGGCGATGGCGCCGGCAGCGGCTTCTGCAGCTTCCTGCAGGTTCGGCGCATCGGCGAACACGATGTTCGGGCTCTTGCCGCCGGCTTCGAGCCAGACGCGTTTCATGTTCGACTCGCCCGAGTAGATCAGCAGTTGCTTGGCGATCTTGGTCGAACCGGTGAACACCAGCGTATCGACATCGTTGTGCAGGGCCAGGGCCTTGCCGACGGTGTGACCATAGCCTGGCAACACGTTCAGCACGCCTTTCGGAATGCCGGCTTCAACCGCCAGTGCCGCGATGCGGATGGCGGTCAGCGGGGATTTTTCGGAAGGCTTGAGGATCACCGAGTTACCGGTGGACAGCGCCGGGCCGAGTTTCCAGCAGGCCATCATCAGCGGGAAGTTCCACGGCACGATCGCGCCCACGACACCGACCGGCTCGCGGGTCACCAGACCCAGCTGATCGTGCGGGGTGGCCGCGACTTCGTCGTAGATCTTGTCGATGGCTTCGCCGCTCCAGCTAAGGGCTTGCGCCGCGCCGGGAACGTCGATGTACAGGGAGTCGCTGATCGGCTTGCCCATGTCCAGGGTTTCAAGCAGGGCCAGCTCTTCAGCATTCTGCTTCAACAGGCCGGCGAAACGGATCATGGTGGCTTTGCGTTTGGCCGGCGCCAGGCGCGACCAGGCGCCGGAATTGAAGGTGGCGCGAGCGTTTTCAACAGCGCGCTGGGCGTCGGCGGCGTCACAGCTGGCGATCTTGCCCAGCAGACGACCATCGACCGGGCTGATGCACTCGAAGGTCTCGGCGGAGACCGCATCGGTGTATTCGCCATTGATGTAGGCGCGGCCTTCGATCTTCAGATCGCGAGCCCGTTGTTCCCAGTCGGCACGAGTCAGGGTGGTCATTCGAGTGTCCTCCTCTTATTGAATACGAACGCTGCGCGGTCTTCGCGGGCGCTGTCAGGAATTCTGCCCGGCCAGCCTGCTTTTCGGCCCAAGGCAACCGCCACCCTAAACCAGCCACCCCTCATGTTTCAATATATTTGACATAAGGCCGTCAAACGGCCTTGCGATGTTCATTTTAATAAACATAGACTTTGGACTTTTCAGGCAATCACGGGAAATTACAACAATGAATATCCAGGATGTCGTCGACTTCAGCCAGGCCACCACCGCGCCCGAGCGCTACCGGCCGGACCCGGCGAAAGTCCTCAAGGGCGATCCCGAGCAAGCGGTGTACAACCACTACAACAGCCCGTGCGGGCAGTTGAATGCTGGCGTTTGGGAAGGCGAGGTCGGGCAATGGACGGTGAACTTCACCGAACACGAGTACTGCGAAATCGTTCAAGGGGTTTCAGTGCTGCGCGACAACGACGGCAACAGCAAAACCCTGCGCGCGGGTGACCGCTTCGTGATTCCTGCCGGGTTCCGGGGCACTTGGGAAGTGCTGGAGACTTGCCGCAAGATCTATGTGGCGTTTGAGCAGAAGGCTTGAGGCTTTCCTGAGGCAACAAAAAAGGCCCGTATCTCGCGATACGGGCCTTTTTCGTAAGAGAGAAAAATCAATTACTTGATTTTGCCTTCTTTGTAGATCACGTGCTTGCGAACAACCGGATCAAATTTCTTGATCTCGATTTTGTCCGGGGTAGTACGCTTGTTCTTGTCGGTAGTGTAGAAGTGACCAGTACCGGCGCTCGAAATCAAACGAATCAATTCACGCATGATTAGCTCCCTTAGATCTTGCCGGCTTTGCGGATTTCGGCCAGCACGACAGTGATGCCACGCTTGTCGATGATACGCATGCCTTTGGCAGATACGCGCAGACGCACGAAACGTTTCTCTTCTTCAACCCAGAAGCGGTGATGCTGCA
>Ga0302169_10000267_pt1 | contig 16709 bp, 15 predicted proteins | sample I_Fen_N1_3_FD_193493 | JGI IMG/M metagenome (GOLD analysis project Ga0302169, IMG submission 193493) | Peat permafrost microbial communities from Stordalen Mire near Abisko, Sweden - I_Fen_N1_3 | ecosystem: Environmental > Terrestrial > Soil > Wetlands > Permafrost | place: Sweden: Abisko...
TGACTGGTTGGCGCTAAATCAACCTGCTCTCCGGCAACCCCAACAACCCCGTCAGCGTGTTCATGATCGCTTGCTGGCGCGCCCGATCCACCTGATGCCCGACCTCCGCCGCAGCCACATCCGCGTCGCAATGCGGACACGTCACTTCATGCGCAAAGATGTACTGCAAACAGCCCCGGCACAGCGCCAGTTGCGTCGGGATGCGGCCCTCGTCCGGGGCGTGCTTGCCCTGATTGGCCCAGGCCAGTTTGATCACCTGACCGCTGTCGCTGACGCTGCTCACCGTCTCACCGGTGGCGATGCGTTCGGTGATCAGGTCAAAACGCCCGACCGCGAAGGACTTCTGCGCCGCGTCTTCGAGTTTGACGATCCGCTCGCGCAACCCGCGTTTTTGCAGGTCCAGCGCCCGGTAATGGCAGTAAGGATTGTTGCCCGGTTTGCCGAGCAACGAGTGGGACGTCCAGGTGCAACCGCCACGGCAGACGTCGTTGTAATAGCAACTGCGACAGTAGCCCCAGAGGTCATCGACCGAGCGCAGTCGGCCAAAGTGCATGCCTTCGCTGTAGTGCCAGATGTCGTGCAGGCTCATGTTGCGCACGTTACCGCCGGAGAAACCGACGGTGGCCAACGATGGGCAGCCTTTCACTGTGCCATCGGCTTCCAGCGCCAGCACGGTTTGCCCGGCGGCGCAGCCGCTCCAGTGCACGCGCTCGTCGCCGAAACCGCGCCACATGTGTTCATACGGGCCGTAGTAACCGATGTTGTTGCCGACGTTCATCAGCAAGCCGCGATTGACGCCTTCGCGATATAGGCGTGCGAGCAATGGCATCACTTCCAGCAGTTGATAGGGTTGCAGCAACAGCTCCGGGTGATCGACGGCATTGCCCATGGCAACCGTCAACTGGATCTGCCAATGGGTGGCGCCGACGTCGATGATCAGGTCCATCAGTTCGGGCAAGTCGGGCAGGGTGGCCGCGCCGATTTGGGTGTTGACGCTCACCGCCAGCCCGGATTGTTTGGCGCGGCGCAGGGTGTCCACGGCTTTGTCGAACGAGCCCGGCACGTTGCGCACGGCGTCGTGCAGCGCTGCCAAACCGTCCAGTGAAACACCGACACCGTTGAGCCCGGCGTCCACGGCGGCCTGCATTTTCGCCGGTGTCAGGTTGCGCCCGCCGGTCTGGATGGCGCAGTACATGCCGTGGTCGTGGATGGCCTGGATCAGTCGGGTCCAGTCTTTACGCAAATAGGCTTCGCCGCCGATCAGGGTGATTTCGCGGGTGCCGAGCGCGGCCAGGGAATCAATGACGTCGAGGCATTCCCGGGTGTTCAATTCGTCGGGTCGTCGATGGCCCGCGCGGGAGCCGCAATGCAGGCATTTGAGGTCGCAGGCCAGGGTGATTTCCCAAACCACATGCACCGGCACGTAGCGTTTGAGGTCGGTTTCGCTGAGGTAGCGCGCGGGGCGATTGTCTGACATGGCAAATCCTTGCGCACCGTTGTGGCGAGGAAGCGTGCTCCCGCCGGGCCGCGAAGCGGACCCTCCTTTCTACCTGAAAAGAAGGGGACTGCTGCCCAGTCCAACGGAAGCAAGCACCCTCGCCAGGGTGCTTGTCGATTGAGGACCGGTTAGCGGGCTTCCAGACGGGCGATTTCGGCGTTCAACTGCTCCAGCGCACTGCGCAGGGCGCCGCCGTGAGCCAGTTGTTGTTCAGCCTTGCTCACCACCGATTTCAACTGCGCCAGATCACCGCTGGCTTGCGCCTGCTGCACTGCGACGGCGTAGAGCGGCTGCGCATGGTGTGGCTGCTCCGGTCCGATCACCGGCGAGGGGCTGACGGCGGCGTGTTTGACCACGTGCCAGGTGCCTTGTTCGTCGTAGCGGTAATCGACAAAACCACTGACCCAGTCGGCACCGAGGATGCCCTTCAAATGAAAGGTCTGGGCGATCTGGCTGAGCGGGCCGCTCGGGCTGCCATCCAGGGTCAGGATGATGCGGTTTTCGGTGGCTGGCAGCAGTTTGGTTTCCGAGTATTCACCCCAGACCCGGGCGCGGAAGTTGAGTGGCGGGTAGGTGCTTTGGTAGAGGCTGGCGACGCCGCTGACTTTCTTTTTAACCGTATCCACCAGCAGGTCGAGGCTCAGGACCGGGGCGCCGAGCAGGTGATTGCTGACGTTGAGGCGAGTGTGAAAAAGTCCAATAGACATGGTGCAACTCCCTTAAGTGTATTCAGGACAAACCAGGCATTCAGTGGCCAGGTCAGCGGCGTTCCAGCCGGCTGATTTCGCCCTTGGCGGCTTCCAGTGCACTTTGCAGTTGAGGCTGCTGATCCAGTTGTTGCTTGGCCAGGCTGGCCAGGTTTTTCATCTGGGCCAGGTCACCGCTGGCAATGGCGCTCTGAATGGGCGCGGCGTACAGCGGCAGGATCGGTGGGTACGAAGAATGCGGTGGAATCACCGGGCCAGGTTCCAGCGGCGGGAAGGCGCTGGAGCGCACCGAGTCGCTGAGGTGGGCGGGAACGTTATTGATCTCGATCCAGCGTTGGCCATCAAAATACGAATAGTTGGCGACCCCTTCTTTCCAGTCGGTGCCCACCACCAGGCGTATCTTGAAATTCACGATGGAATTGGACCCCGTGCCGCCGTGATTACCCTGGCCGACGATCAGGATTTTGCTGACCCCGGGGGACATGACGGTGAGGTAGGTGTATTCGCCCCAGACATCGGAATGCACATCGAGCGGCGGGTTGGTGGCCTGAGTGATCGATGCCGTACCGCTGACGGTTTCTTCCGGGGTAAATACCAACAGATTGAGTGCCAGGCTTTGCGCACCCGGTTGCCCGGTGCCAATTCGATAGGCGAGCGGGAACAAACCAACATTTTGTTGAGTAGAACCAGACATAGTTATTGCCTCCATTGCAATAAAGGGAAAACAGAGCTAGCGCTGTTCTTGGCGAGACACTTCCTTAGCCAACTTTTCGTAAGCGGTTGCCAACTCTTTGGGTTCAGCCTTGGATGAATCACGTTGTTTTAACAACGTCTTCATTTGTTGCAGATTGCCTTCCGTGATCGCGTCATGGATGGCCGCCCCGTAAGGGGGGATGGGGTGGGACGAAGAACGACTCATGGCGACTCCTTCCGTGGTGTTTTGTGGCACTGCTTGACCAGCAGCTTTTGCAGTTAAGCAGGCATCTTTGAATATGCAATGCCCAATGCAGGCCAATGGCCTGTTAAATTTTTAATATTCTTTTATTTATCGCGAAGTGATGGGTTGGTACAAGGTTGATATCAGGATTGGCGATTAGGGGTGGCGTTTTTTCATAGTGGTTATCGCCATTAATAATGAGCGGGCTAAGTATTGTTCAGCACTAACAAGTATGACGGTTGTTATAGCGGTGTTTATTTAATTCATGACGCGAGATAGCGCCCGAACCAAGCCAATGTGCGACTCCAGGCGAGCTCGGCGGCGGCTTTGTCATAGCGCGGCGTGGAATCATTGTGAAAACCATGGTTCACGCCGGGATAAATGTAAGCCTCATAGGTTTTGTTCGCCGCTTTCAGCGCCTGCTCAAACGCTGGCCAGCCTTCGTTGATGCGGGTGTCCAGTTCACCGTAGTGCAGCAACAGCGGCGCCTTGATTCGCGGCACATCCTTGGCCTCGGGCTGACGGCCGTAGAAAGACACCGCCGCACCCAGTTCCGGGTAGGCCACCGCCGCCGCGTTGACCACGCCACCGCCATAGCAAAAGCCGGTGATCCCGACTTTGCCGGTGCCGGCGGCGTGGTTCATCAGCCATTCGATAGCGGCGAAAAAGTCGTTCATGAGTTTTTCCGGGTCGACGCTTTGTTGCAGCTCCCGGCCCTTGTCATCGTTGCCGGGGTAGCCGCCCACGGATGTCAGGCCATCGGGGGCGAGCGCAATGAAGCCGACCTTGGCCACGCGCCGGGCGACGTCCTCGATGTACGGGTTGAGCCCACGGTTCTCGTGCACGACGACTACCGCCGGCACCTTGCCGCTGGTTTTCGCCGGGCGCACCAGATAGCCGCGCACCTGGCCGTGGCCCTTGGGCGAGGGGTAGGTGATGTACTCGGCGAGGATGTCCGGGTCGGTGAATGCCACTTGCTCGGCCAGGGCGTAGTTCGGACTCAGGGCCGCGAGCAGGGCGGATGCGGTCAAACCGCCCAGGGCGAACAACGCCGCTCGGTCAAGAAACTCGCGTCGGTTGATCTGGCCGTGCACGTAGTAGTCGTAGAGTTCCAGCAGTTCAGGGGCGAAGTCTTTGGCCGTCAAACGCGTCATTGGCGGTTTTCCTTTCGATGCTTGCTAGGCATTCGCCACCCGGGCGGTACGGATGAACAACGCACGCACTTTGTCCCAGAAGTTGCCACCCAGCACAAAAAAGCTGCCGATCAGCATCAAGTCGCCCAATACCTGGACCTGCCAGAGGTTTGGCCGCAGCCCCGGCCAGAGGCTATCGACGTAGGGTTCGAGAAAGGCCGAGATCAGCGGCAAGCAGAACATCACCAGACCGACGCGATGCCGAACCGGGCCGACCTCGGTTTCCGCGCTGGGCGCCAGTGACGTCACGTAGCCAAACACGCTGCGCTTCAACTGTTGGAACCCGGCCTTGCCCATGACGGCGATGACCAGAATTAACAGGACCTTGTTGCTGATAAACAAGACACCCATCAACGTGGCGACCTTTGAGCCCGGCACGCCAACCGCTGCCGCCAGCGGCACCATCAGCCATGACCCCAGCATGAGGCAGAGAATGACGATGCCCAGTTTGAAGCGCCAGCCAGCAGAGTGGGGTTGGGTGGTCATGACGGTCGTACCTTTTTGATGGATCGTCGCGGTTGGAATAACACCCCAAAAGCGTAGCAGCTGAAGCGCGAGCGTTCGGTTTTTGATTGTCGTCATCCGGCTTTCATCGGGGCGGCTATGCTCCAGTCATCTTCCTCTGCCGGAAAAAAATCCATGGGTTCACGTGCCGCCATGCTGATCCGGTCGGGGCCGCTCTGGCTGCTCCTCGGCCTCGGCGGCTGCATGCGCGTGGGCCCGGATTTTCAGGCGCCGGGGGAGGACTGGGTCAAGCACTGGAGTACCCCGGCGCTGGAGCACGCCAGCGAGCGCGGCGCTAATCCGGACCTGCGCCAGTGGTGGCAAGTGTTCAACGACCCGGTGCTTGAGCAACTGATCAACGACGCGGATGCGCACAATGCCAGCCTGAAAATCGCCGGTCTGCGGGTGATGGAAGCCCGGGCGCAATTGGGCATTGCCCAGGCCGGGCGTTATCCGCAATTGCAGCAGGCCAATGTCGATCTGCTGTACGCGCAGCGCCGTCAATACAGCGGCAGCAACCGGCGGGACAGCCGTTTCTGGCAATTCAGCGAAGGCTTCGACGTGGGCTGGGAACTGGATTTCTGGGGCCGTTTCAGCCGGGCCATCGAGTCCTCGGATGCCAGCTACTTCGCGGCCCAGGCCAACTACGAAGACGTACTGGTGCTGCTGCGCGCGCAAGTCGCGGACACCTACTTTTCGCTGCGCACCACCGAGGCGCGACTGCGCGTTGCCCGGGACAACACCCGGCAGCAGAAGCGCAGCCTGGACATCACCCGTAAGCTGTTCGACAGCGGCCAGACCGCCGAGCTCGACTGGCAGCAGGCCAAGACCCAATACCTCGGCACCCTGGCCAGCATTCCCAGCCTCGAAGACCAACTGCACCGGACCCGCAATGCCCTGTCGGTGCTGACCGGGCAAGCGCCCGGTGAGTTGCCGCAAATGACGGCCAATGAAGCATTGATTCCGTTGATTGACCGTGCGGTGTTGCAAGACGTGCCGGCCAACCTGCTGCTGCGGCGTCCGGATGTGCGTGCCGCCGAGCTGAATGTGGCCGCGCAATCGGCGCTGATTGGCGTGGCCGAAAGCGATTTCTACCCGTCCCTGAGCTTGCTCGGCAGCATCGCCTGGACCGCCAGTTCCGTGGGTAATACGCCCAACAGCCTGGACCTGGTCGGTGGCCCGAGCTTGCGCTGGAACCTGTTCGATCACGGCCGGATCAGCAACAACGTGCGGGTGCAGGATGCGCGTTTGCAACAGTTGATCGAGGTCTACCGCGACACCGTTCGCCAGGCCGCCCGGGAGGCCGACGATGCCGCCAGCGGCTTGAGCCAGTCCCTGGAGCGCGAACGCATCCTGGGTCAGGCCGAAGTGGCGGCCAAGCGCTCGCTGGTGTTGGCCCGCGCTCAATACAGCGAAGGCTTTTCCGACTTTCAGCGGGTGCTGGATGCGCAACGGGCCTTGCTCGAACAACAGGACAATTATCTGGTCAGCCGCGCCAATGCCGTCAGTAATTTGATCGCCCTGTACAAGGCCCTCGGCGGTGGCTGGTACGCCGCCCAACCCCTGGTCGATCACGCCACCCGCAAGCAAATGGAAAACCGCACTGACTGGGACGGCCTGCTCGACGAGCCTGCCGTGCCGCAGCCAGCCTTTCCCCAGCCCGACAAGGTGAACAAGCATGAGTGAAGCCACGGAGCCTACGGTCCAAACGCCGGAAGCCGAGGCGCCGGTACCGGTCGCCGACCCGGCGAAAAAAGGTATCAAGTGGGTGTTGCTGCTGATCCTCGTCAGCCTCGCCTGGTACGTGCTGGCTGACCGTTTTACGCCTTACACGCAACAGGCGCGGGTCGGGGCGTTTGTGATTCCGGTGGCGGCGGAAGTGGCGGGGCGGGTGATCCGGGTGAACGTGCGCAACAATCAGGACGTCAAGGCCGGGGACATTCTGTTCGAGGTCGATCCGCAGCCCTACCAGATCGCGGTTGACCGGGCCCGTGCCGACCTTGAAGCGACCCGCCGCCAGATCGGCGCCAGCACCGCCGGCATCGCCTCGGCGCAAGCCTCGTTGCGCGCCGCACAGGCCAACGAACTCCGGGCGCAGCAGGACAATCAACGGCTGGAAGGCTTGTACCGCGCCGACCGTGGCACGGTGTCCGTGCGCCTGCTGGAAGTCTCCCGGGCCAATCTTGAACAGGCCAGCAGCCAGGTCGAGGCGGCCCGAGCCGAAGTGCTGCGGGCACGGGAGCAGGAGGGTGGCAACGAGGCGGAGAACGCCCAATTGCGCAGCGCTGCCACGGCGTTGTCGAAAGCCGAACTGGACTTGGCCAATACCCGCGTCGGCGCGCGTTCGGCCGGACTGATCACCGACCTGCGCACCGACGTCGGTCAGTTCGCCGCCGCCGGCAGCCCGCTGATGACCCTGATCGCCATCCACGACGTGTGGATCAGCGCTGACATGACCGAAAACAACCTGGGCCTGGTCAAACCCGACACCCCGGTGGCGATCGTACTGGACGCGCTGCCGGGCGAGGTGTTCGAGGGACGGGTGCGCAGCGTCGGCTATGGCGTCAGCGTCGGTCAGACCACCGCGCCCGGCACCTTGCCGAGCATCCAGAACAGTCGCGACTGGCTGCGTCCGGCCCAGCGTTTTCCGGTGGTGATCGAGTTCGATGAGGACGCCATCAACGCCCTGCGCGACAGTCGCGCCATCCGCGCGGGCGGGCAGGCCGAGGTCATGGCGTTCCCGGCATCGGGCAATCCGCTTAACCCGCTCGGTCGGCTATTTTTGAGTTTTATGAGCTGGTTGTCGTATGCCTACTAAGCGAACACCCAGGGACCAGCGTTCCTTGCGCCTGGCGACGGGCACGGCGCTATGCCTGGCCACCAGTTTCGGCTTGGCGTTGCCGATTCCGTTTCTTGCGCCGGTGCTGGCGCTGCTGTTTCTCGCCACCCTCAACCAACCGTTGCCGTTCAAGGCTGGCATTGCGCTGGCGCTGGTGGCGATGCTGACCACCGGCATCGGCCTGCTGTTGATTCCGCTGCTGCGTTACTACCCGTTGAGTGGACTGTTGCTGATTGGCCTGGGCCTGTTCGTGGTGTTTCGCTTTGGCCTGCGCGGCGGCAACACGCTGATCGTCACGTTTCTGGTGATCGGCCTGACCATGATTTCAGCGGCCGGCACCGCCAGTTTCGAACTGGCGCTGATGGTTATCGGCGCGTTGGTCAAAGGCTTGCTGCTGGCGGTGATTGTGGTGACGGTCAGTCATGGGCTGTTTCCCGAACCGGCCCACGCGCCGCCAGCCGCCGCGCCGACACTGCCCGCCGGGGAGGTTGATCGGGTGGCGCTGCGGGCGACTTTGATCGTGCTGCCGGCGTTTCTGCTGGCGCTGATCGATCCGGCCAGTTATCTGCCGATCATCCTTAAAGCGGTCAGCCTCGGTCAGCAGGGCTGCGCGACGACGGCGCGTAATGCCGGTCGCGAGTTGCTAGGCTCGACGCTGCTTGGCGGCGTGCTGGCGATCCTGTTTTGGTGCGCCCTCAGCCTGTTTGTGCATGTGTGGATGTTCTTCTTGTGGATGCTGCTGTTCGGCCTGGTGCTGGCGCGCAAGCTCTATGCCCTGAGTCCGACCCGGTTCAGCCCGGGGTTCTGGCTCAACACGCTGATCACGCTGATTATCCTGCTGGGTCAGTCGGTGCAGGACAGCGCTGCCGGCAAGGATGTCTACACCGCATTTGCCGTGCGCATGGCGCTGTTTATCGGGGTTACGCTGTATGCCTGCCTGATGGTCCATCTGCTGGAGCAACGCCGGGTCAATCCAGCCTGAACCTGGGCTGAACGGCTGTGCAATGGAAGCACTTGGGGTGAGGGCGCCGATTACACTTCGGCCTCTGTCCAACCCCTGAAGTCAAAGCCATGTCTGAAGCGTTCGAAGTCCCCAGCCCCCACGAACATCATGTCGAACACGTCACCCATCACGCCCATGCCCACGGCGATAATTTCGCCAGCAAAATCGCAGTGATGACGGCCATCATGGCGACCCTGGGCGCCTTGCTCAGCTATCAGGCGGGCTCCACGGAGAGCGAAGCGGCGATGGACAAGAACAACGCCGCCATCGAGAAAACCGAAGCGTCCAACCAGTGGAATTACTACCAGGCCAAATCCAGCCGCCAAAACCTGGCGGAACTGGCGACCCACATCCCCGGCGTCGATGCCGCGCACTACGTGGCCGAAGCCGAGCGCTACAAAAAAGAAAAGGAAGTGGTGCGCAAGAAAGCCGAAGCCCTGGAGGAAGAGGTTCGGGTGTGGGATGAAAAATCAGAACAGGCCCTGCATCAGCATCACCGCTGGGCCCAGGCGATGACGGCGATTCAGATCGCCATTTCCCTGGCGGCAATCACCTTGCTGACCCGCAAGCAATGGCTGAAAAACATGGCCTATACAGCAGCCGGCGCCAGTGTGGTGTTGGGTACATTGGCGTGGCTGCATTTTTAAACATCAGTACCCCCGCGTCTGTCGCAGCTCTTCGATGGTCTCGATCAGCTCGTCATACGACACGGGTTTGCCCAGATGCCGGTCGAAGCCGGATTTGCGGGATTGCTCGATGTCGCTTTCCGCGCCGTAGCCGGTCAAGGCAATCGCCGGGACTTGCTGGATATGCGGCAACGCCCGCAAGGCGCGCATCAATTCATGGCCGTTCATGCCCGGCATCCCGACATCGGACACCACCACGTCGTAGCGGCCGGTCTGGGCAGCTTCCAGCGCCCGGCGCGGCTCACTGAAGTCGATAACGTGGGCGTCTTCCATTTCCAGCAGCATCTTCAGGGTGTCGAGAACGTCCCGGGAATCATCCACCAGCAACACGGTGAGGCCCGCCAGGCGCCCGGATTGTTCGCCGGTCTGCGTTGAAGGCGCCACTTCATCATGGGGGTGGCTCAAGGGCAGGCGCACGGTAAACGTGCAGCCCTGACCCAGACCGGCAGAGCTGACGTCGACACTGCCGCCATGGGCTTCGGTCAACTGTCGCACCAGCGACAGGCCGATACCCAGGCCATCGCGTTGATGGGTCGCGTGTTGATTGGCCGCCTGACCAAACAGGTCGAACACTTCATGCAGGCTCTCGGCGCTCAGGCCGAGGCCGCTGTCATGCACATCGAGCCGGGCCATGCCGGCCTCGCGGGTGGCGATCAACCGAATCTGGCCACCCGCCGGGGTGAACTTCAGGGCGTTGTTCACCAGGTTCCAGATGACTTGCTCGACGCGAGTCGGGTCGGCATCGATCACCAAGGTTTCGTTCATTTGCAGCGTCACGTCGACGCCCGGGTGGGCATTGGCGACCACGTCATGCACGTCTTGCAGCATCCGGTTCAAGTCCACGGTGCTGCGCTTGAGCCGTAGCTTGCCGGTGCGCACGCGCGCGACGTCGAGCAAATCATCAATGATCCGCGCCTGGCTGCTGACCGCGTCGCAAATGGTTTTGACGGCTTTCTCCGCCGGGTTCGTGGATTTGATCACCGGCAGGCGCCGCAGCAGTTCGGCGTTGAGCTGGATCAGGTTCAGCGGGTGCTTGAGCTCGTGGGACATCACCGCAAAGAACTCGTCCTTCAAATGGCTGCTGCTCTGGGTTTCGACCAGTTGCTGGTTTTGCTCTTCGTGCAAGCGTTTGTGGCCCGTCAGGTCCCGGGCAATTTTTACGTAGCCCTTGAGGTTGTCGCCCTGTAGCAAGGTCACTTCGCCGCTGCAAAAGAAGCGGCTGCCGTCCTTGCGCAAGTGCCAGCGTTCGTCTTCGTTGCGCCCGTGGGTTCTCACTGCCAACAGTTCGGTTTCCGGAACGCCGGCGGCGCGGTCTTCGGGGGAAAACAGGAAGTCGTAATAAGCGCCTTCAGCCTCGGACTTGCTGTAGCCGAAGATCAATTCGGCGCCTTTGTTCCAGGTGGTGATGATGCCTTGTTCATCGAGGGTGATGATCGCGTAGTCGCGAGTACTTTCGGCGACCAGACGCATGCGTTCTTCACCCATGCGCAGCTCTTCTTCGGCGGCGCGGCGTTTGGTGATGTCGATGAAGGTCAGCACGGTGCCGTCGATGTGATTTTCGCTGGAGCGATAAGGCAAGATCCGCGCAATGTACCAACGATTATCGGTGCTGCTGACTTCACGCTCGATCATGCTCAAGGAGCCGAACACCAGCGCCGCATCGGCCGCCAGGTCTTCATAGTCCAGGCGATGGGTGATGTCGAGCAACGAGCGCCCGGTGTCCACCGGCAGCATGTTGAAAATCTCGGTGGCTCGGGGCGTGAACCATTTGATGCGCAAGTTACTGTCGATAAACACCGTGGCAATGTCGGTGGAGGCGATCAAATTGGTCAGGTAGTCGTTGATCTTGTCGGTTTCTTCGACTTTGGTTTTGAGCTCGAAGTTGACCGTCAGCAACTCTTCATTGATCGACTGCAATTCTTCCTTGCTGGTCTCCAGCTCTTCGGTGGCCGAGCGCAGTTCTTCGTTGATCGCCTGCATTTCTTCGTTGGAAGCCTTGAGCTCTTCGCTGGAGACTTCCGAGTGTTCGATGGTGTCTTGCAACTGCAATTTGGTGCGCTGCAATTCACGCTCAAGGTTGGATAACACCTGGTTTTCCGATGGCTGCGTGGCGCCGGTGCTGACGTCGGAAGCGTCGACTTCGAGTTCTTCGAAAATCACCAGCACGAACTCGCTGTCCGAATCTTCGTCGCGGTAGGGGTGCGCCACCAGATCGACCTTGTAACTGCGATCCTCGCGTTTGAGCATCACCGCACGGGACTTGACCACCTGGCTGCTTTGTTGCGCCTGAAACAATGTGGTGCGCACTTCCAGGCGCAACTCCGGCAGGATCAGCGTCAGCAAGTTGCGCGACAGCTCGCCGCCGACATGCCGCAGGTAACGGCCCGCGCTTTCGCTCATGTGCAGGATGTCGGCATTGGTATCGACGATCATGCTCGGCGGAGCGGAGTGTTCCAGGGCCCGTTGGTGGATGTCGGCAAACGACAGTTTGCGTGGCGTGCTGCTGGGTGGCGCTTGACGGGAAATATCGGTTCGCACATAGCCTCCACGTGGCATGGTCGGGGCGCGTCGGCTATTGGCGGTGCCAGTCTTGGCTCGGAAAATCCGGTTGCGTTTGTCGACCGGGGCAAACAGGTCGTGGCAGGCATCGGCGCTTTCGGAGGTGCCCAGAAACAGGAAACCGCCGGGGCGCAGGGCGAAGTGGAACATTTGCAGGATTTCGCGCTGGACTTCGCGGTCCAGGTAAATCAGCAGGTTGCGACAGACGATCAGGTCCATGTGCGAAAACGGCGGATCGACCAACAGGCTGTGCTTGGCGAACAGGACCTTTTCGCGCAGCTCTTTGCGAATCCGGTAGTGCTGGTCTTCCTTGGTGAAGTAATGCCGCAGGCGGGTCGGCGGCATGTCGGTGATGATCGCTTGCGGGTACAGCCCGCTGCGACCGACGCTGATGGCGCGTTCGTCGATGTCGGTGGCGAACAACTGCAACGAGGCCTGGCTTGATTCCAGTTGCATCTGATCGTTGACCAGCATCGCCAGGCTATAGACTTCCTCGCCCGTGGAGCAGCCGGCGGACCAGACGCGGATCTCTTCTTTTTCCGGGTGCGCCGAGACGGCGGCGCTGACCAGTTGCGGCACCACATCCCGCTCCAGCGCTTCGAAGGCCTCGCGGTCGCGGAAGAAATTGGTCACGCCGATCAGCATGTCGGCCAACAGTGCCTTGGTTTCTTCGGGGCTTTTGAGCAGGTACTGGTAGTAGGCACCGAGGTCGGGTTGCGCGGTGACTTGCATCCGCCGCTCGATGCGGCGCAACACGGTGGCGCGTTTGTAGTGCTTGAAATCGTGGCCGGTGCCGGCGCGCAACTGGATCAGCACGTCACGCAGCAATTGCTCGGCGTTCGCGGCTTCGCGTTCGCTGGCCGAAGCAAAGCTTTGCAGGTCTTGATCGTTGGCCGTGGGCAGGGTGATGGCTTTGGCGTTGCGCCACAGCTCCAACAATTTCTGCGGCATCTCGACGACGGGTAACACCAGATCGACCATGTGGGTCTCAATGGCTGCGCGGGGCATGCCGTCGAACTCGGCGTCTTCCGGCGACTGCGCCAGGGTTACGCCGCCCTGTTCCTTGATGCGTGACAGTCCGACCGCGCCATCCGAACCGGTGCCGGACAGCACCAGGCAAAACGCTCGCTCACGATGCACATCCGCCAGGTCGCGGAAGAACAGATCGATCGCCGAGGTGCGGCCCTGGCGCGGATCGATCGGGCTGACCTCCAGGTTGCCGTCATTCATCGTCAGTCGATGGGCCGGTGAAATGACGTAAACGTGATTGCGCTCGATGGGCACCGTTTCGGTGACCTGCCGGACCGGCATCTTGGTCGATTCCTGGATGATCTTGTCGGCAATGCTTTCGTGATCCGGCGACAGGTGCAGGATGATCACGAACGCCATGCCGTTGTCCTGGGGCATGTTTTCAAAAAACAGCTTGATCGCTTGCAGCCCACCAGCGGACGCACCAATGCCGACAACACCAAAATCGAGTGGGTGAAGTGGGGGTTGCGGTGATTCGGCAACAGTGGAGGACGGGTCGGATGAAGTGGTCATGCTGTGCCTTAAAAGGCGACGTCCTGACGCCGCGATAAAAGAATGAGGCTTGCACCTGCCTTGGAAATGATCGGCAGGGTGATTTAGTTACTGCAGTCGCAATCGGTTACCTGCATTCCATCAACGCAAATTAACTGGCGGGGAAATTTAGCATTCTATTCGCAGAACGGTGGACGTTTCTTCGGCGGGACTGAGTTGGCGTCATCATTGCGCCAAGGGGCACGGGTTCAGTCTTTTCAGCTTAGTCGATTATCAAGGGATAACCTGAGAGGGCGGAAGGTTCCCTGTCACCGGGTAAATAGCGCACGACAAAGCCTCTCGCCCCGAAACCGCATCTGCTGGATATGCAAGACGCGTTTGATTGGGGGATCGAACAGGTGAGAGGTATCGGCAATAGTCAGAGGACGCTGTAGGGGCGGCGTTTACGACGGAAATGGTTCTACAAAATGGCCCGTAAGTGGCTCTAGCGGTGGAGCCATTCAAGCCATAGGATTCTTGCGTACCCTGATCGGCTGGCCAGTTGTCAGATTCCGTTTCAACCTATCAAGAGCGTTTTCCTTAACCGAAAACGAATAAACATGACGATAAGAACAAGGTATCCGGCTGCCTGGGAATTGGCGGCTGTCGTGATGTCGACCGCATTGTTATCCGGTTGTGAACCGCCCACCCGAGCGGACTTTATCAAGTACCCGTCGTTGCGGCAGAAGTGGTCAATGACCTGTGACGCTCGCAGCAATGCGGCTGAAATCAACGTGCAAGGCTGCGAAAACTTGCGCCAGTGGCAAAGTGCGAATCTTCAACCCGGTTTGATGAATCAGAACCTGGGCAAGTAACGCCGGGTTAAAACGTGAACGGACGTGATGGCCTCTGGGACATTTCCGCGTCCAGCAAATGTTCGACCAGCACATCATTCAAGAACCGGAACTGATCATTGAGCCCGACCACTTCATTATTGAAGTGGTTGGCCGCTGCCGGCATCAGCAAGGGTTCGAAATTTTTGTCGAACACCAGTGCGAGTTCTTTGCGCGGCGCGATCTGTTGCGAATAGTAGTTGTTGCCGAACACCGGGAAGCTCACGGCCAACGTGACGATCGGGATCATGATGGCTGCTCCTCGGTGTTGACGATGTCCAGGAAGAAACGCGAAAACAAAGTCAGCGTGACGGATGTCAGGGCCAGGCAGGTCAGGAGATGGATCAACATGATGTGCCCCTCCGATGCGGGGGTTGCGTTGGGAATGGGCTGATCCTGCGCCGGGCGGTTTTGTTGCGGAAGGCATTCGTGACGATGGTGAATATCGACAGGAATGATGCTGTAGATCGGCGCCGCATTTACAGGCCTCTTCGCGAGCAAGCCCACGCCCACAGTTGAAGGGCATTCCCCTGTGGGAGCGGGCTTGCTCGCGAAGGCGCCCTCAAGGGCACCACCACCCTCCAGACGAACGGCCAAAACCCGCGACCTATACTCAACTCAATAGCTTTATGAGCATCGGGCATTTCGCTCGAGAATGACTGTAGGACACCGCGATCTTGAACCTGCGTTCGCTGATCGTTGTTGTGTTAGTCGTATTGGCCGGATGCGCCACGACCGCGCGTGCCCCGGTGGTGGCGCCCGTGGTGGTGATTTCGCCGGGTACCTGGCAGCAGGTGGATCGGGAGATCGTCGCCGCGTCGCAATCGGCCACCGAACAGACAAAAATCTATTCGCGCGGGGCCATGGATTACTGGCGCACGCGGGTCTATCAACTGACTGAAGAAAACTTCATTCCCTGGTTCAGCAGTTACTGGACCCAGGAGTGGCTGTCGATGAAGGTCAGTTGGTACACCATGAGCGCGGGCGGCGAGCAGGATGCCTCGGCCAAGCGCTTGGCCGCGTACCTGCTGGAGCAGTATCAGGAGCGGGTGTTGGCGCCGGTCGCAGTGGAGATCGATCCCGATGCGATTCTCGGCCTGGCCACGGCGTTCTACGTGGACATCCTTCAGGAAGAGTTGCAGAAAATTTCCCAGCGTCACGGCGTGCCGATGGCGCAGCTCAACGGGCGTCTGCAAAAGATTCCGGCAATTGCCCTCGGCCCGCCACCGGCTCGGGACGCTTCGCTGTATCAGGTGGTGCACACCGAGCCGCTGAACACCTTGCCGGCCTACGCGGCGCTGATCGACAAGATCCATAAGGCCGGCGGCAGCAAGGGCGTTGATTCGACCGAAACCGCAATGGCGCCGGTGGCCAAGCGTGCCAGCGAACGGATGGAGGCGGAGATGCCCACCCGTGGCGCCGCCAGTGCCGTGGCTGCGGCGGCGGGCAAACTGGCTGGAGGTTTGATTACCGTAGGCGTGGCGGGGATTCGCGCGATGATTCAGGCCCACGACCGGCCGGACAGCGAAGCGTTGATCCGCAGCAGCCTGGGCAACACCTTCGACAAAGCCTGGACGAAACTGGTGCAGAACCCGACCAGCGGGGTGATGGCCGGAACGCTGTACATGGCCGGGCAGATCGAGGGCAGCCTGGGCGGCGGCGCTGCGCCGTCGGTCGGTTCAGGGCAGGGCACTGTCGAATGGAGCCCGAGCGCAGCGACTACTCAACAGATCGACCCCTGACCAATATCAGCAAGGATGAATACCGTCCCTGTGGCGAGGGGGCTTGCCCCCTCACCACAAGTTCACGGTTTCCACATATTGGTCCCCAACCCAGCAGGAGAACGACCATGTCCTACGTCGATGGCTTAATCGCCGCTGTCCCCACCGCCAACCGCGAAAAATTCAAGAAACACGCCGAGACCGCCGCCGTCATCTTCAAAGAGGCCGGCGCCTTGAGCATCACCGAATGTTGGGGCGATGACGTGCCCGACGGCAAAGTGACTTCGTTTCCAATGGCGGTGAAACTCAAGGAAGACGAAACCGTGATTTTTTCCTGGATCGTCTGGCCGGACAAAGCCACCCGCGATGCCGGGATGCAGAAAGTCATGGGCGACCCGCGCATGCAGCAGGACGTCAATCCAATGCCGTTCGATGGCCAGCGCATGGTGTTTGGCGGGTTCAACATTATCGTGCAAGCGTAAACAGTCACCCCTGGATCACTCCGGCGACGGGGTGATCCTGCAACTCTTGCGGTTACGGATTTCGCTGTCCGTCGGTCGCTCCCGGACAAACTCGAAACGCGGCTCACCTTCGCTGTAGTGAACCAGCCAGCCCCATTCCAGCTCGGACTCATCCTGGCCGGGTTGTGGCGGCATTGCCCACCATGGC
>Ga0302169_10000269_pt1 | contig 16633 bp, 12 predicted proteins | sample I_Fen_N1_3_FD_193493 | JGI IMG/M metagenome (GOLD analysis project Ga0302169, IMG submission 193493) | Peat permafrost microbial communities from Stordalen Mire near Abisko, Sweden - I_Fen_N1_3 | ecosystem: Environmental > Terrestrial > Soil > Wetlands > Permafrost | place: Sweden: Abisko...
TGATCCCGGCCCTGTTGGCGGCGGAAATGACCGCTCGTACCGGTCGCGATCCAAGCCAGGCCTACCGTGCCTTGACCGATGAGCTGGGCGAGCCATTCTCGGTGCGGGTCGATGCCAAGGCCAACCCGGAACAGAAAGCCTTGCTGAGCAAGCTGTCGCCGGCGCAAGTCACCTCGACCGAACTGGCGGGCGAAGCGATCCAGAGCATCCTCAGCCACGCCCCGGGTAACGACCAGGCCATCGGTGGCCTGAAAGTCATGACCGAGAACGGCTGGTTCGCGGCGCGTCCGTCGGGCACGGAAGACATCTACAAGATCTACGCGGAAAGCTTTGTCAGCGACGATCACCTCAAGCAATTGGTGGCCGAAGCTCAAACGCTGGTCGATGGTGCCATCCGTGCCAAGTGATTGAGGGACCCTGTGGCGAGCGAGCTTGCTCCCTCGCCACAGATGCAGACGCAGAAAACACAAAAGGGGCAACCATCACGGTTGCCCCTTTTTTTGCCCGGCGTTTACCGGATCAAGCCAGGTCCACCAGAACGATTTCGCTGTCCTCGATGGCCGTTACCCGCAATACGGACTCTTGCGCCACCGCAACACCGTCTCGAGCTTGTGCACGCAAGCCATTGACCTCAATGACCCCGGTTGCCGGCACCAGGTAGGCCCGACGACCATTGTCCAGGTGATACGCGGCGGTTTCGCCGGCCTTGAGGTTCGCCGCCACCAGCCTTGCATCGGCACGGATGCGCAGGCTTTGATCGTCGCCAGCCTTGCCGCTGGCCAGGGTCACGAAACCTTCACGCTGGCCTTTTGGAAACGGCTTGGCGCCCCAGGATGGAGCCAGGCCGGATTCGTTGGGGATGATCCAGATCTGGAAGATCTTGGTGGGCGTTGCTTCCAGATTGTACTCACTGTGGGCAATCCCGGTACCCGCGCTCATGACCTGGACATCACCGGCCTCGGTACGACCCTTGTTACCCAGATTGTCCTCGTGGCTGATCGCGCCTTCACGCACGTAAGTGATGATTTCCATGTCCCGGTGAGGGTGTTTCGGAAAACCGGTGCCAGGGGCGATCACGTCGTCGTTCCAGACTCGCAGGTTGCCCCAGTTCATGCGTTTGGGGTCATGGTACTCGGCGAACGAAAAATGGTGATGGGCATCGAGCCACCCGTGGTGAGCGCCACCGAGCGAGTTGAAAGGTCTGAGTTCAAGCATGATCGTCTCCTGAAAAGGTTCGTCATGGGGCGGCAGGCCTGGGCCATGATGCGAGACCGGTGGTTGATGAGGGGCATCATCCATCAGGCAACGATCGATAAAAAGCGTAAAAAGTGCTGCATAACAATCGAATTCATTGATAGAAATTCACCTCCAAACATTATCATCGCGCTTTCAGTTCATCGTATAAGTCAATGAGTCATAAGCATTTCACTAGAACTCAAGGGCAAATGAAGACACCATAGCCCACAACAGCCTCACACCCTGGAGTCCGTCCGCGTGCCGCAACACACCCCCGATCTTCCGCCTGAACTTCGTCCTCTGGCCGAGATGCCGCTGCTCAAGCGCCTGGCTGCCAGGTTCTTCGGTCATGGCCTGACGCGCCTGCGCGCCCAACACCGCGCGTCCTGGCTGCACGGCCAGGCCGACGGCTTCCGCAGCGGGCATACCGCGGGGGTGGATTACGGCTTTAGAGAAGGCAAGCTCGAAGGGTTGGAAGAGGGGCGGCAGGTATTGCTGATTCGCGACTCGCGATCGACTGAGCATCGTCCCCCCAGTATTGACGATCACCTGTTCGACGATTGGCGTTTGCCATTGAGCGCGGAACTGAAGAAGCGCATGAAGGCCGATGTCGCCCGCTTGCTCCCGGCACACGCCCAGCCCAGCGCCGCCCAGTGGAAGATGATATTCAGTGACACGCCTTCGACCTCTGTGATCGCCGGAGCGGGCGCCGGCAAGTCGACGACCCTGGTGCTGCGGATCGTGCTACTGGCTCATTACCTGGGCTTCGAGTTGGACTCGATGACCGTGGTGACCTTCACCCGGGAGTCACGCAAGGACTTCATCAACAAGTTGATCGAATTGTTCGCACTCTGGGGGCGCGCGCTCAATCTCAAGGACGCGCGCGAGCTGGTGCGCACCTTCCACTCGCGGATTCTGCCGATGGTGCGCAGCTTGCCCGGCTTCGAACGCTTGCAGGCCTTTGAAAATCTCAACTTCAATGGACCAACCGGCGAAGAGGACGCCGACAGCAATCCGTTCGACCTGCGCATCAACGATGCCCAGCGCCAGCAACTGAATGCCTGTTATCACGCCCTGCACATGGGCGATGAGCGTTTTCGCCAACTGATCAAACCCTTGTCGCGCCACGCCTTGCAACTCAAGGAGCTGGAGCGCGATCACCCGGATGTGCAAAAGCGCATGGCGGTGACCGAACTGGCAGCCAAGCGTGATGAGGAGTTGTGCGACATTGTCGAGGATTTGTGGTTTCGCGCAGGTGCCTGGCCAATCAAAGGCATCGAGCCCAATCGCCAGGCCTTCGATATCAATGGCGCGACCTTTCATTGCCACGGCTACATTGCGTCCCTGGACGCCTGGGTCGTGCTGGGATTCGATCCTCGGGAAAACCCGCAGGTCAGCCGTCCGAACGCCAAGTTGACGGTCCGTGCAGAATGGGCCGTAAAGCGCACCTTGTTTCAAGCTTTCTGCCGTAAACCATTGATTTGGTTAGATAGTTATGATTCTTCAAAGCGTGTGCTGGCCTCGTTGGCCGGCGATGCCAGTGCCGGGCCGGGCTTTGATTACAAGGTCAAGGGCGAACTCGCGTCCGCGCCGTTGCTCGACTGTTTCGTCGCTGCAGCCGGTTTTATCGAAAACCTTGGCCTGGATGTACCGAATGCCGTCAGCCAGATGAGTTTTGCCAAGGATGATCCGGACCGGTTTTTCTTCGAGGCATTGAGTCTGTTCTGGCGAGCGCTGGAGGATCATTTGCTCGAGCAGAAACCGCCGATCATGACCTACAACCGCATGTTTGCCTTGTTCAGCGAGCATTCCCCGGAAAACCTGAAACTACTGAGCGACGGCCTGCTGCGGCCGCTCTCGCACCTGATGATCGATGAATTTCAGGACGTCTCGCCACAGATCGTCTCGTGGATTCGCGCCAGCCTGGCCGAGATTCGCAGTCGTGGCCCGGCCATGCACGTCGGGCGGGGTGCGCAGCGCTCGTCTTTGCTTTGCGTGGGGGATGACTGGCAGTCGATCTATGGTTGGCGCGGCAGTTCACCGAGCTATTTCATGGAGTTCAACAAGGAATTCTCGTCGCCCAGCACCACCAGGGTCATGCTCAGCGACAACTATCGCAGCCACCAACACATCATCGACGCTGCCGAACACATTGTCCGCGCCGCGCCAGCGATTGCGGGCAAAAAGGCCAGGGCCAGCGGTGCGCCTAAGGACTTATGGCCGGTCAACGTGCTCGATCGTGACGATCAGGGCATGGCCAAACGCTTGATGGACCACTATCGCAAGGGCGATTCAATCTTGATGCTTTATCGAAAAAGTAGCGATAAGTTATTGATTGAACAGCATATTCAGTCTGTAGTTAATGTGGATTCTAGCTTGCCGTACCAGGCCCGGCGCCTGAAACAACTGACCTATCACAGCGCCAAGGGCTTGCAGGCTGATGCCGTGTTCCTGCTCGGCGACTGCCAGCACTTGACCAGCTCACCGTACAAGAATCAGGTCTACCGCATGGCGGGGCTGGGCAAGGCCGGCGACAGCGAGCCTTATGACACGGCGCAGAAGGATGAAATCCTGCGGCTGGCTTATGTCGGCATTACCCGGGCCGTCAGTCATTGCTACTGGTATGTTGACGCGCAGGAAACCCAGGCGGTGAATATGCCCAGGGCTTCAGACCGCATCGGCAAGGGGAAGGCGTTTTTTGTCGATCATCGCGACTGCAAGACCGCAGTCTGAGGCTTTAAATCCCGTCTAACAAAAAGCCCGCATAACGCGGGCTTTTTCGTGGCATTCAGCCTTCAGGCATAGCTCCTGAGGGCCACCGGGGGAATGAACGCTTCCAGCTCATCCTCCACGGCTTCGATTATTCGTTCCACATCCGCCGCATTCATGACGGTTGCGCAAGGAATTCCGGCAATGGCGATCATGGTCTCGCCAGTGGCTCGATCGAACAGGCGGGCAATCATGCTGCCCGGGGCATCCATGCTCGCCTCGAAACCCATGGGATGAAAATGCCAGCGCATCAGCTGGCAGGCGTTTGGGAAGGTGACCTTACTGAACCCTTTATTCATATGTTGCCCGCCTTCTTCATCGAGCGCTTCCGTTAGCTCATGGTAGGTGGGAAGAACCTTCATTGGTTCAACCGGTGACAGACTTTAAAAGTAGCACCCGGATGTGAAAATCATGTGTTTTTTTTCAGTTCGTTTGGCGATTGCTTGTGGTTTTCTTGATCCAGAGCACGTCCGGGCTGGTTTCCTGATGAAGGGTTGCCCGCCGCGGGTCATTGAAGCGGCGGCAGAAGTTCGGCAAGCTCGTTGTTTTTCGTCGAGACCCTTATGCACGCCGAGGATGATGGCCCGCAGCAAACCCAGGCCACGGGCGAAACGGTGATGCGCTATCACCTGCGCTGGAAGCACCGGGACCTGGACGGTGTCATGGCGCTGTATCACCCCGATGTTCAGTACAGCGATTTTTTCCAGAACCGGGTCATGGGCCTGGACGAACTGCGCGAATACGTACGCAACAGCATGCCACGGGACCCGGATGAGGCGCTGGAACACTCCGATCGCATTCGCCTGGACGGCAACACCGCTTTCATTCAGTACCGCATCACCCTGCGCGGCGGTGAGGGCCTGGTGTCGTTTCGCGCCAGTGAAGCGATCACGGTACGCGACGGACTGATCTGGCGGGTCAACGAATACGCCTCGCTGGTGCACGAGCAGCCCGTCAGCACCACCACCGGGCAACAACGGCCCGCAGCCAGTCGACTGGGTCTGTCGCCGCGTCAACTGAGCTTCATGGCGCAGGACTTGCAGCAGTACTTCCAACGCCAGCAGCCGTATCTCGACCCTGAACTTGACTTGCAGCGAGTGGCGAAGGAGTGTGGGTACAGCCGTAATCAAATCTCCTACCTGCTCAATCAGGTGCTGGGCCAGAGTTTCTATCGCTACGTCAACCAGGCACGCCTGCAACACCTGCTCGCGGCGCTGGACAGTGCCACGCCCCCGGTGCGCATCGACGAACTGGCATTTGCCGCCGGGTTCAATTCGCTGTCGGCGTTCTACAGCTGTTTCCGCCAGCACACCGGCCAGTCGCCCAAGGCCTACGTCAAACAAATTTCCTTGCGTGCACGCGCGCAAGACAGCCTCTGAGTCCAGGCACTAGGATCAGCGCCATCGAAGTTTGAGTGGCGGAGTCTTGCATGCCGGCGTGGCGCACTATCAGTTTGTGGATGGACCAACTCGACGAGCCATTACTCGCTCGTCCGGCACTGGATCAGGATCTGGATATCGACGTAGCGATCATCGGCGCCGGATACACCGGCCTGTGGACCGCGTACTACCTCAAGCGCCAGGCGCCGTCGCTGAACATTGCCATCATCGAGGCGCAGACCGCTGGTTTTGGTGCCTCGGGGCGCAATGGCGGCTGGCTGATGGGCAATCTGCTGGGCGAAGACCGGTTGCTGGCCCCGCTGTCGCCGCAACAGCGCCGGGCGTCGTATGACCTGCTGCAGCGGATTCCTGACGAAGTGCAGATCGTCCTCGAACGTGAAGGCATCGACTGCGATTACCGCAAGGGTGGGGTGCTTTACTGCGCCGCCCGCTACCCTGAACAGGAGGCGAGCCTTCGCCAGTATCTGGACTCGCTCTACAGCCAGGGCCTTAACGAAAACGATTATCGCTGGCTCAGTGCGCAGCAGTTGGCGCAACACATCCGCATCGCCAAGCCCTATGGCGGTGTCTACGCCCCGCACGTCGCGACCCTGCACCCGGCCAAACTGGTACGTGGCCTGGCGCGCACCGTCGAGCGCATGGGCGTCAGGATTTACGAAAACAGCCCAGTTACCCACTGGCAGGCGGGTGGCCTGCGCACGGCGCAAGCCACGGTTCGCAGCCGCTGGGTAGTACCGGCGGTGGAAGGCTATTCAGTCACCTTGCCGCCGCTGGGGCGTTACCAGTTGCCGGTACAAAGCCTGATCGTCGCCACCGAGCCTTTATCTGCGGCCACCTGGGACGAAATTGGCCTGAGCAATGGCCAGGCGTTCAGCGAAAGCAGCCGTCAGGTCACGTACGGCCAACGCACGGCTGACAACCGCTTGATCTTCGGCGCGCGCGGCGGTTACCAGTTTGCCGGCAAATTACGCCATGACTTCAATCTGACCGGCAGCGAAATCGAGCTGCGACGCTATCTGTTCAGCGAGTTGTTCCCGCAGCTCAAGAACGTGCAGATCACCCATGGCTGGGGCGGCAACCTGGGCATGTCGCGGCGCTTCAAGCCGCACATGCTCTGCGACCAGGCCAGTGGCATCGCCGTGTCCGGCGGTTATGGCGGGGAGGGCGTGGGCGCCAGCAACCTGGGCGGGCGAACCCTCGCCGACCTGATCCTGCAGCGCGACACCGAGCTGGTTCACCAACCGTGGGTCATCCCCCAGCGCGGGCTCGACGCCCTCAGGGCCTGGGAGCCCGAACCCTGCCGCTGGCTCGGCTACAACGCGATCATCCGCAGCTTCGTCCACGAAGACCAGACCCTGGCCAACCCGGCCACCGCGCCCTGGCGGCGCAAGCTTGCCAGCGGGGTCGCGGGTTTCATGGAAGGTTTCATGCACTAACCGACGCGCTCTTCATCCACAGGCTTGATCCACAGGTACTCCCATGAGCATCACGCAATTCAAGAACACTGCAACCCTGACACTGCAAGAGTCGAATCCGGTCGCCGTACCGCTGGGCTTGCCCGTGGCAGTCGCATCGGCCACCAGCGTCGAACGCGACGACGGCGTCGAAACCGGGGTTTGGCAATGCACCCCCGGTCGCTGGCGGCGGCAGATCGTCGCCCAGGAGTTCTGCCACTTCATCCAGGGCAGATGCACCTTCACCCCGGATGGCGGCGAAACCCTGCACATAGCAGCCGGCGATGCATTGATGTTGCCAGCCAACACCCTCGGCATCTGGGATATCCAGGAAACCGTGCGCAAGACCTACGTTTTGATTTTTTGATCCCGCAAATGTGAAAGCTGATCCCTTGATTGCCTGCCAAACAACAACAACCTCTACAGGAATCGACTCATGATCCGAAAGACCATGACCCTGGCACCGCTGATGCTCGTCGCTTCGATCAGTCAGGCCGCCGACGCCGTCAAGATCTACAACTGGTCGGACTACATCGCACCGGACACCACCAAAAACTTCCAGAAAGACACCGGCATCGGCTTTACCTACGACGTCTACGACAGCAATGAAACCCTCGATGGCAAGTTGATGACCGGAAAATCCGGTTACGACGTGGTGTTTCCGTCCAACCACTTCATGGCGCGGCAAATTGAAGGCAAGGCGCTGAAGAAGCTCGACAAGAGCCAGTTGCCGAACTGGAAAAACCTCAATCCGGTGCTGCTCAAGGCTTTGCAGACCAACGATCCGGGTAACGAACACGGTTTTCCGTACCTGTGGGGCAGTACCGGGATCGGCTACAACGTTGCCAAAGTCAAAGCGGTGCTGGGTGACAACGCGCCGGTGGATTCCTGGGACCTGATCTTCAAGCCCGAGAACATGCAAAAACTGCAGAAGTGCGGCGTGGCGATTCTCGACAACGGCCCGGAGTTGCTGCCTGCCGCCCTGAACTACCTGGGCCTGGCGCCTCACAGTAAAAACCCGGAAGACTACAAGAAGGCTGAAGCGCTGCTGTTGAAAGTCCGGCCGTATGTCAGCTATTTCCACTCGTCCAAATACACCAGTGACCTGGCCAACGGCGACATCTGCGTGGCAGTGGGCTTCTCCGGCGACATCCTGCAAGCGGAAAACCGCGCCAGGGAAGCCAGGAACGGTATCGACATTGGTTATTCGATTCCCAAGGAAGGCGCCGCGATCTGGTTCGACATGGTGGCCATGCCGGTCGATGCCCCGGACGAAAAGGCCGGTTACGCCTTCATGAATTACCTGCTGCGCCCGGACGTCATGGCCGGCATCAGTAACTACGTGCACTATGCCAATGGCAACGAACAGGCCGACAGCCTGATCGAACCGACGATCAAGAACGACACCAAGGTCTATCCGAGCCCGGACATGATGGGCAAATTGTTCGCCCTGGAAGCCATGCCGCTGAACATCGACCGGGTTCGTACCCGTGTCTGGAACAAGATTCGCACCGGTAGCTAACCGTTTCAGGCCATCGGGACAGGACGTCCCGGTGGGTAATCAGCCAACAGGCTCGGCCTTGCAACTCATTTGTGCCGAGCCGGGTATCTGCAAAAAGGCCTCGTCGCCGTTGTGCCAGAAGCTGTAGGTCCCCCTGAAGTCCTTGCCGCTGTATCGGGTGCCGATATCGCTTGGCTGCTGGTTCAGGGTGACGGAGGTGTTCGCCCACTTCAGGTACACGACACCCGGCTCGACCGTGAAGAAGCTGGCCGCGATCAGCGCGTTCAATCCCGTGCAACGAAAAGCCACCGGGCCTTCAGTCAGGCGGCCTGGATCCTTGGTCCTGGCGATGGCTGAGCCCTGGCGCAGTTGATAGGCGCGCTCGGCATAACTGCGGACCGTGCAGGCCTTGGGCTCGCGATCCGTGGCGCACTGATTACGGGCGTCGAGCCAGAACTGCTGGTCGATTTCGACCTTGTTGCGAGGCGGTACGGCGTGATCATCCGTGAGCACCAGTAGATAGAGACGCTGCAGTTCGATGTCCATTTGCGCCAGCTGCGGGTCGCGACAGATCAGTTTTTCGATGGATGCCCTGGTCGTGGCGCAATCGAAGCTGGTCTTGAATTCTCGCGAAGCAGTGGCGGCACTTGCGCACAGGCTCGTTGCCGCGCACGCGCTGGCGGCGAGGAGAGCGGCCAAAAGGGGGGTGAGCATTTTCATTTCGGCTTCACCTGGATCATGACGTGTTGGCTGTGCAAACATTCGCTCGCACTGGGTGTATCGCAGTGTAAGGCAGGTATCGAAACCTGCCACACCAAGGGGGATAGGCAGCAAGGGACGTGATCAACTGCAACAGGCTACTCAGTCTTCCCGACGGATCGTGGACACGTCATTGGCGTTGACCCTGACCTTGGCCCCGGAAATATCCTCGAACTCGAAAAAGCCGTCCTTGGTCTTGGTTTTCGGCATGTCCTTGGTCAAGTACTGAGTACCGTTCTGCAGTGTCACCACCGTTGGCGTCGAGCAACCGGCCAGGGCCAGTAAGGCCGCGATCGCCAGGGGCAGGCCCAGGGTCTTGATGTTCATAACCACCTCTCATGCTTCAAATAAGACAGTGCGACTGTCGCGAACGACTGCGCTTCTTACGCGGTTGGTGTCATGCAATGGCAGAAAGTTCGACGCCGGCTGAAAATTACCCGGCTACGCCGCCATTTATCCCTTTTCGTTTGCATCGGACAGGGCGTAACTGGTATCTGTACGCATAACCAGTACTCGCTTGCCATGGCCCTTTTTCCAGTGACTGCAAACCCTCTCGACGATCCGTTCTATTACCTCAACAATTTCATGCAGGTGCTTGATTGGCTTGAGCATCGCTATGCCGATGTACTGAGCGTCGAGGAGCAGTGCTTCATTCGCCAGTTCAATGGCCTGGCGCGTGAATCCCGAGGGCTGCTGGTCAGGATGGTCATGCGCAAGGGGATCCACTTCAGGGCCGGCAAGCTGCATTACCCCGAGATCGGCGAGATCGCCCACGCCGCCGGCCCGTTACTGGCGCTGGGCTGGATCGATGAGCAGGCGCCGTTGACGCTCGAAGCGCTGTTCGAGGTCCTGCTCAAGGCCGAAATCCTGCAATGCCTGGGTAGCGCCATCGATCAGCCCAAGGGCAAAAAAGCCGATTGGCTGCCAGCGCTGAGCGAGCAATTTACGCAGCCCCAACGCTTCTGCGACTGGTGCCCGACACTGGATGATCGCCTGTTCAGCCTGACCATCATGGGCCTGTGCGATCGCTTGCGCCTGATGTTTTTTGGCAATCTTTACCAGGACTGGTCGGAATTCGTCCTGGCCGACCTCGGCATCTTCACCTACGAAAAAGTCGAGTTCAGCGCCGACTCCCGGGGCTTGCGTAGCCGTGAGGACGTGGATGCCTGCCTGTTCCTGCATGAGCAACAGCAGCAGTTCGAGGCCGGTGAGGCGCTCGCCGGGGTTGTCGAGCGGATCAACGGGCTGACGCTGAGCAATCCCTGGCTGCAAAGACGCCGAGACAAGTTGCTGTTCCAGATTGGCCAACACTGCGAACGCATTGCCGATTTCTCCAGCGCGTTGGCCCTGTACCGCCAGTGCGCCTATCCCGGCGCGCGCCTGCGGCTGATTCGCGTACTGGAGCGTTGCGAGGAGTATGAACGGGCCCTGGACCTGGCAACCCAGGCCGGGCAATCACCGCAAAGCGCCGCCGAACAGCAACAATTGCTTCGCCTGCTGCCCAGGCTGCGGCGCAAACTCGGCGGGCCGGCGATCAAGCGTGCATCCCCTCGGCAAATGGTGCGCCTGGACCTGCAATTGCCCAGGGTCGATCCGGCATTGTCGGTGGAGTACCACGTCCAGGCGCACTTGTCCGAAGCCTCTGCGCCGGTCCATTACGTTGAAAACAGCTTGATCAACTCGTTGTTTGGCCTGCTGTGCTGGCCAGCGATCTTCGCGCCGTTGCCAGGGGCGTTTTTCCACCCTTTCCAACGCGGCCCGGTGGATCTGCTGAGTGAGGATTTCCATGGTCGACGTGCCGATCTGTTCCAGGCATGCCTCGCCGAACTCGATGATGGCCGTTACCTGCAGACCATTGGTGAACGCTACGTGCAAAAGTGGGGCGTGCAGTCGCCGTTCGTGTTCTGGGGCGTGCTCAGCGAGGAGCTGCTGGAGCAGGCCCTCGACTGCTTGCCGGCCGAGCACCTCAAGCACTGGTTCAACCGCTTGCTGCTGGACATCAAGGCCAATCGCGCCGGCATGCCGGACCTCATCCAGTTCTGGCCGCAGCAAAAGACCTACCGCATGATCGAAGTCAAAGGTCCCGGGGATCGCCTGCAGGATAACCAGCTGCGCTGGCTGGAGTTTTGCCATGAGCACCAGATGCCGATTGCCGTGTGCTACGTGCAATGGGCGGAGCAAGACGCTTGAGCTATAGCATCGCGGTACGGGCGTTGTGTGAGTTCACCGCCAAGGTCGGTGACCTCGACCTGCGCTTCACACCGTCGCCGACCGCGCTGGAAGGCATCGTCGGCCATCGCACCGTGGCGTCCCGGCGCAGCGAGGGTTACCAGAGTGAAGTCGCGCTTGAGGGGCAATATCGGAACCTGACCGTCAAGGGCAGGGCGGATGGCTACGATCCCGGGCAAAACTGCCTGGAAGAAGTCAAGACCTACCGTGGCGACTTGAGCAAGCAACCCGCCAACCACCGTCAACTGCACTGGGCCCAAGCGAAAGTCTACGGCTGGTTGATGTGTTGCAAGCTCCAACTTGAGCAGATCAACCTGGCGCTGGTGTACTTCGACATCGTCAGCGAAAAGGAAACCTGCCTGCTCGAATCCTTCAGCGAGGCCCACTTGAGGCTGTTCTTCGAGGACCATTGCGCACGGTTCCTGCACTGGGCCGAGCAGGAATTGGCCCATCGCGAGGCGCGTAATCGGGCCGCGCAGCAGCTCGCGTTTCCCCATGCCGGTTTTCGACCGGGCCAGCGCCATCTGGCCGAGTCGGTGTTCAAGGCCGTCAGTACGGGCCGCTGCCTGATGGCCCAGGCACCGACGGGGATTGGCAAGACCGTCGGCACCTTGTTTCCGATGCTCAAGGCCCTGGCGCCCCGGCAACTGGACAAGGTGTTCTTCCTCACGGCGAAGACCCCCGGGCGAAAACTGGCTCTGGACGCTGCCCAGGTGATCCTCGATAGCGCCGACGCGCCACCCTTGCGGGTCCTGGAAATGATCGCCCGGGACAAGGCCTGCGAACACCCGGACAAGGCCTGCCACGGTGAATCCTGCCCGTTGGCCCAGGGCTTCTATGACCGCTTGCCGGCCGCGCGCCAGGCCGCCAGTGAGCTGAAGCTGTTGAATCAGGGCGCCTTGCGCCAGGTCGCGCTGGAACATGCGGTATGCCCGTATTACCTGAGCCAGGAAATGGCCCGGTGGGCAGACGTGGTGGTTGCCGACTACAACTATTACTTCGATTTCAGCGCCTTGCTGTTCGGGCTGGCCCAGGCCAACCACTGGACAGTCGCGGTACTGGTGGACGAAGCGCACAATCTGGTGGAGCGTGGCCGCCAGATGTATAGCGCCAGTCTTGATCAATCGACCCTCAACGGCGTACGAAAAACCGCTCCCCAGGTGCTGAAAAAGCCCCTGCAACGAGTCAACCGCGAATGGAATGCCCTGCACAACCTGCAACCGGGCGTCTACCAGGCTTATGACAAGGCGCCGGAAAAATTGCTCCAGGCGTTGTCATCGTGCAGTGCCAGCATCGGCGACTATTTGAACGATCACCCGCAAGGGCTGGACAGCGCGTTACAGAGTTTTTACTTCGAGATGCTGCAGTTCTGCCGCGTGGCCGAACTCTTCGATGAACAGTTCCTGTTCGACATCAGCAAGCGCGACCTCGATCGCCAACGCAACCTGTCGCAACTGTGCCTGCGCAATGTCGTACCCGCCGGTTTCATCGGGCCACGCCTGAGCGCCGCACGCAGCACCGTGTTGTTTTCGGCGACCCTCAGCCCTCGTCACTATTACGCCGATCTGCTGGGCACACCGGCCAACACAGTGTGCATCGACGTCGAATCACCGTTTCATGCCGAGCAATTGCAAGTGCACATCGTCGACCGGATCTCCACCCGATTCGTCCATCGAGAGGCGTCCCTTGCGCCGATAGTCGAGCTGATCGCCAACCAGTTCACCCGGCGCCCCGGCAACTACCTGGCGTTCTTCAGCAGCTTCGATTATTTGCAGCAAGTGGCGCAGTTGCTGGCCCAGCGGTACCCGCAGGTCACGCTGTGGACGCAGTCTCGCGGCATGGCGGAAGAACAGCGCCAGCAGTTTCTCGATCAATTCACCGATGGCGGACAAGGCGTCGGTTTTGCGGTGCTGGGCGGCGCATTTGGCGAAGGCATCGACTTGCCCGGAGCACGACTGATCGGTGCGTTCATCGCCACCCTGGGCCTGGCGCAGCTCAACCCGGTCAATGAACAGCTGAAGCGGCGCATGGCGGCGATTTTCGGTGCGGGCTACGACTACACCTACCTGTTTCCCGGCGTGCAGAAAGTGGTGCAGGCCGCCGGACGGGTGATTCGCACCCAACAAGACCAGGGGGTGGTGATGTTGATCGATGACCGATTTGCCGAGAGCAAGGTCAAGCAACTGCTGCCGAGTTGGTGGTCGATTGCGCCCACGCTCTGATGGCCTGGCGTTTTTCGGCTTACCAGGCGCCCGGTTTGCCGCATACTCCAGTTAAACAAAAGTGCCGAGGGATCAATGAGCCAGGATCGAAGCAAAGCCGACGCCTTTGAGGACAAGCGTCTTCGCCTGTTGATCGATGCAGTGATTGACTACGCGATCTACATGATTGACCCCGACGGCATCATCACCAGTTGGAACGCAGGCGCGAGGCGTTTCAAGGGCTACGAGGAGGCCGAAATCCTCGGCCAGCATTTCTCCCGCTTCTATACCGAAGAGGACCGCCGTGCCGGCTTACCCCAACGGGCGCTGGATACGGCGATTCACGAAGGGCGCTTCGAAGGCGAAGGCTGGCGCGTGCGCAAGGACGGCACGCACTTCTGGTCCCACGTGGTGATCGACCCGATTCTCGACCCGTCGGGCCAATTGCTGGGGTTTGCCAAGATCACCCGTGATTTGACCGACCGCAAAATGGCCGAGGAAACCCTCAAGCAGAGCGAGCAGCAGTTCCGCTTGCTGGTGCAAAGTGTCACCGACTATGCCATCTACATGCTCGCCCCGGATGGACGTGTGACCAACTGGAATCTGGGGGCGCAGCGCATCAAGGGCTATTTGCCCCGGGAAGTGATCGGCGAGCATTTCTCGATGTTTTACAGCGCTGAAGACCGCGAGGCCGGCGAACCGCAGCGAACCCTGGAAACCGCGACCCGTGAAGGGCGATTCGAAAGCAAGGGCTGGCGCGTGCGCAAGGATGGCACGCGGTTTCTTGCGCATGTCGTGGTCGACCCGATCTGGGGTGACACCGGTACCTTGCTCGGTTTCGCCAAGATCACCCGCGACATCACCGAAGCGACACAGGCCCAGCAGACGCTGGAGCAAACCCGCGAAGCACTGTTCCAGGCGCAGAAAATGCAGGCCATCGGCCAACTCAGCGGCGGGATCGCCCACGACTTCAATAACTTGCTGACCGTCATCCTTGGCAATCTGGAAATCGTTCGCAAACGTCTGGCGGATGACCCGAAAGTCGTGCGTTTGCTCGACAACGCCACCCAGGGAGCGCTGCGCGGTGTCTCCCTGACCCAGCGCATGCTGGCCTTTGCCCGGCGTCAGGAGCTGAAGTCCGAACCGGTCGAGATTCCGGCCCTGGTGCAAGGGATTTCCGGTCTGCTGCGCAGTTCGCTGGGACCTTCAGTGATATTGGAAACGCATTTTCCACCGGGGCTTGAGCCGGTGATGGCCGACGTCAACCAACTTGAACTGGCCATGCTGAACCTGGCCACCAACGCCCGTGACGCCATGCCCCATGGCGGCAAAATCGTCATCAGCGCGCGAACCGAAGAGATCCACAAGGGCAGTCGCCCGGCACTGGTTCCCGGTCGTTATGTGTGCCTGAGTGTCACCGATACCGGGGAGGGCATGGATGAGACGACGCTGGCGTCGGCGATGGACCCTTTCTTCACCACCAAGGGACTGGGCAAAGGCACGGGGCTGGGGTTGTCGATGGTCCACGGTTTTATCGCGCAACTGGGCGGGCGATTCGTGCTCAAGAGCCAGAAAGACCAAGGCACCACGGCGCAACTGTGGTTGCCCGTCGCTACCGCTAACACCACCGCCGTCCTCGTCGCCGACGAACCCGCAGCGGCCGATGTTCCTCGCCTGTGCGTCCTGGTGGTGGATGACGACAGCCTGGTGCGGACCAGCACCTGTCTGTTACTGGAAGACCTTGGACATCGAGTCATTAGCGCAACGTCCGGTGTCCAGGCACTGGAAGTGTTTGTGGGGCAAAAGGGCATTGACCTGGTAATCACCGACATGGCCATGCCGCAAATGAGTGGTGCGCAACTGGCGGATGCGATCCGCACACTGGACCCCAACGTACCGATTGTCCTGGCCACCGGTTATGCCGAGCGACTGGAAGGCTTTGCCGCCAAACTGCCAAGGCTGTCGAAACCCTTTACCCAACTCAACCTGGTGGAAGTGATTGCTTCGGCGATGAAGTGAGTTCTATCTTTTGCTGCCATCCAGACGACGCTTGCCCGCGATAGCGTTGTGTCAGTCTCCAACTCTATTGACTGATGCACAGCTATCGCGGGCAAGCCCGCTCCCACAGGGATGCTGGTTGTTATTGAGGATGTATCAGGCCTTGAGGTGGCGCAAACTGCGCTCCATCCGCGCGATGCCTTCTTCGAGCAATGAGCGCGGGCAGCCGAAGTTCAAGCGCACGAACTGTTGACAGTCATCGCCGAAGTCCAGGCCAGCGCTCAAGCCGACTTTGGCCTGTTCGAGGAAAAACTGCTGCGGGTTGTCCAGTCCCAGCGCCGAGCAGTCGAGCCAGGCCAGGTAGGTGCTTTGCGGCACGTTCATGCTGATACCCGGCAGGCGGCTGCGTACGGCCTCGACCAGGTAATCGCGGTTGCCTTGCAGGTAGGCCTTGAGTTCGTCCAGCCAGGGCGCGGCTTCGCTGTAGGCGACGCGGGTGGCTTCCAGGCCCAGGGGATTGACGCTGTCGACCATGCCGCAACGGGCCTGGTTGACCCGCTCGCGCAGTTGACGGTCCTGAATGATCATGAACGAGGTTTTCAACCCGGCGATGTTGTAGGCCTTGCTGGCCGACATCAGGGTGATGGTGCGCTGGGCGACTTTGGGGCTCAGCGTCGCCATCGGAATGTGCTGGCGAGCGTCGAAACACAACTCGGCGTGGATTTCGTCGGAGATGATCCAGGCCTCATGCTCCAGGCAGATATCGGCAATGGCCTGCAACTCTGCGCGCGGGAAGGCTTTACCCAGGGGGTTGTGCGGGTTGCTCAACAGCAGGGCGCCGCCACCTTGCAGCGACTGGCTCAAGGTCGCCAGTGGCGTAGTGTAGGTGCCGTCAGGCTGCGCCGCGAAGCCCAATTCGACCTTGTTCAACCCCCAATGGCCCGGCGCATGGCGCAACGGCGGGTAATTGGGCACCTGTACGACGACGTTCTGTTGCGGTTGGACCAGGGCCTTCAACGCCATGTTGAAACCTGACTCGACGCCGGGCAGGAAAATCAGTTCCTGTGGCTCCACGCGCCAGGCGTA
>Ga0302169_10000270_pt1 | contig 16596 bp, 19 predicted proteins | sample I_Fen_N1_3_FD_193493 | JGI IMG/M metagenome (GOLD analysis project Ga0302169, IMG submission 193493) | Peat permafrost microbial communities from Stordalen Mire near Abisko, Sweden - I_Fen_N1_3 | ecosystem: Environmental > Terrestrial > Soil > Wetlands > Permafrost | place: Sweden: Abisko...
AGACGTACGACGAACTTGTCAGCCGTACGGCTGGAATAAATTGCCTGTTTCAATGGGCGCATATATTTAACCGGTTAGTTCAGGGGAGCGGTTCTCGGGATTGGCCGCAGGATGTCTGGTAGGACAAGCTTACTGGCCAAATGTTCAACCTGAATTGAAAGAGGCCCGCATCATGCCTCATAGAAGCCATATCATTGGCGTCAATTCTGTGACAAATATTGAGCCGGGTAAAGGCTTAATGCCAGCACCCCTTGTCAGAAATGTGGACTGGTTGGAAAAGTTTGCCCAGTGTCACATTGCTGACCGCGTCCTCTGTCCCCACAAGTGATGTCTGACGACGCGTGAAGGTGCATGCTATGCGGATTCGATCCTTGATCCTTGTCTGATACAGGATAGTGGCAAATGGCCGATTTACTAGGGGTCAACTTGCTTTGGGGGATGATTCAGGATGGATGGCAGGCTGATTTATCTGATGGGGCCTTCCGGCTCCGGCAAAGACAGCCTCATTGACGCGGCTCGAAAACCTTTGCAGTTGATGAACTGTGAAGTGGTGCGGCGGTTCATCACGCGTTCGGCCGAGTCTGTGGGAGAGGATGCTGTTGGCGTCTCCCGCGAGGAATTCCTGCATCTAAAAGATGCGGGTGACTTCGCGCTGTCGTGGCACGCCAATGGCCTGGATTATGGGATTCCGATTCAGATCGATCAGTGGCTCAAGGATGGCCGGCATGTATTGGTCAACGGTTCTCGCGGTCATCTTGCCGAGGCGCTACAGCGTTATCCGGATCTGGTGCCAGTACTGTTGACCGTCAAGGATGAAGTGTTGCGCGAACGTCTTGTGCGGCGTGGTCGGGAGAGTCTGGCGGAAATTGAAGACAGGCTAGGCCGCAATGCACAGTTCAGGGCTGACGATGAGCCAGTCCATCGACTCGATAATTCTGGCGAACTCGCCGTGACCGTTGCCCGTCTCCTCGATCTATTGAAACTTAACGCAGCACCGGATCAAACTTGATTTTTCGTCCGGCAATCAGCGCCAACACAAACAACCCGGCAAAAACGCCGCAGGCAATCAGCGGCAGGGTGATGGCCGCCTCCTGAACCAAAGCCAAATGGAGAATGCCGCTCAGTAAGGCGAGGATCAAAAATCCTGCGGCTGATTTGGACATGCTGTGCTCCTGTTAGGGGGATTCAAAATACAAAGCGTTCGGAAGGCTGCGACGCCGATTCAATTTGCTGGCTCACATCCTGGTGAATAAACCCGCCCTGATCGCTCAAGACCGCCAATTGCGGGGCCTTTTGCAGCTGCAGGTAATGCGGCATGCGTTGAGCAACCTGCACCGCGCTGTTCTCGGGGGCAAAATGAAAACCCGCCAGCACTGCCAGGGCGATCGCATTCGAGAGTAAAAGGGCGCGGTTCATGAGGCTCACCTCTGTTGTTCTTGAGAACAGCTGAAGCAGCCCGCGTGCCAACAGTTTAACGGCTATTAAATCCTTTAAAAACAAGGAATTAACTCATCGTTGAGTAGTGGTGGCATTGCAAATTGCAATGCTGGCATTTTGAGAGGATGCAAATTGCCCGGTAAACAAAGCCACAGCCCGGCATGGCGTCTGCCTACACTTAAAAAGCCCTACGGACGACATGACAAATCCGGGCCTGCCCGTTACCATGCACGCCGTCCATCGCACCGTATTCTTGCGGGCGACATGTGTCTCAGTAGCTCAATTGGATAGAGCATCCCCCTCCTAAGGGGAAGGTTGGCAGTTCGAACCTGCCCTGGGACACCATCTATTTCATGGCGCCTTGCGCAACGCGCCGTTTCTGTTAGTGCCCGCATCGCACATTCCCTACTGATTCGTTTCCAGAGGCTTAGGCGCTAATGGTTGAAGAAGAGCTGTCCAGGCCCGGCGCAATCAGTCTTCGTGAGGCGTTCTGGTTCTGGTTGAAGCTTGGCTTCATCAGTTTCGGCGGGCCTGCGGGGCAGATCTCGATCATGCACCAGGAACTGGTCGAACGACGGCGCTGGATCTCCGAGCGCCGATTCCTGCATGCCCTCAACTACTGCATGTTGCTCCCCGGGCCAGAAGCCCAGCAATTGGCCACCTATATCGGCTGGCTGATGCATCGAACCTGGGGTGGGGTGATTGCCGGCGCGCTGTTTGTGCTGCCCTCGTTGTTCATCCTGATTGCGTTGTCGTGGATGTACATTGCCTTTGGCGAAGTGCCGGTGGTGGCCGGGCTTTTCTATGGCATCAAGCCGGCCGTGACCGCTATTGTCGTGCAGGCGGCCCATCGAATCGGCTCTCGGGCACTGAAAAACAATTGGCTATGGGCGATAGCAGCCGCTTCATTCACCGCCATCTTCGCCTTCAATGTTCCGTTCCCACTGATCGTTCTGGGCGCAGCAGTGATCGGCTATGTCGGCGGGCGACTCGCGCCCGAAAAGTTCAGGACTGGTGGCCATGGCGCTGCCAAAAAGTCCTTCGGCCCGGCCTTGATCGATGATGACACTCCGTCCCCGGCGCATGCCCGATTCAGCTGGTTGAAGCTGGTATCGCTCGCATTGATCGGCGCCGCGCTATGGGGCTTGCCAATGGGGATTTTGACCATGCTCTTTGGCTGGGAAGGCACGTTAACCCAGATGGGCTGGTTCTTCACCAAGGCAGCATTGCTGACCTTTGGCGGAGCGTACGCCGTGCTTCCGTATGTCTATCAGGGGGCGGTCGGCCATTACGGCTGGCTGACACCGACGCAGATGATTGATGGCCTGGCGCTCGGCGAAACCACGCCCGGGCCGCTGATCATGGTCGTGGCCTTCGTCAGCTTTGTCGGGGCGTATGTCGCACAGGTGTTCGGCAGTGAGCATGTTTTTCTGGCGGGAGCCGTTGCCGCCTGCCTGGTGACCTGGTTTACCTTCCTGCCCTCGTTTCTGTTCATCCTCGCGGGCGGCCCATTGGTCGAGTCGACCCACAATGAGCTCAAGTTCACCGCGCCACTGACCGCGATTACAGCAGCCGTCGTGGGTGTGATTCTCAATCTGGCGTGTTTCTTCGGTTACCACGTGCTGTGGCCAAAGGGATTCAGCGGCCACCTCGATTGGCCCTCGGCGCTGATCGCGATAGCCGCGGCCATTGCTTTGTTCGGCTTCAAGCGGGGCGTCATTCAGGTGCTGATGGCCTGTGCTGTCGTCGGTCTTGCGGTGCATCTGCTGCGCTAAATAAAGTACGAGTTAGTTAATAGTGGTCGGTGCATCGCCTATATAACTCCCCCCCTTCAAATATTTAGCCATCGCTTGAAAGTCACTTCGTCTCAAGGTTACGGCACTCTTGGCCGATAACCCGAACGGTCATGCTCTCCTTCTTAACATTGCCTGGAAATCTTCGATGCTGTCGTATCACCAAAAGAGTTTTCTGATCGTCGATGATTTCTCGGATTTCCGCAGTTCCGTCAGGTCCATGCTGCGTGAGCTGGGCGTCAAGGACGTGGATACCGCAGATTCTGGCGAGCAGGCGCTGCGCATGTGTTCGCAGAAGGCCTACGATTTTATCCTGCAGGATTTCCACCTCGGCGACGGCAAGAAGAACGGTCAGCAGGTGCTCGAAGACTTGATGATCGAGAAGCTGATCAGCCGTGAAAGCGTGTTCGTCATGGTCACCGCCGAAACCAGTCAGGCCATGGTACTCAGTGCGCTGGAGCATGAGCCGGATGCCTACCTGACCAAGCCGTTCAACCGCTCGGGCCTGGCTCAACGTCTGGAGCGCCTGGAGCAGCGCAAGAACTTGCTCAAGCCGATCCTGCAAGCCCTCGACCGTGGCAAGCCGCTGGAAGTGCTCAATGCCTGCATCGAGTTGTGCAAGAAAGACATCCGTTATTCGCCGCTGTGCCTGCGCTACCGCGCGGATGCATTGCGCGACCTGAATCAGAACGAAGCGCTGGAACGTCTTTACGACAGCATCATTGCTGATCGACCGTTGCCATGGGCGTTCGCCGGGTTGGGCCAACTGCTGTTCAAGCGCGGCCAGGTCAGTCAGGCCAAGGGCATCTATGAAAAAGCCCTGAAAGTGTTTCCGATGATGCCGGCGCTGTATGACGGCATGGCCGACGTGTTGGTGGTCGAAGGCGACACCAGGGGTGCGCAGAAAGTATTGGAAGAAGCCATTCGCCTGTCGCCGCTGGCCGTGCGCCGGCAAGCGTTGCTGGGCAAACTGGCGATGGCCAACGAAGATTTCGACACCGCCTCCAGGGCGTATCGCCAGGCGGTGTCCCAAGGCGCTCAATCGCGTTTCAAGGACGCAGAAAGCAACCTCGGCCTGGCGCACGCCTTGATCAGCAAAGGCAGCGAGAAAGGCCTGGATACCCGCACCCGCCTGGAAATCAACACGACCCTCAGCCTGGTGGCCAAGGAAAACCCATCTGACCCCGGCCTGCAGATTCGTGCGCGCCTGATGAAAGCCACCAGCCTGTTGCTCAACGACGCCGAAACCGCCGAGAAGCTCACCGAGCAAGCGATGATGCGCCTCGACGGCATGGAGCAATTCATGAGTGCCGAGGCGGCGTTGCTGGTGGCCAAGCAGCTGCAAATGCTTGGTCAGGCGAGCGCTGGTGCGTCGATGTTGAAGAACTGCGCGGAGATCTATGGTGATGATCCGGTGGTGATGAAGGGCATTGCCAAGCTGACCGACGACCCGACCATCCTCAGTTCCAGCAACGCCGCCGCCGAGCTCAACCGTGAGGGCGTGCGGGTGTACAAGACCGGCAACCTGGTGGAAGCCCGGTCGGTGTTCCGCAAGGCGCTGGCGATGCAGCCGAAAAACATCAGTATCGCCCTGAACATGGCGCAGTCACTGCTGCACGGTACCGACACCAGCGTGCCGTCGGCGGAAATTGATGAATGTCGGGTCTGCCTGAAAATGGTCGGCTTGATGCCCGACACCGACGCGCGTTATCCGCGCTATCAGAAACTGAAAATCAAGGCGTTCGGCGGATGAACCAAGACAACCCGGCATTGGATTTTTCGACGGTGATTGCCTCCACCGTGCACGACATGAAGAACTCGCTGGCCATGCTGATGCAAGCGCACAGCCACTGGCTGGCGCGCTTGCCCGACCCGGAGCAGCACAGCCCGGAGCAGGGCGTCATCGAGTATGAGTTCGCGCACCTCAATGGCATGCTGGTGCAGCTGTTGGGTCTATACAAACTGGGGGTCAATCAGCTGCCGTTGCAACCGGCCTACCATGACCTGGATGATTTTCTCGAAGCGCAACTGGCTGGCCATCAAGAAGTGTTCGCCAGTCGCGGCATTATCGCGACCTATGAAGTCGACCCGTTGAGCCCGCTGGGTTTCTTCGACCGCGAGCTGGTCGCCTCGGTGCTGGGCAACATCATCAACAACGCCATTCGTTACGCGCGCGAGTCGCTGCTGATCAGCGTCAGTGACGAGGGCGGCCAATTGGTGCTGACCATCAACGACGATGGCGCCGGCTATCCGGCCGAGATGATCGAGTTCCAGGCCGATTATGTGCAGGGCATCAACTACAGCAGCAGTAGCACCGGCCTGGGCCTGTATTTCGCCGGGCGGATCGCCGCGCTGCATCAACGCAATGGTGTCGGCGGCAGCACCCGGCTGAGCAATGGCGGCCCGTTGGGCGGCGGTGTGTTCAGTCTTTATCTGCCCTGAGCCTTCTTTATTGTGTGGCACTGCTTGAAATTCTGAACAGGCGAAGCCTATTTTGTACGGGTCGCCGTTCGCGGCTCGCACAACAAAGGATTGCGTCATGACAACCGATGGCCATCGTTCACTCGCACAGCGATTGACGGGCATTGATGAGATTGAATGTGTTACGCCGGACTTGAATGGAGTTCCCCGGGGCAAAGTCATGACGGCCGCGGGTTTCCTCGAAGGACGTCGGTTGCAGTTGGCGCGGGGTGTGCTGCTGCAATGCATCATGGGCGGGTATCCGCCCGCACGTTTTTACGGCAGCGACGACGGCGACCTCGCGTTGGTGCCGGACCCTGCGCACATCTATCGCTTGCCCTGGAGCCAGCAGCCCCGGGCACTGGCCATTTGCGATGCGGACGAATTGAGCGGTGAACCTTCGAGTCTGTCGACCCGCGGTCAACTCAAGTCAGTGATCGCGCGTTATGCAGCTCGCGGCCTGGCGCCGGTGGTGGCGACCGAGCTTGAGTTCTTCGTGTTCGCGCCCAACCCTGATCCGACTCAACCGTTCCAGCCGCCGCTGGGCGTGGACGGTCGACGAGAGGACGGGCAGTCGGCGTTCAGTGTCAGTTCCAATAACGGCTTGCGGCCGTTCTTCAATGAAGTCTATGAATGCATGGCGGCGCTGGGCCTGCCACGCGACACCTTCATGCATGAAATGGGTGTCAGCCAGTTCGAGATCAACCTGCTGCACGGTGATCCGCTGCTGCTGGCAGACCAGACATTGTTGTTCAAGCATCTGCTCAAGGAAGTCGCACTCAAGCATGGCCTGACGGTGGTCTGCATGGCCAAGCCGCTGGCGCACACGCCGGGCAGTTCGATGCATATTCATCAAAGTATTGTCGACATCAACACCGGGCGAAACGTGTTCAGCGACGAGGCGGGTGAGCCGACCGCGACCTTCCGTCACTTCATCGGTGGTCAGCAGGCCGGCATGGCGGACTTCACGGCGCTGTTCGCACCGAACGTGAACTCGTACCAGCGCTTGTGCCATCCCTATGCGTCGCCGAATAATGCCTGCTGGTCCCACGACAACCGTGCCGCCGGGTTGCGCATTCCGGCCAGTTCGCCGGTCGCTCGTCGGGTCGAAAACCGTTTGCCGGGGGCCGACGCCAATCCGTACCTGGCCATCGCGGCCAGCCTTGCCGCCGGGTTGCATGGCATTGAGAACCAACTGGAGCCCAGCGAGGCGATCCAGGGCGAATTTGAAGTGCCGGATAATCTTTCGTTGCCGTGTACCTTGCATGCGGCTCTTGAGCGTCTGAAACGTAGCCAATTGGCGAAGGAACTGTTTGGCACCGAGTTTATCGAAGGCTACGTCGCTTCGAAGTCCATGGAGCTGACCAGCTTCTTTGATGAAATTACCCCTTGGGAACGGCGTGTTTTAGCTGCCCAGGCCTGACGCTTCGTCGTCTTCGGGCTATCGTTTCGGTAGCCTGATCTTCACTGCAAGGAGCCGCTCGGAACGCCGATGCGCCAAATCTGGAAATCCTTTCGAGCGCTGTACTTCGCCTCGCTGATGATGTTGATCGGCTCGGGCCTGTTGAGCACTTACCTGGCCTTGCGCCTCGCGGCCGATCACGTCGACAGCTTGTGGGTCGGTGCGTTGATGGCGGCCAACTATTTCGGCCTGGTGCTGGGCGGCAAGATCGGTCACCGATTGATCGCCCGGGTCGGGCATATTCGGGCCTATGCCGCGTGTGCCGGGATCGTCGGTGCGGCGGTGCTCGGTCATGGATTGATCGACTGGCTGCCGGCCTGGCTGTTCCTGCGGGTGATCGTCGGCCTGGGCATGATGTGCCAGTACATGGTCATCGAGAGCTGGCTCAACGAGCAGGCCGATGCCAAGCAGCGCGGCATGGTCTTCAGCGGCTACATGATCGCTTCCTACCTGGGGTTGGTGCTGGGGCAGCTGATACTGGTCATGCACCCAAGCCTGGGTCTGGAACTGTTGATGCTGGTCGCCTTGTGCTTCGCCCTGTGCCTGGTGCCGGTGGCCCTGACTCGACGGATTCACCCGGCGCCGTTGCACCCCGCGCCAATGGAGCCGCGCTTCTTCATCAAGCGCGTGCCGCAGTCGTTGAGTACGGTGTTGGGGGCGGGGCTGATCGTCGGTTCGTTCTACGGTCTGGCGCCGCTGTATGCGTCCCAGCAGGGGTTGTCCACCGAGCAGGTTGGTCTGTTCATGGGTAGCTGCATCTTTGCCGGCCTGTTGGTGCAGTGGCCGCTGGGTTGGCTGTCCGACCGTTATGACCGGGCGCTGTTGATCCGCTGTTTTGCCTTCAGCCTGGCGCTGGCCGCGTTGCCGCTGGCGATCCTGCAAAAGGTGCCGCTGGAGGTGTTGTTCATCTCCGGGTTCCTCTGTTCGCTGGTGCAGTTCTGCCTGTATCCGTTGGCGGTGGCGTTCTCCAATGACCACGTCGAAGGTGATCGCCGGGTTTCGCTGACGGCGATGCTGCTGGTGACCTACGGTGTTGGCGCCAGTATCGGGCCGCTGGTCGCCGGGGTGCTGATGAAGCTGTTCGGCAGCCACATGCTTTATGCGTTTTTCAGTTTCTTCGCGTTGGTGCTGGTGTGGCGGATCCGTCCGAAAGCGGTGACCAACCTGCACCAGGTCGACGATGCGCCGCTGCATCACGTCGCCATGCCGGACAGCATGTCGAGTTCGCCGCTGGTGGTGTGCCTTGACCCGCGTGTCGACGAGCAGATTGTTCAAGAGCAAATGCACAGTCCGCCCCATCCGGAAGCGGAGCCGGAACCTGAGGTGGAGCTGGAAGGTGAGCCAACGCCACCGGAAGACCCGGACGCGGGGCGCGAACAAAGCTTCACGGAAGCCAGGCCCTGATAGTTGATGCATAAAAAAACGGGCAGTCACCGCAAGGGACTGCCCGTTTTTGTGTTGAGGCGATGTATCAGAAATCGTCTTTGTCGAAGCGCCGAGCTTCACGCTGCAACTGATATACGAAACGCTCGACTTGACGCTGCACCAGCCCGCTCATGTTGTGAAAGCGGATGCCGGCGAAGGTGGTGGAGATTCTTTCTTCGAAGTGCAGGTAACGCAGTTCCACCGGGGTGGTCATGCTGCCGAAGGGCAGGTCGGCGACGAAGCGGTCGTAGACCTGGCCCAGTTGCAGTCGGCCGGTGATGTCGCCGTCAAAGCGCAGCTTGCAGCCAGTGGCGGAGATATCCAGCAGCTTGCCGTTGACGGGGAACTTGAGCTTTTCACCGCCCAGTTCGACATTGACCAATTGCGCCAGCTTCAATGCAGCCCGGAAGGCGTTGCGGCGCTGGTGATAGACGACTTCGTCAGGCAGTTTGCCGCGATAGCAGCGTGTGCCGTTGAATTCGTCGATGCTGAGCAGGCCGTTGCTTTCCCAGGCGATGCGCACGCCGTCGTGGAAGCCTTCGACCCGAAACGGTTCGCCTGCCAGCAGATAGCGTTCACCATCGCGGGGCACCATTTCGTCCAGGGCAATCATGTTGTTGTCCCGATCAACCTCAACCAGATAGCTCTGGAAGCGCTGGTTACGTTCGTGGAACGTAATGATCAGCGGGTCATGGCTTTCTTGCAGCTGGCGCAGGTTACCCGCGATCTCCATGGGCGTGGAGAGCACCTTGGGTGGCTGCGGAGCATCTTCCGCGGTTAAGGCATTGGACACGGTTCATCGTTCTCCGGACAAAATGTGACTGCGCATGGCCAGCATACTGCCAGCATCTGACGCGTCTTGAAAGTGCGAACTCATCAACAGGTTCACGCCTGACTGAGCGGGCGCGGCTTCGCTAGCTTGGCGGTTGATCCGCGGGCATCGTAAAGCGCGGGTGGTTCGCCACCGGTGAGGATCTTCAGCTGATTGGCCGTGGCGGCCTGCTGGATCAGGATCGACTGACCATTATTGACATTGATGGCCTGGCACTGAGCCAGAAGGTCGGTCAGGGCATCGCTTTGCGCCAGTAACTGATCACCGACGCTTGATTGGCTGGCGAGTTGCTCCAGACCGTTGCGATTGGTAGGCAGGTTGAGGCTGGCGAGGACTTCGCTGCGCTTGCGGCCATGCTGTTCGAGCAGAATGATCATTGCCTGTTTGCGCGCCAGAATGTCTTCGAGCAGTGGCATGTCGCGACCATGCAAGGCGAGGGACTCGGTTTGCAGTAACTCCAGCAAGTGTTGCGCTGGAGCAAAGTCGTCGATGATCAGTTGCAGTAAATTAGTGTCGTGCATGGCTGGCCTTGGGTTTTAAGCGTCCAAAAGCCTGGCGCAGGCCGTGGGCCTAGCGCTGGGCTTCGAAGTTGAGCAGTTTGCTGGCTACACGGTTGCTGTCGACTTTATAGCTGCCATCTGCAATCGCTGCTTTCAACTCGGCCACGCGGGCGTTGTCGACGGCAGGCTGATCACGCAGCTTGTCAGTGACCTTCTGCAACTGTTGAGCCTCATTGCTGAGGTGTACCGATTCCCCGCTTTTGGCGGTACTGGCCTGTTCGGCCGGGGTATTCAGCTGCGCGGATTTGCCGGCTTCGGCAGTGTCCTTGCTGGCGCTGGTACGCGTACTGCCGGTCAGTGGCGAGGAACTGTTCAAACGGCTGAAATCGATGACCATGATAAAAAACCTCTGGGAATTTGGACGCTTGCCATGTTTTCGGCTCTCCCTGCAAAAACTTTAGGCCCATTTATCAACGAGCCTGCATGCGCCAGCGCATTTCCTGCGTGAGGCACAGTTTAGGGAACAGCCACGGCCAGCGCCATGTTTTCGCAAGGGCAGAGTTTCTACATGGCCACTTCCACCTGGCCCGGCGCCATGACCTGCGCCTTGATGACCCGTTGGGAGTTGAGGTTTTTGACCCGGATCTGTTCACGCAGCCCGCCATTGGACAGGGCTTCGCCCGGCATGCGCACGCTGAGCGTACCACTGCGGGCGGTAATCACGACCTGGTCGCCTTTGGAGATGACTTCGGCTTGTTCGAGATGGACCAGCGTCAGCACCTGATTGGCGACCGTTGGTCGGGTAAGTTTCTGGCCGATCGCCTGATCGACAGAGGTGAAGTAGCCCTGGCCGATAAGGCTGATATCTCGCTCGCGCAGCATGACGTCACCCGGCTCGATATAGCCGGCTCGCCTGAGAGGCCGGGTGGTGGTGACGACGTCGCGAAACAGGCGGACTTGAGCGGGCACGAACACCGTCCAGGGCGAGTTGCTGTCGCAACGAACCTTGACCGTGACCCGGCCAATAGGGATCGCCGGGCTCTCGAGAGAGGCTGTCAATTCCTTGTCGCACATGGGCATGCGCAGGCGCGGATCGAGCTGTTTGACCTCGATCTCATAACGACCTTCGGTTTGACTGGTCGCCAAATAGTCTTCTACGGTGAACTCAAGAAAGCCCTGAGTGACGCCGATAAGCATGTCAGGCAAGGTAACTGCGTCAGCAAGGGCAGGGCTGCCAGCGTTGAACAGGCAGGCGGCCGACATCGCGCAAAGCACTTGGCGAGCGTGTGATGTCAGGCGTCGGAAAAATGTCGGTTCTGTGTTCATAAGAGTTAAAAAGCAAGCGCCGTGCCGTTTAGCAATGAACGTGCGTCGCAACACACTTAAGCGTTGGTGTAGGAGTCTGTGCATGGCTGGTGTAATGGATGCGGTAAACCAGCGCACGCAACTGGTAGGGCAGAATCGCCTGGAGCTGCTGTTGTTCCGTCTCGACGGCCAGCAGCTCTATGGGATCAACGTGTTCAAGGTTCGGGAAGTGCTGCAATGCCCAAAACTCACGCTGATGCCAAAATCCAGTCCTGTCGTGTGCGGTGTGGCAAATATCCGGGGGGCGACCATTCCGATTCTTGATCTGGCCATGGCGACCGGCTCCGGCGCGCTGAAAGATCAAAGCAACCCGTTCGTGATCATCACGGAGTACAACACCAAGACCCAGGGTTTCCTGGTGCGCTCGGTGGAACGCATCGTCAACATGAACTGGGAAGAGATTCATCCACCACCCAAGGGTACGGGGCGCGATCATTACCTGACGGCTGTGACTCGGGTCGACAATCAGTTAGTCGAAATCATCGACGTCGAGAAAGTGCTGGCGGAAGTGGCGCCAACTCCGGAAGCGATTTCGGTGGGCGTGGTGGATGTCGAGACCCAGCACAAGGCCTTGTCCTTGAAGGTCTTGACCGTCGATGACTCGTCGGTGGCGCGCAAGCAGGTGACCCGTTGCCTGCAAACGGTCGGTGTCGAAGTGGTGGCGTTGAACGATGGCAAGCAAGCGCTGGACTATCTGAAAAAGCTGGTCGATGAAGGGAAAAAGCCGGAAGAAGAGTTCCTGATGATGATTTCCGACATCGAGATGCCGGAAATGGACGGGTACACCCTCACGGCCGAGATCCGCAACGACCCGCGCATGCAAAAGCTTCATATCATCCTGCATACTTCGTTGTCCGGGGTATTCAATCAGGCGATGGTCAAGAAAGTCGGTGCCGATGACTTCCTTGCCAAGTTCCGTCCTGATGACCTGGCATCCCGGGTGGTCGACCGGATCAAAGCAGCAGATATCAGCTAGGGGCCTTCTGCCCCTGGTGGTTAACACGATTTAAGAGGCGGCATCTTTGTCTACGGGTAATTTGGATTTCGAACAGTTCCGGGTCTTCCTGGAAAAAGCCTGTGGCATTTTGCTCGGTGAAAACAAGCAGTACCTGGTCTCGAGCCGTCTCAACAAACTGATGGAACAGCAAGGCATCAAATCCCTGGGTGAGCTGGTCCAGCGCATCCAGACCCAGCCGCGCAGTGGTTTGCGCGAGATGGTGGTGGACGCGATGACCACCAACGAAACCCTGTGGTTTCGTGACACCTATCCGTTTGAGGTCTTGAAGAACAAGGTGTTGCCGGAAGCGATCAAGGCCGCACCCGGCCAGCGCTTGCGGATCTGGTCGGCGGCCTGTTCGTCGGGTCAGGAACCGTACTCGCTGTCGATGTCCATCGATGAGTTCGAGCGCGTCAACATGGGCCAGTTGAAGATGGGGGCGCAGATTGTGGCCACCGATCTGTCCGGCACCATGCTGACCAACTGCAAGACCGGCGAGTACGACAGCCTGGCGATCGGCCGTGGCCTGTCGCCCGAGCGGCTGCAGCGTTACTTCGATCCGAAAGGGCCGGGACGCTGGGCGATCAAGGCGCCGATCAAGAGCCGTGTGGAGTTCCGCTCGTTCAACCTGCTGGACAGTTACGCGGCTTTGGGCAAGTTCGACATCGTGTTCTGCCGCAACGTGCTGATCTACTTCTCCGCCGAGGTGAAGAAAGACATCCTGTTGCGCATTCACAGCACGCTCAAGCCGGGCGGCTATCTGTTCCTCGGTGCATCCGAAGCGCTGAACGGTTTGCCGGATCATTACCAGATGGTCCAGTGCAGCCCGGGGATCATTTACCAGGCGAAGTGATTCGTTGGCGGCACAAAAAAAGGGAGTCCTAAGGGGCTCCCGTTTTTTTTTATGCCTGATGATTTCCCTCCAACACCGCTCAACCCTGTAGGAGCCGGGCTTGCCCGCGATGGCGGTATCACTGACGAATTTGATGTGTCTGACACACCGCCATCGCGGGCAAGTCGGACCACCGCACCGCCGGCTCCTACAAGGGCGATAAGCGGCAGAAAAGCGGCATCCAGCGGAAACCGTTTGCCGCTTTTCTGGCATTGCCACCCTTGCCACTGTCCGCAAAGCCCCGGTTTCCGGGGTTTTTCGATTTGGCACGCCGCTTGCTATGTCTCTGTTACGAAAAATCAGGTCACCCGAAGGTTTCCCGACATGAGCATCAGCTTCGATAAAGCGCTCGGTATCCACGAACAAGCCCTGGGCTTCCGCGCTCAGCGTGCCGAAGTCCTGGCCAACAACATCGCCAACGCCGACACCCCGAACTACAAGGCTCGGGATCTGGACTTCTCCAAAGTGCTCGCCGCACAGAACGAGAAAACCAAGGGCGGTACCTTTGCCTTGAACATGACCAACAGCCGTCATATCGAAGCTGAAGGTCTGGGCAATGGCGACGAGTCGCTGCTGTATCGCACGCCGATGCAACCGTCGATCGACCAGAACACCGTGGACGCCCAACTGGAACAGTCGAACTACGCGGAAAACGCCGTCGGCTTCCAGGCCAGCTTCACCCTGCTCAACAGCAAATTCAAAGGGCTGGTATCAGCCCTGCGCGGAGAGTAAGTCATGTCTCTATCCAGTGTTTTCAACATTGCCGGTAGCGGCATGAGTGCGCAAACCACGCGCTTGAACACCGTGGCCTCGAACATCGCCAACGCCGAAACCGTCTCGTCGAGCATCGACCAGACCTATCGCGCCCGTCACCCGGTGTTCGCCACCATGTTCCAGGGCGGCCAGAACGGCGGCAGCAATTCGCTGTTCCAGAGCCAGGACGCTGCCGGTCAAGGCGTGCAAGTGCTCGGCGTGGTCGAAGACCAGAGCAACCTTGAAGCACGCTATGAGCCGAACCATCCGGCTGCCGATGCCAAGGGCTACGTCTACTACCCGAACGTCAACGTCGTCGAAGAAATGGCCGACATGATTTCCGCGAGCCGTTCGTTTCAGACCAACGCTGAAATGATGAACACCGCCAAAACCATGATGCAGAAGGTCCTGACCCTCGGTCAGTGATAAGGGGCGACTCAGATGAGTGTTACCGATACCACCAGCGGCTTGAGCCTCAAGGATGTTTTGGCCAATTCCTCGGTCAAGACCAGCACCAGCAGCGACGGCCTGGCCGCCGCTACTAACAGCGCCACCGGCAAAAAAGCATTGGGCAAAGATGCCTTCCTGCAATTGCTGGTGACCCAGCTTAAAAACCAGAACCCACTGGAACCGCAGGACAACGGCGCGTTCGTCGCTCAGTTGGCGCAGTTCAGTAGCCTGGAAGGCATCACCACGCTCAACGATACGGTCAGCGGCATTGCCGGCAACTACAACTCGTCGCAAGCGTTGCAGGCTTCTTCGCTGGTAGGTCGTTCGGTGGTCGCCCAGACCGACACCGCGGTGGTCGATACCTCCAAGAGTTTCAACGGCACAGCGGTCGTACCGGCCTCGACGAACCCGGTCACGATCAAGATCACGGATGCCGATGGCAAAGTCGTTCGCACCATCGATCTGGGCAGCAAGCAGGCCGGCAACGCCGATTTCGTCTGGGACGGCAAGAACGATGCGGGTGAAGTGGCCAAGTCCGGCACTTACAAGTTTGCAGCGACCGCGACTTACGACAGCAAGGCGACCTCGCTGGTGACTTACCTGCCGGCAACCGTCAACAGCGTGACCATCAGCCAGACCGGCGGTGAGTTGATGCTGAACCTGGCAGGCCTGGGCAGTGTTGCCCTGTCCAAAGTACAAACCATTGGTATATAGAGCCGACTAACACGGCACAAAGGAGTGGAATATGTCTTTCAATATCGGCCTTAGCGGTCTCTATGCTGCCAACAAACAACTGGACGTGACCGGCAACAACATCGCCAACGTCGCGACCACCGGTTTCAAATCGTCCCGCGCAGAATTCGAAGACGTGTACTCGGCCACTCGCCTGGGTACCGGCAGCAAGACCGTCGGCAACGGCGTGCGTCTGGCCAACGTTGCCCAGCAGTTCGGTCAGGGCGACGTGAACAACACCGGCAACGTGTTGGACATGGGTATCCAGGGCAACGGTTTCTTCGTCATGAGCGACAACGGTTCGCTGAGTTACACCCGTGCCGGTGCGTTCAAGACTGACGCCCAGAACTACGTGGTCGACAACAACGGCCGCCGCTTGCAGGGTTTTGGCGTAGACGCCAACGGCAAGATCATCAACGGCGTGCTGACCGACCTGAAAATCGACACCTCGAGCCTGGCGCCGCACGCGACCACTCGTGTCGACCAGACAATGAACCTGAATTCCTCGGATCCACTGCCAACAGTGACCCCGTTCAACGTCAAAGACACCAACAGCTACAGCAAGACCATTTCCACCCCTGTGTACGACACGCAGGGTAACCAGCACACGATGGACCAGTACTACGTTAAAAACGCGGCGTCCAACTCCTGGACTGTCTACACCTACATGGACGGCCGTAGCCCAACCAACCCACTGGCTGAGCCGCCGGTGCCGATCACTGCGGACCTGACCTTCAACCCTGATGGCACCATCAAGACCCTGGTGGGCGGTGCGGGCTGGACGCAAACCGGCACCACCCTGACCATGACAGGCTGGAAGCCGGGTGTGGTGGTTAACCCCAACGCTAACCCGCCGACCTGGGCCCTGAATGGCTCGGACGCAGCTGCGGCCGGTATCGCGTTCGACATGACCAAAACCACGTCGTACGCTTCGCCAACTGCTCGTACTGCGCAGTACCAGGACGGTTACGCGACTGGCCAGATCTCCAGCCTGACCATCGACGAAAGCGGTGTCATGACCGCCAACTTCACCAACCAGCAAACCAAGGCCATCGGCCAGGTCGCCATTGCCAGCTTCGCCAACGAACAAGGCTTGCAGCCAATCGGTGGTTCTGGCTGGAAAGAAACCTTCGCCTCGGGCGTGCCTGGCATCGATGCACCGAAAACCGGTACGCTGGGTTCGGTTGTATCCAACTCGCTGGAAGAGTCCAACGTCAACCTGACCAACGAACTGGTTGATTTGATCAAGGCGCAGAGCAACTACCAGGCGAACGCCAAGACCATCTCCACCCAGAGCACCATCATGCAGACCATCATTCAGATGACTTGATGCCTGATAGCGCTGCCTAAAGAACCCCTCGGAAGAGGGGTTTTTTTATGGGTGCGCCAGGCATGGCGCGTTGCGCGTCAGCGCAACCAGTTTGGCTGTGGTGGCCACGCTGGTGACTTGGAGGTGAAAGTCCTCTACACACCCGGCAAGGGGAAGTGTTAGCCAGAG
>Ga0302169_10000271_pt1 | contig 16528 bp, 7 predicted proteins | sample I_Fen_N1_3_FD_193493 | JGI IMG/M metagenome (GOLD analysis project Ga0302169, IMG submission 193493) | Peat permafrost microbial communities from Stordalen Mire near Abisko, Sweden - I_Fen_N1_3 | ecosystem: Environmental > Terrestrial > Soil > Wetlands > Permafrost | place: Sweden: Abisko...
GTCGCCGGGCTGCTGCTGTTGTTCGTCAACACGCTGCCCCTGAACATCATCACCTACGCCCTGGTGGCACTTGCGGGCCTGAGCATGTTGTTCGTCAGCGCCTATCACTGGCAAAAAGGCTATCGCCCGGCGCGATTGTTCGTGGCGGCGATGGTGGTGTTCAACATCGGCGCACTGATCATCCTGCCCGCGCTGCTGGGGCTGACCCTGGTGGCGCCGCAAGGTTTGATCATTACCCTGCTGGCCTTCATCTGCATCAGTGGCCTGTTGATGAGCATCGCCCTGGGCGAGCGCCAGCGCAGCATCACCGAAGACCGCTTCAGCGTCAGCCGCGACCTGGCCGCCAGCAACGCCGAGATCAACGCCAAGGCCGAATTCCTGGCGAAGATCAGCCACGAAATCCGCACCCCGATGAATGGCGTTCTGGGCATGACCGAACTGCTGCTGGGCACGCCGTTGTCGGTCAAGCAGCGCGATTACGTGCAGACCATCCACAGCGCCGGCAACGAATTGCTGACCCTGATCAACGAGATTCTCGACATCTCCAAGCTTGAGTCCGGGCAGATCGAACTGGACGACGTGCAATTCGACCTCAATGCCCTGATCGAAGATTGCCTGAGTATTTTCCGCGCCAAGGCCGAACAACAGAACGTCGAACTGATCAGCTTCATCCAGCCGCAAGTGCCGCGCGTGATCAGCGGCGACCCGACCCGACTGCGCCAGACCTTGCTGAGCCTGCTGGAAAACGCGCTGAAAAAGACTGACGAGGGCGAGATCCTGATCGTCGTCGCCCTCGACGAACGCAGCGCCAAGCCACGCCTGCGCATCGCCGTGCAGGACAGCGGCGTGCCGATGGAAGCCGAAGAGCGCGATGCGCTGATGCACGCCGAATTGCACAGCAAGCACTTCCTCTCGGCCACTCGCCTGGGCGGCAATCTGGGGCTGGTGATCGCCCGCCAACTGATCCGCTTGATGCAAGGGGAGTTCGGGATCAAGAGTGGCGCCAATCAGGGCAGCACATTGTGGCTGACCTTGCCGCTGGACCCGGATCGCCTCGAACACCCGACCTCCGACCTCGACAGCCCGCTGCAAGGCGCGCGGGTACTGGTGGTGGACGACAACGACACCTGCCGCAAAGTCCTGGTGCAGCAATGCAGCGCCTGGGGCCTGAATGTCAGCGCCGTGCCGTCCGGCAAAGAGGCGCTGGCATTGCTGCGCACCAAGGCGCATCTGCGCGATTACTTTGACGTGGTCCTGCTGGATCAGAACATGCCCGGCATGACCGGCATGCAACTGGCGGCCAAGATCAAGGAAGACCCGAGCCTGAACCACGACATTTTGCTGATCATGCTCACCGGCATCAGCAATGCGCCGAGCAAGATCATTGCGCGCAACTCGGGGATCAAACGCATCCTCGCCAAACCGGTGGCCGGTTACACCCTCAAGACCACCCTGGCGGACGAGCTGAATCAGCGCAACAAAGGCCTCGCCGTATCGCACCATTTGCCCTCCGGCCCGCCGCTACCCGTCAAGGTGCCCAGCGATTTCCGCATTCTGGTGGCCGAAGACAACAGCATCTCGACCAAGGTTATTCGCGGCATGCTCGGCAAGCTCAACCTGCAACCGGACACCGCCAGCAACGGCGAGGAAGCCTTGCAGGCGATGAAGGCGCAACGTTACGACCTGGTGTTGATGGACTGCGAAATGCCGATCCTCGACGGTTTCTCCGCCACTCAGCAATTGCGCGCGTGGGAGGTCGGCAACCAGCGAACTCGCACGCCTGTGGTGGCGCTGACCGCACACATTCTCGCCGAGCATAAAGAGCGCGCACGCCAGGCCGGCATGGACGGGCACATGGCCAAACCGGTGGAATTGTCGCAACTGCGCGAACTGATCGAGCACTGGGTCGCCCAGCGCGACCAGCAGAACCGGGTCACCACACAAACGTCCTGAGCCGACCGACGCCGTGCCTGATAGACTCCGCCTCGACTTCCCTCGCCAGTGAGCTAGCACCATGCTCCATGTGTTGTTCAGCGTTTACCTGAAGATGCTGGTGCTCTACAGCCCGTTCTTCGTATTGTCCTGTTTCATCAGCTTGACCCGCGGCTATTCGCGCAAGGAACAACGTCGCCTGGCCTGGAAAGTCGCGGTCGCGACGCTGGTGTCCAGCGTCTTGCTGTACCTGTTCGGGCGTGTGATTTTCAGTGTGTTCGGCATCACCGTGGATGCGTTTCGGATCGGTGCCGGCAGCGTGCTGTTCATCTCGGCACTGGGCATGGCCCAAGGCAAATCCGCAGTACAAACCGACAACGTGCAGCAAGACGTGACCATCGTGCCGCTGACCATCCCCCTGACGGTCGGCCCGGGCACCATCGGTGCGCTGCTGGTGATGGGCGTGAGCCAGCCCCATTGGGACGACAAGCTCACGGCGATTCTGAGCATTGCCCTGGCCAGTTTCACGGTCGGCGTGGTGCTTTATCTGTCCAACCGCATCGAACGCATTCTCGGCGATCAGGGCTTGCAGATTGTCAGCCGGTTGATGGGGCTATTCGTGTGTGCCCTGGCGGCGCAGATTATTTTCACCGGGGTTAAGGGTTATCTGGTCCCGTGAAAGTGGCTATCGATCGAAACCGGCCTTGACGATGTCAACCACGATGTTGTCCATGGTCGATTCGCCCTGAGAAAGCGCAAAGCCTGAACGAACCACACCCCTTCACCGCTTGAAACGGCGGTGAAGGGGTGTGGGTTTACAGGCGTGACGTTGCAGGGTCAGGCGAGGTCCGCGTGAACGACAGGCTGAAGCAGAGTGAGTAGCGCCACGCCAGTCGACGGCGGCATTGCCCGCAAGGTTGTCACGAAGGTCGAGACCGCCACCGGCCCGTGCTTGCCGACCGCGAGCATCAGTTCGCCACGCAAGGTGACATCGGCGGCGTTCACTTCACGCAGGACCAGGCTGTGGAACGTGTCGCGATCCAGAATGACCACGTGCTCACCCTCCAGGCTCACGATCAACGAATCGACGGTGTCCATTGCCCAGACCAGCGTACCCGGCACAACCGCTGAAGCGTTCAGGGGCGGTCGGCAATCGACAATGATCGACTCCAGCCGACGCCACGCGGCATTCGACAACCGGTACGTCGCGCCTGCTTCGCCGAAACGCAGCACCAGCGTCCGGACATCGTCCGGGATCAGCGGCACGAGATCGTCGAGGGTTGTCCGGCCTTCGATCACCATCACTTCGCCTTCGCGTTGCACATAATTCACCGCTCCGGTCATGCCGGTATGCGGATAGGTGTGCAGCCGTGCATCCGCTTTTTGATACAGCAGGACATTAGTTTGCCGTTGTGTGCCCACAACGCTGAACGGCTCAGGAATCCGCACGTTCGCGGCGTCAATCAATCGCCCGGTTTCGCTCACATACCATTGCTGCCGGTCGGGCTGTGCCACGCTCAACAACGGTGCGCAGCGAAAGTAGCTGTCCACCAGTGCCTTGAGGTTTTCACTCAGCCCATCGACCCGTGCCCGCACCCAGCGGCGATCAACGCCGATGATCAACGCCGCCTCCTGATGATTGAGCAACATCTCGATGCCGTCGTCGGTGGTGGCGCGCAGGCCGGCACCTTCGGGCTTCACATCAACGAAGGTCCACGGGCTCCAGGGTTGTTGCGGTTCAGGCAATGCATCCGCGAGCAACACCTTGGTGCCAGTGCCGAACGCCGTCGGCAATCGCAGGGGCTCGATAAACGCCTGGCGATAAATCTCGCCACTGACCACGTCGAATAACCACGCCGCCGCGTTATCCGGGGTAATCCCCAGCACGCGCACTTCCTTGCCGTGGCCCAGGTCCGCCAGCAACAGGTGACCGTCAAGGCACCAGGCACATAAACGGGCATCCCCACTGAAATTACTTAGCCCCACCAGGGCCAGACTGGCACCCGGCTCCTCGGCGAGCAGCGCGGGCAACTGCGCCCACCATTGCGGCCGATCCTTGAACCAGACCTCGGTCACCCCGCTCAATTGCAGCCGCCCCTGTGGCGTGAAGGTGTAGAACACACCTTCCTGGGTGATTGCCACACTACCTTCCTGGGTAGCGACGACATTGCTCAGCCCTTCCAGGGTTTGCCACTGCACCGACAGTTGCAACTGCCCGTTCACCACGCTGCGCCGTTGCACGCACAGACGCGGGCTCTGGCGCTGGTAGATGACAAATACATCGCCCTCATTGCCGTCAGGCGCCAGCAGGCCCAGTTCGTTCTGCGGCTTTTGCGAATCCAGCCATCCCCGCCCGTGGTGGAGCTTCGGTATCGGCCGGATAATCAGGCGATCGCTGCGGCGTACCCACGCCATGTCGTTCAGTTGAGCGCCAGGTTTCCAATGGATGGAAACGAACGACGCCAATTGCCAGACCGAGGTTTCGAAACGCTCTTGCGAGGCCACGTTTGGCCAGTCAATGTACGCGCCAAACACCTGGCCCCAATTGGCCAGCGTCGGCGTTTGCCCCAGAACCTGTTCAAGGGCGACGTCCAGTTCACGGGTCAGCGACGTGAGAAACAGCCCTTCATCGGTGATCAGATATTCCAGAACATCGACCTGATCTTCATGAGCGACCTGCTGGACCACCCTGACCCCGACGCCGGGCACCGACTCGCAATGGGTGACGGTCGAGCCGCCAACCTTGAGCATCAGGCGATAGCGGTGGTTGATCAGCCCGGTCACTGCGTCGACCCTCCACACTTCGGTGCTTTGCGGATGATAGAAATACGCCGAGCCCTCAACCACCGCCCCCAGAAGCGGATCGTCGGGCACGATCACATCGTCATCGCGGATGAAGAGGAACCGTTCTTGCGCCGAATCGTAATACGCGGTGCAGTGACGAGGGTCTGCCGGGTCTTCGAACGGGATCGGAAATTGATGCACCGGTGTGTAAGGCAGTTCCAGACGGTGCTCACGGGCCAGCGTCATAAAGTGCCCGCGCAACGCCTCAGCCTCCATGCCCGGCGTCGCCTCTTGCTCAAGGTCGATCAGCTGTTGATGAAGAAAGTCGACCCGGTAACGGTTGTTGTCCCCAAGCTGCAACGTCACGTCCAGTCGCGCCTTGCCGCCGAAGGTGAGGCTGACCGCGCCGATTTTCAGGCCTTCGCCGCGAACGAACTGCACGTCGCTTTCCTTGGCCCAGCTCGCCAGCAGCACCCACTGCATGGTCCGGGTGCCGGCCGCCTTAAGCTCCAGGCTTACCCCCGGGTTGAGCAACAACGTACAAGGGGCTTCGCCGCCTTCGATTTCATAGGCAATCCTGCCGTGCCAGCTTGTGGGCAACTCTTGCACCACCAGCACTCGCGGGGTGTTATCCAGCCGCACCTGAATCACCGACGGCGTACCTGGCCGGTAAGCAGGATTGATCGCCTTGAGGATGTACTCGCCTGGAAACGAGTAAAACGTGAACAGAAACTGCCATTCGCCTTTGGCGTTCTTTCTCTCCAGGCGACGAGCGATATCGAACCCCGGGTCATGGCGCCAGGTGGAAAATGGCAGCAACTGATACTCGTAGCCGTAAAACGTCTGAGGCGTGCACGGCAGCATCACGACCTGAGCATTCGCCGGGTTGAACAGGGATGTGCCGGGTAATCCCAATTGCTGGCGCAGATTGATCGCCCGCTCGAAATCCACGTCGTAATCCGGCACGCCGAAGTGATTGCGCAACGGGAACAGGCGCTGGCTGTCATACGTCACCCGGCCGTCCTGAAAGTCCAGACGCTGGATCACCAGTTTCGGGTGAGGCAGCCATGCCTGGCGTTGCTCATTCCAACTGAAGGCATCCCCTCGGTAAGCGGCGTCCAGTTCAGCAAAGAACTGCCCGACCTCCTTGGCCTTCTCGGCAATCGAGGCAAACCCTTCGGCCAGCGCCGCCACCCCCACGGCCAATCCGCCGACGATCACCGAGAGGCCGCCCAGCACCGCCGCGGCCGTGGCCGCCGACGCCAGGCCCGCGCCCAGCGCGGCGATGCCCAGTACGCTGCTGGCCGAGTCGAAGGCCAATTGCGTACCGAACCGGGCCACCTGCATATCGTTTTCGGCATCACTCAACTGGTAAATGTCGAACCCGACGTTCGCCATCCCCAGCACCGTCCCCACCCCTTCACCGCCGATATGCCCCAGTGCTTCGCCCACCACCGTGGAACTGGTCTGGGCCATCAGGCGCTCCTGCGCCAGGCCCTGGCGCACCAACTGCACCACGCCCGCCACATCCATCACCAGCCCGTGGACCAACTGCGCGTAATTCACATAGGCGTGCAGGCGCACCGCCAGCGACAGGTTTTTTCCGTCGCCTTCCTGGGCGCGCAATGCATTCATCAGGGCCTGAATGGCGAAACCGGCATTGAGGGTGTGAACGCTGCCGGCGCTCAACGGGTCGAGCTCGCTGACCCGTGGGCTCGTCAGTTTGCCGAAGAGTTCAGTCAGGTGATTTTTGATCCGTAAAAAACGCGAATCCCGGGTGTTCAATCGCACCCACTGTTCGGCGTCAGTGCTGCTCGCGGGTTTGACCACACTGATCTGATAGTCGCCAGCGGGGGTGATCTCCAGCGTTTCAAATACCGGAACAAATTCGCCGGACAGTTGATTGCCGGCCAGCAAATCCCCGGTGGCCTGCTGGATTTGCCCGGCCCACCAATGGCTATCGAGTTCCATCAACGAGCGGCCCAAACGGGCATTGTTCACCAGGGACTGACCTCGCGCGCTGGGCGTGCGATGGCGCCCGACAGCGTGGGGATTTTGCCCGCGCAATTCGCCGGGCAGCAACAGGTCCGAGACACGAACGCCCGAGGATGTGGTCAACGAAGACACTTTGTCGGCGTGCAGTTCGATCAGATCAAACGTCGGCTGCTTGGCGCTCCCGTAAGCGGCGTAATACTTGACGATTTCCCGCTGTTGGAAAAACCGTTCCATAACCTGCAAGAACGATTGCGGCTGGGCAAACACGAACACGCCCAGGTTCGGGTCATAAAAATGATATTGGCTGTGCGACCCTCGCAGCGTTTTGGCCACCAGCATCGCGTGGTTGTCCGTGGTGAGCATTAACGTACAGGTCGTCTTGCTGGCTCTCAGTCGCGCGACGACTTGCGCAAGGCTGGAGCGCTGCAGCGCGATACCGATCTCGTTGACCTGCGCGCCGCGCAGTTCCTCGATGGTCTGGATAAAGGTTGCAGAGTCGTGCGTCTCGGGACTCGCGACACTCGTGAAGAACCGGTCACGCAGGTTATAACTCGCCGCAGGCCCCTCGACGAGCGCAGCAGCCATGACGATCGAGAGCGGGTAACAGCGCTGGCCGACCACGTCCCCGTCTCCGCCGGCTAACAAGTCCTGGGGCAGGTATTCGCTCGAGCTGTCCCTCTCGAAGGCTTCGCGTAACGGCACGACGCGCTCGCCGATCTGGAGGCGATGCTCCGTCGTCGCGACCTGCTTGATCCTGGCGACCTGCTGCCCCCACTGACGCAGGGTCAGCGGCGCCTCAAGGGCGGTTTTCTTCAGGGCCAGGGCGGTCTCGAAATGGCCCGGGGGTTCCTCGACCGGGGCCTGCAATCCGGCACTAAACGCCGGGGCATTGTGCTTGTACAGCAGGCGTTCGAAGGTCCCGTAACGGCCCGAGGTGCCCTGCTCGCTCACGGTTTTTGCCAGGCTTTCGATTTCACCACTGACCGATTTGAAGCTGGAATTGTCCAGTGCATCGAGCCCCAGCAGGGGGCCCAGCGACAAGCGCTGCGCCGGGCTCAACTGTTCAATGTGTAAAGCGCCTTTGGCGATCCGTTCAAGGCTTTCAACGATGGGTAATTGCGCGGTGGCCGCGTCGCTGACGTAGCCGGGAGCCGTCAGACCGGCCGGTTGAGCGAGGATGGCTTGCCGGTCGTTGAAACTCAGCGGCAGGGTTTTATTGAACGTAACAGCCCCGTTAGTGCCATTGCTCATCGCCAGCCGGAACGGCTGGCCGAGCCCCTCAGCCAGACGTTCAAGAATATCGACCTGCAGCACTTTACGGCCTTCAATCACTGGCCAGCCTGCTTCAAACATCAGGATCTGGCGCTTAAGCAGTTCGGCCATATTGCCTTTGTAGCGGGATTTGAACTGACCTAGCGTCCACTTTTCCCGTTCACGGCTCCCCCACTCGGCATAGTCCTCGACTGACTCTTTCCAGCTGTGATCCTGCTCTTCTTCAGTGAAATAGTTGAAACCTTGTGTCAACGCGGCCTGGTCACGGAACTGTCTGGCGGCATCGGGGGTAAAATTCGCCCTCTCATACGTGCTCATGCCGGCACGCATTGCATCGGGCCCGGTCAGGAATATCGTTGAACTGGCCTTCGGTAGCAGGCCGTCCTCCATATAAAGTTCCAAGGAAACCGCACGTTGCGAAATCATCTTGAATTCATCGTCATTCAGCGGCAGCAGATATTCCTTATTCCTGAAAAAGTCGAGCGCTAAACGCATTCGATTTAAATCAGAACCGGAAATGTTCTGTTCAATCATCCGGGAATCAAGCCCGTCCAGTGCCTCGTACATAAACCGGACGCGGTCCATCACCGCCTGTACAACTTCGGACCCTGGATGCGCCACGAGAAACGAATTATTCAGATCCCTGTCATCGACAAAAGCGGTTCGCAGTGCATTGCCGGCGACATACAAATCACCCGGCGCGGCGAAAATGTCCTTGATGGACGGCCGGCTATTGGCAAAACGCTCCAGTTCCGGCAACACATCAGCGGGGATATTCTGAATGTAGTTTTTATATTTGGTCGCTATTCTTGCGCGGCCCGGCATCAGCTCAGGATTACGTTCAAGTAACAGTTGCAAGACACCCAAACGAGCGCCAACCCCCACAATATTTTTTGTTTCAACCCCTCCCAGAGCCTCCACAAATGGCGGTAAGTAATCGACATCGCTGTAAATGCCGGCCTCGTTGTACATCACCTGATACCGAACAATATCCGAGGCCGCGGCAAGGTTTCCGCGCATGCCAATTTCTCGCTCGTAAAGATCAAATAACTGGAAGGTGTCCACGTGCGGACGAATGTCCATTAGCTGTAATTGAGCGTCGGCCAGCACTTTCAAGCTTTGCAGATTTTTCTCTTTGAGCTGTATCAACGCCGATTCGTCCTGCGAATAACCCCGAACCAGTAAATCAATTCTCGCCGCATCGGCGCTGGCACTCGAATTTTCAATGTGCTTGAACAGCTGATCCTTTAATACTATGACCCGCTCTTTGTACTGTTCAGCCAACTCAATGTCCGTTACCTGTGGTGCATCACCGCCGGTGGTCATGGCATCCACCTTGGCTGCTTCTACCACAACACGATTGGTCTCATAGGCGAGCATGGCATCACTGTCATACCAAAGTTTGAGTTCGTACCCCTCGCTTGCCACGACCTGTTTCCAGACGTTGATGTAATCTCGCTGGATATCCCCGATGCCTCCACCCAGCCAGACAAAGTGCAGCTTCTTCGGCACTGTCGAAAGCGGGAGTTCCTTCAATAATTCAGCACTATGGCTGACACGGACGCCGTACTCCTTGACCCTTTCATGCAGTTCAAACACTCCCGCCGTCTCGGGGCTGGAGGATGTCGGCTTTTCCGAATCGCGTCGCCGACGTATCGGCTGGACTAATGATCCCAACGCTTCTTCGAGCAGAGCCAAGGGTTGCTGCAGGCTTAAATCATCCTTTGCATCGATACAGCCTTCGTAAATAACGAAGAATGACAGGATATTGATCATTATCTTTATATGGGCCCAGCACTTTCTCCAACTCCGAGCGCTTTAAAACACTGGAGAAGCCGACAAAATCGTTATCGCTAATAGCTTTTTCTGACTCATATTTTTAAACATCCATGTTTACGAAATAATTTATAAGCGCAGCCGAAAAAACAGACAACCAACTCACTACCCGGCAACGCAGAGATCACCAGAAACATATCAAACAGCCATACTTATTAGAGGGAACTTCTTACGCACTCACAAAAACAAAATCCAAAACTAACGATTCATTTTGAACTTTTCAAACCGCAAAGATATTCATTTAATTTCAACACAACTTGATACTTAAAACAGGCACAACAAAAGACACTCCAGCACTGACGAATCAATACCGGACATACCAAAGTACAAAAAAATAACGCCCCCGAAGGGGCGTATTACTCAAGTAGCAGGCTTATCGCCATACCAACGCGGCGTATAGACCCACTCCCCACCTTCGGCGCGAGGGAAGGCGCAGGTGGTGGAGGAACCGATCAGCACCATGGTGCGCATGTCCACCTGATCCGGGGTCAAGTCCGCCAGGGTGGTCACGCGCAAGGTCTGGCCCGGGCGACCGATGTCACGCCCGAGCACCACCGGCGTTTCGGCACTGCGGTGTTGTGCGACGATCTCCAGCGCGCGACCCAACTGCCACGGGCGCGACCGGGAGATCGGGTTGTAGAAGGCCAGGGCCAGATCGGCCTCGCAGGCCAGGTCGAGGCGCTTCTCGATGATCGACCATGGCTTGAGGTTGTCCGACAGCGACATCACGCAGAAGTCATGACCCAGTGGCGCTCCGGCCTGGGCAGCGGTGGCCAGGGACGCGGAGACGCCGGGAAGGATTTCCAGGTCCACGTTGTGCCAGTTCGCATCGCTGGATTCGTGCAGGGCTTCGAGCACCGCCGCCGCCATGGCAAACACGCCCGGATCACCGGACGACACCACCACCACGGAGCGGCCCGACGCCGCGAGTTCGAAGGCGTGGCGGGCGCGCTGCATTTCTTCGCGGTTGTCGGTGCAGTGCATCACCTGATCGGCGCGGAACGGGCCAGCCATGCGCACGTAGGTTTCATAGCCCAGCACGTCGTTGGCCCGGGCCAGTTCAGCCTTGACCGCTGGCACCATCAATTCGGCGGCGCCGGGGCCGAGGCCGATCACCGCCAGGCGACCGCGAGGACGGCCAATCAACCCTGGGTCGAGCGGTTCGGCGGCGACTGCGATGGCCATCGAATCATTGACCTCGATAGACGTCAGCAGCGACGGCAGAGTGTCCCGCACCTGCTCCAGCACCGTCCCGGAACGAGCACTGAAACGCAGTGGCACACCCAATTCCAGGGCCGCTTCGCGCAGCACCGGATTGGCCATGTCACTTTCACTCGCCAACACACAGGCCAGCGCTGGCAGCGCAATGTTCGCCTCATGCAAAGCGCTGCGAACGATACTGGCCAGATCCGGCCGCGCCGTCACTGCGACCAACACATTGCGCGGGTAAATCAGCAATTCGTTGGCGTTAGGCTGGCGCTCGGCATGACCGACATGGATCGCCAATCGCGCCTGCCGGTCTTCCGGCAACTGCGCCTCGGCCAGCCACGGCGCCGGGCCTTCGATACGCACCGCCTCACCCGCGAGCAGGTCCGAAACGAAGCGCTTGCCCAGTTCCAGATCGCCCAAGGCATAACCGCTGGGCGGGTTGAGCAGGCAGGTGCCGAAACGCAGTTCGCCGCTGGTGGTGATCGCGGCGGCAACGTCCAGCGCCGCCGCGATCTCCCGCGCCAACACGTTTACGCCACCCAGGCCACCGAGCAGCGGCACCACCGCGCTGCCGTCTTCGGCCACGGCCAGCACCGGCGGCTCCGCGCCCTTTTCCAGCAACAACGGCGCCAGGGTGCGGATGACGATGCCGGCCGCGCACAGGGCGATGATCGGCGTGTCCTGCTGATAGAGCTCGCGCAGGGTTGCGCCGAATTCTTGATAGTCGTGGTCGGCGCCGTCAACCCGCCCAGCCAGACCGTGGATCACGGCGTCCGGGTAGCGCTGCTGAATCCTGCGCGCCGTGGCGAGGCTGCCATTACCGAGAATGACAATCGCCGGAGCCGGACGGCCCGTCACCCTTGCCACCGTTCGCCGGGCACGATGATCAGCGAGAAGTACGGCGAGGACATTGGTTCGACTTCATCCAGCGGGACGATTTTCTGGTTGGCCATGGTCGCGCGCTCGACGTACAACGCCCGACCGTCCATGCCGAGTTCTTCCAGTACCTGGCGCACCTTGGGAAAGTTGCGCCCCAGTTTCATGATCACCGCCGCATCGGCATCGGCCAGGCGTCGTTTCAATTCTTCGTGGGGCAGCACGCCGGACAACACCGACAGGCTCTGATTGCGATACACCAGCGGCGAACCCAGCACCGACGCGCCGCCGAGCATCGAGCAAACACCCGGCACCACTTCGGCGACGTAACGCTCGGCGAGGCGATCGTGCAGGTACATGTAGGAACCGTAGAAGAACGGGTCGCCTTCGCAGATCACCGCCACATCGCGCCCGGCGTCCAAATGTTCGGCCAACTGTTCGGCAGCAGTGTCGTAAAAATCGCTGATCACTTGCTCGTAGGACAGCGGTGCCGGCAACGCTTCGGTGGTCACCGGATACACCAGCGGCAGCAGGTTTTGCGCCTCTTGCAGGTGCGCTTCAATGATGCCGAACGCATTGCCCTTCTTGCCCTTGGCGACGAAGTACGCCACCACCGGCGATTCGCGCAGCAGGCGCAGGGCTTTGACGGTAATCAGTTCCGGATCACCGGGGCCAACGCCCAGGCCGATCAAGCGTCCAGGTTGCTGCATCATTCGATCTCCGTGGCGAGGGCGTTGACGGCGGCGGCGGCCATGGCGCTACCGCCGAGCCGGCCTTGCATGATCACGAACGGCACACCGCGACTGTCCGCCGCGAGCATCGCCTTGGATTCGGCGGCGCCGACGAAGCCCACCGGGAAGCCGAGGATCAGCGCCGGTTTGGGCGCGCCCGCGTCGATCATCTCCAGCAGGTAAAACAGGGCGGTCGGGGCGTTGCCGATGACGACGACGCTGCCTTCCAGATGCGGGCGCCACAGCTCCAGCGCGGCGGCGGAACGTGTGTTGCCCAGCTCGCGGGCCAGTTCTGGAACGCTTTCATCGCGCAGGGTGCAGATCACTTGATTGTTGGCGGGCAGGCGCGCGCGGGTCACGCCTTCGCTGACCATCCGCGCGTCACAGAGGATCGGCGCACCGGCCGCCAGCGCATCGCGCCCGGCCTTGCCGGCGCCTTCGGAGAATTGCAGACCGTCGATGGCCTCGACCATGCCGCAGGCGTGGATCACCCGCACCGCGAGTTTTTCCAGGTCGGCCGGGATGCGCGAGAGGTTGGCCTCGGCGCGAATGATCGCGAAGGAGTTGCGATAGATCTCCTGACCGTCGCGGATGTAATCAAGCATCTAGGGGGCTCCGTGAGCGGGCGTCGAGCAAGGCTGCGACCGCTTCAATAGTAAGGTTGCGTGCGTGCAGCGCGCCGAAACCCGGCTGCGCGGCATCGCGGAAATAGAGGTCGTAGTAACCGGGTGAAACCGCCAGCAAGGTGACGGGCGCAATGTGCGCGGCGGCGCAGGAACGCGGGCAGCCGGACAAGTGCACATTGAGGATTTGCCCGTGACGTTGCAGCAGCGCCGCCAATTGCAGGGCATCAGCCTTGGTGTCTGCAAGGCCTTTGCCGCAACCGGCGGAACCGGTGCAGGCAATCAGGTGCGCCAGGGCCTCGTCTGCCGAACAGCGCAGCCCGAGGCTTTCCAGGTTGTGGATAACTTCGGCGGCATCGCCTTCGTGAATGCCGGGCAGCAGCAGGCTTTGCCACGGCGTAAGGCGCAGCGAGCCATCGCCGTATTCGCGGGCGAGTTGTGCGGCGCCGCGCAGCATGGCCGGATCGAGCCGGCCCAAGGTCGGCACCGCACCGATGTAGACGCGGCCGGTTTCACGCTGCGGGTGCGCGCCGATGTGCAGCGCCTTCGGGGACGTGGGACGCAACCAGTACGCCAGGGACACCAGCGGCACCCGTTCGGCCACTTTCGCGACGAACCCGGCCACTGGAGAGTCCGCCAGCAGATGACGCATGCGCGTCTGCTCGGGCCGCGCCAGGTCGAGGAACAACTCCAGCACCGCCACCACCAACGCGTGACCATTGTGCAGACGCACCGCACCGATCGGCGCATCCGTCGGGCAACCGGCCAGACCGAAGGCCAGCAGGCACTCGCCATCCTGTTCGCCGGCGCTCAACCACAGGTCGTGATGATGTTCGAGCATCGCCAGGGCTTCGCCGCCATCCAGTTGCACGGCGAACTTGGCGCTCAGTTCGTGAAAGCGCTCGTGGCTTTGCAGGCTGTTGAGGATCTGTTCGGCGAGCGGCCGCGTATCGAGCCACATCTGCCGGTCGATCCCGGCGCTCGGGCTGAGCATCAGGTTGCGCACATCGTCCCCCGCCGCCGTGCGTGGCCCCAGACCGGCGGCCAGCAGGCTGTCGATCAATGCCGTCTCATCGCGACCAATCCCGCGAATTTGCAGGTTGGCGCGGTTGGTCGCCTCGATCACGCCGCCAGCGTAGCGCTGCGCCGCATCGGCCACCGCGTCAGCCTGATCGGCGCTGATCGAACCGCCATTGAGCTTGATCCGGCAGATCCCGCCATCCAGCGCCTGGACAATACGCAGCAACCCCGGGCAGGCCGAGGGGCGAAGGGCGGTGGACATCGGGCGTTCGTTCAAGGGGGCGACCGGCAGTGTGGGGAAGGCGCTTCGCGGGCGAAGGCGCGGTATTATGCCTGCTTTGTCAGGCGGCATGAAAAGCCTGCCCGTCGGAACAGTCCGTTTGAGGACTATTTTTAAGGAATACAGATGTCGCCCTGGCTGACGGTAGTGGGAATCGGTGAAGACGGCTTCAAGGGCCTGGGCAAGAATGCCCGACGGGCGCTGCTGGGTGCTTCGCGGATCATTGGCGGCCAGCGCCAACTGGATTTATTGCCCGTGTGCATTCGTGGCGAGCGGCAGTTGTGGCCGAGTCCGTTTTCCCTGGCGCCGGTGCTTGAGCGTCATGGCGAGCCGGTGTGCGTGCTGGCCAGCGGCGATCCGATGTTCTTCGGCGTCGGCGCCAGCCTCGCCCGGCACGTGCCTGCCGAGCAGATGCTGATCCTGCCGGCGCCTTCTTCCTGCGCCCTCGCGGCGGCGCGCATGGGCTGGCCGTTGCAGGAGGTGGTGACGCTGTCCGTGGTCGCTCGCCCCATCGCGGCGCTGAATGCGCACTTGTTCAGCGGCGTGCGCCTGCTGGTGCTGAGCAATGACGGGCAGAGCCCGGCGGCCATCGCGGCGTTGCTGCGTGAACGCGGATTCGGGCCGAGCCGGTTCACCGTCCTGGAACACGTGGGCGGCGACGCTGAACGACGAATCGACGGCGTTGCCAGCGACTGGACCTTATCCGCCGTTGCCGATCTCAACGTGATCGCCATCGACTGCATCGCCGAACCGCACACTCCGCGCCTGTCGCGCCTGGCCGGTCTTCCCGATTCAGCCTTCCGGCACGACGGCCAACTGACCAAGCGCGACGTGCGCGCCATCACCCTCGCCCGCCTCGCCCCGACACCCGGCGAACTGTTGTGGGACGTGGGTGCCGGCAGCGGCTCGATCGGCATCGAATGGATGCGCGCGCACCCGAGCTGTCGGGCGCTGGCCATCGAGGCGGATGACGGTCGGCAATTGTTGATCGAACACAACCGCGATGCCCTGGGCGTTCCGGGCCTGCAATTGATTCGCGGCAGCGCGCCGCACGCCCTGGCCGGGCTCGAAGCGCCGGACGCGATTTTCATCGGCGGTGGCGTAACCCGCGACGGTGTGCTCGATGCGTGCTGGTCGGCATTGAAGCCCGGCGGCCGACTGATCGCCAACGCGGTGACCCTGCAAAGCGAAATGACCCTGATGGCCTGGCGCGAACGGCACGGCGGCGAGCTGACCCGCATCCACATCGCCCAGGCCCAACCTCTGGGCGAATTCGACACCTGGCGCCAGGCATTGCCAATCACCTTGCTTGATGTGACGAAACCATTCGATGCGTGACGAAACCGCCGAACAACCCGCGCCCCTGCGCAGCGGCCTGACCACCGGCAGTTGCGCCACGGCCACCAGCCTCGCCGCCGCGCGTTTGTTGCTCAGCGGCACGGATGCGGACGCGGTGGAGATCATCCTGCCCAAAGGCAAACAGGTGCAGATGCGCCTGGAGTTCTGTCGGCTCATCGATGACGGCGCCGAGGCCGGAACAATCAAGGACGCCGGCGATGACCCGGACGTGACCCACGGCGCGTTGCTTTATTCCCACGTGCGGCTGAGCGCCGAGCCGGGTATTCGTTTTATCGCGGGCCGTGGCGTTGGCACCGTGACCCGACCGGGCCTGGTGCTGAGCGTCGGCGAACCGGCGATCAACCCGGTGCCGCGCAAGATGATCACCGATCACCTGACGTTGCTCGCCCAGGAGCGGGGCTACGGCGGCGGTTTCGAGGTCACGGTCAACGTCGAGGGCGGCGAAGCCCTGGCGCTGAAAACCATGAACCCGCGCCTGGGGATTCTCGGCGGGCTGTCGATCCTCGGCACCAGCGGCATCGTCCGACCGTTTTCCTGCGCGGCTTACATCGCCTCGATCCACCAAGGCATCGACGTGGCGAAAACCAACGGCTACCTGCACATCGCCGCCT
>Ga0302169_10000272_pt1 | contig 16510 bp, 13 predicted proteins | sample I_Fen_N1_3_FD_193493 | JGI IMG/M metagenome (GOLD analysis project Ga0302169, IMG submission 193493) | Peat permafrost microbial communities from Stordalen Mire near Abisko, Sweden - I_Fen_N1_3 | ecosystem: Environmental > Terrestrial > Soil > Wetlands > Permafrost | place: Sweden: Abisko...
CCCTTGCCTCTGGCTAACACTTCCCCTTGCCGGGTGTGTAGAGGACTTTCACCTCCAAGTCACCAGCGTGGCCACCACAGCCAAACTGGTTGCGCTGACGCGCAACGCGCCATGCCTGGCGCACCCAAAAAAAACCCGCCGAAGCGGGTTTTTCCCAAGACCATTGTCGACTCCCTGTCGGTAGCCAATCCTTGCTGATGGTCGATCATCCGTGATCCTGAAGCGCTTCCTGTGCTTCAGTTGATGGGGCTAGATTACGTGTCGGATCCAATCTGCAATAGACGACATAGCTACCATCGCGTGTAAGACATTCGCTATACCTACCCTTCCGAAAACCCTTAGACGCCTCAGGCTTACAGGCTGTAGGCCTCGAGTTCAGGGGACTTCAGCCTTAACCACCTTAACCCTCGTGGGCTTTGGCGCTTTCGGTCAGAAACCGTTCGATGCTGTTCATCTGCTCTTCCCAACCACGGCTGTCCATGCGGAACGCCTTTTCGCGGCGCGCCTGGGGGATGTGATCGAAACCGGATTCGGACACTTTGAGCAGCGTGCCGTTGTCCATGTCTTCGAGCTCGAATTTGACCAGCGTGGTCGGCTCCTGGGAGTAGTCGACATCCGGGTGGATGGCGTACGGGTGCCAGCGAAACGAAAACAACCGCTCTGGCTCGACCCGCTCAACCAGGACATTCCACAGCAAGTGCTCATACCCGGGAAAGGTGATCTGCCCCTGGGTCCACTCACCGGCGACGAAACGCTTGCCTTCCAGTGCAACGCCAAACCACTGCCCGAACGCTTCGGCATTGGCCAGCACGCGCCAGACGTGCGAACGCTTCGCCTTGAGCAGGATTTTCCGTTCGATGCGATCTCGATCTGATGTTGGATTCATAATTCACCTCCTGTACTGAACAGTAGGTCAGTAACAACCACAAGACCAACCCTAAAATTGTACCAATCGCTTGTTGTGATCAACCATGCCTGGAATATTCGGCCTTATTTGTGCGCATAAGTTCGGGTTTGCGGGCGAGTCTGTTGCTGGCAGCGACGCGCGTTCTGTCGGAGCAAGCCCTTGGCGATTCGCTACACTGCCCCGCAATTTCCTCTGCCACAGCGAGTTTTCGCCATGTACTCACGCTTTTTCCTGGCGCTGGCGCCGGTGTTGTTCACCTCGATGGCGTTCGCCGTGGACTGCGACAACGCGACCGACCAGGCCACGATGAACCAGTGCGCAACGCAGCAGAATGCGGCGGCGGACAAGGAACTGAATGCGTTGTACCAGCAAATCACCGCGCGTCTGAAAGCTGAGCCCGAGAGGAAGAAGTTGTTGGTGGGCGCGCAGCGGGCGTGGGTTGCGTTTCGGGATGCCGAGTGCAAGTTTTCGGCTTCGGGGGTGGAAGGGGGCAGTGTGTATCCGTTGGTCTACAGCGGCTGCACCACTGACTTGACCAAGGCGCGGGTTCAGACGTTCAGGAATTATCTTAAGTGTCAGGAAGGGGATGTGGGGTGTCCGGTGCCTGGACAGTAAAATCTCCAGTGTTTTCCAAGGCCTCATCGCGAGCAAGCTCGCTCCCACATTGGATCTCCGGTGAGACACAGATCCCTTGTGGGAGCGAGCTTGCTCGCGATGGCGTCAGATCAGGCAAAAATGATTACCGGACAAACACCTGCGCCGTGGTAATCGCCATATCCCCGCCCGGCATTTTGATGCTGCCAATCTGCTTCAAACTGTCGGCATCAAAAATCGCCACGTCGTTAAACGTCCCGGCCAGGTAGATCTTGCTGCCGTCCTTGTTGAAGGAAATGCAGTAGTAGGAATGATCCAGCGTCGCCGCCTGAAGCATTTTCTTTTCCTTGATGTCGTACTTGGCCAAGCGGTTGAGCACCCCGAACATCAGGTTCGGGTCCTTCGGCGAGCGCATGCCGCTGAAGTAGATTTCCGTCAGGGGACCGAAGTCGGTGGTTTCGGTCTTGCCGGTCTTCAGGTCAATGCTGAACAGCCCGTAGAGGTATTCGGCGGTCAACGGATCCTGCTTCTTGTCCTTGAATTTCGCGGCGGTGTAGAGCAGCGAGAAATCATGGCGATACGTCTGCTGGTTCCACACGTAGAGCACGTCCGGCGCGCTGTAGTTCGGGCGTTTCCAGTGGCGGCTGGGGATCAGCACGTCGAACTTGCCGGTGTTCACATTGACCTTGTAGACGTCTGCCCCGGCCACGTACAACGTGCCGTCATCACCACTCTGCATGATGGTCAGCTGCCGCGGCGCCGGGAAACTGCGCACGGGTTTGGCGTCCATACCGGCGTCTGTCTTGTACACATCGAGCCGCGGCTGCTGCACTTCGTAGCGGTCATTGAGCATCAGCGTCGGGTTGGCGATGGCAAACAGTTCCTTGCCATCGTGGCTGAGGGTGAAGGCGAACATCGACTTGGCTTTCTCGCCCGGTTTCTGGGTGATGCTGGCGTGGAATACCTGTTTGCAATTGTCCAGTTCGACGCCGTAGACATCCGCGTAGTGGTTGTTCAGCACATAGGCGGTCTTGCGGTCCGGCGACAGTTGCACGGTGCCGGGGCCGAAGGCGTCGGGCATCTTGCAGGTCTTGAACAGCGTGTCGGTGGCCAGGTCGATCACGTTCAGGTTGTTCGGGTAGTTGGTGGTCAACATGTACTCGTGACCGTCTTGCAATGCTGCATTTTCATCGGCCAGAACAGTGAGCGAACAAGCGCTCAGGACGGCGAAAGCGGCCAGGCCGCAGGCTTTGATGCTGTGCATGCTGGAATCCTTCTTCTTATCTGATCACTTGTCTTTGGGGAAGACAGTGCCGAGGTTGCGCCAGTTTTCGTTGGACGCCTGGGCATCCTTGTTCCAGTCCGGGTAGGTGCTCATCATGTCGGGCACCTGGGCCGGCCACCAGCACGGGTCGGAGCAGCCATACAAGTCGGCTTCCATCGGCTGGCACAGCGACGACACCCCGCCGAACGCATCGATTTCCCAACCCGGGTCGGTGGTCGAGGCGCAGCCCGCAACAGAGCTCATCGCCACCACTTCTTCGATACGGTTTTCGGCCGCGGCCTCGTCCAGTTTCAGCGCTTTGTTATTGATTGCCTTGAGATGTTTCATATCAGTGAGCCTTGCGCGGAGTGATGTAGCTGCTGATAAACGCAGGGTTGTGGGCCATGATCCGGGTGTAGACCTCGATGCCGAAATCGACCCAGTCACGCATCAGTTCGCAGTAGTGATAGGTCGGGTGGGTCGGGTCGCCGTAGCGGGCGTAGCTCTCGTGGTAGCAGCCGCCGGAGCACAGGTTGCGGATCTGGCAGTCCTCGCAACCGGTGTTGGTGCGGTCGAGGCGCTGGGACAGGAAGTCGTTCAATTCGACCTGTTTCACGGCGGTGTGCACGTTGCCGAAGGTCGGCAGACTCGAACCGGTAAAGCGGTGGCACAGGTTCAGTTCGCCCTTGTGATCCACCGCCAGCATCTTCAGGCCCGCACCGCATGGCAGGGCTTTTTTGTGGCCTTCGTGGATGTCGGTGATCAACTGGTGCAGGTTGGAAAAGCCGATGTTGCGGTGTTCCAGCGCTGCTTCCAGATACCGCCGGCCGAGTCTCTTCATGCTGGCGAAGACTTCAATCAGTTCGTCGCTGGACAGGTTGAAGGTGCTGATATCACCGGACGTCACCGGGGCAAAGCCGACTTCGGCAAAACCCAGTTCGTTGAACAGGTGATCCCAGATGGTTTCGACGTCGGTAACGCCCGTGGTCAACGTGACCCGAGCGCCCACCGGACGGCTGTTGTAGCGCGACAACAGCATCTCGGCCTTGCGTCGCACCACGTCATACGTGCCCTGCCCGCCCACGGTGATGCGGTTGCGGTCGTGCACGGTTTTCGGCCCGTCGATACTCACGGAAAGCCCGAAACGGTGGGCATTCAGGTAGTCCACGGTTTCTTCGGTGAGCAGCGTGGCGTTGGTGGTCATGACGAACTCGACAAACTTGCCGGCTTCGCGGAAACGCTTCTCGCAATAATCGACCATGTACTCGATCAGCTTGCGGTTGCTCAGCGGTTCGCCGCCGAAGAACACCACGGTGAAACGCTCTTCATCCGGGGATTCGCGCAGCAGCATTTCCACCGACGCGACCGCCGTTTCGACGTCCATTTTCTTGCCCGCCGACGGCTTGTCGAGGTCTTCCTTGTAGCAGTAGGTGCAGCTCAGGTTGCAGCCGGTGTTGACGTTGAGCACCACGGTATTGATCGCGGTGCGCTCGACCCGTTTGGTGCCGATGTCCGGGGTCAGTGGCGAACCGTCGCTGACCAGTTCCAGCGACATCAACTCACGCAGGGTCTCGGTGATTTCCTCGCCGTTGAAACGCGAAGCCAGGCGCTGGATCAGGTCCTCCGACGAACAGCCGGGGCCGCGTAAGGTATCGATGATGGTGCCGGTCAGTTCATCACTGGCGAACAGCGAACTGCTGGGGATGTGAAACAGCATGCGGTCGGCATCGACGTGCACTTCGTGCAGGTTCCGTTCGACCAGATTCAAAATAGCGCCCATTGCAACCTCCTGTGCAAACCCCGTTCTACGGGGCCTGCGATCATTCCGAAAAGTGTCTGTAGCCTTTTTGGATCAGCCAACTTATGGAATGGGTGGATTGTTCCAGCGTTGCACGGTGACGATCATGTGGCCTTCGCCGGTCAGGGATTTCCCTGCGTCGTCGACGGCGGCGATCACCTTGAGGTTGCCGGCATTGTTGGTGGACATTTTGCGTTGCGGGTTCGGCCCGGCATCGCCCGGTGTGAACACGCCGCTGTCCGCTTGCATGGTGCCGGCGAACTTGACGTCTTCGTCCTCCTTGGCGCGGTCATCGAAGGCCTCGACCTTCCACTGCGCCGGGAACACGCCGATGCGATATGGCTTGCCGTCAGCGCCCTTGCCCCAGGCTTCGGCGTCGAAACGGCCCTGGACTTTCGGCGTCGAACCACCACCTTCGCCGATTCGCGCCACCGAGAATTCAGGCACCACTTTGACTTCGGCGATGCTGCTGTAGACCGACAGACTCGGGCCTTTCAGTGTACCGACGGTGACCGCGCGCACGCCGGGTTGGGCGTTGGCCGCGGCCTTGAGTTTGACCTTGATCCGCTCAGGGCTCTGCTCGACGATTTCGACCACTTCCACGCCTTTGCCGAAATTCGGCTTGCCGGTGAGACCGCTGCCGACCAGCGTCACTTCCGTTTCACTGCCAGCCTTCAGATAACCCGGCTGTACCGCCAGCAATCGGTTGGAACCCTGCTTGGCGGCGACGAAGTCCAGACCGCGCTCGTCGTGCTCGGCCTCGAACATCCGGCCTTGCATCGCATTGCCTTGGGCGGCGAACACCTGGCGCATGGTCACGCCGTCGATGGTCACGTTGCCGCGCCATTCATAGCCGGTGTAGAGAATCGCGCTGCCGTCGCCGTTGAACGGGCTACCGTCGGCGTATTGGCCTTTGACGCTGACCTTGAAGGTGTCGCTGCCATCGGCCGTGACGCTCATCACGCCGGCCAATTCACCCTTGCCTGGCAAGTGGCCGCTGAAACTCCAATCCCCCACCAGTGCATCGCTTTTCGGTGCAGCGCTCTGCCATTTTTTCCAGGCCGGGTTGTCCAGCGGATAACGTTTGGCCAACAGCGGCACCATGTTTTTGCGGGCGATGTCGAACCAGTCGCGGTCGCGGGCCAGGGCCTGGTATTCCAGGGACGGCCATTGGCCGAGGTGGAAGTTCACCAGGCGTTCCCATTCCTCGGCTGGACGCCGTTGCAGGGCGACCCGTGCACCGGAGTGGCAGCGGCCACACATCTGGCTGGTCTGGTCGTCGAATTTTTCGACGGTGTTGAGTCGACGTTCCAGCGCATAGCGCACGCCATCGGTCTCGCTCGGTGCCAGGCCTTGAGTGTCGGCCAGGTATTTGACCAGGGTGCGTCGGTCGTCATCGCTGATCTGCAAACCGTGCATGGTTTGCATCCGGGCGATGCTCATCAGCCAGCCTTCCGGGGTCTTGCGCTGGTGACTGATACGACTGAGGGCGTTATTGGCTTCAGGGGTATGACAGCCCTGACACGTTTCCTTGAGGATGGTCTGGGCGTCGCGGGCTGCCAGGCTGTCGGGCGAATGCAGCGCCACGCAAGCGGCCACGGCCAGCAGGCTGGCGCTCAGGCCTGATCGGAGTTTTCTCTTCATCAACGTCGAACCTCGCACGGTGCGTTCTTATTGTTGTGGCTTATCGTTTTTATGGTTTCTGCCGCCGGCTTTGATCCGCTGACGGAGGCAAGAGAAACGTCTGCGATGAGCAATACACGGAGCGTGCCAGCTTACCGATGTTGTTTTTTATCAATCAGTTGCGTGCAATCAAGGGCCTGGAACGACCTTTGAAGGAGAGCGTCTGCGTCTAATATCGCGACAGGTGTTGCAGTCTGAGACGCGGGCCGCACCACACAAGGAGGCGCGGCTGACGCCGATCAGCTCAAGAACGTTGGGTGGACGCCTTTGTGTGCGTTGATCTCTTGCTGCATCTGCACCACCAGCGTGGCAATCGCATGGGCGGTGTCCAGCTCCCAGACGGGAACGTGACTCACCACCAGGTCCACTTTGCCGGTCATGCAATCGCAGACCCGGATCGTCAACGACTGGTCCGGCGCCATGCTGCAGGTGCATACCGACGGTAGAAAACTCTTTTCGATGATGCTTTGAATCTCCAGGGTTGAAAGGTTCATCACAACCTCCCTTGCGCGAGATGTGTGGCCGGGGAAATGCTCCGTCATTTCACCCACCGAGTCTGAAAATTCTAGACCCCAACCCGGGGGTGCTCAAGGTCGCAACCGGGTTGCTCGTCGTCTCAGAGGCTGTCGCAATTTGCGAAAAAAATCCTCCTGCCGCCCTCCTTTAGAGTCCGACGAACCCCGGCCAGCCTAAGGCGCGCCCGACCTAGCAGCGACTTGGCACAGCCATTGCGAAAGCCCTGTTCTCACGAACAATCAGAGGCTTCGCCATGTCGCGCCCTAATGTGCTTCCCGCCACTTCCGCCTTTATCCAGCGCGCCCCGCGCATGTTGATCGGCGGTGAATGGGTCGAGGCCGCCGATGGCCAGACCATGCCCCTGCACAACCCGGCCACCGGTGAAGTGTTGTGCGTGGTGCCGCGGGCCACGCCAGAGGATGTCGACCGCGCGGTGCTGGCGGCGCGTCAGACCTTCGATGATTCGGCCTGGACCCGCACCCGCCCACGCGAGCGGCAGAATCTGTTGTGGAAACTCGCCGATCTGATGCAGCGCGATGCCGAGCTGCTGGCGCAACTCGAATGCCTGAACAACGGTAAAAGCGCAGCCGTGGCCAAAGTCATGGACGTGCAACTGGCCATCGATTTCCTGCGCTACATGGCCGGTTGGGCGACCAAGATCGAAGGCTCCAGCGTTGAGGTGTCGTTGCCATTGATGCCCAACGATCAGTTCCACAGCTTCATCCGTCGCGAAGCGGTGGGCGTGGTCGGCGCCATCGTCGCCTGGAACTTCCCGCTGTTGCTGGCCTGCTGGAAGCTCGGCCCGGCCCTCGCCACCGGTTGCACGGTGGTGCTCAAACCGGCGGACGAAACCCCGCTGACCGCGCTGAAACTCGCTGAACTGGTGCTGGAAGCCGGCTACCCCGAGGGCGTGTTCAACGTGGTCACCGGCACCGGCATCACCGCCGGTTCCGCCCTGACGCACAACCCGCTGGTGGACAAACTGACCTTCACCGGCTCGACCGCCGTGGGCAAGCAGATCGGCAAGATCGCCATGGACTCCATGACCCGCGTGACCCTGGAACTGGGCGGAAAATCGCCGACCATCGTCATGGCCGACGCCGACCTGCCGAGCGCCGCCGCTGGAGCTGCCAGCGCGATTTTCTTCAACCAGGGCCAGGTCTGCTGCGCAGGTTCGCGGCTGTATGTGCAGCGCAAGCATTTCGACAACGTGGTGGCGGATATTGCCGGCATCGCCAACGCCATGAAGCTCGGCAACGGCCTCGACCCAAGCGTCGATATGGGGCCGTTGATTTCGGCGCGCCAGCAGGAACGGGTTTACGGCTACATCGAAAAAGGCCGGGAAAGTGGCGCGACCATCGCCTGCGGTGGCGAGCAGTACGGCCCGGGCTTTTTCGTCAAGCCGACAGTGATTGTCGACGTCGACCAGAAGCATTCGCTGGTGCAGGAAGAGATTTTTGGTCCGGTGCTGGTGGCGATTCCGTTCGATGACGAGGCCGATGCGTTGCGCATGGCCAATGACAGCCCTTATGGGCTCGGGGCGAGTATTTGGTCGAATGATCTGGCGGCGGTGCACCGGATGATTCCACGGATCAAATCGGGGTCGGTGTGGGTCAACTGCCACAGCGCCCTGGACCCGGCGCTGCCGTTTGGCGGGTACAAGATGTCGGGGGTTGGGCGGGAGATGGGGTATGCGGCGATTGAGCATTACACCGAGTTGAAGTCGGTATTGATCAAACTGTGATTTGCGGCGTCCCTTAGGCCGCCTTCGCGAGCAAGCCCGCTCCCACATTTGATTTGTGATCACCAATGTGGGAGCGGGCTTGCTCGCGAAGGGTCCAGACCAGCCACTATAGATTTCAGGGTTTGAAACCCAGGGCCAATAACCAACCCCGAACCAGCCGCCCCTGCTCCGCCGTCAACCCCGCCAGCACTTGCTCAGCCGGCTCAGTACGCAACCGCCGCACCAACGGCGCCACCTCAACCCCTTGCACATGCCAGATCCCCAACGGCTGATCGGTCGTGATCACCACCTCGGCCTCATCCACGAAACCATCCCGCAGCACCGGCGCCCGCTCAATCCTCAGCGCTGCGAAATCCGCCTCGCCATGGGCCACCTCAGCATCCGGCCACTGCCGCCGCGCCTGCCAGAATGACTGGTCCAGCCAACGCTGTTCATCGGCGTAAAAGTCGCGACCGATCCGCGCGAAGCGTAAAAACAGCTGTTCCACCCGCTGCTGATGAAAGCGCTGGGCCAAGACCGTTCGCTCGGGTTTTCGCAACAGCGTGTTGATCACTGTTGGCGCCTGCAATGCTGAAGACAGTGATTGAAAAATTCCGTTGCCCGACAGCGGGTCCACAGCCATCGCCGCATCCCCGACCCGAATCCAGTTGTGGCCGCACACCTGCGGACTCAGGATGGCGGTGCTGCTGCGGGCATGCAGTTGCAGGTTGATTTCAGGCGAGGAACCGAAAAACGCCTGAGCCAGCGCCGAGCCCCGGCGCCGCTGCCGGCAATAGTCGAGCAATTTCGCCTTGCCCGGCAGGTCGGCGCTGGCCACGTCCACCGTCCACTGCCAATAACACTGGCCATCAGCCCGCCGCGCCATCCACGCCCAGCCATCCTCAAGGCTTTCAACCGCGCTGGCGGTGCTGCCCGGCGTGGCCTGCCAACGGTTGAGCAAGCTGACGGTCTCCGGCCCTCTCGGGCCTTTGCCGAGCGCCGGCGCCTGACGCCCTCGGGCCTCCACCAGAAAGTCCGCGACCAGGGTTTGGCGCCCTTCGATCTCGATTCGATGCGCCGTAGCACCGGTCTGAACCGTCAGCACCCGACCTTCGATTACCTCGACTCCCGCCAGGCGCAGGTCTTCGCGCAGACCTCGGTCGAAGGCTGGACGGTCCAACAGGAATTCAATGTTCTGCGCATGCTGCTGACCGTTCCACGACACCTGCCGTTGGGAAGGCAATGGCGCCTCCGCCAGCGCCTGATGCAGACCCGCACCGCGCAAGGCTTCCAGCACCCGCACCGAAACACCTTCCAGCGCGGCAAATCGGCGCCACTCGCTGACCAGCGTCACGGGATAACCGAGCCGCCGTAAACCCAGGGCCACCGTCGCCCCAGCAGGCCCGGCGCCGAGAATCACAATCATGGCCCGAAGCGCCGTTCAGGGCCGCGATAACGCGCATGCTCGCGCAACCAATCGACAATCTGTGCGTTACTCGCCTCTGGGTGGACGACCAGAAAAGCGGCGATGTGCCCACTCAACGCCGCACACCCCAGACTGGCGCCGGACTGCCCCGGATAAGTCCCATGCACACACGCGGCGAAATCCGCTTGCGCGCTGTTGAGCCACGACCATTCCTGTTCAGCGCAACGAGCGTCGCCGGTAACGCGCAGCACCTGCGGATAATTGGCCGGGAATACGCCCTCGCCTTGCGCCGGACTGGAGGCGCAGAGCAGGACCCCGCGTGCCACCGCTGCGGCGCAGGCTTCGCGCAACAGGCTTCGATCCTGTCGCAAGCCGAGGCTCAAATTGATCAACCGCACATCCTGTGCCACCAGCCAGTCGATAGCGCTGGCGATCTGCAAGGCGCTGGTGACGCCGCGCTGATCAAACACCTGCCCCACGCAGAACACCGCTGAAGGTGCCCGCCGGCCGATGGCTTCAATCACTGCGCTGCCGTGGCCCAGTGGATCATCACGCAAGTCACTTTCGGCGAGCCCATCGTCCAGCAACGAGAAGCGCCGACCCGCGACGACTTGCACTCGTTGCGCCGCCGAATGCCCGCTGTCGACCACACCGATACGCAGGTCAGGCTTCATGCAGCACCGTTTTCGAAGTGAGCACGCCGTCGAGCAATTCAAAACGCAGATCGGCATCGGCCAGGGTTGAAGGGCGATGGCTGATCAGGATTCGGGTACGTCCGGCAAACAGTCGGTCGATGGCCTCGATCACTTCGCGCTCGGTGGCTTCATCCACCGCCGAGGTGGCTTCGTCGAGGACCAGAATCAGCGGATCTTGCAACAGCGCCCGGGCAATCGCGATGCGTTGTTTCTGACCGCCGGACAGTTGCTGGCCACGCTCACCCAACGGACTGTCGAGGCCTTCGGGCAACGATTCGATCAGGCTGTCGAGTTGCGCCAGCCGTGCGACTTCGGCAATCGCCTCGCGACTGGCGTGCGGTACGGCATAAGCGAGGTTGTCGGCGAGGCTGCCGCGAAACAAAACGATGTCCTGACTGACCACGGCAATCCGCTGGCGCAACTGGAACAGGTCCAGCGCCCGAAGGTCGACCTCGCCCAGCAACACACGGCCGGACTGCGGATCATGATGGCGTTGCAGCAGGTCGATCAGGGTTGATTTGCCGACCCCGGAGCCGCCGCTGAGGGCGACTTTCAAACCGTAGGGAATACGCGCTTCGATACCACGTAAGGTGGTCGGCCGGCCGGGATGGCTGAAATGCACATCGTCGAATCGCAGGTCACCCGACGTCGGCATCGGTTGTGGCTGGACCGGTGTCAGGACGGTCGGTTCTTCGCCGCGCAATTCCATCACGCGGCCGAGGCTGACGGTCATCCGTTGAATGGCGACGTAGAGCCCGAGCAGGCTCTGAACCGGTCCTACAGCCATGCCCAGGTAGGTCGAAAACGCGATCAAGGCGCCCAACTGCCAAGTTCCCTGCACCACCCAGTAACCGCCGATCAAAAACGCACAGGCGCGGGACAACGACGTCAGCGTGCCGGGTACGGCCTGGGTAAAAAACTCGGTGACTTGCAGGCGCAGTAACTGGCTCATGTAGCCGTGGCCCAGCGTTTCCAGGCGCCGCGCTTCACGCTGTTGCTGGCCGGCGGACTGGATGAATTTCATCACTGGCAACGTCTCGACCATGAACGAAGACATGTCCGCCGAGCGCTCGCGCAATTGCCGGACATCGCGCTCGACCTTGCGCCGCATCCAGCGCAGCCAGAGCACATCGAGGGGAATCAGCACCAGCGCCAACAACGAAAGCTTCCACGACAGCGTCAACAGCATCGCCACCGCGCAGACCAGACCGATCACACTCGATACCGCCGAGAACAATGAATCCACAGCAAAACGCTGGATCTCCGCGACATCACCATCGAGGCGCGACATCAGGTCGCCGATTCGCCGCTGACCGTAAAAGCTAGGAGAGAGGGTCTGCAAATGCCGATAAAGGTCATCGCGCAGGGCAAATAAAATCCGCCCGGACAACCGCGTATGCAGGTAGCGATTGATGCCCGACAGCGCCGTGCCGAGCAGCCCGGCAACGATCATCAGTCCGGCAATCAACACCAGCATCGGAAAGTTGCGCGCCAGCAGGCCATCGTCGATCAGCAGCTTGGTCAGCCATGGCTGCACCAACACCAACAGCGAGGCGCATACCGACAAACCGAGCAGTCCGGCGATGGCCAAACGATGGGGACGCACGAAGCTGTAGAGCCAGCGCAATGCCGCTTGCAGAGCTTCGGGATTTTGGCTGTCGATCAGCCGAACGATCAGGCGCTGCATCACGAACGCAACTGTTTGAGCTTGCGATACAGGGTCGCGCGACTGATGCCCAACGCGTCGGCGGCGGCCGAGACGTTGCCCTGGTGCGTGTCCAGGGACTGACGAATCAGTTCCAGTTCATTTTCACGGATGCTGCCAGCCTGAGGGCGTTCGGTCGCGGTCAGTTCATCAAGCATGCTGTCGGGCAAATGATCGAGGGTTAGGACGCTCTCCCCCGGTTCGCGCATGGCCAGCGCGGTGCGCAATACCATTTCCAGTTGGCGGATGTTGCCGGGCCAGTGATAGCCGCTGAGCAAGCGGTTCAAGTCGTCATGCAGGACGACGGCCGGAGCATCGAGCCTGATCAGCAATCGCCCGACCAGCGCACTGAAATCTTCGCGTTCGCGCAGGGCCGGGAGTATCACGCTGATGCCGTTGACCCGGTAGAACAGGTCTTCGCGAAAGTGCTTTTCTTCCACCAGACGCTTGAGGTCGCGGTGCGTGGCGCAGATCAGCGCAACGTCGATGTCCTGTTCTTCGCCGGCACCCAGCGGCGCGACTTTGCGGTCTTGTAGCACTCGCAGCAAACGCGCTTGCAGAGCCAATGGCATGTCGCCGATTTCATCGAGGAACAAAGTGCCGCCGTGGGCCTGTTGCAGACGACCGATCATGCCGCCACGACGGGAGCCGGTGAAGGCGCCTTCGCGGTAGCCGAACAGTTCCGACTCGATCAGGCCTTCGGGAATGGCCGCGCAATTCACCGCGATGAAGGGCTTGTCGCAACGGGTACCGGCCATGTGCAGGGCACGGGCAATGACTTCTTTACCGGTGCCGGTTTCACCAAGCAGCAACACCGGCAATTCATTGGCCAGGCCCTGCCGGGCCATGCGCAAGGCGCGGGCATAACGCACATTGCTGCCGGCCAGGGATTCAAGGTCCGGCTGGGGTTTCGCGGTTTTGGCGGTCGTGCGCGGTGGAGTGCTGACATTGATTGACCGCTGCGGCGCGCGCAGGGTTTTGTAGAAGAATTCGCCCTTGGCGGTTTGCAGGCTGCCGACGCCGCCCTGGTGCAAACGCGATAAAAGTTGCAGGCCATCGACGCCGAGGAACTCTTCGCAACGTCGACCGACCAGCGCCGAGCGTTCGGCGTGGAGCAACTGACAGGCCTGGGCACTGACCGCGAGGATCTGCCCGCCGAGACTTACCGCCAGCAGGCCTTGCCAAGGTGATTCGAGGTATTGCCGGCGGCTGTGGAAGGCCAGAACGATTTCATCGGGATAACTGGCGTTGAACACCCGGCTTTCAATTTGGCTGACCGCCATCGCCAGCAATGCGGTGCTGTCGTGGACGCGGCCGAGCGGGCCTTCGCGGGTCAGGTCGAGCACGCCAAGAATGTCGCCCTGGGGGCAATGGATGGGCACCGAGGTGCAAGAGAAATCGGTCAGGCGATCGAGGTAATGTTCACCGCAATCGATCATCGTCGGCCGGGCTTCGACCAGTGCAGTGCCCAGCGCGTTTGTGCCGCGAGCGGCTTCGCTCCAACAGGCGCCCAGGGTGATGTCTTGCAGGCCGCTGCCTTTGAGGCGGTCGGCGCGCCCTTCGACGGCGAGGATGGTGGCGTCGGAGTTGGCAAGGATGATCAGGCCTTCCTTGCCTTGGCGTTCGGCCAGGTAATCAATCGCCGGCAATGCCGCGTCGATCAGCAGTCGATTGCTCGCCAGCAGCACGTCGAGGCTGGCGCTCGATTCCAGCGCCAGTTCGTGCTTGCCATTGAAGTGCACGCCATGACTGAGGCTGCGCCGCCACGACGCATCGATTTCCGCGCGCAATACGCCATCGGGGACTTCGCCCTCCAGATGGAGTTTTTCCCGGGCCAGTCGGGCTTCGCGGTGCAGTTTGGGTGGTGTTGTTTTTATTAGCGTCATCAAGCGCTCCGAATCGGTCCGCCCTGCGCTTTTTCAAGTTCAGCGCCCTGCCGCAATCTTTACGTTAACGTCAGGGCGATGGCAAGTGCCTTACGGCGATTGTGTTTGCGCAGCAGCGACTTACACGTGAGGATCGCCTGGTGCTTTACTCGGGGCAGCGTACTGCGGCTTGAGGTGACCGTCCTGATCCAGTAGCCAGGCGTCCATGATCTGCCGCACCACAGGACCGGCAACGCGACCGCCGGCCTCGCCGTTTTCAATCATCACCGAGATGACGATCTTCGGATGCTCAGCAGGGGCGAAACCGACGAACAAGGCGTTATCGCGGTTACGCTCCAGGGTTTTCGCCCGGTTGTAGCGCTCGCCCTGTTTGATCGCGACGACTTGCGCGGTACCACTCTTGCCAGCAATGCGGTATTGAGCTCCGACCGCTGCAGCCCGGGCGATCCCGCGAGCATCGTGCATCACCATCTGCATGCCGTGGTTGACCTGTTCCCAGTCATGCGGATTCTTGAGCAGGATGTTGGGTATCGGATGCTCATCCACGGGTGCGACACCATCCACGGTCTTGGCCAAGTGCGGTCGATTCCACACACCTTTGTTGGCGATCAGCGCAGTGGCCTGGGCCAATTGCAGCGGCGTGACCTGCATGTAGCCCTGGCCGATGCCAAGGATCACCGTCTCGCCAGGAAACCAGGCCTGACGGCGTGTGGCGCGCTTCCAGGCTTGAGACGGCATCAAACCGGCAGACTCTTCGAACATGTCCAGCGAGACCTTCTCGCCAAGGCCGAACATCGCCATGTAGTCGTGCAAGCGATCGATGCCCAGCTTGTGGGCCAGGTCGTAGAAGTAGGTGTCGTTGGAACGCATTATTGCGGCGTCCATGTCCACCCAGCCGTCACCGCTATGGTTCCAGTTGCGGTATTTGTGATCGAAGTCCGGGAGCTGGTAATAACCCGGATCGAAGACGCGGGTCTGTGGGGTAACAACGCCCGCATCGAGGCCGGCAATGGCCACCTCCGGCTTGATCGTCGATCCTGGCGCGTAGAGGCCGCGCAGCACGCGATTAAACAGCGGGCGGTCGATTGAGTCGTGCAGCGCCGCGTATTCCTTGAAGCTGATCCCGGTGACGAACAGATTGGGATCGAAGCTTGGCTTGCTGACCATGGCCAGCACTTCGCCGGTCGATGGGTCGAGTGCAACGACCGAACCTCGACGATCGCCCAAGGCTTCTTCGGCGGCTTCCTGAAGTTTGACGTCCAGGCTCAGGACGATGTTTTTACCAGGGACCGGATCGGTGTGTTTGAGCACACGCAACACACGGCCCTGGGCGTTGGTTTCGACTTCTTCGTAACCAACATGGCCGTGCAGCTCGGATTCGTAGAATTTTTCGATGCCGGTTTTGCCGATGGATTGAGTGCCGCGGTATTCCACGTTGTCCAGGGCTTTGGATTCTTTCTCGTTGATGCGACCGACGTAGCCAATCGAATGCGCGAAGTGCGCACCCATCGGGTAGTGGCGCACGAACTGAGGCTCGACATCGATCCCCGGCAGGCGGAACTCGTTGACCGCCAAGACAGCGATCTGCTCTTCGCTCAGTTCATAGAACAGGGTCACCGGCACGAACGGATGACGTGCCTGCTTCATTGCCTTGTCGAACAATGTTCGATCTTCTGCCGGCAGGTGCAGGAGGTTGACTACCTCATCCAATTCTTCTTTGACATCGGAGGTGCGTTCGCGGGTGATGATCAGGTTGTAGCTCGGTCGGTTGTCCGCCAGAACCACGCCATTGCGGTCGTAGATCAGCCCACGGGTGGGCGTGATTGGCAGGACGTGGACACGATTGTTTTCGGAGATGGTCGAGTGGTAGTCGAATTCGACCACCTGCAGGACATACATGCGCACTACCAGCGCGCAGGTAATAGCGACGACGAACAAGCCGCAAGCCATCAGTCTTTTGTTGACAAGGCTTGTCTCTTTTTCGTGGTCCTTGATCGGTATTGGTTCGGGCATTTCTGCAGCAACTCTTTGACAAAAGACGGGTGCCGATCCGTAGGCTTGAAATCAGTCCGTTAAAAAACGAGCTGCACCATACCAAAAACTGCGCGGTCGCTTTAGTGCGATTTCCTCTAACGGTCGTCCGTGAGGGCCTAAATGACGGTCGGCCATGCTGTCTGGCACTTTCCTGCGGGCAAAACAAAACCCCAACTGCTTTCGCAATTGGGGTTTCGGAATTTAATCTTGACGATGACCTACTCTCACATGGGGAAACCCCACACTACCATCGGCGATGCATCGTTTCACTGCTGAGTT
>Ga0302169_10000273_pt1 | contig 16504 bp, 3 predicted proteins | sample I_Fen_N1_3_FD_193493 | JGI IMG/M metagenome (GOLD analysis project Ga0302169, IMG submission 193493) | Peat permafrost microbial communities from Stordalen Mire near Abisko, Sweden - I_Fen_N1_3 | ecosystem: Environmental > Terrestrial > Soil > Wetlands > Permafrost | place: Sweden: Abisko...
CGCCGGTGGTGAAGTGATCCCGCAGAGCTACAACGGCTCGCAAGCCAGCCTCGACCTGCTGCGCAACAACGTGCTCAAGTCCGGACAGGTCGGGCGCCTGGTGTCCAACGACTTCAAGTCGAGCATCGTCGACATCCCGTTGCTTGAGGCCTACCCGGACCCTCAGGACCAGGGCAAGTTGCTGGCGCTGGACTATCGCAAGTTTTCCCACGAACTCGAAGACAAGATCCGTAACAAGTTCGAAGCGCAGAACCCCAACATCAAGATCCACATCGTCGGCTTCGCCAAGAAAGTGGGCGACCTGATCGATGGCCTGGTGATGGTGGTGATGTTCTTCGGCATCGCCTTCGTCATTACCCTGGTCCTGCTGTACTGGTTCACCAACTGCATGCGCAGTACGGTCGCGGTGTTGAGTACGACGCTGGTGGCGGTGGTCTGGCAACTGGGCTTGATGCACTTTTTCGGTTTCGGACTCGATCCCTACTCGATGCTGGTGCCGTTCCTGATCTTCGCCATTGGTATTTCCCATGGCGTACAGAAGATCAACGGCATTGCCTTGCAATCCAGTGATGCGGACAACGCCCTGACCGCTGCGCGCCGCACCTTCCGCCAACTGTTTCTTCCGGGGATGATCGCGATTCTCGCCGATGCGGTGGGGTTCATCACGCTGTTGATCATCGACATCGGCGTGATCCGCGAGCTGGCTATTGGCGCGTCCATCGGCGTGGCGGTGATCGTGTTCACCAACCTGATCCTGCTGCCGGTGGCGATTTCCTACGTCGGCATCAGCAAGCGTGCCGTTGAACGCAGCAAGAAGGATGCGGTGCGCGAACATCCTTTCTGGCGCCTCCTGTCGAACTTTGCCAGCAACAAAGTCGCCCCGGTTTCCATTGTCCTGGCCCTGATCGCCTTTGGTGGCGGTCTCTGGTACAGCCAGAACCTGAAAATCGGTGACCTCGACCAGGGTGCGCCGGAGCTGCGCCCCGACTCGCGCTACAACAAGGACAACAACTTCATCATCAGCAACTACTCCACCAGCTCCGATGTGTTGGTGGTGATGGTCAAGACCAAGGCAGAAGGCTGCTCGCGCTACGAAGCCATGGCGCCGATCGACGAACTGATGTGGAAGATGCAAAACACCGAGGGCGTGCAGTCGGCGATCTCGCTGGTGACGGTGTCCAAGCAGATGATCAAGGGCATGAACGAGGGCAACCTGAAGTGGGAAACCCTGTCGCGTAACCCGGACGTGCTGAATAACTCCATTGCCCGGGCCGATGGTCTGTACAACAACAGCTGCTCGTTGGCGCCGGTGCTGGTGTTTCTCAACGATCACAAGGCCGAGACCCTGAATCGTGCGGTGCATGCGGTGCAGGAGTTCGCCAAGGCAAACAACAACGACGGCCTGGAATTCATCCTCGCTGCCGGTAACGCCGGGATCGAAGCGGCGACCAATGAAGTCATCAAGGAATCGGAGCTGACGATCCTGATCCTGGTGTACATCTGCGTCGCGACCATGTGCATGATCACCTTCCGGTCCTGGGCGGCGACCTTGTGCATCGTGCTGCCGCTGGTGTTGACCTCGGTACTCGGCAACGCCCTGATGGCCTTCATGGGCATCGGCGTCAAGGTCGCGACCCTGCCGGTGGTGGCACTGGGTGTGGGGATTGGCGTGGACTACGGCATCTACATCTACAGCCGCCTGGAAAGCTTCCTGCGTGCCGGCCTGCCGCTGCAGGAGGCGTACTACCAGACGCTCAAGTCCACCGGCAAGGCCGTACTGTTCACCGGCCTGTGCCTGGCCATTGGCGTGTGCACCTGGATCTTCTCGGCCATCAAGTTCCAGGCCGACATGGGCCTGATGCTCACCTTCATGCTGCTCTGGAACATGTTCGGCGCGCTGTGGCTGCTGCCGGCGCTGGCACGGTTCCTGATCAAGCCGGAGAAACTGGCGGGGCAGAAGGGCAACTCGCTGTTCGCTCACTGATCCCTGGCTTAAACAGAAAAGCCGCAACCCAGGTTGCGGTTTTTTTATGCCTGAAGCCTTTACGCAAATCCGATGGGGGAGCGAGCTTGCTCGCGATTGCAGACTGTGCAAGTCACACATCAGTACGTCGGTCACTTGGGTTTTGAGCGTTTTTTGAAAAAAGTGCCTTGGGCGCTGGCGCTTAATTGTCGTGCCTGTCGTTCGTTGAGGTTGCTCCCTTAAAGGATAGGTCCTGATCAAAGCTCACCAACGCAGGAGAGTCATTATGATTGCCGTTAACGCTACGCCGTTGAGCCCTGTAACGGGCGCAATTGATTCGTGCATGGGGTCCGCGCCTCAGCCGAGCACCGCCCTTAGCCAGTGGCTTTTTAATACACGGAACGTGTGTGGCGAAGAAGGCAGCGGCATTGGTCGGGAGGCCCGCCCGTCCTCCAACCAGCCTATGGACTTGCCTTTCGAGACCGGCGCTGGCAGAGCGCAAAAGTTGGATAATTTGTGGCAACGCTACGAGAGCTACCGCACCGGAAGAACCTCCTCCGGCGAGGTCGTGACCGAATTGTCCATTGTCGTGCTCAAAAGGGACATTATGGATTTTTACGTCGATGAGTGTCTAAAGGCGCAGGGGGTCAATACCAACGATTTACAACAGTGTATTTGCGGCCTGGTAAACAAGGTGCGAAATTCTTCTGCGCCACTGCGCTTTGATCTGATCGTGCAAGCTCTCCTCAAAAATATCCAGCAGGGCCATGAGACGCCTCGAGCACTGATTGAGCGAGTGCCGCTCAAAGACTACGAGCACGCAGCGCAACATCACCAAGGATCTGAACAGACGATGGAGGATCTGATTCGTTTACTCGGCCCTCGGCCGCATGCCCGGATCATTGAGAACCACGCTGGCAAAGCCATGGCGTCGGAGCAGATCAGCCACAAGAACCAGGACGTTGTGCATCCGGGGTTGGCTGCGTCCGTGCTCGGGCTTTCCCCCTTGCCACAGGCCCGTGCCGGGGCACTGACAGACGAAGGTCAGCGCAAGACGATTGCCAATCAATGGAGGCCTGCGTTCGGGCTGTCCGGGGTTATGGCGGACGACCTGTCGGCCGCTGCTGATGAAAGTGAGCGTGTGGGTTTTCTCCGCAACGTTCAAAAGGCTGGATCGGGCGCGGCGGCAGGCGCTGTGTCGAGAATTCGCAAATCGCCCGTCGCCACCGTTGCGGTGGTAGGCGGCACTGTTATAACCGGCGCTGTGTATTTCGTATGCGACAAGTTCAAGGCGAGTGCGCAGCCGGCTTCTGACGCCGCCCTTGATGTTACTCCGCCTGCCGTTACAGACTTGGCATGGGTGCCCGATCTACAGCAGAGTGGCAGCGGGACTTCAGAGAAAGAGGCGTTCGGCCCCGGGCGCGGGCCTTATATTGGCTACCGACCCAGCGAGAGCGCGGAGGAGGCCGACCGACTCCGCGAGAATTCGGAGCTGGATGTGCTCAACCAGTTCGATAAAAAACCCGGACCCGGCTACCAGCCCAGTGCGGAGAATGGTTGGCAACGCAGCGAGAGCCCGGAGGTCGAGGTGCTCAACCGTTAAAAAGTCCGCGCGTCGTGGGGTATTCGCCCTGATTAAAAATCAGCGCGAATACCCATCAGCTTGAGAGAAGTCGACACAACTCGAAGGAAACTTCTGAAGATCGGGGAAGCCCCCTGTCGTCTGTCGGACCGATCCCACAGGCAAGCCTTGCCGCTACGGATCGATCCAATCCCGTTGGCCCAAAGCCGGCCACAGAATCACGATATTCCAACGGTCTTAAAAACCATTGAGAGTCCGGGTGGCGACTGTCCCCGGAATTCTTGGGTTACACATCAGCGGCTCTTCCGCTGGGGTTTCGAGCGTTTTATGAAAAAAACGGTTTGGGCGCTGACGCTTAATCGCGGCCTTGTCCTGTGCGCAGCTTGCCAGCGCACAGGACCGGCATTGATCAAGACACTCTGAGACAGGAGAGGCACCATGAACGCTGTCAACTCTACACAGTCGAGTCATCCACAGGCCGCTGCCCAGGCACTAGGGGCGCCCGCGACTGCGCAGGGTACAGCCTTGAGCCAGGGGCTCATGGCCACGGGGAACCGTTGCTGCGGTGAAGGGCTGCCCCGCCGTATGGCTGCCGGTTCGCCCTCCTGCCTGCACCCGGCCCCGAACCTGGAGAGCAACGGTACCTTGCCAGCGCCAGCGCAGGAGCTGTTGCAACGCCTGAGCGACTATTTCTCCTGGAAAACTGCCTTGCGCGAGTTTTTTAGCGCATGGACCCAGAACCCTGAGGTGAATACAGAACGGGCAGTGCTCGAAAAGGACCTGTTGCGTTACAGCGTCACCTGGACGCTGCAGGAGGCAGGGGTGGATACCGCAGACCTGGCCGGGGCCATCAACGGGCTGGCGGAAAAAATGCACGATGCTTGTCCCGCACTCGACTACACAAAAGTGCTGCAGGGACTGCTCAGAAAAATCAAGCAAAGCCACGACACGCCTCAGGCTGTCATTGCGCGGTTCTGCCTCAAATCCTACGCACGAGCGGCGCGCCATCGGCAGGCGTCCCCGTGGCATTCCTCGCATAGGCAGCAGGCAATGGAAGCCGCGCTTTATCTGTTGGCCCCTTGCCTGATCCAGCAGTCTTACCGCGTCGGGACGCATGAGCAGCGTTTTTGCGAAGCCCTGGCTAAGGCGAGCGCGCAACCGACGGCGGCCAACGAGCAGATCGTACGTGACCTTTATCCGGGGTTCATCGAAGCGGTGAGCCGGTTCACCCCCATGCTGCCTTTTACTCCACTCGCGACAACGACTATCCAGCAACAGCAGCGCGAAATCATCCAGGCCCGGATCGAAGGGCTTGAGAACACTCGTTGGATGCCGCGGCAGATCAGTCACCTGTTGGCTGCTCCTTCTACACAACCGCTGGAAGATGATTGCGCTGCGGCGCCAGGCCTGACATTTTCAAAGCCTCCCCGCGCCCGCGCCGGGGCCCTGACCAACCAAGGTTCGTCGATCAGGATTGCGGACCATCCGGCTCCCGCTTTCGGGTTGCCCGGGGCCATGGCTTGCGACATCGCGCGCGACGGCCATTACAGCCATGAGATGGACAGTCAGGAACAGCCGTTTCTCGCGACGACACCAATGGTGGTCCAGGGATTGCTGGCGGCGGGTGGTGCGCTGCCGGTACATAGAAGCCGCCTCGCCGCCCTGATTGCGGGAGGTTCCGCGGCAGTCACTGGTCTGGTATGCGGGGGGTACACAGTGGGCCAGGCAATGTATCGGCACTTTGCTCCCGATGCCGCCCCCGAGGCTCAGCTCTCGGTGCAGACACCGCTCAATGACCGCGAACAGGCCATCATCCGAACCTTGCAACTAGCGCCCCACCTGCAAGAGGACGGCACCTGGACTTCGGCGCTGGAAGCAATAGGTGAGCTGATCGCGCTGGCTGACGAGCCCCAGTCCTTGAGCGTGATGGAGCAAGTCACGCAGTTGCTGCATGAGGACCTGGGGTCGGGAGGGACCAGGGTGGGGCGATTCAAGCGTAGTGTAGCGAGTGATGGCGAAATGGCTGTCATTGCTGGCCTGGGCACAGTGCCGGTCAGCGAGGTGGTCATGGCCGTGCAACACGGGCAGCAATTGACACCACCAGGCGGCACCCGGGATGAGCAGCTCTTTGCGGCGATCGGGCCACACTTGCTCGAAAGCCCGGATATGCAGTGGCTTAAAGGGCAATCGCAGCGCGAGCAGCAGTTATGGTTCAGCTATGTCATCGCCGCCTTCGCCAGCAACAGGGCGTTGCTCCAGGCCCTGCCCGCACCCGAGGGACTCTGGCGGGCTCGTGCGCAGGACTACTGGGCACAACAGGGGTTGCCTGGGCACCCGGAGGAATATGAGGTGAGCTTCAATAGCCGCCTGCAGGCGTTGCCGGTTCTGGAGCCGATCACCACGCGTTTCTCATTGTCGCAGGCCTGCAGGGTGGCGCCTGCGCTGCAGACCCATGACGCGGTGGTCTGGCGCGAGGATCAGGTTGTGACAGCCAGGGAGCGCGCGGCCATCTTGGGTTTTCTGCGCAACGAGGGCGCCTGGCAGCCTCTGCTCGACGAGGTGGCGACCCGCCGCAACACGCAGCGCGCGCAACTCCAGGCGCTGTACGGCCGCAGTCTGGAGGCAGAGTTCCACCGGGATTTACTGGAAGCGCGGTTCAAGGGAGAGCTTATGGGCCAGGGCGCTTATCTCGATGGCGCACAAATCGCGCTGGACGCGCTTCGCAACGTGCCCGGTGTACGCGCGGGGTTACTCATGTTTTCCACCGGCACCGGCCCGCAGGCCGTTTCGGTGAATCTGACCAACTGGTTGTTAATCGAGCGCGCCGGGGCTCGGGAGGGCAGTGGCGAGGTCGTGCTTTACCGCCCGGATAACCAGGCCTGGCAGTTGTACAACACCCGGCAGGAATTGTTTCAGGACCTGGATCAGCGTCGCCTGCAACAGCGTCTGATTGGCGAGTTGCAGCCCGAAACGGGTACCTCGCCGGCTCTGTTGCTCGAAGAGCAAGTGCTGGCGCTGGCCGCGGCTGAAGACCGTCCACGCATACGCCAGTTTTTTCAGGGCATTGAAGACAAGCCCGCGCGGTGGGACGCGGCTTGCCTGACATTCCAGCCTTACACCGGCGGCGACTTCACGCAAACCTTGGCTCAATGGGCCGGGGACCGACTGGCGGTACAGGACCGGCAGCTGCGAGCGCTAAGTCAGAGTGCTGCCCTGGCGGCGCGCCTGTCTGAAGCGGAAGTTATCGCGGCGCAACTGGGCGCGTTCACCGCAGAGCACCTGCCGACCTTGCGCGAGTTCACCCGGCGCCAGGAAAGTGCCAAGCTCACTCGTTTCATGCAACGGCAACACCCGCAGTCCCCTCAGGTACGCGTGGATGCCGATAGCGTGTTAATCGACTACAACGGCCGCTGCATGCCCTTGACTGAATGGGTGCTCGAAGGGTATCGGGCCCACGGCGATCAACCCTTTGATCTGGTGCGACCCAACGTCACCAGCAACAATTTCCAGCAAGACGCGTGGCTGACCGCCGAAGACCCTGAACTGCAGGCCTTGCTCAACAGCCCGGCGGTCAAGCAAAGCGTGGAAGCCAACCTGCGGGCCACCTACGCCGGCGATGACTACATTGCACACGTGCGTGCATTGCTGGGTCCGAACACTGATCACTACGCTCTGTTCCAGCAGCTTCGCGTAGGCGATCAGATCGCACGCCTGCGGGTCTCGGTGCAAGCGGCATCTGACAACAATGAGCTGACGCCGGATGAATCGCGCTGGCTTAAAAGTCTGGTCGACAGACTGCCCGGCGCCTTGGCGGGTACCAAAGAGGAAATTGGCGAGCTAGACATCAATGGAGTCCGCATCCCCGGTATGTGGGTGCTGTCACGACGTTATCAGAGCACGCCGGTCAGGCAAGCCGAGGCTCGGCGGGAGAGTTTCGTTTACGTGGCCAGCGCCCCGTGGGGTAAGTCACTGTGGAGGCTCGATGAGCACTTCATCGCCTGGCTGCGCACTGAGCCACTGCGCGACGCCGTGGAGCAGCGCGTGCTGACCAAAGATCGCCGGGTGATCGATGAAGCGCTGAGGGGCTTGAGTACAGGCCGTGTTCGCGTCTCGGTCAGTCCGCTCGGCAGTTTTGCCGTGGCCTGTGATCAACGGGTTCTGGACATCATCGTCAACACGCAGGAGGTCACCACCAGCAAAGACGAGGTGATCGGTAACGAGATACTGAAAGGGGGGCGCTATGCCGCTGCCGGAGCCTGCCTGACGGGGACTGCAGGGGTGGGAGCTGTACCCTGCGCATTGCTCACCGGCCCTTTGCTGGCCCACGATGTGAGCGAGGTGATACGGCTCACACAGCGGGGTGAGACTGGCGAGGCGCTGCTGGTGTCGGCATTTCTGTGGGCCGATGCACTCGATTTCATGCCGGGGCTTAAAGCCTCCCTGGCAGTGGGCAAGGCCAGCCTGGGCAGTGTCGCAAGCATTGATCAGACGCTGCGATCCGTCCGGCGTTATGCCGAGGGCCTCACCCCCGGCGGCAGGCTCAATATGCTGTTTTCTCGCCACGACTTGAACCCCGCCGACCTGAGCAAGACTAACGCTCCCCGTGCCGGGCTCGGCGGCACTTTTTATGTGCGCGAAGGTAGCGACAAGTGGTATGTCATTGATCGCGAACTGGGTCAGCAGCGGGTGTTTGAGGTGTATTCCGATAATGGCTGGGGCTCCGTGCGCATCCGCGATCCGCGACGGCAGTTGGGGCAGGGGATGCCCATTGTCTGGCGTGAGGGCAGTTGGCAGTTAGATCCCGGCGGTTTAATGGGCGGAGCTCCGCCTGTCGAGCAATACCTTCGTACACCGGAGATGTCGGAACGTGAATACAACCTGATGAGTGAACGTCTTGAAAAGGACGTCAATGATTTTTTTAGCAAACCCCATACGCCTTCTCCAATAGAGTTACCTTCTATTTCTGCCTCGGAAACTCTTGAAACGTTCTTTGACAAAACATACAGCACCCACAAGGGGGTGATAATAGGTGAATCTCACCGTGAGATGGATACGGTGGTGCTGTATAAAATGTTGAAAGAGCAGATGGGCGGTTTGAAGAAAAACGGTGTGAAAGTTTTGTATGTGGAAATTCTCGTTGATAGTCGAGAAGGCCAGGATATTTTGCAAGCATGGCCTAACGACAAGGTGAATACCGAGTTTTCGCCAGGCCGTGGTTCTGATATTGAAAGGGTTGAAATGATGAATGAAGCCCATGCTCAAGGCATCAGAACCATTCCAGCAGACAGTTTGCTGGCGGGTGGATATAATTATGAGTTGTCAGCCATGCTCGCAGATAACGCAGACCCGGACATATGGAAGCCGCAGCGCCTCAGGCTTTTTAACTACCTGGCAACTTTACAAATCCAAAGTCTTGCTCCAAGCGAAAAATGGCTGATGGTGGTAGGCAAAGCGCATGTCAAAACACGCAGGGGTGTTCCTGGCGTAGCCGAGCTTAACGGTGCCGTAGGCGTTGACTTTGAAGTTGAAGACTTGCTCTATGCCCCGACCATCAGCGGCGCGACAGATAACGGTGATTTCAAACTTTCAGCCGCTGATAAATATCTGGTCGAGGTGGATGGCGATTACTTTTAGCGCCCCTGGAATTATTGCTAAAAGCCGCCTTGCTACAGGGTGGGGATATGGCAAATGCATCAGCTTTGTGGGGGCTGGGAAGGGGGAAGCCTATCGGGTGGTTGCGTTGGCTAATAGGCTGTCTTGTATAAAACGCTCTTTTTTTGGTTCCCGGAGGGCCCAACAGTTCGATGGTGTGCGGGCGTGGGTTTTTCAGTTTTGCACGCGGGATGTTGTTTGCTGATACCAGCGAAGCCCGAACATTTTTTTGGTTGGCGAGATCGAGGGGGCGGGTTGTCAACAATGGATCGGGTGGCTGCGCTAGCGAATCTGCAGGCTGTTGGTATTCCCTCTGTCATCGTGACTCACTCCATGTATGAATATAAATATCGATTTCATCGCTGTTCTCGCAGCGTTATATGTATAAAAACCTCATTGCCAAGGTCGTTCGTTCAATAGGCTCATGCGGATCTCAAGGTGTCCGGCGCTGCGCGCCCTTGTCGGAGGCCTATTTCAGGCTTTTCAGGGCTTCAATTGCTTGCTCGACATGGAGTAACGGGTGCTTTAGGTCAAAGTAGTTTTCGCTGGTTGATGGGGTGCTACTTAACTTGAGGGTTACAATCTTGTCTTTCAGTCGTTCCGCGCTCAATAGAAGGTCCTGCATCAATTGCCTTTTGGCGTCGGCTACAGTTTCAAAGCACTTGCCCATGCTTCTGACGGTGCGATCGTTCGGCTTGCGCAACAGTCGAGTGACCTCGTCGATGAGCTCTTTGTTGATCTGCTCCTCTGTTTTTTTTATGACTATTTGACCTGAAGGCTGGGTTTTAGGGGGCGCGCTTTCCTTTATCGGGATCAGGGCGTTTGAACCGTTACCGGTTGACAATACGCGGGTAGAGAAGTGCTTATGCGACGCTACCTGTTGACTCGAGGCGAGAGGGTTTGCGCTACTTCGATTTTTTTCCTGCGCTATGTTGGGTAGCTTTTCCAAGTGTATTCACTCATCTCGAAATACCCATAAAATAGGCTACTTGGTCCGGCAGCCAGTTTTTGAGAAAGCTTATTATTTTTGACCTGTTGTTTTTGCTCGCTTTTGCGTGGCCCCTGCCTTGCCGATTGATGAGAGCGAGCCGCAGGCATTGGTCACTGAAGACAACGAGAGCTGCAAGGTTTTTTAGCGCTGAGGCCTTCATCCGCAGGCCCCTGGGCGTCCGGTGTTCGCCTGTTTGCCACATGCGTTACAGTCGCCCTCAGTTGTTTGCTCCCATTCAGAAATAAACAGGCTACGGTACTGCTGGTGCTGACGAGTTGCCTGCATAAAACGCTCACTGTCGTCGTGGAGGTTCAGCGAGTTGGCGAACGCCGCAATGCCCCGAAACATCAGGGCGTTGCGGCCAAGTGTGGGTAGGCTGGGGCTACACAAAGGGGGATTACGGCAGAGGTTGAGTCGCTGCTGGTGGAGGCTCCAGCGCCCGTTTCACAGGTCCTGAAGCAGGATGTGCGCGATATTGGCCACGGTGTTGATGTCGTTTCGGCGTAATAAGTAGGGGAGGCTGCTACAAGCCATTCGGCGCAGGCAGGTGGCTCACGCTGAGCGTTTGCTGCAAGCAACTATCGGCATGGCAACCCATCATGGCGCCGCTGCCTTTTCGTCGCGACCTGAGCGCGCCGCTCAATCGCCCGTTATCCCCTCGTTCTATTTTGCGGGTGTCGAGCTGTCGAGGCCACCCCAAGGAACCTGATTCTAATCAATGACCCGCCCATGAGTATTGACCCTCCCTCGTTCTCCGATCATCCGGCCTTTGCATTCGCCGCTGTCAGCGACCCCATTGCCCGGGTTTTCACGCACATGGCGTCGTTGCTGCAAGGCATCCGCCAACCCGCGCTACCCTTGGCGCCACTGGTAACGACCAGCCGCGGCGAGTCCTGGTACAGGCCAGCCTCCAGGCAGGCACAGGATGCGTTGCAGATGTTGCTGCTGACGCCGCCTGATGACTTGCACCCGCGCCTGCAAACGGCGCTGCAGGCTATTGTGGTGGAGTATTTGCAGCGTCTGCCGCACGCTGCAGGTCAGGTGTCGAGCGTCATTGAGGCGATCACGGCGGCGTTGTGCACCGGCTGTACGCTGGAAGACGCGTACGGCTCGGTAACGGCAGCCCGGCGCGACGCGTTGTGGCTGGGCGGGCCTTACCGCGACGGCGATCCGGTTCGCGATCTGCTGCTTGATTACCTGGCGTTGATCCAGGGCCAGGTCATTGAAATGGCCTTGAGCCGTCACCAGTATGCCTGTACTCATTACCGGCAGTTACCCGAGCAGTTCGATCAGCAACAGGCGGCGCTGGCAGAGCGATTGGGGCAAGCCGAAACGCAGGCGTTGGCGAGTGAGGCGCTGGTTGGGTATCGCCAGCTCAATCAGTGGTTGTCTCGCCATGAGATCTTCGTGCAGTGGCCCGTCGACGTAGCGCAGCAGTTGGTCAAAGTGCTGTTGCTGCCCGGCGTTGCCTTGCCAGTGCTGGCCAGGCAACTCATTGCCTGTTGCCAGAGGCAGGTGAGCGTGCAAACGCTCAGTGACGATTGGCGGGCGATCGGATCGCAGCTCAAGCATGCCTCCACGCCTCGCGAGCTTGTCAACGGCATTAGCAGCGCCCTGGAAAAGGGGCTGCTGACCCCGCTTGCGCTGGTGTCCGGGCTGTACGCGCTGGCCACTATGCCGGTGTCCGTGATCCCGGCGAGTTTGTTTCTGGGCACGCTCGCCGGCGCCGGCCAGCACGCGCTGTCGGGCAGGCTACGCGAATATGTCGGCAGCCCCTCGCTGGAGTCCACGCGCTTTTTGCAGGCGCTGAATCGGCTGGCGGGGAATTGCGCAAGCCTCAAGTACTACGCGCAACTGCCGTTGGGCGCGCTGGAGGCGTGGCTCAATCCCGCTCCTGCGGTGCCGCTCGGGATAACGCAGGTGGTGTATGACCCCCAGGCCTGGGCCGATGAGCAAAGGCGCTGGGCCCGGGACCAGCGGCCGTTCCAGCAGGGCGGTTCACTGCCGCCTGGCGCTAGCTCGCCGCCATCCACCTCCGCGGGGAACAGGCCCTCGGGATTTCTGCACGCGGTTCGCCATTTGGCCCGGGGCGTCGTCAGGGCGGGCGTTGGCCTGATGTGGCGCGCCCCTGCGGTGATCGAGCGCGAGGTGGATGTGGAGATGCCCCTGTATGGCCAAGCGCCTCAGGCGGTGTATCAGCCGACGACAACGCCGATGATCGGCATGACCCGGGGCCGGCTCGCACTGGCGGGCCTGGGGGCTGTCACTGTCAGTGGCGCAACCGTGGCGCGATACCGGGCCGCGACGCGTCCCGACACTGCGGACTTCGTGCCCACACCGGGAGAGACGGACACCGCGCCGGTCTTCAGCGAGTTGACGCCCCATGGCGAAGCAGTGCTGGAGGCCTTGAACCATTTTCACCAAAAGCCCGATGGCACGCTGACCTCCACGCTGCTGGAGCTGCGAGTAATGCTGGCCGACCCCGCGTTGGCGGGCGATAAGCGTGCGCGGCAAGACAGGGTCATGGCACTGCTGCACAAGGATTTTGGCCCGGCGCTGGCCGGGCTGCGCGACCTTGTCCAGTCCGGGGCCGAGGCCGACTTCGCCGAATTTGACGCCCCTGAGCTTGGCCCTGAACGCCTGCGGCGGGACGTCCAGGCCCAGACCGTGTCACAGGTGACTGATGAGGCCATGGCCGGCCAGATCATCGCCTGGGTCCAGCGGACTTTAGTCAGTGCGCGCTGGCAAGACAGGGAGATGCAGCTACAGGTCTTTGGCGAGTGGCTCAAGCGTCACCTGCCGGGCGATCACTGGTTGCAGGGCGCGACGCCGCAAGAGCGGGCGCTGTGGCTGGAGCATCAACAACGGCTGGCGGAAAGTTACCAGCACCTCGGACGCCTTGAATGCAATTCGCTGGAGCCGTTCAAGGCGCAACGGCCAGCCCTTCAAAAAGCCTGGGAGGATGTCGGCCTGAGCGAACTGCAGCTCGCCGTGCTGGAAAGCAAGCTCAAGGGCGACCTGCGCGGCGCCAGCTATATCCCCGGACTGGAGGTGATGGCCGCGGCGCTCAACGGCGAGCCGCTGGTGACGATCGGCAGCCTGCAACTGGCCACCGGCCAAGGGGCTGATCAGCTCACGCTGACCGTGCCGCAATGGCTGGTGTTTGTCCGGCGTAACCCTCGGGGCGAGGAAGACGGTGTGGTGCTGTACCGTCCGGCCGAGCGGTGGATGCAGGCGTTCAGCACGCAGCAGCAGATGTACCAGCACCTGGATCTCAGGCGTTTGCGCCAGTCACTGCAGGCCGAGGTCCAGCCGCCTGCTGCCCCGGCCGGGCTGGAAAGTCGCCTTGTGGCCCGTCCGAACCACAGCCTTTCACCAATGATGCCCAGGTCACTGCCGGAGGTGGTCCTGGGGGCTGTTCCGCCTGGGCAGTGGGCGAGCTGGCGGCACTTCTTCGATGAATATGGGCGCCAACCGCATCTCTGGACATCTGCGCACGTGCAGGTGGTCGACGCCGACGTCAACCTGCACAAGTCACTTGAGCTGCGGGCCGGTAAGCTGTTGGACCGGGAGCAGGCCCGCTTGCAAGCGCGGCTCGACGACCCCTATCTTTCCTCGCAGGAGGACATGCTCTGGCAGACCCGACACGAGCTTGGCAAATTCAATGATGAGTACCTCCCGACCCTGCGCACCGTCGCCCACCGCGACGCTACTGCCTGGCTGACCCGGGTCCTGCGCCACCAGGGTGTGATGGCGGCCAATGCCACGGTCGATGCCGACGCCCTCATCATCAACTTCAACGGCTTGCGCATGAGTCTCGTCGACGGGGTCCTGGAGGGCTATCGCAGGACAGCCGATAACGTGTTTGCGGGCAGTAATAATTTTATCCAGTACGCAACGATCGAGCATCACGAACCGGCCGTGGCCCGTGTACTGAACCAGCCGCAGGGCAGGCAGGGGCTGCAGGAATATTTGCGCAGAACCTATCCCGGTACGGCGTACATTGAGACCCTCGAGCAGCGTCTCGAGCCTGAAGACGAGCTCGGGCGGCGCTGGCGCGGGCTTTACATGGCGGTGATCAAGCAGGGGCTGCTGGTGGCACTGGCGCGGGCGAAGGCCGGTGGTCAGCTCGACGATGTCTCCTACCGGGTGTTCAAGGCGCTGGTCAGCGGCTTGCCTGCGCGCACGACCCATGAAGGCGCGAGCCTGCACGCCTTGTATATCAGCCGCGTGCGCGTTCCTGAAGTCCTGGTGCTGTCGCAGGAACAACGGGCTGATTACCTGTACCTCGACGGCCCTTACGGTCTGGAGTTGCTGACACTTGCAGACTATCTGCAGCGGGTAACCACGCCGGTCTACCGCGACGACCTGCAGGCGCGCACCCTCAAGAGGGACGAGACGCTGGTCGATAACGCCTTGCGCGGCGCGGTGGGTAAAACGGCACACACAGTACTGATCACGGATTTTAAGCGCGAGGTCATTCTACGATGGTTGCATGACCAGATCGACAATGCCCGAGAGGCCACTACCACCCGCGACGAGGTGCGGTGGACCCAAGCGCTCAAGGGGCTGCGCTATGGGGTCGGCGCGCTGTGCATGATGGGCACCGCCGGCACCGCGGCAATCACGTGCGGCGCGGCCACTTTTGGCCTGGCGGTTTACGACGTCAACAGCGCGCTTCACAAGCTTGAACGCGGCCAGGTATTTGGGGCCTTCCTCGATGTGGCGTTGCTGTGGGTGGATGCGATCGACATCGGGATCGGCCTGTCCGCGTTGCAGAATGCCTTGAGCTGGGCGGGGAAGGCCCGTTTCAGCAGTGCGCAGGAGCTTCAAACTGCCTTGGAGGTCATGTTTCGTCAGCGCAGCACCGCCTTTACCCCCGAGGGCCGGATCAACGGGGTTCTGGCGCGCGACGACCTGACGCTGGCACCCCAGTCAAAACTGAGTGTGCCCCCCGGCAAGGCGCAAGCGGGCAGCTTCCATGCAGTCAACGGCAAATATTTTGTCGAGGATACCTATCAGGGCAAGTTTCGGGTGTATGAGGTGTACTCGGACAATGGCTGGGCGACTATACGCGTACGCGATCCGGAACGGCCCCATGGCCAAGGGCCTCCGGTGCATTATCGCGATGGTCACTGGTGGGTCGCCGAGCGAGGCTTGCTGGGCGGGGGGGCGGGATCTTCTCTTCTCGGGAGCGAGGATCATTTGAGCTTGCTGGGCAGGGAAGGAGGATCGTCCGGTTTCAGTAGCGAGGATCAGTGGAAAGAGTATCTCCAACTGTTCCGGCTAGACCCCGACAATCGGTCGAATATGGATGTAATCCGCGCGCTGCGTAGCGCGATCGAGAATAATCAACCGCTACCTCAATCGTCCTATGCGTTTCTGAAAAACAAAAGTGATGGATGGCGTGCCTACGGGCTGTTCGGGCAGAAACCCTTCGACTATGGCTCGCTGAAAAACAGTTTTGATCCAGCTTCGCTGAAGCAAATAGCGGCGGATTTTGATTTCTCGAATGCACCGGCCTTGCATGAGTGGTTGTTGTACGACAGGCTCGGGTTCAGCGGGCTGCGTAAGGCTAAATGGCCTCTTTGGGCGATAAAGTACGCGAGAGGGGAAACCGTGCTTGATCACTATTCGCCAGAGGACGTGCTGATCGACATGCAGGCGTTCCCCAACGCAGATGTCACCCGTGCCTACCTGGGGGAATTCGGTCTCCTTAAGAAGGAGGCGCGCCAGCGTCTGCTGAACGAGAGGATCAACGGGCGCAACGTGCCGCTCGATGAATTTCCCCGGCGTGCATTGATTGAGGCCAGGTTGCAAGCATTGGTCGAAAACGGCGCCTTCACCGATGATGGGGCGGTGCGTGATTACCTGGCAGCTTTTTCGTTTCCGGCCGATGGCGATATTCTGCAAATGGCATTGCTCAGTGCGCGAATCAAGGGTGAAAGGACCCCCGCCTGGGCAGGCACCTATTTACAGCTCGACGCCTGGAGGGAATACCGCAGTGCGATAGGCTTGACGCCAGAGGTGCGTAGTCTTGCCTTGCAGCAAGTGCTGGTCAGTGAAGGCATCCATGACGATCTCGAACATGCATACCATTACCTGTTCAAACAATTCGCTACGTTAGACAAAGCAGGGAGCCCATCGTGGGATCTATGTGAAGAACTGGTATTGGCAAAACTACTGGAGGGAAGTCGCAGGCCGGTGTGGGCGATCGAGCATGTTTGCCCGGGAGCTCTGATGAACATTTTCAGGAGTGAGGATATCCCGGCGGATATGTATCGGCTCGAAGTCGTTTTCAGCCCTGACAGTCTTG
>Ga0302169_10000274_pt1 | contig 16451 bp, 14 predicted proteins | sample I_Fen_N1_3_FD_193493 | JGI IMG/M metagenome (GOLD analysis project Ga0302169, IMG submission 193493) | Peat permafrost microbial communities from Stordalen Mire near Abisko, Sweden - I_Fen_N1_3 | ecosystem: Environmental > Terrestrial > Soil > Wetlands > Permafrost | place: Sweden: Abisko...
GGCGGGCAGGTCCGCCAGCACCGCAATGCGACTGGCATTGAGGTTGCGGATACCACCGAGCAAATTCAGGCCGTCACGCTTGGGCAGGTGCTCAAGGCAATCGACCACCAGCGCCAGGTCAAACCGACGCGCCGCCAGCTCGGCAGGCAATGGCCCGGGTGCCGCGTGCGCCACGCAGCTGTCCGGGTGCGCGAGCTTGAAAGCTTCCAGCGCGGGGAACTCACTGGCGCCGATCAGCAACAGGCGCGAAGGGGCGTAAAGATCCAGCAAAGCGGCCAGCGCCTGCTGCGGCGTGCGCGAAGAGTTACCTGCAATCATCAAAGATCCTCAATCAGATCTGCCAAGACTAGCTTGCCTGTGAGTCCGAGCCTAGAGCGGCTTTGACGCAAAACCGGCGATCAGTGCTGAACAGTGGAAAAAACAGCAATGGCCTATTGCTGGCGGAGATTAAAACTCCGGTCTTTACTCCCTGAATCGGTTCTAAGCCGATCCTTCAGGAGAAAACTAGATGAGCATAGTTCGGACAGCATTACCCCTGGTTCTGCTAACCAGTGTGTTGACTGGTTGCGCAGGTTTGCAGAAAACCGACTGGCCGACCTGTGCGGCCGTCGGTGGTGTCGTGGGCGCGGGTCTCGGTGCAACCGAGAGCTCCTCCTGGGCCGGTTATGGCGCGCTGATTGTCGGTGGTACGGCAGCGGCCTATTGCTGGGTTCACGGGGATGGCGACGAAGACGGCGATGGTGTGCCGGATAGCCGCGACAAGTGCCCGGGCACGCCTCGAGGCGTGAAAGTCGATGCCGATGGTTGCCCACCACCAGCACCAGCACCAGTGGTCGAAGAGGTCGTGGTGGTCAAGGAAGAAACGATTGTCATCCGCGATGTTCACTTCCAGTTCGACAAAGCGACACTTACTGCGTCTGACAAGCAGGTGCTCGACAAGATCGCCACTCGCTTGAAAGCGGAAGCCCCAACCGCACGGATGACCGTTACCGGTCATACTGACAGCGTGGGCAGCGATAGCTACAACCAGAAACTGTCGGACAAACGCGCCCACTCGGTGGTTGAGTACCTCATCCAGCAAGGCGTGCCGCGGAGCAACTTCGTGTCTGTTTCCGGTGCCGGTGAAAGCCAGCCGGTTGCCGATAACAAAACCGCCGACGGCCGTGCACAGAACCGTCGCACGGAAATCAAAATCCAGCGCTAAGTCCCTCGCATCCGCGGCTTGTGCAGTCGCGGATGCCGGTCTTTACTCCTGTGTAACCGGCATTGACCGGTGACACAGGAGCTTCTCAAAATGACCCAATTCACACGGACCGTCTTGCCGGTTCTGCTACTTGGCAGCCTGTTGACCGGTTGCGCCACTCACAGTGATGGCACTGCTCCCCTCAATCAACGTACCTGGCCGATCTGCAGCGTCATTGGCGGACTGGTCGGCGGAGGCCTTGGCGCTGTCGAAAGTGGCGGATGGGCGGCCGGTGGAGCGGCGCTCGGTATTTTGACCGGTGGTTTGATTTGCTATGCCCAGGATGGCGACGAAGACGGCGATGGCGTTTTCGACCGCCGTGATCGCTGCCCTGATACGCCGGCCAACACCCCTGTCGATCATCGCGGTTGCCCGCTGCCCCAGTACTCGGCCAGTGTGAAGCCTGCCGAACCGGCGCAATCGGAGGTCATTACCCTGAGTGATGCTGGTGATGTGCTGTTCGCTTTTAACCAGTCCGAGCTGACACCCACCGCGAAGAGCCAGTTGGACTCGATCATGGGCAAGCTGGAAGACGCCGATGTGGTCAGCATCAAGGTGGTTGGCTTCACCGACAGCGTCGGATCGGATGCCTATAACCAGGCACTCTCGCAGCGGCGCGCCAGCAGTGTCGCCGAATACCTGCTGAGCCAGGGCGTGGCGCCGAACAAAATCACCAGCGAAGGCAAAGGCGAAAGCCAGCCTGTGGCCGATAACGAAACAGATGAAGGCCGCGCGAAAAACCGTCGCGTGGAGCTGCACATCAATCGCTGAACCTCGAAATAGAGCTGTCGGGTGACTTTTCAGGTCGTCCCGACAGCCAGTCAGCGATCTTCATGAAGAATTTTTGGTTGCCCTCTGGCTTATCCCGCGTGGAAGCCGTTACTGTGCGTGCAAATAATAATTCTGTTCGGGGGAGCGTATGAAGGTGTTCTGGGGGCTGGGGAAGCTGTTGACCCTGCTGTTCTGGTCGGTGGTGCTGGTCAATCTGCTCACGCCGTTCATCCATCCGCTGCACCTGCTGGTCAACCTGGCCGGCAGCCTGCTGGCAGGGCTCCACCTGCTGGAGATTGTCTTCTGCTTCCGCAGCCTCAGGGGGCGCGCCCATCCCTGGCGTGATCGCTTGAACATCCTCTTTTTCGGCGTTTTCCACCTGCAAACCATTCCCGCTCCGACTGCACCGAAGGCTTCCCATGCGTAAACTCTGTCTGCTCGCCGTACTCATCAGTCCACTGGCCTGCGCACAGGTGGTGAGTGTTGAAACCAACTCGCTGATGCGCTTGCCCAACACCGCCAGCACCTTGCAGCTGGATCGCCTGGAAGTGGCTGATTACGGCACATTGCTCATCCCGTCGAATGTAACCGAGGTCACCGTCGGCGAATTGCACCTGGGCCGTGATGCGCGGATCGCTATCGTGCCCAGCGAACAGGCGCTGGAGCTGAAAGTCAGTCGTGCCGAGTTGGCCGAGGGCAGCCAGATCACCGCTCGCGGCGCCCCCGGCACTTACCAGAAGGCGGCCCGCTCCGGGCGTAATCTGAATTTGCAGATCAAGGCACTGAAGGCGCCGCAATTGTTGGTGGATGCTCGCGGTGGTGCGGGAGCGCCGGGATTCGTCGGCCTCGACGGGGCCAACGGCCAGCCTCCAGGCTGCACCTGGGGGCAGGCGGGGCGCGGTGCCGATGGCAGCGATGGCAGTAATGGCCAGCCCGGGGCACCGGGGGCGTTGGTCAAGCTGGCAGTGCCGCGCGAATATCCCGCCGAACAAATCAAGGTTCAGGTCGCTGGCGGAGCCGGTGGCTTGGCTGGCCCCGGCGGCAAGCCGGGAGCGGGCGGTAAGGCCAAGGGTTGCTTCATCTACAAGGCCGATGGCGGCAAAAGCGGCAAACCTGGCGCCGATGGCCAGCCGGGGCCTGCGGGTGCGGCGGGCTCGGTGACGGTTCAGCGGTTGTAAGCAATTTCTGAAGTGTGTGTCGTCTGATCGATGGTCTTCGCGAGCAAGCTCGCTCCCACAGGATTGCTCCGTACCTGTGGGAGCGAGCTTGCTCGCGATGCTTTTAGAACATCGGCCGCGCCGCAGCAATCGCCACCAGCACCAACCCGACAATCAGATTGATCCCCACCAGGCGCCGAATCTTCCCGAGCACCGCAGCCCCCGCCGGCCAATCCTGTGCAATGACCGCCGTACGCAACTCAGGCAGCATCAGCGCCTGAATCCGGATGAACAGCGCCGTCATCACCACATACAAGCCCATCATCACCTGCACATAGCGCGGAGCGGTTTCAAAGCCGTTGAAGTGCATATGCAGCATGCCCACACCGCTGACGGGCAGCAGCACGACCGCGACCCAGACCCAGCGGAAAAAACCTTGAAACACTTCTACCCACAATTTCAGTCGGGCAGGGCCCTCCAGTGCGTTCACAGCCGCAGGGCGCAAGACCATCCAGGCGAAAAACATGCCGCCGACCCACACCAGTGCGGCGAGGACATGCAGGCTATAAACAAGGCTAAAAGCGGTCATTGGGGTACTCCGTTCTGCGCGGGATTAATTAGCGGGGTATGATAGCCGTCGTTCCGAACCACTGAAAATTTATCCAGCGTTTTTTGCGCCCGACAATCCATGATCAGCACTGAACTCAAAACCACGATCCAGGGCGCCTATTCGCGTTTTCTCGAAGCCAAGAGCCTCAAGCCGCGCTACGGCCAACGCCTGATGATTGCCGAAGTGGCCAAGGTCCTCGGGGATATCGACACCGACGACGAAGGCCGGCGTAGCGGCGAGCCCGCGATTGTCGCGGTGGAAGCCGGCACCGGTACCGGCAAGACCGTCGCTTACAGCCTGGCCGCCATCCCGACGGCGAAAGCGGCCGGCAAGCGCCTGGTGATCGCCACGGCCACCGTCGCCCTGCAAGAGCAGATCGTCTACAAGGATTTGCCTGATCTGATGCGCAACAGCGGGCTGAATTTCAGTTTCGCGCTGGCCAAGGGGCGCGGGCGCTATATGTGCCTGTCCAAGCTCGACATGTTGCTCCAGGAAGGCCACGCGCAAACCGCCACGGCGCAATTGTTCGAAGAAGAAGGCTTCAAGATCGAGGTCGATGAGGCCAGTCAGAAGCTGTTTACCAGCATGATCGAAAAACTCGCCGGCAATAAATGGGACGGCGATCGCGACAGCTGGTCCACCGCACTGGAAGACGCCGACTGGGCGCGCCTGACCACCGATCACAGCCAGTGCACCAACCGTCATTGCCCGAACTTCGGCCAGTGCGCCTTCTATAAGGCCCGCGAAGGCATGGGCAAGGTCGATGTGATTGTCACCAACCACGACATGGTCCTGGCCGACCTGGCCCTGGGCGGTGGCGCGGTGCTGCCCGACCCGCGAGACACCATTTACGTATTCGACGAAGGCCATCACCTGCCGGACAAGGCCATCGGCCACTTCGCCCACTACACGCGCCTGCGCTCGACCGCCGACTGGCTGGAAACCACCGCCAAGAATCTCACCAAGTTGCTCGCCCAACACCCGTTGCCCGGTGATCTGGGCAAGTTGATCGAACAGGTGCCGGAGCTGGCGCGGGAGATCAAGACCCAGCAGCAGTTCATGTTCACCGCCTGCGAGCAAGTCGCCGATTTCAAACCCGGCGAAGACGTTGAAGGTCGTGAACGACCGCGTCACCGTTTCGTCGGCGGGGTGATTCCCGAACACATGCGCGAAATGGGCATCGAGCTGAAAAAAGGCTTCGCCCGCCTGACCGACCTGTTCACCCGCCTGACCGATTTGCTCAAGGAGGGCATGGACGGCGAAGTCAACATCGGTATCGCCAGCAACCAGGCTGAAGAGTGGTATCCACTGTTCGGCAGCCTGTTGTCCCGTTCTTCGGGCAATTGGGAGTTGTGGACCGCCTTCACCGTTGAAGACCCGGAAGACAACCCACCGATGGCCCGCTGGCTGACCCTGGCCGAAAGCGGCTCGCTGTTCGACATCGAAGTCAACGCCAGCCCGATCCTCGCGGCGGAAATGCTGCGACGCAACCTGTGGAACGTGGCCTACGGTGCGCTCGTGACCTCGGCTACCTTGACCGCCCTCGGCACCTTCGATCGCTTTCGCATGCGCGCCGGCCTGCCGAAGAAAGCCGTGACTGCCGTGGTGCCCAGCCCGTTTCATCACGCCGATGCCGGCGTGCTGCGGGTGCCGAATCTGAATGCCGACCCCCGTGATGCGGCGGCGCACACCGCCGCGATCATTCGCGATTTGCCTGATCTGGTCGAAGGTTCCCGCGGCACCCTGGTGCTGTTTTCCTCTCGCAAGCAGATGCAGGACGTGTTCGACGGCCTGGACCGCGACTGGCGCAAGCAAGTGTTCATTCAAGGCAACCTGTCGAAGCAGGAAACCCTGAACAAGCACAAGGCGCGGGTGGATGGCGGGGACTCCAGCGTGTTGTTCGGCCTGGCGAGTTTTGCCGAGGGGGTCGACCTGCCCGGCGCTTATTGCGAGCACGTGGTGATCGCCAAAATTCCGTTCTCGGTGCCGGATGACCCGGTCGAGGCGGCGTTGGCCGAATGGATCGAAGCCCGTGGCGGCAATCCGTTCATGGAAATCTCCGTACCGGACGCCTCGCTGAAACTGGTCCAGGCCTGCGGTCGCCTGCTGCGCACCGAGGAAGATCGCGGCACCATCACCCTGCTTGACCGGCGTCTGGTCACCCAGCGCTATGGCAAGGCGATCCTCAATGCGTTGCCGCCATTTCGTCGCGAAATTTCCTGAGACATCGGTGGGCAAATCTGCCCATCGTGTTGTCTATCTCTCTGTCATTGCTTTTCCACTGGCCCATCCGGGTCGTTAGGGAGAATTCCGTTCTCATGATTCGCCGTTCGCTGCGCCAATCGTTACCTGCCGTTTTTGCCCTGTTGTTTGCATCGCCCCTGCTGGCGGCACCCGCCACCCAGCAGACGCTGTTCAACTTTGTGCGCCCCGCCGATGTGGTACAGGTGACCACTCAGGACGCCAACCTGCCGCAATCCAACGCCGAGCAAACCGCCGAAGGTGAAGTGCTGAGGCGGGTGACGTTCAATCCGGTCGCTCGCCCGACCTTGCGGTTGACCCCGCAGACGGGGGGCTGGGACTGGTCGCAGTCGGGTTTCATGAGCCTGCGGGTGCAGAACGCCATGAATTGGGCGCTGACCCTGTACGTGACCATCCAGAGCAACGATGGCAAGACGCTGGTCAGCCGTGTCGATCTGCCGGCCGGCCCGGCGCAGACCCTGTTGGTGCCGTTGCAGCCGACATCGCCGTTGAGCCTGGGCATGAAGGCCGGGCCGCCCATGCCGATGACGGTCGACGGTCAGCGCATCCTGCTGGCCAGCAGCGTTGGTGAGCTGGATCGGAGCCAAGTGGTGGCGGTGAGCGTGTCGATGGACCAGCCGAAAGTGGCCCAGAGCATTCTTGTGGAGCGCTTCGGTGTGCAGGACGCCGAGGCCGTGACCCAGACCGTGTATGGCGCCTTGGTGGATGCCTACGGTCAATCGACCCGGGCCAAATGGCCGGAAAAGGTCAGCAGCGATGAGCAACTCAAAGGCGCCGCGGCCAAGGAACAGCAACAACTGAAAACCTGGCTGGCGGAACGTGAGAAGTCGCCCCTGGATAAATTCGGAGGTTGGACCAACGGTCCGGCCTTCAAGGCCAGCGGTTTCTTCCGCACGGAGAAACGCGACGGTCGCTGGTACCTGGTGACCCCGGAAGGGCATCCGTTCTATTCGCTGGGGGTCAACACGGTTACCCCGGACGTCAATCAGACTTATATCGCCGGTCGTGAATGGATGTTCCAGTCCCTGCCCAAGGCCGGTGAGCCCCTGGCCAGTCACTTCGGTGAAGGTGACACCCGTGGCGGCAACGGCGTTGATCAGGGCCGGGGCTTCAACGTCGGGCGCTGGTACGACTTTTATGGTGCCAATTTACAGCGCCTGTATGGCGACCCTTGTGCTCTGGGTAGCGATACCAAGGCCGGCGTCGCCGCAGCGGCCAAGGCTGATGCGGCAGAGGCCACGGCGGAGAAGGCCGCCGAGCCACCGGTTGTTCCTTCGACGGCCGAATCCGGGATTGCCGAAGCGGCCAAGACCGACGCCGCAGACGCGACAGTCGCGAACGCGGCCGAGCAAAAACCTGCCGAGCCCTGCAAAGCGACCTTCGATGAAAAGCGCTGGGCCGGTCATACCCTCGACCGTCTGCAAGCCTGGGGCTTCAACACCATTGGCAACTGGAGTGCGCCGGCACTGGGCAACGCCGATCGTGTGCCTTACACCTTGCCGCTATCGATCGTCGGCGATTACGCGAGCATCAGCACGGGAACGGACTGGTGGGGCGGTATGCCCGATCCGTTCGACCCGCGTTTCGCCATGGCCACCGAGCGCGCCGTGGCCATTGCCGCTCGCGATCACCGCGACGATCCTTGGCTGATCGGCTTCTACGCCGACAATGAACTGGCCTGGGCCGGCCCCGGCGACGATCCGAAGGCCCGCTACGCCCTGGCCTACGGTACGTTGAAAATGACCACCGACGTGCCGGCCAAACGCGCGTTTCTCAAGCAGCTGCGCGATAAATACCGCAACCAGGAAGGCCTGTCGAAAGCCTGGGGCATTGATTTGCCGGCATGGGAATTGATGGAAGACCCCGGTTTCGAGCCGCCGCTGCCAAGCGCCGACCATCCGGAAATCGAGGCCGACTTCAAATACTTCCAGAAGGTCTTCGCCGACACCTACTTCAAGACGATCTCTGATTCGCTCAAATGGCACGCGCCGAACCAGATGTTGCTCGGTGGCCGCTTTGCCATCAGCACGCCAGAAGCCGTGGAGTCCTGCGCTCAATACTGCGATGTGCTGAGCTTCAACATGTACACCCTGAAACCCCAGGACGGTTATGACTTCGCGCAACTGAACAGCCTCGACAAGCCAGTGCTGATTACCGAATTCAACTTCGGTTCGACGGACCGTGGCCCGTTCTGGGGCGGCGTAACGCAACTGGCGAAGGAAGAGGACCGGGGCCCGGCCTACGCGAACTTCCTCAAGCAGGCGCTGAGCGAGCCGTCGATCGTCGGTGTGCACTGGTTCCAATACCTCGACCAACCCGTGACCGGGCGTCTGTTGGATGGCGAAAACGGTCATTTCGGTCTGGTGGGGATTACCGACCTGCCATTTCAGGGCTTTGTCGACAGCGTGCGCAAGAGCAACCTGGCGGCCGTCGATCAATTAGGCAAAGAGGCTGAAAAGGCCGGCGCCGAGGCCGATAAACAGAAACACGACGCCGAAGGCGGACGCAAGGCCGAGGCCGGCAAAGGGCCGGGCAAGGCTGCCGGCGGGCATTCTGGCAAGGGGCACTGAGTCCTGACACACCGCGTCATCGTTCATCGCGAGCAGGCTCGCCCCACATTGGATCTCAATCGTTTCATAGGTCCCTGTGGGAGCGAGCAGGCTCGCGATGGCGTCTGTAAGGACGCCGGAAAAATCTGATCACTTCCAGGGGCGATTGACCGCCCGGCCCGACCCTGTTCCCAAATCCCTCAAGGGCTGGAACAATGCGGGCCACTTTGTAGAACGCTTGTCCGGGGGAGTTGCGGGTGCAGATTCAGGGTTATTACGAGCTCAAGTTCGAAGCGGTACGCGAGGCCTTCGCGGCATTGTTCGACGATCCGCAGGAGCGTGGCGCAGCGCTGTGCATCCAGATCGGCGGCGAAACCGTCGTCGACCTCTGGGCCGGCACCAGCGACAAGGACGGCGCGCAAGCCTGGCACAGCGACACCATCGCCAACCTGTTTTCCTGCACTAAAACCTTTACTGCCGTCACTGCCCTGCAACTGGTCGCCGAAGGCAAGCTGCAACTGGATGCGCCGGTTGCGCGTTATTGGCCCGAGTTTGCCGCCGCCGGCAAAGCGTCCGTGACGTTGCGCCAACTGCTCTGCCACCAGGCCGGTCTGCCGGCGCTACGGGAATTGCTGGCACCCGAAGCCCTTTACGACTGGCAAACCATGGTCGACGCCCTGGCTGCTGAAACACCGTGGTGGACGCCGGGACAGGGGCATGGGTATGCGGCGATCACTTATGGCTGGCTGGTCGGTGAATTGTTGCGCCGTGCCGATGGGCGCGGGCCGGGTGAGTCCATCGTGGCGCGGGTAGCCAAGCCTTTGGGGCTGGATTTCCACGTCGGTCTGGCCGACGAAGAGTTTCATCGCGTGGCGCATATCGCCCGTGGCAAGGGCAATGTCGGCGATGCCGCTGCCCAGCGCCTTCTGCAAGTGACCATGCGCGAACCCACGGCCATGACCACCCGGGCGTTTACCAACCCGCCTTCGATCATGACCAGCACCAACAAGCCGGAATGGCGGCGCATGCAACAACCCGCTGCCAATGGTCACGGCAATGCCCGTAGCCTGGCCGGGTTCTATGCCGGTCTGCTCGATGGCAGCTTGCTGGAAGGCGAAATGCTCGACGAACTGACCCGCGAGCACAGCCTTGGCGAGGACAAGACATTACTGACCCGGACCCGTTTCGGTCTGGGGTGCATGCTCGATCAACCGGACGTGCCCAACGCGACGTTCGGCCTCGGCCCGCGAGCGTTCGGTCATCCGGGCGCGGGCGGTTCCATCGGTTTTGCTGACCCGGAGCACGATGTTGCCTTCGGTTTTGTGACAAATACACTGGGGCCGTACGTCTTGATGGATCCGCGCGCACAAAAGCTTGTGCGGGTACTGGCCACTTGTCTGTAAATCACGCCCAAGGGTTCCGGAGTTGGAACCCGAAAGCCTTTTCAGTTTCGAATCATCTGTTTATGCGGGCCAACCCGGCCTGATTTTTATGACTTCATTTTTGTGGATATCCAATGTCATCCAAACCAACTCTCGCTTTGGCACTGTGCTTCGCTATAACCGGTTGTGCACAGACTCCTAAAAATGATGCAGACGGCGGTAGCTGGTGGCCGTTCGGTTCCTCCGACAAAGTCGCAGCCAAAGAGCCTGCTCCGGCGCCCCTGAAGCCTGCCGTCAGCGCTCCGGTGGCCAAGACTGAAAGCAGCAGCCATTGGTACTGGCCGTTTGGTTCCGATGACAGCAGTGACAAATCTGCAGCCAAACCGGAAGTAAAACCTGAAGCCAAGCCTGTCGCCGTGGCCAAGGCTGACGCCGATTCCGGTGGCAAGTGGTGGTGGCCGTTCGGTGGCAAGGACCAGAGCACCGCCAAAGTCGTGCCGATGCCGGACCCGAAAGTGACCCAGGCCTGGCTCGATGACTACGAACCGCGCCTGCGCGAAGCGATCAAGGGCAGTAACCTGCAACTCGAACGTCGTGAAAACGTGCTGGTGGTGACAGCGCCGGTCGAAGGCTCGTTCAACCCGGATCGCCCGGCGATGCTGCTGCCAGTGACCCTTGGTCCTTTCACCCGCGTGGCGAAAATCCTTGAAGTCGATTCGAAGACTGCCGTACTGGTGCTAGGCCACAGTGACACCTCGGGTGCCGCACCGGCCAACGTGAAGTTGAGTCAGGAGCGTGCACAGGCCGTGGCTGCGATCTTCCGTCTCAGTGGTCTGCAGCGTGATCGCCTGATGCTGCGTGGCATGGGTGGTGAAGCCCCGCGTGCCGCCAATGACAGCGTTGAAGGTCGCGCCTTGAACCGTCGTGTAGAGCTGCTGGTCACTCCGCAGAACACCATGGTTGCATTGCTGAGCAAGTACAACATGCCGGCCCCTGCGCCAGTGACGATGGTTGCGGCGCAAGACGTCAAGCCAGTTGCCAAGCCAGTGACCCCGGCACCTGCGGCCAAGAAAGCTGCGGTTCCAGCGACGAAAAAAGCGCCGGCCAAGAAAGCCGCCGCCAAGAAGACGCCAGCTAAAACAGCGACTCCAGCGAAAAAGACTGCACCGGCCAAAGCCGCTGCCGACACGAAAAAAGTCGCTGACGCCGATACCACAAAGAAGTGATTCGTTAACCAAAAGGAAAACGCCATGACCAAGGCTCTGGCTGATATGCGTCGCGACTACACCCGTGATGGCCTGACCGAGGCGCAAGCTCCGGCCGAGCCGTTTGCGCTGTTCCACCAGTGGTTCGCTGATGCGGTGAAAACCGAACAGGCACCGGTGGAGGCAAACGCCATGACCTTGGCCACTGTCGATCAGGACGGTCGACCGCATTGCCGTATCCTGTTGCTCAAGGGCCTGGACGCCCAGGGCTTCACCTTCTTCACCAATTACGACAGTGCAAAGGGTCAGCACCTGGCCGAGAACCCGTTCGCGGCCATGACTTTTTTCTGGCCAACCCTGGAGCGTCAGGTGCGCATCGAGGGGCGGGTGGAGAAGGTCACGCCTGAAGAGTCCGACGCTTACTATCAGGTTCGCCCATTGGGCAGCCGCCTCGGTGCCTGGGCGTCGCCCCAAAGCCGGGTGATTGCCGATCGCGCGGAGCTGGAAGCGCTGCTCAAAGATACCGAGCAACGATTCAGCGACACCCAGCCGCATTGCCCGGAACATTGGGGCGGTTACCGTCTGGTGCCGCAGCGCATCGAGTTCTGGCAAGGCCGCCCAAGCCGCCTGCACGACCGCCTCAACTATCGCCTGCAGGGTGCCGACTGGCTTCTTGAGCGTCTGGCACCTTAAGCGCCTACTGGTCGGGATAGCCTGCCGCAGCGGCCTCCAGCCATTGCGGCAGGTCTCGGCGTTTGATCTTTTGCGCGTGAGCGCTCGCCAGTTGCTGGAGCATGAACGCCTTTTTCCGTTCGTCCTTGCCAGCCAGTGCCAGCGCCAGATCGCGGTCCATCCAGCGTTTGATCCTTACGTACAGCCACCAGTGGAAATACAGACCGGCAACCGTAGTGACGACAATGATAAAGTAATCCATGAAAATCCTGGTTCAGTCGCGCAGATCGAGAAATTTGCCACTACCGTGTGATTAATTCGTGAGAATGCCTGTACAAGGCCTGAATCAGAACATTTTTATCCGGGCGATGCCGTGACAGGCGTCAAGCTGCGGAGTTAAATGATTACCCGTCCTTTGGAGTTGATGCTATGCGTAAGTCTGTTCTGCTGGTTGCTTCCTTTTCCACGATGGCGATGTTGCTCACCGGCTGCCAATCGAGCCTGACCGGTGACTCCTACTCCCGTGACGAAGCACGTCGCGTGCAGACCGTCCGTATGGGCACCATCGAATCCCTGCGTCCGGTGAAAATCGAAGGCACCAAGACCCCAATCGGCGGCCTCGCCGGTGCAGCTGTCGGCGGCGTTGGCGGCAGCGCCATCGGTGGCGGCAAGGGCAGCATCGTCGCTGCAGTCATCGGCGCAGTCGCCGGCGGCCTGGTGGGTTCGGCAGCCGAAGAAGGCCTGACGCGTACCCAGGGTGTCGAGATCACCGTACGCGAAGACGACGGCAGCATGCGCGCCTACGTCCAGGAAGTTCAGCCAAACGAAGTGTTCCGTGTGGGTGAGCGTGTTCGCATTTCCACCGTTGGCGGGACCAGCCGCGTTTCGCACTAAGCCGGAATAAGGTCAAAAGAAAACCCCGATCAGGTGAGCTGGTCGGGGTTTTTTGTTGCGCAAGCAATTACTGATGACACTTGGCCGGGACAGGTTGTGGCTTCAGGGCGACGCTTTGACGGCCTGGAAAGTGGCCTCTGATGTTCAGGAAGGCAACGTAGCGTGCTTGCGACTCGCCATGGCCGTCACCGCATAACCGATCAACGCCGCCAATATCGAACCGGTCAAAATCCCCATTCGATCCATGCCCGCATAGTCGCTTGCGCCCGGTTCGAAGGCCAGGGAGCCGACGAACAGGCTCATGGTGAAACCGATGCCACAGAGAATTGCCACACCCAGCACCTGACCCCAATTGGCGCCCTGGGGCAGGGCGGCGATGCCTGTTTTCACTGCCAGCCAGGTCAAGCCGAACACACCGAGGGTTTTGCCGAGCAGCAGGCCGACCGCAATGCCCATCGGCACGTCGTGGGTGAAGCTGTCGACGGTGACGCCGCTCAGGGACAGGCCGGCGTTGGCAAAGGCGAACAGCGGCAGGATGCCGTACGCTACCCACGGATGCAGCGCGTGCTCCAGGGTCAGCAGCGGCGAGGGTTCGGCATTTTTCGTGCGCAGTGGGATGCAGAACGCCAGAGTCACGCCGGCCAGCGTGGCGTGCACGCCGCTCTTGAGCACACAGACCCAAAGGATCAGGCCGATGATCATGTACGGCCCGAGCTTGACCACGCCGAGTCGGTTCATCGCGATCAACGCCGCAATACAGGCGGCGGCCAGTGCCAGGGACAGGGTCGACAGCGCACCGGAGTAGAAAATGGCAATGATGATGATCGCGCCGAGGTCGTCGATGATCGCCAGGGTCATGAGGAACAGTTTCAACGAGACCGGGACGCGTTTGCCCAGCAGTGCCAGTACGCCCAGCGCGAAGGCGATATCGGTGGCGGTCGGGATCGCCCAGCCGTTCAAGGCCGGTGGATTGTCACGGTTGAGGAACCAGTAGATCAGCGCCGGCACCACCATGCCGCCAATGGCGGCCGCGCCGGGCAGGACGATCTGTGAGGGTTTGGACAATTGCCCGTCGAGTACTTCGCGCTTAACTTCCAGACCGATCAGCAGGAAGAACAGCGCCATCAGGCCGTCATTGATCCAAAGCAGCAGCGGCTTGGCGATTTTCAAGGCGCCGACCTGGGCAACCACGGGGGTGTCCAGCAGGCCGTTGTACAGCCACGACAGCGGGGAGTTGTTGATGACTAAAGCGAGGACAGCCGCAGCGATCAGTAACAGACCGCTGGCAGCTTCCAACTGAAAGAAACGCGTGAAAGTGCTACGCAGAGGCAAGGTCGCTCTCCATCGGTGAATTCAAAAGGTGGGACACCCTAACCCGTACGGTTAGTTGTTAAAACAAAAGTTATATTCTTTTTTGTTATATGTCGTTACAACACGATTGTCCCGCAAGAACTTGAGCCTAGCAGTTGCCGGGCGTATTGAAGCTCAGCTGTACCTGTGCGTGATGTAGGATTTTTCCTAAGCTTGATGGCTGAGGCTTGTGACATGGCCGACTCCTGCCCGATTCCACGAGAAAACCACCATGAGCGACAACCGACAGTGGGCCCGCGAAGCCATCCGGATCATTGAAGCCGACTTCCAGCGCAGCGCCGACACCCACCTGATCCCTTTGCCGCTGCCGGGTTTTCCGGGCATCGAGTTGTACTTCAAGGACGAATCCAGTCATCCCACTGGCAGCCTCAAACACCGCTTGGCTCGTTCTCTGTTCCTCTATGCGTTGTGTAATGGCTGGCTCAAGCCCGGCGCGCCGGTGATCGAGGCGTCCAGCGGCTCGACGGCGATTTCCGAGGCATACTTCGCCCGCATGCTGGGTTTGCCGTTCATTGCGGTGATGCCGGCGACCACCTCCAGGGAAAAAATCGCACAGATCGCGTTCTACGGTGGCCAGAGCCATCTGGTGGATGATCCGACGCAGATCTATGCCGAGTCCGAACGCCTGGCCCGTGAGCACGATGGGCACTTCATCGATCAGTTCACTTACGCCGAGCGCGCCACCGACTGGCGGGCGAACAACAACATCGCCGAGTCGATTTTCCAGCAGATGCGTTTCGAGCAGCACCCGGAGCCGAGCTGGCTGATTTCCAGCCCCGGCACCGGTGGCACCACGGCGACCCTGGGGCGTTACGTGCGTTATCGCCAGCATTGCACCCGCGTGCTGTGTGCCGATGCCGAGCGCTCGGTGTTTTTCGATTACTACCAGAGCGGCGATGCCAGCCTGAGTCTTGACCATGGCTCGCGGATAGAAGGAATTGGCCGGCCACGGGTGGAGGCGTCGTTCCTGCCCAAGGTGATCGATGCGATGGTCAAGGTTCCGGATGCGCTGTCGCTGGCCGCCATGCATTACCTGGCCGAGCGTTTGGGGCGTCATGTGGGCGGATCGAGCGGGACCAACCTGATTGGCGCCTTGATGGCAGCGCAGCAGATGACGGTGGCGGGGGAGGCGGGGTCAATCGTGGCGATATTGTGTGATGGCGGCGAACGCTACGCCACGACTTACTACAATCAAGCCTGGCTCAAGGCCCAGGGGTATGAGCTGACCGGTTTGATCGCGGCGGTTGCGGCGACGGTCGAGCGGGGTGAGCCGTTGCCGGCCAGCATTCTGCGCGCCAATATCTGAGGTCTTTCAAATATCCCAAGCACCCTGTGGGAGCGAGCTCCCACAGGGTGTTGTTCTAGGCTTGCAGGCCGAGAATATCCCGCGCCACGGCTTCGGCGATGCGAATGCCATCGACACCCGCCGACAGAATCCCCCCCGCATACCCTGCACCTTCACCGGCCGGGAACAAGCCCTTCACGTTCAGGCTCTGCATCGACTCGTTACGGGTAATGCGTAGCGGCGACGAAGTACGGGTTTCGATCCCGGTCAACACCGCGTCATGCAGCGAGTAACCACGGATCTGCTTCTCGAACGCCGGCAAGGCTTCGCGAATCGCTTCGATGGCGAATTCCGGCAGGGCCAGGGCCAGGTCGCCCAAGGCAACGCCCGGCTTGTAGGACGGCTCGACAGTGCCCAGCGCGGTGGACGGCTTGCCGGCAATGAAGTCGCCGACCAGTTGCGCCGGGGCCTCGTAGTTGCTGCCGCCCAGCACAAAAGCGTGGGACTCCAGGCGTTCCTGCAACTCGATACCCGCCAGCGGGCCGCCCGGATAATCGACTTCCGGGGTGATGCCAACGACAATCCCGGAGTTGGCGTTGCGCTCGTTGCGCGAGTATTGGCTCATGCCGTTGGTGACGACGCGATTCGGCTCGGAAGTCGCCGCCACCACCGTGCCGCCTGGGCACATGCAGAAGCTGTAGACCGAGCGGCCGTTCTTGGCGTGGTGCACCAGTTTGTAATCGGCGGCGCCGAGTTTCGGGTGGCCGGCATACTTGCCAAGGCGTGCGCGATCGATCAGCGATTGCGGGTGCTCGATACGGAAGCCCACCGAGAACGGTTTGGCTTCCATGAACACGCCGCGTCCGTGCAGCATGCGGAAGGTGTCGCGGGCACTGTGGCCGAGGGCCAGAATCACGTGCCTCGAGTGGATTTGCTCGCCACCATTGAGTTCGACGCCAACCAGTTGGCCGTCGTCGATCAGCACGTCGGTGACCCGTTGCTGGAAGCGTACTTCGCCACCCAGGGCGCGAATCTGCTCACGCATGTTTT
>Ga0302169_10000275_pt1 | contig 16439 bp, 11 predicted proteins | sample I_Fen_N1_3_FD_193493 | JGI IMG/M metagenome (GOLD analysis project Ga0302169, IMG submission 193493) | Peat permafrost microbial communities from Stordalen Mire near Abisko, Sweden - I_Fen_N1_3 | ecosystem: Environmental > Terrestrial > Soil > Wetlands > Permafrost | place: Sweden: Abisko...
GCTGTTTCCATTACGCCGATTGACCGGCGATTTGTCGGCATTCCTCTGCGGTCGGGACAGCGGCGTGCAGCGTTTCGACCTGCACCTGGAACACGCCGGGTTGCCCGACAGCGTGATCAAGGTCGGGCTGCTCAGTGCCGAACGTGACCCGGCGATGCTCTTCGAACTGGCCCGGGGCCGACTGGAACAAGTGCAAGTCGAAGCCCCGGTGCGCGGTTTTCGCCTGCGCGCCGAAGACCTGCCGAGCTTCGTGCCCCAGCGTCAGGAACTGTTCGACGACCGTCCGCAGCAGTCCTTGCCCTGGGAGCAATTGCGCGAACGACTGCGGGCACGGCTGGGCGACGAAGCGGTGCAGGGTTTGCGCTTCCAGGCCGATCACCGCCCTGAATGTGCGTGGCAGACCACCGTCGACAGTCAACTCTGTGGCGGATTGCCCGGCGTACATCGGCCAGGGTGGCTGCTGACCGAACCGCTGGCGGTACACGAAGGTTCGGCGCGTATCCTCATGGGGCCGGAGCGCATCGAATCCGGTTGGTGGGACGGCGCTGACGTGCGCCGGGATTATTACCTGATCCAGACTCGCGCCGGCCAACAGGGCTGGGCCTATCGTGCGGTGGGTGAGGGCGGTCCGTTGTGGCTGCAAGGCTGGTTCGCATGAGCGTCGAGTATGCCGAGCTGCATTGCCTGTCGAATTTCAGCTTCCAGCGCGGGGCTTCCAGTGCGCTGGAGTTGTTTCAACGGGCTAAACAGCAAGGCTATCAGGCGCTGGCGATCACCGATGAATGCACCCTGGCCGGGATCGTCCGGGCCTGGCAAGCAGCCAAGTCGGTTGAGTTGCCGCTGATCATCGGCAGCGAAATACGCATCGAGGACGGGCCGAAGCTGGTGCTGCTGGTGGAAAACCTTGAAGGCTATCAGGCGTTGTGCCGGCTCATCACCCGTGCCCGGCGCCGCACGCAAAAAGGCCAGTATCAAGTGCTGCGCGAGGACTTCGACGAACCGCTACCGGGGCTGTTGGCCTTGTGGGTGCCGGATGCGGTGGATGACTTTAAAAGCGGTCACTGGCTCAAACAGACCTTCGCCGAACGCCTGTGGCTGGCGGTCCAGTTGCATTGTGGGCAGGACGATAACCGACGGCTGAACGACCTGTTGAGGCTGGCCAGGGAACTGCGAATCCCGGCGGTGGCCAGCGGCGATGTGCACATGCACGCCCGTGGCCGGCGCGCGTTGCAGGACACCATGACTGCGATCCGCCATCACCTACCGGTGGCGGCGGCCGGTTTGCGCCTTCATCCCAATGGTGAACGGCACCTGCGCAGCCTCGATGTTGTGGGCGAAATCTATCCGCGGGCCTTACTCGATGAAACGCAGGTCATCGCCCGGCGTTGCACCTTCGACCTGGGCCAGTTGCGCTATCAATATCCCCGGGAGCTGGTGCCTGACGGTCATTCGGCGACTTCCTGGCTGCGTCATTTGACCGAAGAAGGCATAAAGTGGCGCTGGGAAAGAGCGCCGAAACCTGAAGTACTGCTCCAGATCGACAAGGAACTGGAGCTGATCGCCGACCTGGGCTACGAGAGCTATTTCCTGACGGTCCACGACATCGTGCGCTTCGCCCTTGACCAGAAAATCCTCTGCCAGGGCCGTGGCTCGGCGGCCAACTCGGCGGTGTGTTATGCCTTGGGCATCACCGAAATCGACCCGGATCGCACCACGTTGCTGTTCGAACGGTTTCTCTCCAAGGAACGCAACGAGCCGCCGGACATCGACGTGGATTTCGAGCACGAGCGCCGTGAGGAAGTCTTGCAGTATGTGTTTCAGCGTTATGGCCGCACCCGCGCCGCGCTGACGGCGGTGGTCAGCACGTACCACGCGGCCGGCGCGGTGCGTGATGTGGCCAAGGCGTTGGGCCTGCCGCCGGATCAGATCAATGCCCTGGCCGATTGTTGCGGCCACTGGAGTGACAAGACGCCACCCGTGGAGCGCTTGCTGGAGGGCGGGTTCGACCCCGAGAGCCCGGTGTTGCACCGGGTCTTGAGCCTGACCGGGCAGTTGATCGGTTTTCCCCGGCACCTGTCCCAACACCCCGGCGGTTTCGTGATTTCCGAGCAGCCGCTGGACAGTCTGGTGCCGGTGGAAAATGCGGCCATGGCCGAGCGCACCATCATCCAGTGGGACAAGGACGACCTTGATGCGGTCGGGTTGCTCAAGGTCGATATCCTCGCGCTGGGCATGCTCAGTGCGATTCGCCGTTGTTTCGATCTGCTGCGCCGTCACCGAGGCCGTAATCTGAGCCTGGCGACCATTCCGCCCGAAGACAAACCCACCTACGAAATGATTGGTCGGGCCGACACCATTGGCGTGTTCCAGATCGAATCCCGGGCGCAAATGTCGATGCTGCCCCGGCTCAAACCGGTGAACTTCTACGACCTGGTGATCGAGGTAGCGATTGTCCGTCCGGGGCCGATTCAGGGCGGCATGGTGCACCCGTACCTGCGCCGTCGCAAAGGTGAGGAGGAGGTCGAATACCCTTCGGAAAAACTGAAAGTCGTGCTGGAGCGCACCTTGGGCGTGCCGTTGTTCCAGGAGCAAGTCATGCAGATCGCCATCGTTGCTGCCGACTACAGTCCCGGCGAGGCTGATCAGTTGCGCCGTTCCATGGCTGCCTGGAAGCGTCACGGCGGACTGGAACCACACAGGGAGCGCTTGGCCGCCGGCATGAAGCACAACGGCTATACGGAAGAATTCGCCGCGCAGATCTTCGAGCAGATCAAAGGCTTCGGCAGCTATGGTTTCCCCGAATCCCATGCCGCCAGTTTTGCCTTGCTGACCTACGCCAGTTGCTGGCTCAAATGCCACGAACCGGCAGCGTTTGCCTGTGCGCTGATCAATAGCTGGCCGATGGGTTTCTACAGCCCGGACCAGATTCTGCAGGACGCCCGCCGGCATCATTTGCAGATTCGCCCGGTGGACGTGCGCGCCAGTGATTGGGATTGCAGCCTGGAACCGATCAGCGGCGCGCAACCGGCGATCCGCATGGGCTTGCGCATGATCAAGGGCTTTCGCGAGGACGATGCCCGGCGCATCGAGGCTGCGCGGTTGAGGGGCGCATTTGCCGACATCGCCGACCTCGGCGAACGGGCGCAGCTCGACGCCCGCGCACAGGAGCAACTGGCCGATGCCGGCGCCTTGCGCGGGTTGGCCGGCGATCGCCATCGGGCGCGCTGGGAAGTGGCCGGGGTGCAGAAACAACTTGGGTTGTTTGCCGGGTTGCCGCGTCAGGAAGAACCTGAAGTCGATTTGCCAAAACCCACCGTGGGCGAAGACCTGCAAGCCGATTACGCAGCGGTGGGCACCACCCTCGGGCCGCACCCGCTGGCGTTGTTGCGTGCAGACTTGAAAGCCCGGCGTTGCCGCAGTTCAAAGGAACTGCTCGACGTCGAGCATGGCCGGCCCGTCAGCGTCGCCGGGCTGGTGACTGGCCGTCAACGACCAGGCACCGCCAGTGGCGTGACCTTTGTCACTCTTGAAGACGAGTTCGGCAACGTCAACGTGGTGGTCTGGCGTGATTTGGCCGAGCGGCAGCGCCAGGTGTTGGTGGGGTCGCAATTACTCAAGGTCGATGGGCGCTGGGAAAAGGAAGGCGAGGTGCGGCACTTGATTGCCGGACGCTTGAGCGACCTGAGCCCGTTGCTCGACGGCATCAGCGTGCGCAGCCGGGATTTCCGCTGAACAGCCGGTTCACCCTCCGTAGGAGCGGCCGAAGGCTGCGATCTTTTGACGACCCCCAAATCGACGAGGATCAAGAGCTAAAGATCGCAGCCTTCGGCAGCTCCTACAGGGGGCGGTGCGGTCAACGATCTGGCGCCAAAAATATTTATTCGCTGTTCTGGGTGGTGGCACTTTGGCATAATGCCCGCCGCCGACGTTCCGCACGTCGATTGTCGATTCAAATCCCCATCGCTTTTTCGTCGCTGCAACTCGCAGCGATTGGCCAATGCCGTGCCGGGATCAACAGCACTTCAAGAAGGAATACACAGTGAGAATGATCTCTCGGATGTTGGTGTCGGGTACCGCGATTGCCGTATTAAGTGCTATCGGCGGGTGTGCAACTGAAAGCTCCCGCGCATTGCCGGTAGAAAAAGTCGAAAGCGCCAGCCAGGCCTGGGCCGGTGTTCGCGTACCGATGGCGGTGGGCAAGTTCGACAACCGTTCGAGCTACATGCGCGGGATTTTCTCCGATGGCGTGGATCGCCTCGGCGGTCAGGCCAAGACCATTTTGATCACTCACTTGCAGCAGACCAACCGCTTCAGCGTGCTGGACCGCGACAACATGGGCGAGATCCAGCAGGAAGCGTCGATCAAGGGCCAGACCCAGCGACTCAAGGGTGCTGACTTCGTGGTGACCGGTGATGTGACCGAGTTCGGCCGCAAAGAAACCGGCGATCATCAACTGTTCGGCATCCTCGGTCGCGGCAAGACCCAAGTGGCCTACGCCAAGGTCAACCTGAACATCGTCAATATCAGCACCTCGGAAGTCGTCTATTCGACCCAGGGCGCGGGCGAGTACGCCTTGTCCAACCGCGAAATCATCGGTTTTGGCGGCACTGCGGCCTACGATTCGACCCTCAACGGTAAAGTGCTCGACCTGGCCATGCGCGAGGCGATCAATCGCCTGGTGGACGGTATGAACTCCGGTGCATGGAAACCGGGCAACTGATCAAGGAGCGATAACCCAATGAACAAGTTTCTAGCATGGCCATTGATGACATTGGTCCTGTCGGGCAGCGCATTGCTGGCCGGCTGCAACAGCGGCCCGCCCACCCTGTACCAGTGGGAAAGCTACCAGCCGGAAGTCTATGAGTACTTCAAGGGTGAAACACCCAAGGAGGCACAGGCCGAAGCCCTGGAGCGCGACTTGCAGAAGATCGCCTCGACGGGCAAGACCCCGCCGCCCGGTTACCACGCCCACTTGGGCCTGTTGTACCTGAGCATGGGTAAGGACGATCAGATGGTTCAGCAGTTCCGGACCGAGAAGACGCTGTTCCCCGAGTCCGGGGCGTACATGGATTTTCTGCTTAAGAACGCTAAAACCGGAGACACCAAATGATCTCGCGCTCATTGAAACTGATGGCCGGCCTGCTGGCACTGGCGGTTCTTGGCGGTTGTGTCAGCCCCAAGACCGTGGACTATTCGGCGTACAAGCAAGCCCGCCCGAAAACCATTCTGGTGTTGCCACCGCTGAACGACTCCCCGGACGTCAAGGCGTCGTACGCCATGCTGTCCCAAGTGACCTTTCCGTTGGCCGAGGCCGGTTACTACGTGCTGCCGATTGCCTTGGTTGACGAAACGTTTCGCCAGAACGGCCTGACCACGCCAGCGGATATTCACCAGGCTCCGGCGGACAAACTGCGGAGCATTTTCGGCGCCGACGCCGCGCTGTACATCACCGTGACTGAATACGGCACACGCTACATGGTGATCAGCAGCGAAACGGCCGTCACCGCGACCGCCAAACTGGTCGACCTGAAAACCGGCACCACCCTGTGGACCGGTGCGGCGCGCGCGTCGAGCGAAGAGGGCGGCAACAACGGTGGCGGCGGTCTGGTGGGCATGCTGATTACCGCTGCGGTGAAACAGATCATCAACAGCTCCACTGACGCCGGCTATCCGATTGCCGGTGTCGCCAGCAATCGATTGCTGTCGGCCGGGCATCCAGCCGGTTTGCTGTACGGACCGCGCTCGCCGAAATACGGCACGGATTGATAGTGATCTTCCTGTAGTGGCACGGCTTTGCGGCGATGGCGATTTCACGGGCGCCATCGCTGCACGCCGTGCGCCTGCATGCGCCCGGCACCCCCGCAAGCATCTCGCTCCCCACCCCCGCATTTCGTTGGCCATCGAGAAGACCATTTTCGACGTCGCCGGCAACCTGAGAAATGGCTACCATCGGCTCAAGTATCTGATCGAGGCGCACTCGCAGGTTTGCCTGGCAAGCCCCTCGGCACAAAAGTGTTCCATGGGTAAATCAGCTATACCTGCATGAAACCATTAGCACTGCGCGGTGCTCGAAACAACTGGGCGCCATTACAGGACACAGAGTCAGCCGATGCAGTTTTTATCTGATAGCCACGGGTGTGCTGGCTGGAATGGCGAAATGGCCGGACGTATCTGTGCGTTCGACTGGGGCCAGACCGAGCTGGGTGCCATTGATCGCTGGCCCCGCAGCCTGATCAGTACGGTGCAGTTGATGCTGGCGTCGCCGCTGCCGATGGTGATGCTTTGGGGGCCGCTCGGTTACATGATCTACAACGATGCCTATTCGGTGTTTGCCGGTGGCCGCCATCCCTATCTGCTGGGGGCGCCGGTGGAACTCGGTTGGCCGGAAGTCGCGGACTTCAATCGCCACGTGGTGGATACGTGCCTGGCGGGTGGCACCTTGTCCTTTCGCAACAAGGAGCTGGTGCTGTTGCGCGATGGTGTTCCGGAAGATGTCTGGCTGGATCTGTATTACAGCCCCGTCGCCAATGACGAAGGCCATCCCGGCGGGGTCATGGCGATGGTGGTCGAGACCACTGCCCATGTGATTTCCGAACGCCGGCGCCAGGAAGCCGAGAACGCTTATCGCGCTGACAATGAGCGGGTGCGCCTGGCGCTGAATGCCGGGGCGTTGCTCGGTTCGTTTGTCTGGGATATCGAGACCAACGTGTTGTCCGGAGATGAGCGTTTTGCGCGCACGTTTTCTTATCCGGCGCATCAGGACCTGGCCGACTTGCCCACTGCCATCGCCGAATCGCGGATTCACCCTGACGATTTCGATTGGGTTGAGGAGCAGGTCAATCACTCCGTGCAAACCGGCGAGCCTTATAACGCCGAGTACCGCATCCTGTGCCCTGATGGCAGCTACCGGTGGTTACTGGCCAGCGGCTGTTGCGAGTTCAATGAACAGGGCAAACCGTTTCGCTTTCCCGGGGTGTTGATCGACATCCATGAACGCAAAATCGCCGAAGAGTCCTTGCTCAAGTTCACTCGTAACCTGGAACAACGCGTGGCTGATGAAGTCGGCGCGCGACTGGCGGCGGAGGAACAATTACGCCAGTCCCAGAAGCTCGAAGCCATCGGTGGCCTCACCGGCGGTGTGGCCCATGACTTCAACAATTTGCTGCAAGTGATTGCCGGCAACCTGCATCTGCTGGCCCGGCATGAGCCGGATAATCCCAACGTGCAGCGCCGGGTCAGTGCTTCGATTGCGGCGGTAGAGCGCGGCGCCAAGCTTTCATCGCAACTGCTCGCGTTTGCCCGCCGTCAGCCATTGTCGCCAGCGGTCTGCGACCCCCGGCAAATCTTCGAAGGCCTGGGGGAATTGTTGCAGCGGGCATTGGGGGAAACCATTCAGATCAATGTGGCCGTGGCTGACGATGCCTGGCGCCTGTATGTGGACCGCAATCAGCTGGAAAACGCCATTCTCAACCTGGCGATCAATGCCCGCGACGCCATGAAAGGCGAGGGCACCATCGGCCTCGGCGCCGGGAATATTGCCCTGGACCGGAAGTTTTGTGCGGGCAAGGGCATCGTCGCCGGTGACTACCTGCGCGTGACCGTGACCGACGCCGGCATCGGTATGTCGCCCCAGGTACTGGCCCAGGCGTTCGAACCGTTTTTCACCACCAAGGCTGATGGTCAGGGCACCGGTTTGGGCTTGAGCATGGTGTTCGGTTTCGTCAAGCAGAGCGGCGGGCACATCGAGATCGCCAGTGTGGCGGGCGAGGGCACGCGGGTGCAGTTGTATTTCCCGCGCAGCCTGCGACCGCTGGCCAATGAGGCGCCGCTTCACGGGCCGCATCCGCCGGGCGGGCATGAGACGATTCTGGTGGTCGAGGACAACGAAGCCGTGCGTAGCACGGCGGTGGAATTGCTGCGTGAAGAAGGCTATCAGGTGCTGACCGCCACCAATGGCGACACGGCCATGCAGATGTTGATGGAGGGCGTGGCCGTGGACCTGATCTTCACCGACGTGGTCATGCCCGGCCTGATCAAAAGCTCGGACCTGGCGGCCTGGGCCAAAGTGCAGAGTCCGGCGGTGGCAGTGCTGTTTACCTCCGGGCACACCCGGGACATCATTTCGCGCAATCACCAACTAAGCCCTGATACCCATTTGCTCAGCAAACCGTATGGGCCGCAAGCGCTGACCCAAATGGTCCGCGCCGTCCTAAACGGTTGACACATCCCCCCCCGTAGGAGCTGCCGAAGGCTGCGATCTTTTGATCTTGATCTTTAAAAGCAAAATCAAAAGATCGCAGCCTTCGGCAGCTCCTACGGGGGATCGCGTTTTTCAATGCCTCTTGAATTAAGGCTGGTTCATGACTTCAAAGCGCACCTCAACCCCTCCCTCCGGTATGGTCCTGGTGCGCGGCGCCCGGGAGCACAACCTCAAGAACGTTGACGTGGACATTCCCCGCGATGCCCTGGTGGTGTTCACCGGAGTCTCCGGCTCGGGCAAGTCGTCCCTGGCGTTTTCGACCTTGTACGCCGAAGCGCAACGGCGCTATTTCGAGTCCGTGGCGCCCTATGCCCGACGCTTGATCGATCAGGTCGGGGTGCCGGACGTGGACTCCATCGAAGGCCTGCCACCGGCCGTGGCCCTGCAACAGCAGCGCGGCACGCCGAGCACCCGGTCTTCGGTGGGCAGCGTGACGACCCTGTCGAGCCTGATCCGCATGCTCTATTCCCGCGCCGGCAGTTACCCGCCGGGGCAGGCGATGTTGTATGCCGAGGACTTCTCGCCGAACACGCCCCAAGGCGCGTGCCCTGAGTGCCATGGTTTGGGACGTGTCTATGAAGTGACCGAAGCGTTGATGGTCCCGGACCCGAACCTGACCATCCGCCAACGGGCGATTGCCTCCTGGCCGCTGGCCTGGCAAGGGCAGAACCTGCGGGACATCCTGGTGACCATGGGCATCGACGTCGATATTCCCTGGCGCAAACTGCCGAAGAAGCAGCGGGACTGGATTCTCTTCACCGAAGAAGCCCCCACCGTGCCGGTGTACGCCGGGCTGACCCCGGAAGAAACCAAAGTCGCCCTCCAGCGCAACATGGAGCCGAGTTACCAGGGGACTTTCAGCGGTGCCCGGCGCTACATCCTCCACACCTTCAGCCACTCGCAAAGTGCGTTGATGAAAAAGCGCGTTTCGCAATTCATGCTCGGCAGCCCGTGCCCGTTGTGCGACGGCAAGCGGCTCAAGCGCGAGGCGTTGTCGGTGACGTTTGCCGGGTACGACATCGGTGAGTTGTCGCAGATGCCGTTGCTGCAAGTGGCTGAAGTCCTGAAACCGGTGGCGGCTCAAACCTACCTTGAACAACCTGATCAACCCGGCGACGTCCTGACCCATGACCAGACCCGCGAGGCCCGTGAACAGCGTGTCGCCCATGGCGCCAGTGGTCACGCCAACGCCCCGGATGTGCGCCATACGCCGAACCTGTCGGTGGAGAAACGTCTGGCCGCGCAACGCATCGCCCAGGATTTGCTGGAGCGGGTCAGCACCCTGACCGATCTGGGCCTCGGTTACCTGGCGCTGGAACGCAGTACGCCAACGTTGTCGTCCGGCGAGTTGCAGCGTCTGCGCCTGGCGACGCAATTGGGTTCGCAGCTGTTCGGCGTGATCTACGTCCTCGATGAACCGTCCGCCGGCCTGCACCCGGCGGATGGCGAGGCACTGTTCGAAGCCCTGCAACGCCTGAAAGCAGCGGGCAACACGCTGTTTGTGGTCGAGCACGACCTGGAAACCATGCGCCGCGCTGACTGGTTGATCGACGTCGGGCCGGCGGCGGGCGAGCATGGCGGGCGCATTCTCTACAGCGGCGCGCCGTCAGGGCTGGAGCACATCAGCGAGTCCCAGACCCGCGCCTACCTGTTCGCCGAACAGGTCACGGCGCCACGGGTTATTCGCAAAGCGAAGGATTGGCTACGGCTGGAAGGTATCAGCCGCAACAACCTGAACAACCTCAGCGTCGAATTCCCCTTGGGCTGCTTCACCTCGGTGACGGGTGTTTCGGGCTCTGGCAAGTCGAGTCTGGTCAGCCAGGCGTTGCTTGAACTGGTGGGCGCGCATCTGGGGCGGGCTGCCGGCGAGCCTGAGGAGCTGAGCCTTGAAGACGACGCACCACAAGTCAGCGGCGGCCAGGTCACGGCGGGGCTTGAGTCGATCAAGCGGCTGGTGCAAGTTGATCAGAAGCCGATTGGCCGCACGCCGCGTTCGAACCTGGCGACCTACACCGGGCTGTTCGACAACGTGCGCAAACTGTTCGCCGCCACTGCCGAGGCGCAGGCCGAGGGGTACGACGCCGGGCAGTTTTCCTTCAACGTCGCCAAGGGCCGTTGCCCGACTTGCGAAGGCGAGGGCTTTGTCAGTGTCGAGTTGCTGTTTATGCCCAGCGTCTATGCGTCATGCCCGACTTGTCACGGCGCGCGCTATAACCCGCAGACGTTGGCGATCACCTGGAATGGCCTGAGCATCGCCCAGGTGCTGCAACTGACGGTGGACGAAGCGGTCACGGTGTTTGCCGAACAACCGGGCATCCGCCGCTCGCTGGAGGTGCTGCGGGACATCGGCCTCGGTTACCTGCGCCTTGGGCAACCGGCGACCGAGTTGTCCGGCGGCGAAGCCCAGCGCATCAAACTGGCCACCGAACTGCAACGCAACCAGCGGGGCGCGACCCTGTACGTGCTCGACGAACCCACCACCGGGTTGCACCCACGGGATGTCGATCGGTTGCTGGAACAACTGGATACGCTGGTGACAGCGGGGCACACGGTGATTGTGGTCGAGCATGAAATGCGCGTGGTCGCCCAGAGTGACTGGGTGATCGACATCGGGCCGGGGGCGGGGGATCAGGGCGGCAAGATTGTGGTGGCCGGTACGCCGCAGACCGTTGCCAAAAACAAGAAGAGCCGCACGGCGCCGTTTTTGGCCAGGGTCTTGTAGCGGCAATTCAAAGATCGCAGCCTTCGGCAGCTCCTGCGCCGATCCCGGTAGGCGCTGGCGAAGGCTGCGATCTTTTGATCTTGAGTTGCTCAGGTGCCGTCGAGAGAGCGTCGAACCTTGTCGAGCAATTCATTGATCTGAAACGGTTTGACCAACATGTCCATGCCTTCGCCCAGAAACACAGAACGATTCAGCGCGTTTTCCGCATAACCGGTCATAAACAAAATCGGCAACCCTTCGCGCCAGCCCCGAGCGACATCGGCAAGTTCCCGTCCGCTCATGCGCGGCAAGCCGACATCAGTCAGCATCAAGTCGACCGTCGGATCATTCTGCAAACGCTCCAGCGCGGTTTCGATATCGCCCACTTGGGTGCATCGATAACCCGCATCCACCAACACCTCGGCGACGAACATGCGCACCGACGGCATGTCCTCGACAATCAGCACATGCTCGCCCGAGCCCTGGGAATCGACGACCACCGATTCAGTTTCAGCCGCCGTAGGGTCGGCGCTGGCCGGCAGCATGATGGTCACTTCGGTGCCGCGACGGGCCACGCTGCGGATATGCGCATCGCCCCCGGACTGCCGGGCAAACCCGTAAATGGTGGACAGCCCCAGCCCGGTGCCCTGGCCCAGCGGCTTGGTGGTGAAAAACGGGTCGAAGACCTTGTCGATTACGCTGTGTTCAATGCCGGTGCCGTCATCGCGTACCGCCAGCGCCACATAGGCACCGTCCGCCAGATTGGGGTCGCCGTGGGAATAGGCCGCGTAGGTGCTGACCCAGATATTGCCGCCCTGGGGCAGCGCATCCCGGGCGTTGATCACCAGGTTGAGCACGGCACTTTCCAACTGGATCGGATCGACCAGCGCGACGGCAGCCTTGGAGGTCAATTCCAGCTTCAGGGCAATGCGTTCGCCGATGGTGCGTACCAGCAGTTCTTCGAGTGAGCGGATGTTCTCGTTGATGTCCACCGGCCGGGTATCCAGCGGTTGCTGGCGGGCGAAGGCCAGCAGGCGATGGGTCAGGGACGCAGCGCTCATGGCCGAGTTCAGCGCCGCTTCGGCGTAGAACTGAACCTTGTCGGTGCGTGAGTCGGCGATCCGTTTCTGAATCAGTTCCAGACTGGTGATGATGCCGGTCAGCAAATTGTTGAAGTCATGGGCGATGCCCCCGGTCAACTTGCCTAGCGCATCCATTTTCTGCACTTGCAGCAACTGCGCTTCGGTGCGCACCCGCTCGGCGACCTCCTTGGCCAGTTGCGTGGTGGCGTCGTCGAGTCGGGCCAGGTGCGAGCGTTCGCGGTGGCGATGCTCGGTAACATCCTCGACAAATACCAGGCTCAGTTCCGGGGTGCGATAGGGCGAAATTTGCCACTCGGTTTCCCGTACCAGTCCATCGACGCGCATGTTCAGCGTGCCTTTCCAACGCTCGCCGTAGGCCAGGCGCAGACGCAACTCATCAATCACCGCGCCCTGATCGTCGGCAAAGCATTCGCGCAGGGTGTCGGAATCGAGGTTGTCCTGGATCAGTTGCGCAAAAGCGTGATTGCATTCGTGGACTTTCAGCGTCGCGTCCATCACCGCAATGGGTGCCGAAACGTTGCTGAAGATCTCCCGAAACCGCGCCTCGCTTTCGCGCAGGGCATTCTCGGTGTCGCGCACCCGCAGCAAGGTGCGCAGGGTCGCGAGCAAGACGTCCGGGTCCACGGGGTGGATCAGGTAAGCATCGGCGCCGGCGTCGAGGCCGGTGATGATGTCGCCGGTCTGGATTGACGCCGCGGAGACATGAATCACCGGCAGCAGGGCGGTGGCCGCCTCGGCACGCAGTTTGCGCACGATATCGAAGCCGCTCATGTCCGGCAGGTTGACGTCGAGGATCAACGCATCGATCCGTTCGCTGTCGATCAACGCCAGGCCCTCGGTGCCGGTGCCGGCTTCGAGTATCGCGTAGCCGTGCCGTTCCAGGCGCCGACGCAGGGCGTAGCGGGTGGCGACGTTGTCGTCGACGATCAGCAAGCAGATGTCACGTTTCATCGGCGGGCTCCACGGCAATGGCCAGCGGGATGATCACGAAAAAAGTCGAACCGGTCCCCGGCGTGCTCTCGACCCCGACTTCGCCCTCCAGCAACGCGGCGAAGCGTTTGCACAAGGACAGACCGAGGCCGGTGCCACGCAGGCGTTTTTGCAATGGCGAATCAACTTGGGAAAAGTCCTCGAACAATGCGCCATGTAGCTCCGGGGCGATACCTATTCCGGTGTCGCTGACGGCGAAGCGCACGTTATCGCCGTTTTCCAGCCGCGCCGACACCCGGACTTCACCGCGTGTGGTGAACTTCAACGAGTTGGAAATGAAGTTGCGCAGGATCTGTGCGAGTTTCTTGTCGTCGGTAAACAGGCGAGGAATACCGACCGGTTCTTCGAAGATCAGGTTCACGGCGCTGCCCTCGACTATCGGCCGGAACATTCCACGCAGGGCGGCAAACAGGTCGAACATGTCGAACCAGGCCGGTGAAATGGTGATGCGCCCGGCCTCGATCTTCGCCAGGTCGAGCAAGTCGTCGACCATGTCGCTCAGTTCCCGCGCGGCACTGCTGACGAACGCCACTTGCTTGTGCTGCTCGGGGCTCAAGGGCCCGTCGAGCTCGTCAGTCAGCAGGCCGGTAATGCTCAGGATCGAGCCCAACGGCGTGCGGAACTCATGGCTCATGTACGACAGGAAGCGGCTTTTCAGGTCCGAGGCCTGTCGAAGTTGTTCAGCCTGCTGGTCGAGCTCGGCATAGAGCGCCAGAACCCCCTGGTTGGTTTCGTCGAGTTCGTCACGCAGGGCAGTGGCTTCGCTCTGCAATTGAGCGATCAGCACCGATTGTTCGTCGGGCGTCAGGTTGGGTGACTCAGCCATGGGCGGCCTCCAGCGCGATAACCAGCACCGTGACGTCGTCCCGTCCACGGCAGAAGTCGCGGTGCAAAATGGTGGCAATCACGGCGGGATGGCGGTGCACCAGGCCGGGGTAATCTTGCAGGTTCCAACGGGACTGCAGGCCGTCGCTGTACATGATCAACAGTTGTCCGTTCACATGAGCATAGTCAAAGGGCTGGGCCTTCCGGTATTGGCCGCCGACGATGCCTGGATGAGAGGCCAGGCCTCGGGATTTGTCCGGGGCGATCAGGCTCGCGCCGATATTGCCGATGCCGATGAACTTCAGCGCGTCACCGTCGAACTGCGCGATGGCGGCGGCGCCGCCCCGGGTGCCGGTCATGGCGTGATGAAGGTCTTCAAGCAACACTGTCGAAGAAGCAAACGGTGTCAGGGCGAAGGCTTTTTCACCGGCGCGGGCGGCGCGTTCAGCTTCCTCGCCATGGCCCAGGCCGTCGATCACCAGTGCACTGATGCATGGCCCGTCAAACGCCAAGCGCCAGACATCGCCGCAGGCCGGGTCATTGTGCAAGGAGTGCTGGCTGACGCCGATACGCCGGTCCGGTGCCTTGTCGGTGCGCGGGTATAGACGCGTCAGCAACACGGCGCCCCTTGAATCAGCGTAGACATCGAAGACTTCCGTCTGCCGCGACACGGCCCCGAGTCCGATGCCTTGCGTACCGCCGGTGGAAAAGCCATCGGTCAGGCAGGCGTGCAAATCAAAGCCACCGGCACGGTCCACTGCAATGATCTCGATCCCCGTGCCTGAAACCCGGGGCAAGGTCCGCAGGTGCAGTTCACCGCGCCCGGCGTGTTTGAGCACGTTACTGGCCAGTTCAGTGGCCACCAATGCCACGCGCCCGGAATCGGTCACATCGAAGCCGTTTTGCTCCGCGAGTTTCTGCGCAGTGCGCCGGGCGTGACCGATCTGACTGCTGTCTTCGATCGGCAGGACCTGCGTCAAGGTGCCGTCAATGTTCATGTCCATCGGGTAATCGTTATGCGAGTGCCTTTGCCAGGCTCGGTTTCCAGTTCGAACTCTTCCACCAGGCGCTTGGCCCCGGTCAGGCCCAGCCCCAGGCCGCTGCCGGAAGTCCAGCCATCGGTCATGGCCAGCTTGAGGTCGGGAATGCCTGGCCCTTCATCACGAAAGACCAGGCGTAACCCGGTGCGGGGAGGCTCGTCGAGAATCTGCCAGTCCATGTCGCCGCCGCCACCATAGACCATGGTGTTGCGCGCCAGCTCGCTGACGGCGGTCACCAGTTTGGTCAGGTCGATCAGGCGCATGCCGCACTCCTGAGCCAATTTGCGCGCGGTCTGGCGGGCCAGCACCACGTCTTGCTCGATCAGGATCGGTTGGCTGCCGCTGCTGCGTACGGTCATTGTTCACGCACCCGCTCATGCAACAGCTTCATGCCACGCTCGACGTTCAGCGCGGTGCTGACGCCGGGCAGGGTCATGCCGAGTTCAACCAGCGTGATCGCCACGGCCGGCTGCATGCCCACCAACACGGTCTGGGCGTCCATGATTTTCGACAGGCCGGAAATGGTCCCGATCATCCGGCCGATAAATGAATCGACCATGTCCAGCGCCGAGATATCGATCAGCACGCCCCGGGCCGAAGTTTTGCTGATGCGCTCGGACAAGTCGTCCTGAAGGGTCAGGGCCAATTGGTCATGCATGTCAACCTGGATGGTCACCAGCAGAAAGTCGCCCATTTGCAGAATCGGAATCCGCTCCATCACCTCATACCGCCTTGCTGACGGTCAGTCCCAGCCGGGTCAGGGCCAGTTTCAGCGCATCGGCCAGGTTGGCCTTGGTGACCACACCTTGCAGGTCCAGGCCCAGGTGCACGATGGTTTGCGCGATCTGCGGACGTACGCCGCTGATGATGCAATCGGCGCCCATCAGGCGAATGGCGGTGACGGTTTTAAGCAGGTGTTGCGCCACCAGGGTGTCGACCGTCGGCACGCCGGTGATGTCGATGATGGCGATTTCCGAGCCGGTGTCGACGATCCGTTGCAGCAGCGATTCCATCACCACTTGGGTGCGTTGCGAGTCGAGGGTGCCGATCATTGGCAGTGCGAGCACGCCGTCCCAAAGTTTGACCACCGGGGTGGAAAGTTCGAGCAATTCTTCTTGCTGGCGCTTGATCACCGCTTCGCGGGACTTCTGGAAGGTGTGGATGGTGTGCATGCCTAGGGCGTCGAGCAGTTCGGAGATTTCCCAGAGTTGCTCGGCCAGCAGCGCCGGATCGTCTTTGTACTGCTTCTGCAGCAACGAAAACAGCGGGCCTTTGAGGGCAAAGATGAAACTGGCAGTTTGTTGCGAGTCGTGGCCGAGCAAGGCGCGGCTGTGGGAGAGCTTTTCGAGAAACTGGCGAATTTCGTCCCAGCCCGGTGCGGCGATGTTCTGGCCGTTGCCGTGGTCCAGCCCGGAAGTGATCAACTCAAAGAACTCTGACGTCTGCTGCTTCAGGTCATGGTCTTTGAGGTTACGCGTGGCACCACTGGCCTCGAGGCTGTTCGTCCATTCGACAACCAG
>Ga0302169_10000276_pt1 | contig 16421 bp, 12 predicted proteins | sample I_Fen_N1_3_FD_193493 | JGI IMG/M metagenome (GOLD analysis project Ga0302169, IMG submission 193493) | Peat permafrost microbial communities from Stordalen Mire near Abisko, Sweden - I_Fen_N1_3 | ecosystem: Environmental > Terrestrial > Soil > Wetlands > Permafrost | place: Sweden: Abisko...
TCACACTGCCCAGGTCCGGGTTCTTCAGGCCCCAGATGTCAGCGGTAAAGATGTCCAGTTTGAAGGCGAACAAGGCAATCAGCATGAACAGCAACAGCGGCACCACTTTGGCGACCGTGGTCACCAAGTTGATGAACGCCGCTTCCTTGATCCCCTGCAGCACGAGGAAATGCACGCCCCACAGCAGCACCGATGCACCGATCACGGCGGCCACGGTATTGCCTTCACCGAAGATCGGGAAGAAGTAACCAAGGGTGCTGAACAACAGGACGAAGTACCCGACGTTGCCCAGCCAGGCACTGATCCAGTAACCCCAGGCGGACGAGAAACCCATGTAGTCGCCAAAACCGGCCTTGGCGTAAGCGTAGACACCACCGTCCAGATCGGGCTTGCGGTTGGCCAACGTCTGGAACACGAAGGCCAGGGTCAGCATGCCCACGGCGGTAATTGCCCAACCAATCAAAATGGCGCCGACGTCCGCACTGACGGCCATGTTTTGAGGCAGGGAAAAGATTCCGCCGCCAATCATCGAGCCGACGACCAAGGCAACCAGCGCGCCAAGTTTCAGCTTTCCGGGGGATTCAGACATTGCATGACTCCAATGCAGGAGAAAAGAGACAACAGAGTAGTTCCGTTAGCTATTCAAATATCTGATTTAGATCAGTACATGGGGACATTCCATTGTATTTTGAAAGACTTATGTTCGATCCTGAATCATGGTTATTTCTCCGGAAAAGCCTTATCCAGAGGCCTCGGACAGAACAGCCGGTAATATCACGTATTGCGTCGAGTTTTTACGCTAGTTCGTTTTTACGTTTGCGCAAATTTTTGACGCCCGATTTCAGTAATGCTGTGTATTAACGGTTTCGTTCAATGTAAGTGTTCTTAGCACGGCGCCGATATTCTGATCGGCTATAAATAAAAGGCCCCGGTTAAGCGTTATTTAATAAACCCGATTACGCTGCATCTATTTAGCTAATGCCAACCAAATGACGGTTTCATGGCTGTGGTAAACCCCGGTCGCATGAGAGTTGACCGGGCAGTGTAATCCGCGCCCCAGGCACAACCGGGTTTGCTCGCGCCAATCCGGCAGCAATATCGATTCAAACTACACTGACAGGGGCTGGAAACGGCCTGCCGAAAGACCGGGGCCCGCGCAGTCCGGTGAACTTGAAAGCCGTTGTTGATCCCGTTCCTGTTGCCCGGACGGACGATGCTTGCAGTACGCGCCTCTGCAGGGGCGAACTTTTGTAAGTCAGTGACTCTTCTTCGTGAGGTCTTGATCATGGCAAAGGATAAAAAGGGCCGCTCCAGGAGCGCTTGCGCTGAAAGCCCGAAACTGACAAACAAGGCGTATCTGGCGCAACTCCGCCTGCTGCATGTCGAGCTGGTCAAGCTGCAGGAGTGGGTCAGGGAAAAGGGCATCAAGATTTGTATTGTCTTCGAAGGGCGCGACGGAGCCGGCAAGGGCGGCACGATCAAGGCGCTGACCGAGCGCGTCAGCCCGAGGGTCTTTCGGGTGGTGGCCTTGCCGGCACCGACTGACCGCGAAAAGAGTCAGATGTACGTGCAGCGCTACCTGCCGCACCTGCCCGCGGCGGGTGAAGTGGTGATCTTTGATCGCAGTTGGTACAACCGCGCGGGCGTCGAGCGGGTAATGGGATTCTGCAGTGAAGAACAGGTGGAAAAATTCCTGAAAACGGCGCCCATGGTGGAGCATGCCATCGTCGACTCCGGCGTTATCCTGCTCAAGTACTGGCTGGAGGTCAGCCCGCAAGAGCAGACCCGTCGACTCGAGGCGCGGATCAAGGACGGGCGCAAAATCTGGAAGCTTTCGCCCATGGACCTCAAGTCCTATAGCCGTTGGTACGACTATTCACGGGCACGCGACGAGATGTTCAAGGCCACCGACACCGAATATGCGCCCTGGCTGGTCGCGAACTCGAACGACAAGCGCCGGGCCCGCCTCAACATCATTACCGACCTGCTCAGCCGTATTCCGTACAAAGAGATACCGCGCGAGAAGGTGACCTTGCCCAAACGGCAGAAGCCTGGCGGCTATCGTGACCCGGATTATCCGTTCCGGCACATCCCGGAAAAATTCTGACCGCTACGTCCACGCGAATCTGCGTAATCGCCAGAGGGCTGAAGTCCCATGAATCATTCCGATACGCCGCCCCCCGGGCCGGGGCGGGTGGCGCGCAGGGAAACAGGCGCTGGCCAGGCCGGTTGGATTCGCTGGTTGCCAGGCCTGCGGGTGCTGCGCAGTTACAAAGCGGCCTGGCTGCTGCACGACATCGTCGCCGGCCTGGTGCTCACCACCATGCTGGTACCCGTCGGCATCGCTTACGCAGTGGCATCAGGCGTACCCGGTATCTATGGCCTCTACGCGACCATCGTGCCGCTACTGGCCTATGCGTTGTTCGGGCCCAGCCGGATTCTGGTATTGGGGCCCGACTCCTCGCTGGCGGCGGTGATCCTCGCCGTGGTCTTGCCATTGTCCGGCGGCGACCCGCAGCGCGCGATCGCCCTGGCGGGCATGATGGCGATCGTCTCGGGGACGGTGTGCATCCTGGCCGGTATCGCGCGCCTGGGCTTCGTCACGGAACTGCTGTCCAAACCCATTCGCTATGGCTACATGAACGGGATCGCGTTGACGGTATTGATCAGCCAGTTACCGAAGTTTTTTGGCTTCTCGATCGACTCGCAAGGACCACTGAGAAATCTGTGGGCCATTGCAACAGCGGTGGTCGATGGCAAGACCAACTGGGTCACGTTCGCCATCGGCGCTGCGACCCTGCTGGTGATCCTGCTGCTCAAGGACAAAAAACGTGTGCCGGGGATCCTGATCGCGGTGGCCGGCGCCACCGTGGCCGTGGGTGTGCTGGACCTGGCGACGCACAACGTCGCGATCCTCGGCTCACTGCCACAAGGCCTGCCTGCGTTCGCCATCCCATGGATCACCACTGACGATATCGTCCCGGTGATCATCGGCGGTTGTGCCGTCGCCCTGGTGTCGTTTGCCGACACCAGTGTGCTTTCCCGGGTGTACGCGGCGCGCACCCGTTCCTATGTCGACCCGAACCAGGAGATGGTGGGGCTCGGCGTCGCCAATCTGGCCGGTGGGTTGTTTCAAGGCTTCCCGATCAGCAGCAGTTCATCTCGTACCCCCGTGGCTGAGGCGGCGGGGGCCAGAACCCAACTGGCGGGCGTCGTCGGTGCGCTGGCGGTCGCCGCGCTGCTGATGGTAGCGCCGGACCTGCTGCACAACCTGCCGACCAGTGCCTTGGCCGCCGTCGTCATCGCTTCGGCGATCGGCCTGATCGAGGTCACCGACCTGCTGCGAATTTATCGTATCCAGCGTTGGGAGTTCTGGCTCTCGATCGTTTGTACGATTGGCGTGGCCGTGTTGGGCGCGATCGAAGGCATCGGCCTGGCGATCGTCATTGCAGTCATTGAGTTCCTGTGGGATGCCTGGCGCCCGTACTCTGCCATTCTGGGTCGCGCCGAAGGCGTGCAAGGCTTCCATGACATCAAGCGTTATCCGGACGCGCGTTTGGTGCCCGGGCTGGTGTTGTTTCGCTGGGACGCACCGTTGTTTTTCGCCAACGCCGAGCTGTTCAGTGACCGCGTGCTGGACGCCGTGGCCGCATCGCCCACGCCCGTGCGCTGGCTGGTCGTGGCAGCAGAGCCGGTGACCAGCGTCGACGTGACCTCGGCCGACATGCTCGCCGAGCTGCGCCAAACCTTGCACGAGGCCGGCATCCAATTGTGCGTGGCGGAAATGAAAGACCCGGTCAAGGACAAGCTCAAGCGATTCGGGCTTCTCGCGCAGTTTGGCGAATCGGCGTTTTTCCCGACGGTGGGCTCCGCCGTCAGCAACTACCTCAACAGCTATCCGCAAGAGCGAAGGCATGGGCAGGACGAGGATGACGAATAGGCAGTGCAGGAGCAGGCTGGCTCCTACAGGCCAGGCTTATCCTTACCGGCGGTCGTCAGCTTGTCAGCCTCGCTCACCCAGCCTCCGCCGGTTGCCTTGTAAAGATCGATCATGCTGGTGAACACCGAGCCACGAGTACGGGTGTAATTCAACTGGGCGTCAAACAGGCTGCGCTCGGCGTCAAGCACCTCGATGTAGCTGGTGTAGCCATTGTCGTAGCGCAGCCGTGCGTAATGGGCATAAGTACTCAGGGCCTCGACCTGCCTGGCCTGGTAGGCCATCTGCTCCCTGGATTTGCTCGACGTCACCAAGGCATTTTCAACGTCCCTGAACGCCGATTGAATCGCCTGCTGGTATGTCAACAGTGCTTGTTGTTGGAAAGCTTCGGCTTGCTGCACCTGCCCGGCGATACCGCCGGCCGTGAAGATCGGCATGCTCGCCGCAACACCATACGACCAGGTGGCGGCGGGCCCGGTGAACAGGTTCGACAGCTGGTCGCTGGCAGAACCCAACAGCCCGGTCAGGGAAATGGTCGGGAAGTACTGGGCCTTGGCCGCGCCGATCTGGGCATTTGCCGAAATCAGGTTCAGCTCTGCCTGACGCAAGTCAGGTCGCCGCTCGAGCAAGTCCGACGGTAAGCCGGCTGGCACCGATGGCAGATTCAGTTGGGCCAGGTCACGCCCGCGGATGATCGGCCCCGGGTTGCGCCCAAGCAGCACGGCCAGGGCGTTTTCCTGTTGCGCGACCAAGGGTTCGAATTGCGCAACCGAAGCCTGGGTTCGCTCATACTCGGATTGGTTCTGCGCCAATTCCATTTCAGAAATGGTGCCCGCACCAAACCGCAGTTTGAATATCTGGTAAGAGTCGCCGCGCGCCTTGGCGGTCGTACGGGCGATTTCCAGTTCGCGGTCGAGATCGCGCAGCGTCACGTAACTCGACGCTACCGATGCCACCAGGCTCAATATGACGCTTCGACGGCCTTCTTCCGAGGCCAGCAAATCGGCACGGGCGGATTCGTCGAGGCGGCGCAAACGGCCCCAGATATCCAGTTCCCAGTTCACGCTGAGAATGGCCTGGTAGTTGTTGAACACCGGATCCACCGACGGATCCAGCGGTACCGGAACGGTGTCTCGCTGCGAGCGGGACCGCTGTCCCTGGGCTCCCAGCCCGACTTGTGGAAATAACAGGGAACGGGTCTGGCCGTAACGGCCCTGGAATTCCTCAACCCGTGCGGCGGCTATCTTGATGTCCTTGTTTTCGAGTAATGCGCTGCGGATCAGGTCATTCAGGACGGGGTCCTGGAACTGCTCCCACCACAGCGTGTTCGACAGATTCTTTGCTTCCTTGTCCGCGTAACGGTAAGCCGCCGGGGTTTCAATAGTCGGGTGCTGGTAGTCAGGCCCCACCATGCAACCCGCCAGGCCCAGACATAACAACAGTGGGAAAGGGGGCCTACGCATTTCAATCCCCCTCATGACTGTTTTGCGCCGCGCCATCGGGAATCTGCGGAGCCTGCGTCAGTGCAGGCGGCTTGGCAGCCTTTTGGGCGGCGTCCTTTTCCCCGAACATTCGCTCCACCAGGTAATAGAAGAGGGGGATGAAGAATATCGCGATTACCGTCGCCGCCAGCATGCCGCCAATTACCCCGGTACCGATGGAGTGGCGGCTGTTCTCAGAGGCACCCACGGCAATGGCCAGCGGAACGCAGCCGAGGATGAACGCCAGGGACGTCATCACGATAGGGCGCAAACGTTCCTTTGCGGCGGTCATGGCGGCATCGTAGGCCGACATGCCGTTTTCCCGGTTCAGCACCGCAAACTCGAAAATCAGGATGGCGTTCTTGGCGGCCAGCGCCACCAGCATGGTCAAGCCGATCTGGAAGTAGACGTCGTTGCTCAAGCCCCGAAGCAGGACAGCAAGCAGGGCGCCGAACAAGGCAAAGGGCACCGCCAGCAGCACACCCACGGGCAGCGACCATTTTTCGTACTGCGCCGCGAGGATCAGGAACACCATCACCAGGCCAAAGATGAACACCTGGGAGGAGGCACCGCCGCTCTTCTTCTCCTCGAACGCTTCGCCGCTCAAGGCCAGCGCATAGTCGTTGGTCATGATTTCTGCGCTGATTTCTTCCAGGGCCTTGAGTGCCTGGCCGGAACTGTAGCCGGGCGCCGGATTCGCCGTGAGTTTGACTGCCGGGAAGTTGTTGAAACGGGTCAGCAGGTCGGGGCCGGTGACGTAGCGGGTGGTCAGCAAGGCCTTGAGCGGCACCATTTCAAGGTTTTTGCTGCGCACGAAGATTTCCTGCAGGTCCTCAGCCTTCAAGCGATAAGCCGGTTCGGCCTGCAAAATCACCTGCCACAGGCGACTGAACTTGTTGAATTGCGAAACGTATAGCGAGCCGAACATGGTCTGCATGGCGCTGTAGACATCTTCGACCGGCACCCCCAGGGATTCGGCCTTATCCCGGTCGACGTCGACCATCAATTGGCGGGAAAACACGTTGAAGGTGGAGGTGATGGCGCCCAGCTCCGGACGCTCCTTGGCCTTCGCCAGGAGATTGCCGACCAGCTCCGCCAGTTGACCGACGCTGGCGTCGCCCTTGCTCTGAACCCAGACCTCCATCCCGCCGGTGGTACCCAGGCCGGGAATGGACGGCGGGTTGACCGGTAGGATGATCCCGCCCTGAACCGTGGAAAACGCCCGTGCGGCTTTCTGAATCACCGCAGGCGCGCTTTGTTCCTTGATGGTTTCAGAGTTCTTGTAGCGACCATCGAAATCCTTGAAGCCGACGAAAAACGCACCGGCATTGTTCTTGTTCTGGCTGTCGAGCAGGCTGTAGCCGTTAACAATGGCGACGCCTTCGACGGCCTCGTCGTTCATGAAGAAGTCACTGGCCACTTTGCCCACTTCACCGGTTCGATCCAGGCTGGCGGCGTCGGGCATGATCACCGCGCCAAGCAAGTAGCCCTGGTCTTCCGGTGGCAGGAACGCACTGGGGATGCGCTGCGCCATCAACAGGATCAGCACGATCATCCCGGCAAACAGCAACAGCGCCAGCACGAAGCGCTTGATCATGAAGGCCACCGAGCGTGAGTAGCCTTCGGTCATGCGCTCGAAGTTGCGTTCGAACCAGCGGAAAAAGGCGTTCTTGTCGCCGTGCTGCGGTTTGAGCAGCAGGGCGGCCAGGGCGGGGGACAGGGTCAGGGCGACCAGGCCGGAAATCACCACGGAAATGGCGATGGTGATCGCGAACTGTTTGTACAGCTGGCCGGTGATACCGCCCATGAAGGCCACGGGAATGAACACCGCACACAGCACCAGCACGATGGCCACCACGGGACCTGCCACTTCATCCATCGCCCGTTTCGCCGCGTCCTTGGGCGTCATCTTGTGCACCTGCATGTTGCGTTCGACGTTTTCGATCACCACGATCGCGTCGTCGACCACGATACCGATGGCCAACACCATGCCGAACAACGTCAGCATGTTCACCGAAAACCCGAGGGCGGACATGCCGATGAATGTGCCGACAATCGACACCGGCACCGCCAGCACCGGAATGAGCGTGGCACGCAGGCTCTGCAGGAAGATGTAAACCACTATGACCACCAGCACCAGGGCTTCGAAGAAGGTGTGGATCACCTCGGAAATCGAAGCACGGGTAAAGGCCGTGGTGTCCATCACGATCTTGTATTCGATGCCCTCGGGAAACGTGGCCTTCATGTCGGCCAGGGTCTTGGTCACCGCCGCGGAGACGTCGAGGGCGTTGGCGCCAGGTTGCTGATACACGGCAATCAGTGTCGCCGGCCGCCCCTGATAGGTGCTGCGCAGGGAATAGTCTTTTTGCCCGAGTTCGGCGCGGCCGACGTCCTTGAGTCGAACGATCGCCGCCCCGTTATTGCTGGCGCGCAAGATGATGTTCTCGAACTCCGAAGGCTCGGTCAGGCGTCCCTTGGTGGTCACGGCAAAAGACTGTTCGACGGCTTGCCCCGTTGGCGATTGGCCGACCCGGCCGACGGCGAACTGCTGGTTCTGATTGGCCACGGCCTTCTGCACGTCAGCTGCCGTGATGCCCAACTGGGCCATGCGGTCAGGCTTGAGCCAGATTCGCATGGCGTAGTCCGGCGTGCCAAAGATGCTGGCCTGGTTCGCCCCCGGAATCCGCTTGATCGCATCGAGAATATAGAGGTTGGCATAGTTGGCGACGTAGGTGCTGTCGTAGCGTTCGCCAGCGGAGTACACGGCAAGCACCATCATGAACGCCGAGGATTTTTTCTGCACCTGGATGCCCTGGCTCTGCACGGCGGAGGGCAGTTGTGGCAAGGCCAGGTTGACCCGGTTCTGCACGTCGACCTGGGCCAGGGACGGATCGGTGCCAATCTCGAAGTAGACGTTGAGGGTCATGTTGCCCGTCGCCGAACTCGACGAGTTCATGTAGATCATGTTGTCGGCGCCGTTGACCTGCTGTTCGATGGGCGCTGCAACGTTATTGGCCACGACCTGTGCATCGGCACCGGGGTAAGTCGCTGCCACGGTAATTTGTGGCGGCGTGATGTCCGGGTACTGCGCAACGGGCAGCTTGAGCATGGCCACTGCACCGGCCAGGGTGATGATGATCGAGATCACCGAGGCGAAGATGGGCCGATCAATGCAATAGTGGGAAATGCTCATTGGCTTTTCCCGCCATTGGCTTTTGTCGGTTGCCCATCGGCGGCGCCGGTGGACGCGGCACCAGGGGCGTCGACGATATTCAAGGGCGCGCCTGGCGCGACCCTGATCGCACCATCGACCACGATGCGTTCGCCGACCCGCAGGCCCTTGTTGATGAACCAGTTGTCGCCTTGCCAGTCACCCACTTCAACCACTCGTTGCTCGGGTTTGCCCTCGGCATTGAGGACCCACACGAAGTGGCTCCTGGCACCTTCCAGCACAGCCTTTTGCGGCACAAGAATGGCGTTGGGTCGCGTGGCGCCTTTGGCCAGGGCCCTTACAAACTGACCGGGACGCAGCAGGCCATTGGGGTTGGCGAGCACTGCCCGAACCAGGAAGGTGCCGGTGTCCTGGCTGTAGGAAGGTGCCAGAAAATTCACCTTGCCAGTGTTGGGCACCACGGTGCCGTCAGCCAATACCACTTCAACGATAAAATCACTGCGCGGCGGGAAAATGAGATGGCCGGCGGCAATCTCGTCGCGGTATTTCAGCGTTTCGTTTTCCGAGAGGCTGAAGTTGACGTACATCGGGTCCATCTGTGACACCGACGTCAGTAGCCCCGACTCACCTGGCGTCACATAACTGCCATCCTGTTTTTTGGCATAGCTCGAAAGCCCGGCGAGGGGCGAACTGATGGTGGTGTAGCTGAGGTTCAACTGCGCGGTGCGCACAGTTCCCTCTGCGGCCAATACGGCGGCATGGGTCTCACGCTCGTTGCCGACGGCATTGTCCAGGTCCATCTTGCTGACCGCATTCTGCGCCGCCAGTGGCCGGACCCGGGCCAATGTAGACTTGGCCACTTCCCAGCGGGCCTGTTGCTGGGCCAGTTGGCCCTGGGCCGACACCAGCGCGGCCTCAAAGGGTTTACGGTCCATCTGGAACAGCGTTTGCCCGGCTTTGACCAAATCGCCTTCGGTGTACAGCCGCTTATCGAGGAAACCGGCCACGCGAGCACGGATTTCCACCTCGCGGGAACTCTGGGTCTGGGCGACAAATTCAAAGGTTACGGGCGTGTCGTGGGCAGTGACCGTCATGACCGTCACTTCAGGCGGTTTGCGCGCTGGGGAAACCGGTTCCTTACCGCAGCCGGCCAACAGGAGGCAAATCCCCAATAGACTGGCAACGGGCAGGCCGATACCACTGGAAAACTTGACGCTGCCCATGCCAATGCTCCCTCAATGTGGATCATGCAAGCGTAGCTAGCATTATTTTGTATACCAGTGATCCAGGGCAATTGCGGCTCAAAAAAAGGTCGGGAGCGGCTGTATTTGTGTTCACTTGGCTGGGTGGGCGCAATACGGTAATCCGCGGCCACTTTATGGATTCGTGGTGGGGCAAACGTTCCCGAACGAAGTTCCGAAAAGCGCTGCGTGGCGAGCGATGGGTGAGGGAAGTTGGGGCTGGTAATGTGCTTTTGCGTAAACGGATCACCGAGCCTCATTCGACAAGTGCGATGATTCAAAAATTATTCGTACCGCTGAAACACTGGCGAAACATTCCGGCCATATGATTCGCCTCACTGAAACCTGGGAGGGTTGGAAATGAATCGGCCATCAAGAAGCATGCGTAAACTGCTGGACGCGGTTGCCAGCAACAATGAGGCTGCGGCGCTTGATGTGATGCGGGCTGCCGAGCAGCTTCAAGACGAGGTGTTGCGCCAACGATTGCTCAACCTGATTCATCGGCTCAACCAGGACGCCAATGACTTGCGAATCGCGCGGGACGATATCCAGGGTGGAGCCATCAAGCTCGCGTGACTCGCGCCCAGCACTCACGCATTGGGTGGCGCCGCCTCGATTGACTCAAATGAGGACACCATTGAAGCCAATGGTCGGCGTTGGCCAAACCACGTTGGGCAGCGTTTCATATTCGGGCTTTGCGAACAGATAGCCTTGATAGAGATTAATGCCAAGGGTCAGTAGTTGCTGTAATTCGGCATCGGTCTCTACGCCTTCTGCAATCACGTCAATATTGAGCGCTTCGCATACACCGAGGATGCCTTTGACGATCGCCTGTCGTACCGGATCCGTGCAGATCCTGCGTACCAGTGCCATGTCCAGTTTGATGATGTCGGGTTGAAACTCTGCCAGCAAATTGAGCCCGGAGTAGCCCGCACCGAAATCATCTATGGCGGTCTTGAAGCCTTTAAGTCGATATTCTCGAATGATGCTTTTGAGATGTTCCTTGTCCACCAGTTCTTCGTTTTCGGTGATCTCGAATATCAGCCTTTCGGTAGGAAATCCAAATCGGCGTGCTGCTTCTAGCGTCGCACGAATGCACGTGGCTGCTTGATAGACCGCATTGGGTAAGAAGTTGATGCTGACAAAACAGGGGATTTGCAAGCGTGAAGCAAGCTCAACAGCTTTGATCCGACAGGCTTGGTCAAAGGCATATCGGTTCTGTTCGTTCACCTTGCCAAGAATACTGGCGGCACCACTGCCATCGCAGCCACGTACCAAAGCTTCGTAGGCAAAAATGCTGTTGTCGCGCAGATCGACGATTGGCTGGAACGCCATACTGAATTCAAAACCCAGTACTTCGCCCTCTCTACAGGCACTACAAGGAGGGACTGTGTGTGATTTTTCGTTCATTCGAAACCCCATTTTTCAATAACTATCCATGTGTCGACCGACCCAGGATTTTGCCAATGCTCCAAGGCTGCATCATCGTGCCAATGTCGACGCGAAATGGCTGATCGCGTGCACGACCTGGCGAGCACTGTCCTGAATATCCAGGATCACTTGACCCGCCTCACCGGCTAATTTGACGCCTTGTTCTGCCTTTTCTTTACTGGTCTCCATCCTGGCCACTGCCCCATTGGCCAATTCACGATTGTGCTGTACCACCTCGACAATCTTGATAGTGGCCTGGCTTGTACGCGAAGCCAGGTTGCGCACTTCGTCAGCGACCACCGCAAAACCTCGACCCTGCTCTCCGGCACGAGCCGCTTCGATGGCTGCGTTAAGCGCCAAAAGATTGGTTTGTTCGGCAATCCCGCGGATGGTCTGCACGATGCTGCTGATTATTTCCGACTGCTGACTGACAGCATTAATACCTTCGGCTGCGTGATTCAATTCGCCAGCCAGGCCCTGCATGACAGCCACTGTTTGCTGCACCACTCGCGCTCCCTGATGTGCGGTGTCGTCGGTCTTCAGTGAAGTTTCATAGGCCATGCGTGCGGCTCGTGACTCCGTTTCCTGTTGGAGAACCTGATCAGTGATATCGCTTGCAAACTTGACGACTTTGTAAAGGCTGCCTTTGATGTCGAACACCGGGTTGTAAGTCGCACGCAGCCAGACGGTGCGGCCCTGATTATTCAGACGCTTGAATCTACCGGAGAAAAACTCGCCGTGATTAAGGCGTTCCCAGAACTGGCGATACTCGTCGGATTCACTTTCGCTACGCTCACAGAACAGACGATGGTGCTTGCCAACAATCTCATCCAGGCGGTAACCCATCACTGCAAGGAAGTTTTCGTTGGCGCTGATGACTTCTCCCTGCCGGTTGAACTCAATGGTTGCCATGGAACGGTTGATCGCCTTGATTTGGCTCTCCTGCTCTTGTTCCTTCTGCACCTGGGCAGTGACATCAGTCGCAATCTTCACGACCTTGAATATCCGTCCAGCGGCGTCGCGAACAGGGTTATAACTGGCCTCCAGCCAGATTTCACGCCCCTGTTTGTCCAGGCGCAGGAAGCGGTCGTTTATGAACTCACCTTTACCCAAGCGTGACCAGAAACCCTGATAAGCAGCACTGCTGGCGTATTTCGGCATACAGAACAAGCGGTGATGCCTGGATTGAATTTCCTCAAGGCTATAGCCCATGACGCTCAGGAAATTACCATTGGCGCCGAGGATCGTGCCATCAGGCTGGAACTCGATCAGAGCCATGGAGCAACCTAACGCTGCGAGGGTGGCTTCGCTGTCAGCCAAGCGACGCTGGCTGACGGCCAGTTCTTTTTTGATTTGCGAGTTGAACATACGTACCTCAGTGGATGTGGACTGCTTGGCACTTTCATCAAGCTAACGCAAAACCTATACAAATGAATGGCCATTGTACAAGTATTTCGAAGTCAAACACGAGGCTTGTATGTTGATCGAGGGGTAATGCGTTGATCGGGCAGGGGATTGCGCATCTGCAAAGGACTGTCGGTTTACGCAATTTTGCATAAGCGGCAGAGCACTCGATATCCGAGTGAAAGCAGCGCAGGGGTTGCGCTGCCAAGCCATTGAAGTTGCCAAAATACCAGGGCTGGCAGTTCGCGAGCTCTATCGCGAAATACACAGGCGGCTTTGTCTTTACCTTCGGTGCGCATCCATTTGGTAGCGCTTGACCATCAATTCCCTCGGTAGGTGGAGAACCCATAGGGGCTCAGAAGCAACGGGATGTGGTAGTGCGGGACGGTACCGTCTACCTCAAAAATGACGGGCACCTCCGGAAAGAAGCTGGACGTTTTGTGCGCCTTGAACCACTCACCGGTTTTGAAGGTGACACGGTAGGTACCTTTCTCCAGACCCCGACCTTGCGGATACAGCCCGGTGATACGACCTTGCTCATTGGTTGCCGCGCTGTTGAGCATGTCCCAGTTTTTCCCATCCTGTTTTTCCAACGTGACATTGACGCCAGGGGAGGGCAGGCCGTCCTGCAAGTTGAGTACATGCACGCTCAATGGATTGGCCGCCGCTGATGCAAGGGCTGAAAGGGCACTCAATACAGCGCCAGCGAAGAAACTTTTCAATACAGTCATGGTGATGTCCTTAGTTTTTAACGGCAGGTAAAACTTTGTTGATAGCGACCTCTGCACAACCTTCATCGTTTGCAGCGCCGCCTGAACCGGCCACTCCGATGGCGCCGATGACCTGACCCTCGAATGTCAATGGCACGCCTCCACCCAGCAGCAACAACTCATCGAGGGTGTTGAGGTTTTCAGCATCCGGGTTAGCGCGAGCACGCTCCGCTAACAATCGCGTCGAAGTCTTGGTCGACAGGGCGGTATAGGCTTTGCGTTGCGCGGCTAGCGTGTTGTGCGGGCCGACATTGTCATCGCGTTGCACGGCAACCAGATTGCCGCCACGGTCAACAACGGCGGCAACGGCTGTGCGGCCATCGGCGTGACAGGCCGTCAGCGCGGCATTTAGCAAATCATTGGCCATTGCAAGTGACACGTCCTTGCGTTGCGCAACTTGATCCGGGGCTGCAACGGCGAGCGCTGAGCTCATCGAGAGTGTGATCAGCAATGAAGTCGATAGGCTTGTACGCATGCTGTTTCCTTGGTTGGTTGAGTCTGTCTGAGTCATTGCCAGACATCATGACCGGCGCACCCCATCAGAATGATTGCCTCCTGATTACCAATATGTAATGTGAGAAATCAGCGAAGCGGGCTAGCCTGTGCGCCAGTCCTGGAGGAAAAAATGCGTATCCTGGTGGTTGAAGACGAAACGAAAATGGCGGATTACCTGCGCAAAGCCCTGACTGAATCGGGCTATGTGGTAGAGATCGCCCTTGACGGGCTGGATGGCCAGCATTTGGCACAGGAGAGTGAGTTCGACCTGATCATTCTGGATGTCATGCTGCCGGGGCTGGATGGCTGGCAATTGCTGCAAATCATCCGGCGTAAGTGGCAGACCCCGGTGCTGTTTCTCACCGCACGTGATTCGGTTGATGATCGGGTCAAGGGGCTGGAGTTGGGGGCCGATGATTATCTGGTGAAACCCTTTTCCTATGCCGAGTTACTGGCACGCGTACGCACTTTGCTACGTCGTGGCCCGCCTCGCGAGGTTGAGCATTTTGTGGCCGGTGACCTGAGCCTGGATTTGTTGCGACGCAAGGTGACGCGCAACGGCGAGCGCCTCGCCTTGACCAACAAGGAGTTCGCCCTGCTGCATTTGCTGCTCAGTCGTGAAGGGGAGGTGCTATCGCGCTCGCTGATCGCCTCACAGGTCTGGCAGATGAACTTTGACAGTGACACCAATGTGGTCGATGTCGCTATCCGTCGACTGCGGGCCAAGGTTGACGATCCTTACTCACTGAAGTTGATACATACAGTGCGTGGCATCGGTTACATGCTCGAGGTGCAATCCTGAACCTGTTTCCGCGCAGCCTGAGCCTGCGCCTGGCGATCATGTTCGCACTGGTCAGTGCACTGTTGCTGGGCTCCATTGGATTTTATCTTTATCAATCGTTACAGCGAGAGATCGCCTGGCGCGATGACCAGGCCCTGTTGGGGCGCCTGGAGCGCATGCAAGCATTGATCAGCGATAGCGACAGCATCGAGCAACTGCGAGGTCGGCCCAAGCTCTACGAAAACATGCTGGGCAATCGCGACAACCTGCTTTGGATTGTCGATGACACCGGCAAGGTGTTGATCGAAATCAACCCAGTGCATATGACCTTGCCAAGGTTGCCGGCCGCACCTCAGGCTCGCCTCGCTGACGGTCACTCTTCAGCGTCAGTGCGGCTCGCCTGGCAGGATGTCATGCAAGGTGATCGCGGCTTGACCCTGATCGCTGGCAAGTTGTTGGGGGAGCGCGAGCAGATGATGGGGGTTTACCGGCTCAAACTTTGGCTGGCCATGTCAGTCGGCGCGCTGCTGGCTTTCGCATTCGGCTGGTGGGTCAGTCAACGAGGCTTGCAGCCTGTGCGCCTGCTGGCCAGGCGCGCTGCCGCAATTGACGTGCAGCATCTGCACCTGCGGCTGGATGAGTTCAATGAACTCAATGAGCTGAAACTGCTCTGTGGTGCACTCAACCAGATGCTTGCACGTCTCGAGGACGGATTCGCCCAGCTTTCGCGCTTCTCGGAAGACCTCGCCCATGAGATGCGAACGCCGCTCGGTAACCTGATGGGACATACCCAGCAAACCCTGAGGCGCAGTCGCTCTATCGAGGACTATCAGAACCTGCTGGTTTGCAATCAGGAAGAGTATGAAAGGCTGGCGCGAATGATCGACAGCATGCTGTTTCTCGCCCGCACCGAGCAGCCAAACGCTTGCGTAAAATTCGAGCAAATCAACCTGCACGATCTGATTGAGCAGCTATGTGAGTATTTCGAAGGCGTGGCGCAAGAGCGAGATGTGCAACTGATAAACCAGGCCCAGGATCAGTTGTCGGGTGATCCAGGCTTGATCCGTCGAGCATTGGCTAACTTGTTGGCCAATGCGCTGCGCTACGCAACTCCCGCCTCTGCAGTGACGGTCAGCAGCAGGGTTTCGCAGGACACGCTCGAAATCACGGTGCACAACCACGGCGAGCCGATTGCAGCAGAGCATCTGCCGCGATTGTTTGAGCGCTTTTACCGGTGTGACCCGTCACGTAATCAGCCCGACGATTCTGGTGGTCTGGGATTGGCCATTGTTCGCTCAATCATGCAACTGCACGGCGGTCGTGTAACCGTTCAAAGCACTGAAGCAGGTACGAGCTTTCACTTGGAGTTTCCCCTTATAAACGCCTGAACTCGAACTGAAGGTATTGCTGCGCCACCGCGTAGTGGGTCGTGCATCCATGAATAACGAAAGTCCAACCACCAAGGCCGAGCGTCTGCGCATTCCGCGCACGATCTGGGCGTTGGGCTTTGTCAGCCTGTTCATGGACCTGTCTTCTGAGCTGGTACACAGCTTACTGCCCGTATTTTTGGTCACGACATTGGGGGCCAGTGCATTGACCGTCGGAGTGATCGAGGGTGTTGCCGAGTCGACCGCGATGCTCGTCAAGATTTTCTCTGGCGCCATCAGCGACTTTATCGGTCGACGCAAAGGATTGCTGTTGCTGGGATA